>OJIW01000020.1_pt1 | contig 138125 bp, 122 predicted proteins | sample 1596041 | NCBI WGS metagenome assembly OJIW01 (sample SAMEA4350119, study PRJEB24818) | metagenome | biome: human; feature: gut; material: faeces | place: Denmark | collected 2013-09 | reverse complement strand
CAGAATTTGCCTGGCGGCTGTAGCGCGGTGGTCCCACCTGACCCCATGCCGAACTCAGAAGTGAAACGCCGTAGCGCCGATGGTAGTGTGGGGTCTCCCCATGCGAGAGTAGGGAACTGCCAGGCATTAATTAAAGTGAAGAAGCCCATCCTGCCGGATGGGCTTTTTTGCGTCTGTGCAGAGTGAAACCTGCCGGATGCGGCATCCCGCCTTATCCGGCCTGCCAAAGCGCATCAGGCAATCCCGCACCACGTAAAAACTTGCCCTGCTACCCGCGCACGAGATTGAGCAACGGGTAGGGGCGCCCAAGATCGTCCACCTCTGTACGTCCCGTCACGCTAAATCCCATCTTCTTATAGAATCCAACCGCTTGTTCATTCTGTTCATTAACGTTAGTTGTTAGCGTGGAACTCATTGATAAAGCATGTTCAATCAATAGCTTACCAACACCACTACCACGCACATCCGGATCGACAAACAGGGCATCTATATGCTGATCGGTCAGGAGCATAAAGGCGACTGGCTCATCCTGCTTTGTCACTGCAACCCATAGAGGGGCTTCTGGTAAAAAAGAACGTACCAGCTGTTCCAGTTCAACCCGATAATCTGCAGAGAGGAAATGGTGCGTGGCATCCACTGAGCGACACCAAATAGAAACTAACTTGTCTCCTTCGTCCTGACGCGAACGACGGATGGTAAAGGTCATAGCATTCTCCTTTTTTCTTTACTGCACTATTCTACAGCAAGGAACCGTGAAACTTTCTCAACTTGAGGATGTAGGCTCGACATTCTGCTAATTCCTGGGTATCTTCAGCTATCTGGATGTCTAAACGTTTAAACGTATGTAGTGAGGTTATCAGGTTATGCCAATTCGCGTGCAGGACGAACTACCCGCCGTCAATTTCTTGCGTGAGGAAAACGTCTTTGTCATGACGACATCCCGCGCTTCCGGTCAGGAAATCCGTCCACTGAAGGTACTTATCCTCAACCTGATGCCGAAGAAGATTGAAACGGAAAACCAGTTCCTGCGTTTATTGTCTAACTCACCGCTACAGGTAGATGTTCAGCTATTGCGCATCGATGCCCGCGAGTCACGCAACACCCCAACGGAGCATCTGAATAACTTTTACTGTAATTTCGAGGATATCTGCGATCAGAACTTTGATGGACTGATCGTTACAGGGGCGCCGCTGGGTCTGGTTGAGTTTAATGACGTGGCTTACTGGCCGCAGATAAAACAGGTTCTTGAGTGGGCTAAAGATCACGTTACCTCGACGCTGTTTGTCTGCTGGGCGGTACAGGCCGCATTGAATATCCTTTATGGCATTCCCAAGCAAACTCGCACGGATAAACTCTCCGGCGTCTATGAGCATCATATTCTGCATCCTCATGCGTTGCTGACGCGCGGATTTGATGATGCATTTTTGGCCCCTCATTCGCGCTATGCCGACTTCCCTGCCGCACTTATCCGCGACTATACCGATCTCGAGATTTTTGCCGAAACGGAAGAGGGCGATGCCTATCTGTTCGCCAGTAAAGATAAACGCATTGCCTTTGTGACGGGTCATCCCGAGTATGACGCGCACACGCTCGGTAGCGAATATTTTCGTGACGTTGAAGCGGGCTTATCCCCGGAAGTACCCTATAACTACTTCCCGAAAGATGACCCACAAAACAAACCGCGGGCAACCTGGCGTAGCCATGGCAATCTGTTGTTTACCAACTGGCTCAACTATTACGTCTACCAGATCACGCCATATGATCTGCGTCACATGAATCCAACGCTGGATTAATCTTCTGTAGCAGACGATCCTTAAGCGTTTCAGCATGTTGAATCAGGCACCTTCGGGTGCCTTTTTTATTTCCGAAACGCACCTCACTGTGTAATTAAATTTTATTTATATTGTTATCAATAAGTTAATGGATAATTAATTTAAAAATGGAAATTGTTTTTGATTTTGAAATTTAAATGAGTAGTCTTAGTTGTGCTGAACGAAAACCGCACAACGATCCTTCGTTCGCATTGGGGATGTGTTTGGATCACTGACGAGGAACTACGCAATGAATCAACAGGCAACGACAACCGATGAACTGGTCTTCACCAGGCCGCGTGGCGAACAGGAGCAACAAATCCTGACCGGAGAAGCGGTGGAGTTTCTGACTGAACTGGTGACAAGATTTACGCCTAAGCGGAATAAGCTTCTGGCTGCGCGGATCCAGCAGCAGCAGGATATTGATAACGGTAAGTTGCCTGATTTTATTTCGGAAACAGCTTCCATTCGTGAGGGCGACTGGAAAATTCGCGGTATTCCTGATGATTTACTGGATCGCCGCGTAGAGATTACCGGACCGGTTGAGCGCAAGATGGTCATCAACGCGCTGAACGCGAACGTCAAAGTCTTTATGGCTGACTTTGAAGATTCGCTGGCCCCTGAGTGGAGCAAAGTTATCGACGGGCAGATCAACCTGCGCGATGCGGTCAATGGCACCATTAGTTACACCAACGAAGCGGGTAAAATTTATCAACTTAAACCCAATCCAGCTTTATTGGTGTGTCGTGTGCGTGGTCTGCATCTGCCGGAAAAACACGTCACCTGGCGTGGCGAATCCATCCCTGGCAGCCTGTTCGATTTTGCACTCTACTTCTTCCACAACTACAAAGCGTTGCTGGCAAAAGGCAGTGGCCCGTATTTCTATCTGCCAAAAACGCAGGCCTGGCAAGAAGCTGCCTGGTGGAGTGAAGTGTTCAGCTATGCAGAGGACCGCTTTAACCTGCCGCGCGGCACCATCAAAGCGACCCTGCTGATTGAAACGTTGCCCGCTGTTTTCCAGATGGACGAAATTCTGCACGCGTTGCGTGATCACATTGTGGGCCTGAACTGTGGCCGCTGGGATTACATTTTCAGCTATATCAAAACCCTGAAGAACCACCCGGACCGCGTGCTGCCGGACCGTCAGGTGGTGACGATGGATAAGCCATTCCTTAGCGCCTACTCGCGTCTGTTGATTAAAACCTGTCATAAACGCGGCGCGTTCGCGATGGGCGGCATGGCTGCGTTCATTCCCAGTAAAGATGCCGAGCGTAACAACCAGGTTCTGACCAAGGTAAAAGCGGATAAAGCGCTGGAAGCGAATAACGGTCATGACGGTACATGGATTGCCCATCCGGGCCTGGCAGATACCGCAATGACGGTATTCAACGACGTGCTCGGAGAAAACAAAAATCAGCTGTTTGTGACGCGTGAAGAAGATGCGCCAATTACCGCCGAACAGCTGCTGGCGCCTTGTGAAGGTGAGCGTACCGAAGAGGGTATGCGCGCCAATATCCGTGTCGCGGTGCAGTATATCGAGGCGTGGATCTCCGGTAACGGCTGCGTGCCGATTTACGGTCTGATGGAAGATGCGGCCACCGCTGAAATCTCCCGCACCTCCATCTGGCAGTGGATCCACCACCAGAAAACGCTCAGCAATGGCAAGCCGGTGACCAAACCGCTGTTCCGCCAGATGCTGGCCGAAGAGATGCTGGTGATTCAGGACGAACTGGGCGAGCACCGCTACAGCAGCGGGCGTTTTGACGATGCCGCGCGTCTGATGGAGCAAATCACTACCTCTGATGAACTGATCGATTTCTTGACCCTGCCAGGTTACCGCCTGCTGGCTTAACTCACCACATAACAATATGGAGCATCTGCACATGAAAACCCGTAATCAACAAATCGAAGAATTACAGAAAGAGTGGACTCAACCGCGCTGGGAAGGCATCACCCGTCCATATAGCGCGGAGGATGTGGTGAAATTACGTGGCTCGGTCAACCCGGAATGCACGCTGGCGCAGCTTGGTGCGGCGAAAATGTGGCGTCTGCTGCACGGTGAGTCGAAGAAAGGGTATATCAACAGCCTCGGCGCGCTGACCGGCGGCCAGGCGCTGCAACAGGCGAAGGCTGGCATTGAAGCGGTTTACCTTTCTGGCTGGCAGGTGGCGGCAGATGCCAACCTGGCCTCCAGCATGTATCCGGATCAATCGCTGTATCCGGCGAACTCCGTTCCTGCAGTGGTGGATCGGATCAACAATACTTTCCGTCGTGCGGATCAGATCCAATGGTCAAGCGGTATTGAGCCGAACGATCCGCGCTATGTGGATTACTTCCTGCCGATCGTTGCCGATGCGGAAGCGGGCTTTGGCGGGGTTCTGAACGCGTTTGAACTGATGAAATCGATGATTGAGGCTGGTGCAGCAGCCGTTCACTTCGAAGATCAGCTCGCATCAGTGAAAAAATGCGGTCACATGGGCGGTAAGGTGCTGGTGCCGACTCAGGAAGCTATTCAGAAACTGGTGGCGGCCCGTCTGGCTGCCGACGTGATGGGCGTGCCGACGCTGGTGATTGCGCGTACCGATGCTGACGCAGCTGATTTGATTACCTCTGACTGCGACGCCTACGACAGCGAGTTCATTACTGGCGAACGTACCTGCGAAGGCTTCTTCCGTACACATGCTGGTATTGAGCAGGCGATCAGCCGCGGTCTGGCCTACGCGCCGTATGCGGATCTGGTGTGGTGTGAAACTTCCACACCAGACCTCGAACTGGCGAAGCGCTTTGCCGATGCCATTCATGCGAAATTCCCAGGTAAACTGCTGGCCTACAACTGTTCGCCGTCGTTTAACTGGCAGAAAAATCTGGATGATAAAACCATTGCCAGCTTCCAGCAGCAGTTGTCGGACATGGGCTATAAATACCAGTTCATTACCCTGGCAGGTATTCACAGCATGTGGTTCAACATGTTCGACCTTGCGCACTCCTATGCGCAGGGTGAAGGCATGCGCCACTATGTTGAGAAGGTGCAGCAGCCAGAATTTGCGGCGGCAAAAGACGGTTACACCTTCGTGTCCCACCAGCAGGAAGTGGGTACCGGCTACTTCGATAAAGTTACCACCATCATTCAGGGCGGCGCCTCTTCCGTTACCGCGTTAACGGGTTCCACCGAAGAATCGCAGTTCTGATCAATGCCCGGTGGCGCTGCGCTTGCCGGGCCTACGAAGGGATGTAGGCCGGAAAAGCGTATGCGCCATCCGGCATGACGTTGTGCCGGATGGGAGAAATCGATGACGCGTGACCTGGAATTACTGATTGCTCAGACAATTTTACAAGGTTTCGACGCCCAGTACGGGCGTTTTCTGGAAGTCACCTCCGGCGCGCAGCAGCGTTTTGAACATGCCGACTGGCATGCGGTTCAGCAGGCGATGAAAAGCCGTATTCACCTTTACGATCATCATGTGGGTCTGGTGGTGGAACAGCTGCGTTGCATTACTGACGGCAAAAGTACCGACGCGGATTTTTTGCTCCGCGTGAAAGATCATTACACCCGGCTCTTGCCGGATTATCCGCGCTTCGAGATTGCGGAGAGCTTCTTTAACTCCGTTTACTGCCGGTTATTTGACCACCGCTCGCTGACTCCCGAGCGGCTGTTTATTTTTAGCTCTCAGCCAGAGCGCCGTTTTCGCACGATCCCCCGCCCGCTGGCGAAAGACTTTTTTCCCGATACCGGCTGGGAGTGGCTGCTCACCCGCGTTCTCAGCGATCTGCCTCTGCGTCTACCGTGGCAGAACAAACATCGTGATATCCACTACATCATCGAACACCTCACCGAAACTCTGGGTGCGGATGTGTTGCCGCGCTGTCATTTACAGGTGGCGAACGAACTGTTTTATCGCAATAAGGCCGCCTGGCTGGTCGGTAAGCTGATTACCCCTTCCGGGACGCTGCCGTTTTTATTGCCAATCCACCGGACTGACGAAGGCGAACTGTTTGTCGATACCTGTCTGACCACGACGGCGGAAGCGAGCATTGTGTTTGGCTTTGCCCGCTCCTACTTTATGGTTTACGCTCCGCTGCCCGCGGCGTTAGTGGAGTGGCTGCGCGAGATCCTGCCCGGTAAAACCACCGCTGAATTGTATATGGCGATTGGCTGTCAGAAACACGCGAAGACCGAAAGCTACCGCGAGTATCTGCTTTATCTCGCTGATTGCGATGAGCAATTTATCGAAGCGCCGGGGATCCGCGGCATGGTGATGCTGGTGTTTACCCTACCGGGCTTCGACCGGGTGTTTAAAATCATCAAAGACAAATTTGCGCCGCAAAAGGAGATGTCCGCCGCGCACGTCCGCGCCTGCTACCAGCTGGTGAAAGAGCACGACCGCGTCGGGCGCATGGCCGATACCCAGGAGTTTGAAAACTTTGTGCTGGATAAACGGCAAATCGACCCGGCGCTGATGGCGCTGCTACTACAGGAAGCGCCGGAAAAAATTACCGATCTCGGCGATCAGATTGTTATTCGCCATCTGTATATCGAACGGCGCATGGTGCCGCTGAATATCTGGCTGGAGCAGGTCGAAGGCCAGCAGCTGCGCGACGCGATAGAAGAGTACGGCAACGCCATTCGTCAGCTGGCCGCCGCCAATATTTTCCCGGGAGATATGCTGTTTAAGAACTTCGGCGTGACCCGCCACGGGCGCGTGGTGTTCTACGACTACGATGAAATTTGCTATATGACGGAGGTGAATTTCCGCCATATCCCACCGCCGCGCTACCCGGAAGATGAGATGAGCGCTGAACCGTGGTACAGCGTGTCGCCGGGGGATGTCTTCCCGGAAGAGTTTCGTCACTGGCTATGTGCCGACCCGCGCATCGGGCCGTTGTTTGAGGAGATGCACGCCGACCTGTTCAGCGCCGACTACTGGCGAGGGCTGCAAACGCGGATCCGGGAAGGTCACGTGGAAGATGTTTACGCTTACCGTCGTCGGCAGCGGTTTAGCGTACGTTATGAAACCGACCGTAGGCCGGATAAGGCCCTTGCGCCGCCATCCGGCAATGTACGCCGCGCCTGATGGCGCTGCGCTTATCAGGTCTACAAATCAGTCCCAACCCTTGCTTATCTAAACCCGCCGTACGCCAGCGTGACTTCTTTCGCTGCTTTGATCGCCATTGCGCCAAACTCGGTCACGCGGTCATCGGTAATACGTGAAATTGGCCCGGAAATGGAGATGGCGGCGAACGGCTCACGGTGTTCATCATAAATGCACGACGCCACGCAGCGCAGGCCCAGCGCGTGTTCTTCATCATCAAAGGAATAGCCGCGCTTACGTGTCTGCGCCAAATCCTCTTTCAGATGGACCGGCGACACCAGCGTGGCATGGGTATACGCGTGTAGCCCTTTGCGGTGCAGCAGACCGGTAACCTGTTCTTCACTCAATTGAGATAAAAATGCCTTGCCCGCACCGGAGGCGTGCATCGGCAGCTTGCCGCCGATAGGCGCAGACATGCGCATCAACTGGGTGCACTGCACCTGGTCGATAATAATGGCCTGATGGTCGCTTTGATCCAGCACGGCCAGGTTTACCGTCTCACCCGAATCTTCCATTAGTTTGCGCAGAATGGGGTGCACAATCGCCAGCAGATTGCGGCTTTGCAAAAAGCTGCTGCCGACGATAAACGCATGCGCACCCACGGCCCAGTGGCCTAATTCGCCCACCTGGCGGACAAAACCTTGCTGCTGCATGGTAGTCAACAGACGGTGGGTTGTTGAGTTTGGCAGACCGGCCTGCTGCGCCAGCTCGGTTAGCGCCACGCTGCCGTTGGATTCCGCAATCCACTCCAGTAGCTTCAGACCCCGGGTCAAAGACTGAACCTGCCCGGTTGCAGGCGTAGTGGCAGCGGCGGGTTTTCTACCGCGTTTCGCGGGGACAGGGGCAACCATGGCGGACTCCTTTTCTGTATCGTGGAAATCATTTTCGTTTTATTCGATTATAATGCAAGAATTCCTGTACTGATCGGATGAGTGAAGCTGAACATGTCTCATGTTGGCCGTTGTTCTCTTTTCCGCCTCTCAGGTTTGTGCCAGTATGACCTGTTGAGTTTTTTTCGGTCTGGTTGAGCGTTGTCGGGAGCGAGTGTGAGCAGCAAAGTAGAACAATTACGTCAGCAGTTAAATGAACGTATTCTGGTGCTGGACGGCGGGATGGGCACCATGATCCAGGGATATCGTCTGAGCGAAGAGGATTTCCGCGGCGAGCGCTTCGCCGACTGGCCTTGCGACCTGAAGGGCAACAACGACCTGCTGGTGCTCAGCAAGCCGGAGGTGATTGCCGCGATCCATAACGCCTACTTTGAGGCGGGCGCGGATATCATCGAAACCAACACCTTTAACTCCACGACTATCGCCATGGCGGATTACCAGATGGAATCCCTGTCGGCGGAAATCAACTTTGCGGCGGCGAAGCTGGCGCGCGCTGCGGCAGACGAATGGACGGCGCGCACGCCGAACAAACCGCGCTATGTCGCGGGCGTGCTTGGTCCAACCAACCGTACGGCCTCTATCTCGCCCGACGTCAACGACCCGGCATACCGCAACATTACCTTTGACCAGCTGGTGGCTGCCTACCGCGAATCCACCAAAGCGCTGGTGGAAGGCGGCAGCGACCTGATCCTGATTGAAACCGTCTTCGATACCCTCAATGCTAAAGCCGCTATTTTCGCGGTAAAAACCGAGTTCGAAGCGCTGGGCGTCGAGCTGCCGATTATGCTTTCCGGCACCATTACCGATGCATCCGGACGTACGCTTTCCGGCCAGACCACCGAAGCGTTCTATAACTCATTGCGCCACGCCGATGCGCTGACCTTCGGTCTGAACTGCGCCTTAGGCCCGGACGAGCTGCGCCAGTACGTGCAGGAGCTGTCACGCATTGCCGAATGCTACGTCACCGCGCACCCGAACGCCGGGCTGCCGAACGCCTTCGGCGAGTACGACCTCGACGCCGACACCATGGCGACACAGATTCGCGAATGGGCCGAGGCCGGTTTCCTCAATGTGGTTGGCGGTTGTTGCGGCACCACGCCGGAACATATCGCCGCGATGAGCCGGGCGGTAGAAGGTTTACCGCCGCGCAAGTTGCCAGAAATCCCGGTGGCCTGCCGGCTGTCCGGCCTTGAACCGCTGAACATTGGCGACGATAGCCTGTTTGTTAACGTCGGCGAACGTACCAACGTCACCGGTTCAGCGAAATTTAAGCGTCTGATCAAAGAAGAGAAATACAGCGAAGCGCTGGACGTCGCCCGCCAGCAGGTGGAAAGCGGCGCGCAGATTATCGACATCAACATGGATGAGGGGATGCTCGACGCCGAAGCGGCGATGGTGCGCTTCCTCAACCTGATTGCCGGCGAGCCGGACATCGCCCGCGTGCCGATTATGATCGACTCCTCGAAATGGGAAGTCATCGAAAAAGGACTGAAGTGCATTCAGGGTAAAGGCATCGTTAACTCCATCTCGATGAAAGAGGGGGTGGAGACCTTTATCCATCACGCGAAGCTGCTGCGTCGCTACGGTGCTGCGGTGGTGGTGATGGCCTTTGACGAACAGGGCCAGGCGGATACCCGCGAACGTAAAATTGAGATTTGCCGCCGGGCGTACAAAATTCTCACCGAAGAAGTGGGCTTCCCGCCGGAAGACATCATCTTCGACCCAAACATTTTCGCCGTCGCAACCGGGATTGAAGAGCACAACAACTACGCGCAGGACTTTATCGGCGCCTGTGAAGATATTAAACGCGAGCTGCCGCACGCGCTGATTTCCGGCGGCGTCTCTAACGTTTCCTTCTCGTTCCGCGGCAACGACCCGGTGCGTGAGGCTATTCACGCGGTATTCCTCTACTATGCGATTCGCAACGGCATGGACATGGGCATCGTCAACGCCGGACAGCTGGCTATCTATGACGACCTCCCGACCGAACTGCGCGACGCGGTTGAAGATGTGATCCTCAACCGACGTGAAGATGGTACCGAGCGTCTGCTGGAGCTGGCCGAGAAATATCGCGGCAGTAAAACCGACGACACCGCGAATGCCCAGATGGCGGAGTGGCGTAGTTGGGACGTGAAAAAGCGCCTTGAATACTCGCTGGTGAAAGGCATTACCGAATTTATCGAGCTCGACACAGAAGAAGCGCGCCAGCAGGCCGAACGCCCGATTGAGGTGATCGAAGGGCCGCTGATGGACGGCATGAACGTGGTCGGCGACCTGTTCGGCGAGGGCAAAATGTTCCTGCCGCAGGTGGTGAAATCAGCCCGCGTGATGAAGCAGGCGGTGGCTTACCTCGAACCGTATATCGAAGCCAGTAAAGAGAAAGGCTCCAGCAACGGCAAGATGGTCATCGCCACCGTGAAGGGCGATGTGCACGACATTGGCAAAAACATCGTTGGCGTGGTGCTGCAATGTAACAACTACGAAATCGTCGATCTTGGCGTGATGGTGCCCGCGGAGAAAATCCTCAGAACGGCGCGTGAAGTGAATGCCGATCTGATTGGCCTTTCCGGGCTCATCACCCCGTCGCTGGACGAAATGGTCAACGTGGCGAAAGAGATGGAGCGTCAGGGCTTTACCATCCCACTATTGATTGGCGGGGCGACCACCTCCAAAGCACACACCGCGGTGAAAATTGAGCAGAACTACAGCGGCCCGACGGTTTATGTGCAGAACGCCTCGCGTACCGTGGGGGTTGTTGCCGCGCTGCTCTCCGACACCCAGCGCGATGACTTTGTTGCCCGTACCCGTAAAGAGTACGAAACCGTGCGCATCCAGCATGCGCGTAAGAAACCTCGCACGCCGCCGGTAACGTTACAGGCCGCACGTGATAACGATCTGGCCTTCGACTGGGAAAGCTACACGCCGCCGGTCGCGCATCGTTTAGGCGTGCAGGAAGTCGAGGCCAGCATCGAAACGCTGCGCAATTACATCGACTGGACGCCGTTCTTTATGACCTGGTCGCTGGCCGGGAAGTATCCGCGCATCCTCGAAGATGAAGTGGTGGGCGAAGAGGCGAAGCGCCTGTTCAAAGACGCCAACGACATGCTGGATAAACTCAGCGCTGAGAAAACCCTGAACCCGCGCGGCGTGGTGGGGTTGTTCCCGGCTAACCGCGTGGGTGACGACATCGAGATTTACCGTGACGAGACGCGTACGCACGTTATCAGCGTGAGTCATCACCTGCGCCAGCAGACGGAAAAAGTCGGCTTCGCCAACTACTGCCTGTCTGACTTTGTCGCGCCGAAACTGAGCGGCAAAGCGGATTACATCGGTGCTTTCGCGGTGACTGGCGGTCTGGAGGAGGATGCGCTGGCGGACGCCTTCGAAGCGCAGCATGACGACTACAACAAGATTATGGTGAAAGCCATCGCTGACCGTCTGGCGGAAGCATTCGCGGAATATCTGCATGAGCGCGTGCGTAAAGTCTACTGGGGCTATGCGGCGAATGAGAACCTCAGTAACGAAGAGCTGATCCGCGAAAACTACCAGGGCATTCGCCCGGCGCCGGGCTACCCGGCGTGCCCGGAACATACCGAAAAGGCCACCATCTGGGAGCTGCTGGACGTCGAAGCACATACCGGGATGAAGCTCACCGAATCCTTCGCCATGTGGCCAGGGGCCTCGGTTTCCGGTTGGTATTTCAGTCATCCTGACAGCAAGTATTACGCCGTGGCGCAAATTCAGCGTGATCAGGTTGAAGATTATGCCTTCCGCAAAGGTATGAGCGTGGCGGAAGTTGAACGTTGGTTAGCGCCTAATCTGGGCTACGACGCCGATTGATTCACAAAACTGTCATCTTTCTTTACAACAAACAGGGCACTCAATGAGTGCCCTGTCTCTTTCTTACGTTTAAACCCTTATACTGAAAGAACGTTCATCGGCATTGCTTGCTGGATGGCTCATTTTTGTAGGCCTGATAAGCGTAGCGCCCTCATGCGGTATGTCATTGCGATGAACCTCAGGAACATATAACGATAAGGAGAACCTGATTCCGTGCTAACTCTGTTACACCTGCTTTCTGCTGTCTCTATGCTGGTTTGGGGCACACATATTGTGCGTACCGGCGTGATGCGCGTCTTTGGCGCCCGTTTGCGTACCGTACTCAGCCGTAGCGTTGAAAAGAAGCCGCTCGCCTTTTGTGCGGGTATCGGCGTGACCGCGCTGGTGCAAAGCAGCAACGCCACCACTATGCTGGTGACCTCATTTGTCGCCCAGGACCTCGTGGCGCTTACCCCGGCGCTGGTCATTGTGCTGGGCGCCGACGTGGGGACCGCGCTGATGGCGCGTATCCTGACCTTCGATCTCTCATGGTTATCGCCACTGCTGATTTTCATCGGCGTGATCTTTTTTCTTGGACGTAAGCAGTCCCGCGTGGGGCAACTGGGGCGGGTTGGCATCGGGCTGGGGTTGATTTTACTGGCGCTGGAGCTGATTGTGCAGGCGGTCACGCCGATAACCCAGGCTAACGGCGTACAGGTTATTTTCGCCTCGCTGACCGGCGATATTATGCTGGATGCGCTGATTGGCGCCATGTTCGCGGTGATCAGTTACTCCAGCCTGGCGGCGGTTTTGCTGACGGCAACCCTGACCGCTGCCAGCATTATCTCGTTTCCTGTCGCGTTGTGCCTGGTGATTGGCGCCAACCTTGGCTCTGGCCTGCTGGCGATGCTCAACAATAGCGCGGCTAACGCTGCTGCCCGTCGCGTGGCGCTAGGCAGCTTGTTGTTTAAGCTGGTGGGGAGTCTGATTATCCTGCCGTTTGTTCATCCGTTGGCGAATCTGATGGATGAGCTGCCACTGCCGAAATCTGAGCTGGTCATTTATTTCCATGTTTTCTACAACCTGGTACGTTGCATAGCGATGGTGCCGTTCGCCGAACCGATGGCGCGTTTTTGCAAACGTATTATCCGTGATGAGCCGGAACTGGACGCCCACCTGAAGCCTAAGCATCTGGACATCAGCGCACTGGATACCCCAACCCTGGCTCTGGCCAATGCCGCCCGTGAGGCCCTGCGTATTGGCGATGCGATGGAGCAGATGATGGATGGGCTAAAGAAGGTGATGCACGGCGAACCGCGTGAAGAGAAAGAGTTGCGCAGGATGGCGGACGATATCAACGTACTGTACACGGCGATTAAGCTCTATCTGGCGAGGATGCCAAAGGATGAACTGGCAGAAGAAGAGTCGCGCCGTTGGGCTGAGATTATCGAAATGTCGCTCAACCTTGAACAGGCGTCGGATATTGTTGAGCGTATGGGCAGCGAGATTGCCGACAAGTCGCTGGCAGCGCGTCGGGCATTCTCTGTCGAAGGGCTGAAAGAACTTGATGCACTGTACGATCAACTGCTCAGTAATCTGCAACTGGCGATGTCGGTATTCTTCTCTGGCGACGTGACCAGCGCCCGTCGTCTGCGCCGCAGCAAGCACCGTTTCCGCATCCTTAACCGTCGTTATTCGCATGCGCACGTGGATCGTCTGCATCAGCAGAACGTGCAGAGCATTGAGACCAGTTCCCTGCACCTGGCGTTGCTGGGCGATATGCAGCGTCTGAACTCACTGTTTTGCTCTGTGGCTTACAGTGTGCTGGAACAGCCGGATGAAGACGACGAGCGTGAGTACTAACGAGGACAGATGAAAGGTTGTCCGGTGGCGCTGATGCTTACCGGGCCTACGGATAACCGTCAATGTTGTCGTCTACCTTGATGCCGGATAAGGCGAAGCTACCATCCGGCATCAGACAACAAACCAACTAAAAGCAGTGACCCGCCTCAACGGCAACCGCTTCTTCACCCGCTTTAAAGATATAGGTGGTGTTCGGACCGCCAAGCACGGATTGACCGTTGCTCACCTTGATCCAGTTCCCTTCTGGCAGACCAATCACCGTCAGTTCCGGCGCCACAACCAACAGCTCGCGAATACGCTGTTCACGCGTTTCGCCTTTATGGCCTTCCGGTAGCGCGTTGGTGAAGTGCGGGTTAATCTGCAGCGGGAAAAGACCCAGCGCATCAAAGCCTTTTGGATCGACAATCGGCATGTCGTTGGTGGTGCGGATGGTCTGGCAGGCAAGGTTGGAACCTGCGCTCCAGCCGATGTACAGCGCGCCGCGTTTGACGACATCGACAATCGGCGTCAGCAGTCCACGCTCGCGGCTCTCTTTCAGCAACTGGAAGGTGTTACCCCCGCCGACAATCACCAGTTCGGCGTTTTCAATGGCTGCAATCGGATCGGCAACGGTATGAATGCCAGTAACGTTAACGCCCATTGGCGCAAAGATGGCTGCCGTTTTCGCCGTGTACTCATCCCAGGTTTGCGTCACGCCGGCAAATGGAATAAACACCGCCGTGCGGCGACCATTCAGTTGCTCTGCGATCAGCGGCAGCGCATGTTCCATCCAGCCTTTGCCCGGCAGCGTCGAGTTACTCAATAAAAGCAGTTCCATCATTTCTCCATGTAATCAGAAAATTACAAACCGCGGTCATGCTACCACTATCGATCTAACGCCTTCCTGATATGGCTCACGATGTTGGAAGAGGAGACAGATGCTGAGACTATTTTTTAAGCGTCAATTCAATACCGAGCGCCTTCATCACTGCAAGCGTAGTTTTCAGCGTTGGGTTACCTTTCTCACTAAAAGAGCGATAAAGTTGTTCGCGGGATAATCCCGTTTCTGCCGCGATGTTCGCCATTCCCTTAGCGCGAGCCACCACGCCCAATGCTTTTGCAATGTACGCTGCATCGCCTGTTTCGAGGGCATCGGCCATAAAAATGGCAATTTCTTCATCATCGACCAGCGCAGTTGCGGGATCGTACTGCGTAAGTTTATTCATGGTGGAAGATCTCTTGATAATCCAGTGAACGGGCGAGCATTCTCCAACAGGTTTGACATCACCAGCTAAACCATGAGCCAAACGAAAAAGGCGTGTAGCAATGAGCGTTTTAGCTCTCCTGTCCCGTAAGTTTTTCTCCCAACGCTGGAAAACCATTGTCTGAAGAATTTCCATGAGTACGTTCCATGTATTTTATAAACTACATTCTGAATTGACAAGTTGAGACTAGAGAATAAAAAATGGGGAGTAAGGGGAAATGTTGGATGGAGGAAACAGGAAAGCGCCTCGCAATAATACGTAGTTTTTCAGGACGCTGCGGTTGATACGAGAAACGATAACAGGGGATAGGGGCGGCTTTGTGCCAGGAGCGGAAGTTGAAGATCAGGACCAAGAAAGAAGTTAGGCGGAATTTTTTTGGAGAAAATCCGCTCAGTATGAGTTCTGAAGAAAAAAACAGTGCATACTTTGAGCAATACATTCTTAGGATACCGATCTTCATCTGCATGGATTTTTTGACGTGATTGATTTCATAAGTTTTAACGACCGCTATAAACAACTCAGAACTTTATTACCACTTGCTAAAAATGTAGCTGAATATTTGATAGCAGGACTAAACATTCGCATCTTTGAACCCGCAAGCGCAGTTGAGGATGTTCTTATCGTTTACCACGGTGGTGGAGTCAACTCAGATGCTGGTTACGATATCCTTGCTCATCAGATAAGTCATCGTGGAGCTATTTGTACATGCCTCATAGATATCCGTGGACACGGGCGCTCATTGGGTAACAAAGGTAGCGTTTCTAATCCTGAGCAGGTCTGGCAGGATATCGACACTGTTCTTGAACATGTTCGCGTAAAGTTCCCCTGGGCCAGAGTTCACTTGCTTGGCCATTCAAGCGGAGGGGGGATGTTGATCAATTATTTTACTCGATTCACCCCCTCTCAACAAAGTGACAGCCTGATTTTACTTGCGCCTGAGTTTGGGCCTTTTGCGCCAGCTAAAATTTGCAGAAGAACAATGGTTCCATTCGCGTCTGTGAGCAAGTGGCCTTTCGTACTAAATGCGCTCAGTGTGGGATTACTATGCGGTAACCGTTATGCAGTTACTCTTAATTTTCCCAATGAGATTATGCTATTAAGACCTGAATTTGTTCAGCGATACAGCGTGAATATGGCGAATGCTTTGACGCCGCGTCAACCTGCAAGGCAAATTGCAGCATTGCCATTACCTGTAACTGTTCTGATAGCTGAAAAGGATGAGCTATTTGATGCAAGACAAATGTCAGAGTTTGTAGAAGGATGTGGTAATCCGAATTTACATAGTAGAATTATTGAGCACAGTAAGCATTTAGACTGCATCTTTGATATTAGTGAAGAAATTCTTCAACATTTGAATAGATGTACATCAAATTAAAGCATATCTTAAGAATTTAGTTCTGCTCAATACGTACTGATTATTATTGAAAACTATTCCCGTGTCCGCTTCTCGCTCTCAGCAGACCTTCAGCGTCAGGAACGTGACTGCAGTGTGCCAGAAGCGGACGTTGTTTTTGATAGCTATTAAGCTATGAATCACTGTTAACCTGTAAATGATAAAATGTTTTGGATTGCATCTTACTATTTCCTATATCTTATTGGTAATCATATAAATTAAAGAATAATTTTTGCCAGGGCAAAACCGATTGGGACTGCAACTAATATAGAGATACAGCCCGGTAAAAAGAATGGATGATTAATTATCTTAGAACCATTCCACCGTTTACTTAAAAATGAGCCAGTATCATCAGTTGCAATTGCAAATGCCGTTGTTGGGTAAATGTTAGTGAGATAAAGTGCACTAACAGCGACGAAACTGGCCAAAATGGCATCAACGCTAATACCAATAGAGGCGGCAATAGGCATCAATAAAGCACATGTTGCGCCCTGACTGAATAACATTGCGCTGGTACAGAAAAAAACTACCGCCAGTAGTCCCGGATACATACGTAACATATCACTGGCTTGTATTTTTATCTCATCGATATGTGCGCCAATAAGCGTACTGCTTAACCACACAATACCTAACACCACAACCAGTGATTCAGCACCAGATTTAAATATAGGTGTGTTCTTCAGTTCTTTCATATCAAGTTTACAGATAAAAACAATTAACGTAGAAACAACAAACATGGTGATGATTATTAGATCACGAGAATTAATTGCATGCCCAACAACCGATTTAAACAGCAACATACAAACTACAAATATAACACCCACCAAAAAAATGACTACCGAGGATTTAGCCCTTGCGGGAACTTCGTTGTTGACATGTTTATTTATAACAATTTTATTTTCTTGCATAACTTTTTTGCAAATGGGGTCATCAGCCAAATTTTCACCTTGTCTGCTGGCGATAAAAGCTGCAACCAGCATAGCAAAAAAAGCTGTGGGAAAAACAATCAACATAGCATCACCAAAACTGACTCCCATTACCTCTACAGTACCATACATAATTGCTGTAGCTGCAGAGATCGGTGAGGCTGTAATTCCTAACTGCGAAGCAACAACAGCAGAACTTAATGGTTGGCTGGGTCTAATACCGTTATCTTTTGCAACTTCCTGAATCACATTCATGACTGACATAGCGGTATATCCCGTACCGGAAAGTACCGTCAGGAAAAAGGTCACTGTTGGCGCAAGAATATTAAGGTAACCTGGATTGTTACGTAATAATTTCTCTGTCAGAGTTACTAAATAATCCATTCCGCCAGCCTGTTGCATTGCAGAGAGCGCTACAATGGTGGACAGAATAATGAGCATGACGTCGACAGGCGGAGTCCCCACAGGAACATCAAAAATAAAAACTGAAATTGCTAATCCAACCCCACCAGCAAACCCTACTCCAATTCCCCCCCAACGGGCGGCAACCATGATAGTCCCCAGCAATAAAACGATATGAAACATTACCATATAATTATCCTGTTTTTATTTTTATTTCACGCAAAGTGGATGCCAAGGTAATGAATTTTTACATTCATTACCTCAAGTCAAAAATAATTATTTATTAAATCGGGTTCCTACAAAATATTCATTTCTTTTTGATACCGCTTAATAACTGCTGTACTTTTTTGTGGGTCAGTCATATTCATTGGATCAAGCAAGTAATCTGCCTGTTCTGGTGTTAACAGATTTTCTGCTAACACGACCTGCTTTACACTGGTCTGCTGCTGAAATGCAGCTTTGGCGATTCTAGATCCTACCTGATAGCCAAATAATGTGGAGATGATAGTCGCAAGCGCTGTACTTTCCTCTGCATAACGGGCGCTCACTTTTTCGTTGATCGCAATATCCTTCAGGCATTTATCAATAAATAACGGTATCCCTTTACTTAATAATGAGCAGGATTCAAAGAGAACTTTCAACAACACAGGTTCCCACACGTTCAGATCAAGCTCACCGCCCTCCACAGCCATCGTCACAGTTACGTCATTACCAATCACCTGATACGCAATTTGATTTATCAATTCAGGTATTACAGGATTAATTTTTCCCGGCATAATTGAAGAGCCCGGTTGGACAGCAGGGACAATAATTTCATTAAACCCCGCTCTTGGTCCTGAACCTTGTATACGAAAATCGGTAGCCATTTTGGAGAGAAACGCAGCTATTTTTTTTAGCTGTGCGGAAAATTCAATATAAAAATCACCGTGCTGAAGACCGTCAAAGAAATCCGATTCTGGCGTGTATTTATCCCCAGTAATGATTTCCAGCCACTGATAAACTGCCGGGATATATCCTTCGTGAGTGGACAGGCCTGTGCCTATAGCTGTCGCGCCCAATGGTAAAAACAATGCTTCTTCGCTTACTTCAGCCATTTTTGCTCTAAGTTTGCTGACCTGCGTGCGATAAGCGCCAAACTGCTGGCCAAACGTCATCGGCACTGCATCTTGTAAGCAGGTTCTCCCCAACTTCACCTTGTCAGAAAACAGAAAACTTTTTTCTGACAACACCGCTTCAAGTTCTTCTAATTGAATTAACAATTGATTTATATTCATACGGCTGGTCATTTTCATCGCCGCAGGGATGACGTCATTCGTTGACTGCCCCATGTTAACATGGGTATTTGGGTGAATCTCATCGTATCCGCGTTTGCCAGTGATTAGCTCACTGGCCCGGTTTGCGACTACTTCATTCATGTTCATATTGGTTGAAGTGCCGCCTCCCCCCTGAAAAATATCAATAGGAAAATGGGCATCAAAATCGCCGGCCATTACCTCTTTCAACGCAGTAACGATGGCTGACGCTTTCTGTTCATCCAGCGCACCAATTTGTCTGTTAGCCTCTGCTGCCGCTTGCTTGATTGCGGCGATAGACCATAAAAAGTGTGGAATTTCTCCTGCTGTTTTTCCTGACACGGAGAAATTCAGCACCGCACGTTGTGTTTGAATACCATAGTAGGCCTCATCTGGCACCATTAGAGTTCCTAATAGATCTTTTTCTTCACGCATATCTGTTTCTCTTGTGTATTAAGGTTGCCTATACATTAATTTAGCGATGTAACAGATAGTTTGAAGTAGCTCAAAGAAAAAATACCATTTAAAAGTTAAATAGATACTATTAAAAAATTTAATACTAAAGGGTGAAAATGAAGGATATTAACTTTGATTTTAAGCAATTGCAGGCATTTTTAGCCGTGATAGACACTGGCTCATTTACAGCCGCAGCGAGGAAACTGAATGTGACTCAGTCATCAATTTCGCAGCAGGTTGCAAACCTGGAGCTCGGATTAAATACTGCTCTAGTCAACCGTTCACAGCGACCAATCCAGATGACGATAGCCGGACAAGCACTCTACCCGTTAGGAAAAAAAATTATTGATAACGGTGTCCACCTGCAAGAACGTATCAATGCAATAAGCGACGGACATATTTCAAATCTGAAAATTGGGTTTGTGGATTCAATTAGTAAAACCGTTGGCCTGGATATCCTGAAATTCCTGCAACCACAGGTGAAGCATATTTTTCAGGTGACTGGCACAGCATCCGGATTACTCCAGGCACTTAATAATGGGAATATTAATATTGCTGTAACCATGCTGTATACTGAAATGCCACCCAATATTAGAATGTATCCTTTGATTGAGGAAGAGTTTCTATGTATTTGCCCCAAATCATGGCCGGAAACAGAGCTGGAAGAATTATGTAAACAGCGGAACTACATTGCTTATACCCAAAATACGCCAACGGGAATCCAGACACTTAACTGGCTGAAATGGCAAAACTTTTCTCCTACCATTCAGTTTGAAATGGACAATGCTGATGAAATATTGAAACTAATATCCTGTGGTTACGGGTGGACGTTAACGACGCCGTTGTTCATTACTACTATTCCTGCTTTTTCTAACTTGCTGAAGATTATCCGGATCAAAAAGCGTAAAGAGCGTCGTAAAATTGTTCTGCTGTGCAAGAATGATGAGTTCTCAGTTTTTTATAAAAATCTGGCGTTTGAGATTCGTTCGATATTGGAAACGAAACTGGAGCAGGAGTTTTACAACCAACTGGATTTGGATGATAATTTGCCATCATAGATATGCACACGAACATAACTGTTCTCAAATCCAATATCTGCTTCTCGCTTACAGCGGACCTTCATCTCAGTTAGCTCGTCCGCTTCGTGCCAGGAGCGGACGTTTGAGCTCAATAAGCAAGGACGTTATATTTTGTCCTGATTGACGCGGGATGAAAGCTCCTGATGGCTCTCTTTTCGCTCGCTGTAACGATCTGCAAGATAACCGGTTTGTCCCTTAAGCAGCAGCGTGATTTTAAACAGCTCCTCGGCGACATCGACGATACGGTCATACCAGGACGAAGGTTTCATTCGTCCGTTTTCGTCGAACTCTTGCCATGCCTTGGCTACAGAGGACTGGTTGGGGATAGTGAACATCCGCATCCAGCGACCCAGAATACGCATCTGGTTCACGGCATTGAAGGACTGTGAACCGCCGCAGACCTGCATTACCGCAAGTGTTTTGCCTTGCGAAGGACGAACCGCGCCTTCACTTAAGGGTATCCAGTCAATCTGCGCTTTCATCACCGCGCTCATAGCACCGTGCCGTTCCGGAGAACTCCACACCATCCCGTCACACCATCTGACCAGACCGCGCAGCTCGGTGACTTTGGGATGCGTGTCCGGCGCATCATCCGGCAGGGGTAAACCGGAGGGGTTAAAGAGTTTCACCTCCGCGCCCATCGCTGTCAGCAGGCGACCCACTTCCTCCGCGGCAAAGCGGCTGTAGGAGCGCTCTCTTACTGAACCATACAGGATCAGAATTCTTGGTGGCTCCTGCAGATGCAGGCGTTCAGCGATGTCTTGATCAAAGCATTCAGTATTCAGGGCAGGAAATTGTTCCATTTTTCTCCTCCAGAGAGCGCAGATGATTTCAAAATTAATATATATGATTTAACATATGTGTGCTCTAAAAGGAACGGAGAGGAAAATGCTACAACCTGTTCAGCTTTTCAAAATCCTGTCGGATGAAACACGGCTCGCCATTGTCATGCTTCTGCGGGAGTCTGGAGAACTGTGCGTGTGCGATATCTGTGCAGCTACAGCCGAATCACAGCCCAAAATATCACGCCATATTGCTATTCTTCGCGAGTCTGGGCTAGTTCTGGATCGTCGGGAAGGCAAATGGATTCACTATCGTCTGTCACCTCATATTCCTGCGTGGGCCGCTGAGACAATCACGACGTCCTGGCAGTGCCTTCGGGAAGATGTGCGGGAATGGTTGGCAAAGTCGGCCTGCACCTCTTGCTGAGGAAGGAAAACATATTCACATAATCATATATAACGGGGTTTGAAATGTTTTTGGCAGGGAGTATATTTTTACTGACGCTGGTACTGGTGATCTGGCAACCCAGAGGTCTGAGTATTGGCTGGAGCGCGAGTATCGGAGCTGCGCTGGCGCTGGGTACCGGAGTCATCCATATCGCTGATATTCCCGTTGTCTGGAATATCGTCTGGAACGCGACAGCGGCATTTATTGCGGTCATCATCATCAGCCTGCTGCTCGATGAGTCCGGCTTCTTTGAATGGGCCGCACTGCACGTCTCCCGCTGGGGTAACGGACGTGGCCGCCTTTTGTTTACCTGGATAGTCTTGCTTGGGGCCGCTGTTGCTGCGTTGTTTGCCAATGACGGCGCCGCACTGATCCTGACGCCGATTGTAATTGCGATGCTGCTCGCACTGGGATTCAGCCAGGGCACGACATTGGCCTTTGTCATGGCCGCAGGATTTATTGCAGATACGGCCAGCCTGCCGCTGATAGTTTCCAATCTGGTGAATATCGTCTCGGCGGACTTTTTCGGTCTGGGCTTTACGCAGTATGCCTCCGTTATGATCCCCGTAGATGTAGCCGCGATTGCGGCCACTCTGGTCATGCTGCATCTCTTCTTCCGCAAGGACATTCCGGAGACGTATGACGTTTCGCTGCTGAAGACGCCTGCCAGTGTGATAAAGGATCCGGCAACGTTCAGGGCGGGCTGGATTGTCCTGTTATTGCTGCTTGTCGGTTTCTTTGTGCTGGAGCCTCTGGGGATCCCGGTCAGTGCGATAGCGGCTACTGGTGCAGCAGTACTGTTTATAGTGGCGAAAAGAGGTCATGCCATCAACACCGGAAAAGTCCTGCGCGGTGCGCCATGGCAGATTGTTATTTTTTCGCTGGGCATGTACCTGGTGGTCTATGGCCTGCGCAATGCAGGACTCACGGAGTATCTGTCTGACGTGCTGAACCTGCTGGCAGAAAAGGGGTTATGGGCAGCAACGTTCGGCACCGGTTTCCTGACCGCGTTCCTGTCATCGGTGATGAACAATATGCCGACGGTGCTGATTGGCGCACTGTCGATTGACGGGAGTACGGCGACTGGCGTCGTCAAAGAGGCTATGATTTATGCCAATGTGATTGGCTGCGATTTAGGCCCGAAAATCACCCCGATTGGCAGTCTGGCAACCTTGCTTTGGCTGCATGTGCTTGCCCAGAAAAATATAACGATTACATGGGGATATTACTTCCGCACTGGCATTATCATGACTCTGCCCGTGCTGTTTGTCACTCTGGCCGCGCTGGCGTTGCGGTTCTCCATCACTTTGTAATGAGATACAGATATGAGCAACATTACCATCTATCACAACCCTGCCTGCGGCACTTCTCGTAACACGCTGGAGATGATCCGTAACAGCGGCAACGAACCGACGATAATTTATTATCTCGATACGCCACCGACCCGTGATGAGCTGATTAAACTTATTTCAGATATGGGAATTACGGTGCGTGCATTACTGCGTAAGAATGTTGAGCCTTATGAACACCTGGGTCTTGATGAAGAGAAATTTAGTGATGAGCAGTTGATTGATTTCATGCTTCAACATCCGATCCTGATTAATCGGCCGGTAGTCGTTACGCCGCTTGGCACTCGTCTTTGCCGCCCTTCAGAAATAGTGTTGGATATTCTACCGGAAGGCCAGAAACGAGCGTTTATCAAAGAGGATGGCGAGAAGGTCATTGACGAAACGGGGAAGCGGGTTAAGTAATCTGCCCACTTCAAAATATTGGACGCCTGTTAACGTTATGCGGGCGTCCGACTCACCCAGTATGTCCGCTCTGTGCCATAAGCGGACGTCAGACAAAAGTCACATCTTCCGCCCGCAAAAGCTCGAGTTATTTCTCTTTGCTGTAACTGGAGAGGCGGCGCTCAAGGTTAGTCCGAACCTGCGGCCACTCATCATCAATTATGCTATACCGTATGGAAGTACGTTTTCGGCCATCAGGCATAATTCGTTCATTTCTGATGATGCTTTCCTGGACTGCGCCAATACGGAGAATGGCAGCCTGGGAGCGCTCATTCAATACATCAGTCGTAAACTGAACGCGAACACACTTCAGTTGCTCAAAGGCGTATCGCAGTAGTAACAGTTTACTCTCGGTATTTGCAGCTGTTTTTTGCCAGCTTTGTGAATACCAGGTATGACCAATTTCGAGCTTTCGGTTTTCTCTATCAATCTTCCAGAAACGTGTTGACCCAATGACGCGTTGGTCTGATGAGAGCGTTACAGCAAACGGCATGACTGTGCCTTCAGTTTGCCCCTTCAGGGCTTTCTGAATGTACGAATCAGCTGTGTCAGCAGACGGAACTACCGTAAATGGCAGGGACCAGAGTTCCCCGTCCGCAGCCGCATCAATCAATAGCTGAGCATCTGTCTTAAGCAGAGGACGGAGCGTGACAAGAGATCCTTGCAATGTAGGCGTCATATTTGTGGCCTTACAGTTATTTTGTGTCGATGGATAGGACTGCATAATCCTGTACCGAATGACTTACTATGCTCCGTTTACATTTAATAATCGACTAATCAAGAGGTGATTATCTGCTTACTGCTCATGATGGCAGCTTGTCCGCTCCGTGCCTGGAGTGGACTTTCCTCTTTTGTAAAACAAAGATATTGAAACGAAACCGTTTCATGATAAATCTATAAATATAATAAGACGAAAAGGAAGAACAAATGAAAATCAGACTTGCAGTACCTGAAGAGGCAGAGGAATGCTGGAATATAAGGAATCTTTCTATTCGGGAAGGATGTAAGCCAAGTTATTGTGCCAGGGTGCTTGAGGCCTGGACGCCTGAAGCTATGCCTGAACATTACAGAGTGGTTATTACGGAAAATCCTTTCTTTGTTGTCGAGCTGCCTGATGCAGGATTGGTAGCAACGGGATATCTGGATCTTACCCAAGGTAGCGTAGAAGCTATTTTTACGTTGCCGGATTATTTTGGTAAAGGTTTTGCTAGCCTGATTATTGAAACGATTAAAGCTGAAGCGATTAAAAGAGGGTTGAAACAGTTAACCTTGACCTCAACGCCAAACGCGCAAACTTTCTACGAAAAGCATGGTTTTATGTTTATCAAGGAAACTACATCCCCATCAAGACTTGCCCAAACAGATCTGCGTTGCATGAATATGTCCATCGCTTTATCAGCCTGAGTTTTCTTTTGCTCTGGCAGGAAAGCTCACCAACGGAAATCTAATCGCTACGAGGTCAGTACAGCAGCTTCGAAGCCTTGGGCTGACTATAACTCATATGTTCAATGTCCGTTCCCCGTTCCCCGCTCTAAACAGACTTTCAGAAAACGATACATAATGCCGACCACTAGACTTCAATCCCTTTCTGCTTCAGCTCTTTTCTGATAATACGCTTAATCCATGCTGCCAACGATTCATCGCCATCCTGCCGCTGTGCTTCTTCCATCGCTTTGCGAAGTTCCGGATCCAGACGGAATTGAAACGGAGGATTGCCTCTTCTTTCGTTCATGTGTGTTGACACCTTAATTACACAAGAGTGGTGTGAGTATGTGTGATGACACATTACTCTCACACACCCAAAATGACAACGCCCCGAAAGTGCGGGAACACGATCAGGGCGTCTAACCACAACATTATACGAGGTAATGCTATGGCTGATGCTAATAGTACCACTAACGCCTGTTTTGCGTCTTCTTCTCCCATTCCGCAAGCCGATCTGCTTTATTTTCCCCTCGCCGAGGCGTTCCGTCATCTTGATTGTAGCCATCTCACCACCGAAGAAAATCTGGCGCTATCGTTTGGCTGCGAAGAAGCTCTGGCAGGATTGTACCAGACGCTGAATTTTATGGGCGAAAGCCTGCTGACCATGGCGGGTGAAGGTCAGGAACATTTTGCGTATGAGAGCGTATGCCAGTTAGGACACAGTCTGGTCAACATCAGCCAGTTGATTCCCGCGCTGGCGCAATTGGAAGCGAAAGCTGACCAGCAACTGTTTGTCAGCGACTCCCTAAACTAATCTGGAAAGCGCCTCGCAGACTTCTTCTTCGGGGCGTGACAGACCTGAAAAAGCGGCATAGTTTCAATCGCACATTTACACGCTGTTCTTTTTTATCGCCCGCAAGGTAGGGTATATTTCGCTTTTAATACACAAAATCATTCAAGTTGTATCAAGGCGGCAAGGGAACGAATCCCTGGGAACATAGATTGCTATGTGACCTGGGGGTGTGAGGGCAGCCAACGCAGAGACAGCTTGAAGGATGAAGTGTATACAGGAGAAACTATGCTGCCCGACTCATCCATCCGACTAAATAAATACATCAGTGAAAGCGGAATCTGCTCGCGTCGCGAGGCGGATCGCTTTATCGAACAAGGGAATGTCTTCCTGAATGGCAAACGCGCCACCATTGGCGATCAGGTAAAGCCTGGCGACGTCGTAAAAGTGAATGGTCGGTTGATTGAGCCGCGTGAAGCGGAAGATCTGGTCTTTATCGCGCTGAATAAGCCGGTTGGGATTGTCAGTACCACCGAAGACAGCGAACGCGACAACATTGTTGATTTCGTGAATCACAGCAAGCGTGTATTCCCAATCGGTCGTCTGGACAAAGATTCCCAGGGACTTATCTTTCTGACCAACCACGGCGATCTGGTGAATAAAATCCTGCGTGCCGGTAACGATCATGAAAAAGAGTATCTGGTGACGGTAGATAAGCCGGTCACTGATGACTTTATCCGTGGGATGGGGGCCGGTGTGCCAATCCTCGGCACCGTCACCAAGAAATGTAAGGTGAAGAAAGAAGCGCCGTTTGTGTTTCGCATCACGCTGATTCAGGGGCTGAACCGTCAGATCCGTCGTATGTGCGAGCACTTTGGCTATGAAGTTACCAAACTTGAGCGTACACGTATCATGAACGTTGGCTTGTCTGGCCTGCCGCTTGGTGAATGGCGCGACCTGACGGATGACGAACTGATTGATCTGTTCAAGCTGATTGAGAACTCGTCCTCGGAAGCCAAACCGAAGGCGAAAGCGAAGCCAAAAACCGCAGGCATTAAGCGCCCGGTAGTAAAAATCGAAAAATCTGCGGAGAAAGAGAAATCGCGCCCGGCAGCAAACGGCAAACGCTTTACCTCGCCGGGGCGTAAGAAGAAAGGGCGTTAACGTCTGCCGCGCGTTGGCGTATTCGCTGACCAGGAAAACGATGCTTCCGCATCCGGTTTATAAGCCTGCTTTTTCTTCAACTGGCGGGCTTTTTTTGCTTCTGCTTCGCGCAAGGCCATCAGTTTATCGATGTACTCTTTCTTGATGCTGTTGGTCTCTGCGTTGGTCAGCAGCCGACCATGCGCTATGCGCGCGCGGTCGAGCAGCGTTTTCAGTTCACGCTGCTCGCGCTCGGTCATCTCTTTTTGGGTAATGCGGGGGAGTGCCATAGGGGTGCCCTCTGTTAGCCGATGTCCTCAGTGTACGGCAAAGTGCAGAGGCTGGGTAGGCCGGATAAGGCGTTAGCCGCCATCCGGCGACGTGTACGCACTATGCTTGATAGCGCTACACTTATCAGGCCTACAGTCGACAATTAGCGGCGTGCTTTCTCTTTAATCGGCTTACCGGACCAGTAGCCTGCCAGCAGCGAACCGGAAAGGTTGTGCCAAACGGAGAACAGCGCGCCGGGCAGGGCGGCAAGCGGGCCGAAATAGATTTTGCCCAGCGCAGCGGCCAGGCCTGAATTCTGCATGCCGACTTCGATAGCCAACGTACGACAGGTCGACTCGTCGAAACCAAACAGTTTTCCGCCCCAGTAGCCGCCGAGCAGGCCAATGGTGTTATGCAGGATAACGGCGATAATCACCACAAAGCCAACGGACGCAATGTGCGAAGCAGAGCCTGCCACAACGGCGCTGATGATCGCCAGGATGCACACCATAGAAAACGCGGGCAGATACGGCTCGACGGCTTTTACGACGCGTGGGAACAGATGGTGAATGACCAGTCCCAGGGCAATCGGAATGACCACGATCTGCAGAATACTCAGCAGCATACCCATCACATCCACCTGAATATGCGCATCGACATACAGCCGTGTCAGCAGCGGTGTGGCGACGACGCCGACCAACGTTGAAACGGATGAAATAGTCACGGAGAGCGCTACATCACCTTTTGCCAGATAGATCATGACGTTAGACGCTGTTCCACTGGCGACGCTACCGACCAGCACCATGCCTGCGGACAGTTCCGGCGGCATATTAAAAGCCAGCGCCAAAATCCAGGCGGCGAGCGGCATCACCAGATAATGCAGGAAAATACCCGCGGCGACGGGCGCAGGACGTGAGAGTACACGTTTAAAGTCATCCACCTTCAAATGGACGCCCATGCCGAACATAATCAGCATCAGTAACGACGGCACGAATGGCCCGACAGGTGTAAAGGTGGAGGGCGTGTAATACGCAATAACAGAGAGCAGCAGCGCCCATAATGGGAACAGCCGCGTCAGAGTAGCGAGCATGTTATATTCCTTGCGATTGAAATGTGTTGTGTTGTTATAAAAAAGCCGGGTTCGAGCCCGGCTATAGTTATTGTTTATCGCGTGATGAAATATTATTCAAACAAATTATGGTGCAGCTTCTGTACCACCTGTTCGGCTTCGGTACCTGGCACCAGGAAGCACAGGTTATGGCTGGACGCGCCGTAGCAAATCATGCGGATGTTGAACGGCTCCAGTACGCCGAACACCTCTTTAGCCACGCCACAGGCTTTGGACAGGTCGTTGCCAATCAGCGCTACCAGCGCCAGGTCTTCTTCCACTTCAACCCGACACAGGGCAGACAGTTCCATCAGCAGAGACTGTGTTAACAGCGTATCGCCGGTAGACGTTGAACCGGTGGTATCCAGCGTCAGCGCCACGCTGACTTCCGATGTGGTAATTAAATCTACCGAGATGTTGTGGCGCGCCAGGATGCCGAACACTTCCGCTAAAAAGCCGCGAGAGTGCAGCATATTCAGGCTATGCAGCGTTAGCAGCGTTTGCTTACGGCGTAGCGCCAGGGCACGGAACAACGGTGGATTTTGGGTTTTATTGCATACCAGCGTACCGCCTGCTTTTGGATCCTTACTGGAGCCAACAAACACCGGGATATCGCTACGTACGGCAGGTAACAGGGTTGCCGGGTGCAGCACTTTCGCGCCGAAGGTCGCCATTTCCGCGGCTTCTTCGAAGGCGATTTCATCAATACGTTTAGCGGCTGGAACAACGCGCGGATCGGTGGTGTAAATGCCGGGAACATCGGTCCAGATATCGACGCGTGTTGCGTGCAGCGCTTCAGCCAGCAGGGCGGCCGTATAATCACTGCCGCCGCGTCCCAGCGTGGTAGTGCGGCCTTTGCTTTCGCTGCCGATAAAGCCTTGGGTAATCACCAGACCTTCACTCAGACGTGGGGCTAACTGAAGCGTTGCCAGTTCGGCCAGCGCCGCGACGTCGGGTTCTGCACGACCGAAACGATCGTTAGTGCGCATCACTTTACGCACGTCAAACCACTGCGCTTGCACGTTGCGCTCACGCAGGATCTCAACAAACAGGAGGGTAGACATCAGCTCACCGTGGCTGACCAGTTCGTCGGTCAGCGCGGTTGAGGTCGCCAGTGACGCCGCCTCTGCCAGCGTGGTGATGTTTTCCAGCAGGCGTTCGATCTCTTCACGAATCACGTTTGGATAACGCAGGCGTTCCAGAATATTGAACTGAATTTGACGAATGGCGTCGAGTTTTTCGAAGCGCTCGGTTGGCTCCAGCCCTTCCGCCAGAGCAACCAGCAGGTTGGTAATGCCTGCCGATGCGGAGAGCACCACTAACCGGACGTTCGCATCAGAAAGCACCACATCAGCGCTGCGATTCATGGCATCAAAGTCCGCCACGCTGGTACCGCCAAACTTGGAGACAACTACATCAGTCATAACTACCTCGTGTCAGGGAGTGAATAGAGCGACCATGGCACATAAGGCAGAACGGAAACCGGTGCAGGCGCAAATGCAAATACCGTATTTATAAATAAAATGTGTAGCTTGCACTGTCAACGCTGGGATTATGCGGATTTTTCATGCTGCAACTGCGTTGAGTAACGGTACTAATAACAACGCTGATAACGGCTATACTTTTTAGCCTCGTTTGGCGGATGCCCTGGCAATGGCATTAAAACAATCACACTTTTCTGTGACTGGCGTTACAATCGATCTCAGTCACAATTCTCAAAATCAGAAGAGTATTGCTAATGAAAAACATCAATCCAACGCAGACCTCAGCCTGGCAGGCACTACAAAAACACTTTGAAGAGATGAAAGACGTTACTATCGCCGATCTGTTCGCGAAAGATAGCGATCGTTTCACCAAATTTTCCGCGACATTTGACGATCTGATGCTGGTGGATTTCTCCAAAAACCGCATTACTGAAGAGACGCTGGCCAAACTGCAGGATCTGGCGAAAGAGACCGATTTGGCAGGCGCCGTCAAGTCCATGTTCTCCGGTGAGAAAATCAACCGTACCGAAGACCGTGCCGTGCTGCATGTGGCGCTGCGCAACCGTAGCAATACCCCAATCATCGTTGACGGCAAAGATGTGATGCCGGAAGTGAACGCGGTGCTGGAGAAGATGAAATCCTTCTCTGAAGCGATCATCTCCGGAAGCTGGAAAGGCTATACCGGCAAAGCCATTACTGATGTAGTGAACATCGGTATCGGTGGTTCCGACCTTGGTCCGTTCATGGTGACCGAAGCGCTGCGTCCGTATAAAAACCATCTGAACATGCACTTTGTGTCTAACGTCGATGGGACGCACATCGCTGAAGTGCTGAAGAAAGTGAACCCGGAAACCACGCTGTTCCTGGTCGCTTCTAAAACCTTCACCACCCAGGAAACTATGACTAACGCCCATAGCGCGCGCGACTGGTTCCTGAAAACCGCCGGTGATGAAAAACACGTTGCCAAGCACTTCGCAGCCCTTTCCACTAACGCGAAAGCGGTCGGCGAATTCGGTATTGATACCGCCAATATGTTCGAATTCTGGGATTGGGTTGGCGGCCGTTACTCCCTGTGGTCAGCGATTGGTCTGTCGATCATCCTGTCCGTCGGTTTCGACAACTTCGTAGAGCTGCTGTCCGGCGCGCACGCGATGGACAAACACTTCTCCACTACCCCGGCGGAGAAAAACCTGCCGGTGCTGCTGGCGCTGATCGGTATCTGGTACAACAATTTCTTTGGTGCTGAAACCGAAGCGATCCTGCCGTATGACCAGTATATGCACCGTTTCGCGGCCTACTTCCAGCAGGGCAATATGGAATCCAACGGTAAATACGTGGACCGTAACGGCAACGCGGTGGATTACCAGACCGGCCCAATCATTTGGGGTGAGCCGGGGACTAACGGCCAGCATGCGTTCTACCAGCTGATCCACCAGGGTACAAAAATGGTGCCGTGCGATTTCATCGCCCCGGCTATCACCCACAACCCGCTATCGGATCACCATCCGAAACTGTTGTCTAACTTCTTTGCTCAGACTGAAGCGCTGGCGTTCGGTAAATCTCGTGAAGTGGTTGAGCAGGAATACCGCGACCAGGGTAAAGATCCGGCAACGCTGGAACACGTGGTGCCGTTCAAAGTGTTCGAAGGCAACCGCCCGACCAACTCCATCCTGCTGCGTGAAATCACGCCGTTCAGCCTGGGGGCGCTAATTGCGCTGTATGAGCACAAAATCTTTACTCAGGGCGCAATCCTGAACATCTTCACTTTCGACCAGTGGGGCGTGGAACTGGGCAAACAGCTGGCAAATCGCATCCTGCCGGAGCTGAATGATGATAAAGAGATTACCAGCCATGATTGCTCGACTAACGGTTTGATTAACCGTTATAAGTCCTGGCGCGCCTGATGACGCTGCGCTTATCCGGCCTACAGGCACACATTTGTAGGCCGGATAAGACGTTTAGCCGCCATCCGGCATTAATGAAATAAAAAAGCCGATATTAATATCGGCTTTTTTTATAGGATTGCTCCAGGATATCTACGTTTTTGCTTCACACCCTAATTGAGCTTAATCCTAAAATAATTAACTTAACGGAATTTAATTTCTGTCCTTTTCAGAATTTACGGATATTGTATTTCTGGTGTGTGTATTTTAACTGATTGATTTTACTGTTTAATGCTATTAATTAATAATAGCAATCTACTTTCTTTTCTCATTATCCTAAATTCCCGCCAGGCGTAATTTGCACACTTTGGCTTGTGTATACTCGATCTCGCCCGAAATTCTTTTGGGTAAATCTCCATTCATTAAATGAAGGGAATTTGTGATGAAAAAAGTTCTGTATGGCCTTTGGGCTATATCTGCGCTTGCGGCGACCTCTGTCTATGCTGCCCCCGTTCAGGTGGGTGAAGCTGCAGGGTCGGCTGCCGCGTCGGTTTCGGCAGGAAGTTCCTCTGCCACCAGCGTGAGCACCGTAAGTTCTGCGGTGGGGGTGGCCCTTGCGGCGACCGGTGGTGGTGATGGTTCTAATACCGGAACCACAACCACGACAACCACCAGTACCCAGTAATACCGGTACGTAGCCCCTAAATAATTCGCGTTGCAGGAAGGCGGCAAGTGAGTGAGTCCCCGGGAGCATAGATAGCTATGTGACCGGGGTGAGTGAACGTAGCTAACGTATCTGCAACGTGAAGTATGACGGGGATTAATTCTAACCACACTTCGGTGTGGTTATTTTGAATTGCCAAAAGCCTGCGGGATTTGTAGGCCGGGTAAGCGTTGCGCACCCGGCAATAATGCGGAGAAGTGTCGTGAAGCGACCAGCGCTCATATTGGTTTGCCTGTTACTGCAGGCGTGCTCGGCCACCACCGAAGGGCTGGGCCATTCGCTGTGGGATAGTGTGTTTGGTACTCCCGGCGTTCAGATGACGGATGATGAAATCCAAAACATGCCCTACGCCAGCCAGTATATGCAGCTCAATGGTGGTCCACAGCTGTTTGTCGTACTCGCGTTTGCAGAAAACGGACAACAGAAATGGGTGACTCAGGATCAGGCCATTCTCGTCACGCAGCATGGGCGCATTGTGAAAACGCAGCTCGGCGGTGACAACCTGATTGAGGTGAATAATCTGGCAGCGGACCCGCTCATCAAACCCAATCAGATAGCCGATGGCGCAACATGGACCCGCACGATGGGCTGGACTGAACATCAGCAGGTGCGCTATGCCACCGCCCGCTCTGTTTTCACATGGGATGGCACTGACAGTATTCAGGTCGGCAGCGATGAAACGCCAGTACGCATCCTTGATGAAGAGATAACGACCGATCAAACGCGCTGGCATAACCGCTACTGGATCGATAGCGAAGGGCAAATCCGTCAGTCGGAACAGTATCTGGGAGCTAACTTCTTCCCGGTGAAAACCACGCTGATTAAGGCGGCAAAATCATGATGAAACGAGCCGTAATGGCGCTGGTTTTTAGCCTGAGCGCACCCTCTGTTTTTGCTGCGGGCAATGTCAAAGTCATGATTGCAGGCAGCGCTGAACCCAAAATATTGACCGGTGCAGAGCATCTGATCGATCTGGTTGGACAGCCGCGGCTGAGTAATAGCTGGTGGCCCGGAGCGGTCATCAGCGAAGAGCGGGCAACGGCGGCGGCAGAACGCCAGCAGCAGACACTACTGGCTCGTCTGGCAGCGCTGAGTGCTGAAGAAAGCGGTGACGATGCGGCGGCTATCAACGCATTACGCCAGCAAATTCAGGCGCTGAAGGTGACCGGCAGACAGAACATTAACCTTGACCCGGATGTGGTGCGCGTCAGCGAGCGAGGCAACCCGCCGTTGCAGGGCAACTACACGCTATGGGTTGGATCGCAGCCAACGGATATCACATTGTTTGGTTTGCTAAGCCGTCCGGGTAAACAACCGTTTGTGCCCGGGCGTGATGTCGCCAGCTATCTCGATGGGCAAAGTCGGCTCAGCGGTGCGGATCGCAGCTACGCGTGGGTCACCTATCCCGATGGACGCTCGCAAAAAGTCCCTGTCGCTTACTGGAACAAACGTCACGTTGAGCCGATGCCCGGCAGCATCATTTTTGTCGGACTCTCTGATGCCTTCTGGATCAGTACCCCGGATGAAATCAATGCCGATATTCTTCACACCCTGACCCAGCGGATACCTGAATAATGAGAAAAACTTATCTGCTCAGCTTACTGGCGCTGGGCGTAAGCGTTGCCTGTCACGGTGAAACATGGCCTGCGCCCATTGGTCCATCCCAGTCCGATTTTGGCGGCGTGGGCCTGCTGCAAACCCCGACTGCACGTATGGCGCGTGAAGGGGAAATGAGCCTCAACTACCGGGACAACGATCAGTACCGCTACTACTCTGCGTCGGTGCAACTGTTCCCCTGGCTGGAAACCACGCTGCGCTATACCGATGTGCGTACTAAAAAATACAGCAGCGTGGAGTCATTTTCTGGCGATCAGACATACAAGGATAAAGCGTTTGATCTCAAACTGCGGCTGTGGGAAGAGAGCTACTGGATGCCGCAGGTGGCCGTTGGCGCGCGGGATATCGGCGGGACGGGTCTGTTTGATGCGGAGTATATTGTAGCGAACAAAGCCTGGGGCCCGTTTGATTTCTCGCTCGGTCTGGGCTGGGGGTATCTTGGCACCAGCGGCAACGTCAGCAATCCGTTTTGCTCATACAGCGATAAATTCTGTCATCGCGATAACAGCTACAAGCAGGCTGGTTCTATTGACGGCAGTCAGATGTTTCATGGTCCGGCATCGTTATTTGGCGGCGTGGAATATCAGACACCCTGGCAGCCGCTGCGCCTGAAACTGGAGTATGAAGGCAATAATTACCAGCAGGATTTTGCGGGCAAGCTGGATCAAAAGAGCAAGTTTAACGTCGGCGCTATCTATCGCGTCACCGATTGGGCCGACGTTAACCTCAGCTATGAGCGCGGGAACACCTTTATGTTTGGGTTTACGCTGCGGACTAACTTCAACGACTTGCGACCAAACTATAACGATAACGCCCGTCCGAAGTATCAACCACAGCCGCAGGATGCGATTCTGCAACATTCGGTAGTGGCGAATCAGTTAACGCTGCTGAAATATAACGCCGGGCTGGCGGATCCCAAAATCCAGGTGCAGGGCGATACGCTGTATGTGACCGGCGAACAGGTGAAATACCGTGATTCGCGAGAAGGGATCGAACGCGCCAATCGGATCGTGATGAACGATCTTCCCGACGGGATCCGCACGATCCGGATTACCGAAAATCGCCTTAACTTGCCGCAGGTGACGACCGAAACGGATGTTTCCAGCCTTAAGCGACACCTGGAAGGTGAGCCGCTGGGTCATGAAACACAACTGGCGCAAAAACGCGTTGAGCCCGTGGTGCCGAAAACGACCGAGCAGGGTTGGTATATTGATAAGTCTCGCTTTGATTTTCATATCGATCCGGTGCTCAATCAGTCGGTGGGCGGCCCGGAAAACTTCTATATGTACCAGTTGGGCGTAATGGGAACTGCGGATTGGTGGGTGACCGATCATCTGCTGACCACCGGGAGTTTGTTCGCCAACCTCGCCAATAACTATGACAAATTTAACTATACCAACCCGCCGCAGGATTCGCATTTACCACGCGTGCGTACTCATGTGCGCGAGTATGTGCAAAACGATGTCTACGTGAATAACCTGCAGGCCAACTACTTCCAGTCACTCGGAAACGGGTTCTACGGACAGGTTTACGCTGGTTACCTGGAGACCATGTACGGCGGGGCGGGGGCAGAAGTGTTGTATCGTCCGTTAGACAGCAACTGGGCGTTTGGCATTGACGCCAACTATGTGAAACAGCGTGACTGGCGTAGCGCGCAGGATATGATGAAATTCACCGACTACAGCGTGAAGACCGGGCATTTGACGGCTTACTGGAATCCTTCATTCGCCCAGGATGTACTGGTGAAAGCCAGTGTGGGCCAGTATCTGGCGGGAGATAAGGGTGGCACGCTGGAAATTGCCAAACGCTTCGACAGCGGTGTGGTGGTGGGCGGCTATGCGACCATCACCGACGCCTCGCCGGATGAATATGGCGAGGGTGATTTTACCAAAGGGGTGTACGTTTCTGTGCCGCTGGATCTCTTCTCTTCAGGCCCAACCCGCAGTCGTGCGGCGATTGGCTGGACACCGTTGACGCGTGACGGTGGGCAGCAGCTTGGACGTAAGTTTGGTCTGTATGATATGACCAGCGACAGAAGCGAGAACTTCCGTTAATGTTTGATCAACCGCTGCGCTTATCCGGCCTACATTGCCGGTCGGATAAGGCATTTATGCCGCCATCCGGCAACTTACAAACGGCGCAATAATTTTGCCGGGTTGCCCGCGTACACGCCTTTCTCGGTAATCGATTTTGTCACCACGCTTCCCGCGCCGATGACTGCGCCATCGCAGATTGTGACTGCCAGAATGGTCGCCCCACTGCCGATAGAGACATCATTACCAATCGTAATTCTTCCCCAACTGGTGCGGTCGGCATTGGGTTTTCCTTGCCGAAACATATCGTTAGCGAACATCACGCCATGACCGATAAAACAGCGGGAACCGATGGTGACATATTCGCAGATGAAGGTGTGCGACTGAATTTTGCTATCTGCGCCAATCTGCGTGTTGCCCTGGATTTCAACAAATGGTCCGACAAAAACGTTGTCTTCCAGTATGCAGTCGTACAGGTTCGCCGGTTCATAAACCACCACATTCTCACCGCACGTGACGTTGCGGACAGCGGATTGACGAATATTCATCATTTATATCCTCTTAAATCTGCTTTTCCATAACGTACAAAATACTGGTCTGGGAGGCGGTAGTGAAAGCAGTTTCCTTCACAAGCGTCATCCCTTGCCGTTCATAGAACTGCCGTGCCTTAGGATTATCAGCCAGTACCTCAAGCCAGAGCCATTTTTCATCCTGCTCTTTGGCCTGGCGAATAACTTCGGCAAAAAGCTGCTCACCGTACTGTTTGCCCGTTGCATCTGGCATCAGGTAGATCTTATGTAGCAATGCCCCTGAACGCCCTTCTGGATCAATAGAGTGGCGGAGACTGTATTTGGCAAAACCAACCGGCGCGTCGGCAAAGGCGATAAGCCAGAAGGTTCCGGGTTCGGCCAGACTGCTGGATATCGCTGGTAAGGAATATTCCTGCTCAAGATAAGCGTCGAGCTCGCTCGGGTTTTTCCACAAAGGCGCAAAGTGATGTCGATAGCTGATATAGCCCATTGCGCTTAGCAAGCTGGCATCGTCGACGGTTGCCATTTCAATCTTAAGCATTTCTATTCCGTTCAAGAAGTTAGTGTCAGAAGCATTGTTGCACTATTATTGAGCTGCACAAAACATAAACAAAAAATGTAGATCTCTGTCACATTTCTGCGTTATACAGGAACCTTGTTACTGAACAGGAGGGGCCGTTATGACGTCGCTATCTCGTCCGCGCGTGGAGTTTATCTCCACCATCTTGCAGACCGTGTTGAATCTGGGGCTGTTGAGTCTGGGCCTGATCCTGGTCGTATTCCTTGGGAAAGAAACGCTACACCTGGCGGATGTACTGTTCGCGCCGGAACAAACCAGCAAGTATGAGCTGGTGGAAGGGCTGGTGGTTTACTTTCTCTATTTTGAATTTATCGCGCTGATTGTGAAGTACTTTCAGTCAGGATTTCACTTTCCGCTGCGCTACTTTGTTTATATCGGGATCACCGCAATTGTGCGGTTGATCATTGTCGATCATAAAGCGCCGATGGATGTATTGATCTATTCTGCGGCGATCCTGCTGTTGGTGATTACGCTGTGGCTGTGTAACTCTAAACGGCTGAAGCGAGAGTAAAAGACAACACGCCGCAATCCGGCTGCGGCGTGTTGTATGTCAGGGTTACTGCGCAGAGGCTGGCTGGGTTTTCTCTGCTGCGGGTTCCCACAGTTCTTCAAGTTCTTCCAGCGTTTTGCCTTTGGTTTCCGGCACGAACTTCCACATAAACAGCGCCGCCAGAATCCCCATACAACCGTAAATCCAGTAGGAGAAACCGTTGTGGAAATGGGAAACCAGCCACGAATTTTTGTCCATCATCGGGAAGGTCCAGGAGACGAAGTAGTTCGCCAGCCACTGAGCGGCGACGGCAATGGCGAGCGCTTTGCCACGAATCGCGTTCGGGAAGATTTCTGCCAACAGCACCCAACAAACCGGTCCCCAGGACATGGCGAATGCGGCGACGTAAAACAGCATCGACAGCAGCGCTATCAGCCCGGAAGCCTGGGTGTAAAACGCGGTGCCAAGGCTGAACATCCCAAGAGCCATACCCAATGCGCCAATTATTTGCAGCGGTTTGCGACCAAATTTGTCCACCGTCATGATTGCCAGTACGGTGAAGCTCAGGTTGATTACGCCGACAATAATAGTCTGCAAGAGCGCCACATCGGTGCTGGCCCCTAACGTTTTAAACACTTCCGGCGCGTAGTACAGCACGACGTTAATACCGACAAACTGCTGGAAGATGGAGAGCATCACGCCGATGACGATAACGCCCACACCAAACATCAACAGGCGTCCGCCGGTCTTACGGCCATGCTCCAGTGACTGATTGATCTCCTGCATGGCCTGGGTGGCGAGGCTGTTGCCCATAATTTTGCGCAGAATGCCCTCCGCCTGCTCGTGTCTGCCACGCGCCATCAGCCAGCGCGGGCTTTCCGGTACGGTGTACAGCAGCAGTAAAAACAGCAGGGCGGGAATACTTTCGGAAGCAAACATATATCGCCAGCCATCGGTATTCAGCCAGTTAGCGTCACCGGAACGGGCAATGAAATAGTTAACGCAATACACCAGCAGTTGACCAAAAATAATGGCGAACTGGTTAAAGGAAACCAGTTTCCCACGAATATGCGCTGGAGCCAGTTCTGCAATATACATCGGTGAGAGCATTGAGGCTAAACCAACGCCAATACCACCAATGATGCGATAAATAACAAATTCGGGGACGTATCCGGCCAAATAAACAGGCACGGCATTATCTGGGTTAATCGTGGTAAATCCTAATTCTGGCCACGCAGAACCAATACCGGAAATAAAGAACAGCAGGGCGGCGATTTTCAGCGAGTCCCGGCGACCGAAGCGGTTACTGCAATAACCGCCCAGCGCACCGCCAATGATGCAGCCAATCAACGCGCTGGCAACGCAAAAGCCTAACAGCGAGTTGGCGGCGGATTCACTTAAATGTTGCGGGGCGACAAACACGGTATTTAAGGATTCTACCGTTCCGGATATGACGGCGGTGTCATAGCCGAATAATAGCCCTCCTAATGTTGCTACTAATGTAATCGAAAAAATATAACTGGAATTATATTGGGTGTTCATTCAGACCTGCCTTAGAGGATACAGCTCTTTTGATCAGTGACGTGATGGTGGATTTAACAGGCAGGGAAGACAATTATCATTTTTTACATTGCAATTATGTTTTGTCTTTTCTGTGATCTTAATTCTGTTTAATTTGTCTGTTTTCAAGTGGTAAATATAATTGCAGTGATGGGGGCCACGAAAGGAAATAATCGTAACAACAATGCAAAATAACATAAAAAAGGGCGCTCCGTAGAGCGCCGAATAACAGTCACAGGTTGGGATAACATAAGTTGAGGGTTGCAGTGGCATTGCCCGTTGCCGGGCAGGTACTTCGATAAAACTTAACCTTTCACACCACCCGCCGTCAGGCCGTTGACCAGCCAGCGCTGTGCCAGCAGGAACACCAGAGTGATCGGAATAGCGGAAAGTACAGCTGCGGCGGCAAAGTCGCCCCACAAGTAGTTCTGTGGATTGAGGTACTGCTGCATACCAACCGCAAGGGTGTAGCTGTTCACATCACGCAGCAGCAGTGACGCGACCGGTACTTCAGTAATAGCGGCAATGAATGACAGAATAAACACGACCGCCAGAATTGGTACGGAAAGCGGCAGCAGTACCAGGCGGAATGCCTGCCACGGCGTGGCGCCATCCAGCGCGGCCGCTTCTTCCAGCGAACCGTCGATGGTTTCAAAATAGCCCTTAATTGTCCACACATGCAGCGCGATACCGCCGAGATAGGCGAAGATCACGCCGCCGTGAGTGTTCAGGCCGATAAACGGAATGTACTGACCCAGGCGGTCAAACAAAGCATACAACGCGACCAGAGACAGCACCGCCGGGAACATCTGGAAGATTAGCATCCCTTTCAGCAGGGTCGCTTTACCCGGGAAGCGCATACGGGCAAAGGCGTAAGCACAGGTGGTGGAAAGCGTCACAATACCAATCGCGGTAATGGTGGCGACTTTCACCGAGTTCCACAACCACAGCAGTACCGGGAACGGCGGCGGAGTGACGCGGCCATCCGCATGTTCTACGCTAAAGCCCAGCGCCAGTTTCCAGTGTTCCCAGGAAATATTATCCGGGATCAGGCTGCCGGTAGCGAAGTTACCTTCACGCAGCGAAATGGCGATGACCATCAGCAGCGGGAACATGATCGCCGCGATAAAAATCAGCAGCCCTAAGTGCGTTGCGAATAAACGTAACTTTTGTGATTTCGGTTGGACCATAGCCATTGTCGTTATCTCCCTTAATCAAACTTCATACGTGTGGCTTTCAGGTTCACAATCGCCAGCGCGCCAACCAGCAGGAAGATCAGGGTGGCAATCGCCGCCGCCAGACCGAAGTCCTGACCGCCGCCGCCTTCAAAGGCGATACGGTAGGTGTAGCTGACGAGCAGGTCGGTGTAGCCGGCAGGCGTAGTGGTGCCAAGACGGTCCGGACCGCCGTTGGTCAACAGTTGAATCAGCACGAAGTTATTAAAGTTAAAGGCGAAGCTGGCGATCATCAGCGGCGTCAGCGGCTTAATCAGCAGCGGTAATGTAATTTTAAAGAAGTTCTGGAACGGACCCGCGCCGTCCATTGCCGAGGCTTCATACAGATCGTCAGGAATCGCTTTCAGCAGCCCCATGCACAGGATCATCATGTACGGATAACCCAGCCAGGTGTTTACGATGATAATCATCGAACGCGCAGTGGTTGGATCGCTAAACCAGGCCGGCTTGATACCAAACAGCGCGCTGAGCATCATGTTGATTTCACCAAAACTCTGGTTGAACAGCCCTTTGAAAATCAGAATCGAGATAAACGACGGTACGGCGTAGGGCAGAATCAGCAGGACGCGGTAAATCGCTTTGCCCTTCAGAGATTCCCACTGCACCAGACAGGCCAGCACCATACCTACAGCCACGGTCAGAATCACCGTCAGGACTGAGAACACTACCGTCCAGACAAAGATGGCAAAGAACGGTTTCTGGATGCCCTCGTCGGTAAATACGCGGGTGAAATTGTCCCAGCCGATGGTGACGGTATAACCCGGGCTGAGTTTTTCAGTACCCCAGCTACCGTCTGCGTTAATGGCCTGATAATAACCAATATCGTTATTAGCGCGGTACTTCACGCCGCTTTGGTTGTTGGTGAGCGTCCCATCATCGGCCAGGGAGTAGAGCGGCTGCGTACCGGAGAACTGACGCAGCGAACTCATGATGACTTTGCTTTCGTCCGGCAGAATGGCTGTTAGCTGAGTCAGCGCCTGACGATTCTGGGTGATGATGCGCAGCGTCGCACGTTCACCCGCTGGTAGCGCCTCGGTTTCTTTTAACTGCAGCTTCTGTTCGCCGCCAAATTTAAAGGCGTCGGAAACATAATTTTTTCCCGTTTCACCGTCGGTGAGGGCCAGTTGCCACTCATCACCCGCCGGATACAGGCCAAAGTTGTAAGTTTTACCTGCCTGATAAGAACGATCCATCAGGACTTGTTGAGCACGTTCAAAGGTCAGTTGGTTGGTGCTGCTGTAGTTGGTAAAAGCAATGGCGATGGTACAAATGAGCGGAAACAGGACAAACAGCCCCATACCGGCCACGCCAGGATAAACATAGCGCCAGGCATAGGCTTTACGGTTAGCGAAAATATACAGGCCAACAGAGCTTAAAATGAGCGTCATGATGGCAAACAGATACTCCCCCTGAGCGTACATCAAAACAACAAGGTAACCGACCAGCAGACCAAGCAGACCCATTACTGACCATTTCAGCATGTCGCTTTGCCACCAGTGTTTCTTTTTAATGACATCCATGGGGTTCAATCCTCAACAACAATGAAAACCTGTTGGTCAGCGTGCCTGATGGCGCTGCGCTTATCCGGCCTACATACGTTGTAGGCCGGATAAGGCATGTATGCCGCCATCCGGCACGTTCACAACTGTATTACTTGGTGATACGACCCTGCGCGTCTTTCAGCGCGGCATCGACGGTCTGACGACCGCTGGCGGCGTTGATCACTGCGGTACGCACGGCATACCAGAATGCGGACATCTGCGGGATGTTCGGCATGATTTCGCCTTTCTGGGCGTTATCCATGGTGGCCGCGATACGCGGATCTTTCGCTAACTGTTCCTGGAAGGATTTCAGCGCAACCGCGCCCAGTGGTTTGTCCTTGTTCACTTCATCCAGACCCTGGTCGGTCAACAGGTAGTTTTCGAGGAATTCTTTCGCCAGTTCTTTGTTCGGGCTGGCGGCGTTGATACCCGCGCTCAGTACGCCAACGAACGGTTTAGACGGCTTGCCTTTGAAGGTTGGCAGCAGCGTAACGCCGTAGTTCACCTTGCTCTTATCGATGTTGGACCACGCCCACGGACCGTTGATGGTCATCGCGGTATCGCCTTTGTTAAAGGCCGCTTCGGCGATGGAGTAGTCGGTATCCGCATTCATGTGTTTGTTTTTGATCAGGTCGACCAGGAAGGTCAGGCCCGCTTTCGCGCCAGCGCTATCCACGCCCACGTCTTTCACGTCGTACTTGCCGTTTTCAAACTTGAACGCGTAACCGCCGTCGGCGGCAATCAGCGGCCAGGTGAAGTACGGTTCTTGCAGGTTGAACATCAGCGCGGATTTACCTTTCGCTTTCAGCTCCTTATCCAGCGCCGGAATTTCTTCCCAGGTTTTCGGTGGGTTCGGAACGAGGTCTTTGTTGTAAATCAGCGACAGCGCTTCCACGGCGATCGGGTACGCAATCAGTTTGCCGTTATAGCGTACGGCATCCCAGGTGAACGGATAGAGCTTGTCCTGGAACGCTTTGTCTGGCGTGATTTCAGCCAGCAGGCCAGATTGTGCGTAGCCGCCAAAACGGTCATGCGCCCAGAAGATGATGTCCGGGCCGTCGCCAGTCGCGGCAACCTGCGGGAACTTCTCTTCCAGCTTGTCCGGGTGCTCAATGGTAACTTTGATACCCGTGTCTTTCTCGAATTTTTTACCCACTTCAGCGAGGCCGTTATAGCCTTTGTCGCCGTTAATCCAGATGACCAACTTACCTTCTTCAATCTTGGCGAGAGCCGAGGCGGAAAACATCATCGTCGTTAATGCAGACAATGCGAGGATGCGTGCGCCAGTTTTGATATTCATAGTTCCCATCCTGTTTGGTGATTTTGCAGAGGTGGCTTAACGGGTACTAGTTTCTTTATACGGCAACCTCTTTCCATCCTCCTTACACCTACGCCCCACCCGTTCTTTATGTGATCTGTGTTACATAAATGTGAGTATTGCGCACTGGCGCACATAAAACCCCACCCATTTTTGCAAGCTGCATCACGAAATTCCTCTGAGGCTGGTGGTCCGGGTCTCAGACGCTGCGCTCTCATCCTCCCGCCTCCTCCCCCATAAAAAAGCTGGGGGGTGGAGGATTCACGCCCGTGAGGGATAACGCATAGTCAGTCCATCATGAATGTTGCTGTCGATGACAGGTTGTAACGAAGGGAGAAGGGCATGGCGAGCGTACAGCTGCGAAATGTAACGAAAGCCTGGGGTGACGTGGTGGTATCGAAAGATATCAATCTCGACATTCACGAAGGGGAGTTCGTGGTGTTTGTCGGACCGTCAGGCTGTGGTAAGTCGACCTTGCTGCGTATGATCGCCGGACTTGAAACCATCACCAGCGGCGACCTGTTTATCGGGGAGACCCGGATGAACGACATTCCACCCGCCGAACGCGGTGTGGGCATGGTCTTCCAGTCCTATGCGTTATACCCCCATTTATCCGTCGCGGAAAACATGTCGTTCGGCCTCAAACTGGCCGGTGCGAAAAAAGAGGTAATGAACCAGCGCGTTAATCAGGTAGCTGAAGTTCTGCAACTGGCGCACCTGCTGGACCGTAAACCGAAAGCGCTTTCCGGCGGCCAACGTCAGCGTGTGGCGATTGGCCGTACGTTGGTTGCCGAGCCGCGAGTATTCCTGCTGGACGAACCGTTGTCGAACCTTGACGCCGCGCTGCGCGTCCAGATGCGTATTGAAATCTCCCGCCTGCATAAACGTCTTGGCCGCACGATGATTTACGTCACCCACGATCAGGTCGAAGCGATGACCCTGGCAGACAAAATTGTGGTGTTGGATGCCGGTCGTGTGGCGCAGGTCGGTAAACCCCTGGAGCTGTACCACTATCCTGCCGACCGCTTTGTCGCGGGCTTTATCGGTTCGCCAAAGATGAACTTCCTGCCGGTGAAAGTTACCGCAACGGCAATTGATCAGGTGCAGGTTGAATTACCAAACCGCCAGCAAGTCTGGTTACCTGTCGACAGTGCCCGCGTTCAGGTGGGCGCCAATATGTCTTTAGGTATCCGCCCGGAACATTTGCTGCCCAGTGAAATCGCCGATGTCACCCTCGAAGGTGAAGTCCAGGTGGTCGAACAACTTGGTCACGAAACACAAATTCATATCCAGATCCCCGCCATCCGTCAAAACCTGGTTTACCGCCAGAACGACGTGGTGTTGGTAGAAGAGGGTGCCACATTCGCTATCGGCCTGCCGCCAGAGCGTTGCCATCTGTTCCGTGAGGATGGCACTGCATGTCGTCGGTTGCACCAGGAGCCGGGCGTTTAAGGTCCCCATAAAAAAACGAAACGCAAAACCATTCGCAGTTTCAGAAGGTGGCAGCGTTTAAAGAAAAGCAATGATCTCAGGAGATAGAACGATGATTACTCTGCGCAAACTTCCTCTGGCGGTTGCTGTGGCAGCAGGCATTATGTCTGTTCAGGCAATGGCTGTGGATTTCCATGGTTATGCTCGTTCCGGTATCGGTTGGACGGGTAGCGGCGGCGAACAACAATGTTTCCAGGCAACAGGTGCACAAAGTAAATACCGTCTCGGTAACGAATGTGAAACCTATGCGGAAATCAAATTAGGTCAGGAAGTGTGGAAAGAAGGCGATAAGAGCTTCTACTTCGACACCAACGTCGCCTACTCCGTAGCACAGCAGAATGACTGGGAAGGAACTGATCCAGCCTTCCGTGAAGCCAACGTGCAGGGTAAAAACCTGATTGAATGGCTGCCAGGCTCTACTATCTGGGCTGGTAAGCGCTTCTACCAACGTCATGACGTGCACATGATCGACTTCTACTACTGGGATATTTCAGGTCCTGGCGCCGGTATTGAAAACATCGATCTGGGCTTCGGTAAACTGTCTCTGGCCGCGAGCCGTTCTCAGGAAGCGGGTGGTTCATACGCGTTCAGCAGCCAGAATATCTATGATCGTACCAAAGACACCGCCAACGACGTATTTGACGTTCGTTTAGCGCAGTTGGCAACGAACACTGACGGTATGTTGGAACTGGGTGTTGACTACGGTCGTGCGAATACGACAGATGATTACAGCCTGGCAGACGGCGCATCAAAAGATGGCTGGATGTTCACCGCTGAACATACTCAGAGCATGCTGAAGGGCTACAACAAGTTTGTTGTTCAGTACGCGACAGACTCGATGACCACGCAGGGTAAAGGTTTGAACCAGGGTTCTTACGGTTCTTCTTCCTTCACCATTACTAATCCAGATGGTAGTAAAACCAATTACGCCAATAACGTGATTAATAACAACGGTAGCCTGGTGCGTATTCTCGACCACGGCGCCATCTCCCTGGGCGACAAATGGGATCTGATGTACGTCGGTATGTACCAGAACCTTGATATGGATAACGATCTGGGTACCGAATGGTACACCGTCGGTATCCGCCCGATGTACAAATGGACGCCAATCATGAGCACCCTGATGGAAGTCGGCTACGACAACGTCAAATCTCAGCAGACTGGCGATCGCAACAGCCAGTACAAAATCACCCTCGCGCAACAGTGGCAGGCTGGCGACAGCATCTGGTCCCGCCCGGCAATTCGTGTCTTCGCAACCTATGCCAAGTGGGATGAGGAGTGGGGCTACGTCAAAAATGGTAACGACGTAACCAAATATGCAGCTGCAACGAACTCTGGTATCAGCACCACCAGCCGTGGCGACAGCGATGAGTGGTCCTTCGGTGCTCAGATGGAAATCTGGTGGTAATTCAGCACTAACCTGACGTAAAGACCGAAAGAGGGGCGTAAGCCCCTCTTGATTACGGTTTAGCGCGCTATTGCCTGGCCACCGCTGAACCCATGCTATCTGAGGTGATAACAATGAAAATGAAGAAAAGTCTCGTTGCCCTTTGTTTATCTGCAGGGTTATTTGCCAGCGCGCCTGGCATCAGCCTGGCCGATGTGAATATTGTTCCGCAGAACACCACCGCGGCGCCTGCTATTCCCACTGCAGCGTTGCAACAGCTAACCTGGACGCCTGTTGATCAATCCAAAACTCAGTCCACGCAGCTTGCGAGCGCGGGCCAGCGTTTGGATGTTGCTGGAATTACCGGTCCGGTCGCGGCCTGGAGCGTACCGGCCAATATTGGCGAGTTAACTCTGACGCTAACCAGTGAAGTAAACAAACAAATCAGCGTATTTGCGCCAAACGTCTTAATTCTTGATCAGAACATGACGCCATCTGCGTTCTTCCCCAGCAGCTATTTCACCTACCAGGAGCCCGGCGTGATGAGTGCCGATCGCCTGGAAGGCGTAATGCGTCTGACGCCAGCGCTGGGCCAACAAAAGCTTTATGTTCTGGTCTTTACGACGGATAAAGACCTCCAGCAGACCACGACCCTGCTTGATCCGGCAAAAGCCTATGCCAAGGGCGTCGGTAACGCCGTTCCCGATATTCCGGACCCGATCGCGCGTCATACCACCGATGGTCTGTTGAAATTGAAAGTCAAAACCAGCTCGTCCTCCAGTGTGTTGGTGGGGCCGCTGTTCGGTTCTTCCGGCCCTGGCCCTGTCACTGTCGGCAATACCGCAGCGCCTGCGGTGACTTATGCGGCTCCGGCAGCAGCGGTTGCCGCTCCTGCGCCGCAGCCGGTGAAGAAAAGTGAGCCGATGCTGAACGACACCGAAAGCTATTTTAATCAGGCGATTAAGGATGCCGTGGCGAAAGGCGATGTCGATAAAGCGCTGAAGCTGCTTGATGAAGCTGAACGTCTGGGATCCAAATCAGCCCGATCCACCTTTATCAGCAGTGTAAAAGGCAAGGGGTAAACATCTCCCCACATTGTTGATTTTGCAACAACTGGTGCGTCTCCTGGCGCACCTTTTTTTATCCTTCAGTGCGAATTGTTACGCTTATGTTGCTCTGCCGATCACTTAATTGTGTTTGCTCACCCCGTAATGCCTTTTCTGCGATACAATGCCTTTAGGTTATAAATCGGAGAGTAAGGCATGCCACACCCTGCGTTAACGCAACTGCGTGCGCTGCGTTATTTTGATGCGATCCCGGCGCTGGACCCGCAACTGCTCGACTGGTTGTTACTGGAAGATTCCATGACCAAACGTTTTGAGCAGCAGGGCAAAGAAGTCACCGTCACGTTGATTCGCGAAGCGTTCGTTGGGCAAAATGAGGTGGCTGAAGAACTGACGCTGCTGCCTAAAGAGTCCCGCTATTGGTTACGCGAAATCCTGTTATGCGCGGATGGTGAACCCTGGCTTGCCGGGCGTACCGTGGTGCCTGAATCCACCCTGTGTGGCCCTGAACTGGCTTTACAAAACCTGGGGAAAACCCCGCTCGGACGCTACCTGTTTACGTCATCGACATTGACCCGAGATTTTATTGAGATTGGCCGCGATGCAGCGCTGTGGGGGCGTCGTTCCCGCCTGCGGCTGAGCGGTAAGCCGTTGATGCTTACCGAGCTTTTTCTGCCTGCATCGCCGTTGTACTGAGAGGAAGATAAAGATGGAGTGGAGTCTGACGCAGAATAAGCTGCTGGCGTTTCACCGCTTGATGCGTACGGATAAGCCAATCGGCGCCTTACTGCTGCTCTGGCCTACGCTGTGGGCATTATGGGTAGCAACCCCTGGTATGCCGCAACTGTGGATCCTGGCGGTTTTTGTCGCCGGCGTATGGTTAATGCGCGCTGCCGGATGCGTGGTGAATGACTATGCCGATAGGAAGTTTGACGGCCACGTTAAGCGTACCGCGAATCGACCACTGCCGAGCGGGGCTGTCACCGAGAAAGAAGCCCGAACGCTGTTTGTCGTACTGGTATTGCTGGCCTTCCTGCTGGTATTGACGCTCAATACGATGACCATTTTGTTGTCCGTTGCGGCACTAGCGCTGGCGTGGGTTTACCCGTTTATGAAGCGCTATACGCATTTGCCGCAGGTGGTGCTGGGGGCGGCGTTTGGCTGGTCGATCCCGATGGCGTTCGCCGCCGTGAGCGAGTCCGTACCGCTGAGCTGCTGGCTGATGTTCCTCGCCAATATCCTCTGGGCGGTGGCCTATGATACGCAGTATGCAATGGTTGACCGCGATGATGACCTGAAGATCGGTATTAAATCGACCGCGATTCTGTTCGGCCAGAACGACAAGCTGATTATTGGTATTCTGCAGGTGGGCGTGCTGGTGCTGATGGCGCTGGTGGGCTGGTTAAACGGGTTGGGACTGGGCTATTACTGGTCTCTGTTAGTGGCTGGGGCGCTGTTTGTGTATCAGCAGAAACTGATCGTCAACCGTGAACGTGACGCCTGCTTTAAAGCGTTTATGAACAATAACTATGTTGGTCTGGTGCTGTTCTTAGGCCTGGCAATGAGCTACTGGCATTTTTGAGTTTGGCTTAGCCTGCAAAATAAAAACCGGTCATTTCGACCGGTTTTTTTATGCTTACTCGCCTTGTGTGGCGCTCTCGATGGTCAGACGCACATCCGACGTGACCAGTTCGGCCAGCATCTGATAGATCTTCATCGTCTCTTCCGGTTCGGCATCTCCGGTATCGCTGATATATCCTTCGTCACGCAGCGTCAGCACCAGAGAGCTGAACACGGCCTTGTCGAAGAATTCCGGCGCGTTAATGCCGTGCAGGACGGAAAGACGCTGTGCCACGGTGCGGCTCTCTTTCTCCAGCGTACCACGGTTGATAGATGGGTTAGCGCTCAGCAGCCAGAAGGTAATAGCGTAGCGCTGCAACGTCTCACGAGCACCCGCCGCCAGCAGCTGTAGGGTACGGGAGCGGGCCGGATTGATATGCAGTTCGTCATCGTCCAGGGTGATGAGTCCCTGGCGCTGCATTTCGCTGGCCAGTTCGTCGATCACGCCAGCGAGTTCGTCACGCTCCCAGCGCAGGAACAGCTCCGCTTTCAGCATTGGGTATAGCGCTTCAATATGCTGCAGCAGCGCAGCGCGTGAAATATGACGATGCTGGGTTACGATGGCCGCCATTAACGAAGGCAGAACCAGCATATGCGCAATGTTGTTGCGGTAGTACGTCATCAATACCGCCTGCTCACGCGGCAGAATGATGATGTCGCCAATGGTGTCTTTCTCGACCTCAAACTTGTTCATCTGCAAGGCATGGTCAATCAGTTCACTGGCGCTCTGCGCAGGAACCGTCGCATCCGGGGCATACGGTACGTTGCGCAGTAGACTCAGATAGCAATCGAGTTGTTCAGTCAACTGCTCACGGGTCAGAGAGCGCTGGCGGGAAGCCAGTAACGCGGTACAGCACAGGTTCATGGCGTTGGCCGCGCCTGCGTTGTTAATGCGTACCATCAGATCGGCGGCAATGTTATTTACCGTCGGCGTCAGCCAGGCAGGACGGATAGACTCAATAGGATCGATAGATTCACGCCACTCCGGCACATGCTGGTTGAGGTAAGTCATCAACGGCATCGGCTCGCCAAAGTTAACGTAACCCTGACCCAGATTACGCAGCTTGCTTAAGCCACGTAGCATTTGCGGCAGGCTCTCTTTCTCTTTCGTCGCGCCCCGCAGTTCTTTCGCATACGTGCCCACTTCCATGACGTGCTCGTAGCCGATGTAGATCGGTACGAGGGTAATCGGACGCGTACCGCCGCGCAGCATCGCCTGAATGGTCATCGACAGCGTGCCGGTTTTCGGGTCAAGCAAACGACCAGTACGTGAACGACCGCCTTCGACAAAGTACTCAACCGAGTAGCCGCGGCTGAACAACTCGCCCAGGTATTCGCGGAAAACGGTGGAATAAAGCTTGTTGCCCTTGAAGGTACGACGAATAAAGAACGCGCCCAGGCGGCGGAAGATGGGACCTGCTGGCCAGAAATTCAGGTTGATGCCTGCCGCGATGTGCGGCGGAACCAGACCCTGATGATACAGCACGTACGACAGCAGCATATAGTCCATATGGCTGCGGTGGCACGGAACATAGACGATTTCATGGCCATCGTGCGCCAACTGGCGTACACGCTCTGCATTATGAACGTTAATCCCCTGATACAGACGGTTCCAGGTAAAGCCCAGAATACGGTCTGTCAGACGGATCATCTCGTAGGAGAAGTTGGCGGCAATCTCTTCCATCAGCGCTATCGCATTTTGCTGCGCTTTTTCGTGGGAGATTTTTTTACTGCGCGCTTCATCTTCTACCGCGCGCGCGATAGCTTTTGAGGCCAACAGCTTGTTAAACAGATCCTGACGGGCAGGGAGGCGCGGACCGACTGCGGCCAGGCGCTGGCGTGCAAAGTGCATACGCGCTACGCGCGCCAGCTTCTGGGCGATAATTTTATCTGTACCGTGTTCATCCGCCATGCGACGCAGAGAAACCGACGGGGAGAAGCGGACAAAGCTGTCGCGACCCAGCCAGGACACAGCAAAGAATTTTTGTACGCCGTTCAGCATACGTAGCGGCGGGTTGACCTCGCCTTTTTCGCGCCCGGGCGCACGGCCAAACATCACCGAAACCGGCACCATCTGCACATCCAGGTCTGGATTGCTGCGATGCAAGTCGAGATAGTTATGGAACAGCTTAATAGACTCTTCTTTTGGCGTGTAATAGGTGAAGACACGTGGGCCGCCGTGAATAAACACGTAGCGCGGCAGTAGAGTTCCGTCTATCTCCAGCGGTTCCAGGGGATCCGGGAGATCGTGCGCCAGACATTGGGCGCGCAGCGTCAGCAAGTCTGCTTTGGAGTTGTACGGTAGGACGTACATAATGGGGCGAGAAGTATCGAGCCCCAATTCCGGTGCGGGTTCCGCCGGAATAGACTTGCTTTTTACCAGTACGCTTAATGGTAAATTCAGTAATTTGTAGTAAATTCGTGGCCAGCCGGACATAAACGATGTAAAGCCTCTGGTTAATAATGCAAATGCGCTGCAAGGATATCAGAAAGTTTAGTGAATTTCTGGTGTATCCGGTCATACTTCGCGCTGCTTTGCCACACCCTGAAACAAACGGGGTAACGTTACAATGACATTGACGCTAATAATGTAAAAAGGTTCTTTTTGATGGCCAATAATACCACTGGATTCACCCGAATTATCAAAGCTGCAGGCTATTCCTGGAAAGGTTTTCGCGCCGCATGGATTAATGAGGCGGCATTTCGTCAGGAAAGCGTTGCCGTTCTGCTAGGCGTTGCCATCGCCTGCTGGCTGGACGTCGACGCCATTACGCGCGTGTTGCTGATTGGTTCCGTGATGCTGGTGATGATCGTTGAAATTCTTAACAGTGCGATAGAGGCGGTGGTTGATCGTATCGGTTCCGAGTACCACGAACTGTCTGGTCGTGCGAAAGACATGGGGTCGGCGGCGGTATTGCTGTCGATTTTTGTCGCCTTGATCACCTGGGGCATCCTGTTGTGGTCGCATTTGCGATAAAGATTCCACAACTTCATCATTCTCCTGTTTTTTGTGCAGTTTGCGGTTCCAAAATCACCTTTAGCTGTATATACTCACAGCATAACTGTATATACACCCAGGGGGCGGAATGAAAGCGTTAACGGCCAGGCAGCAAGAGGTGTTTGATCTTATTAGAGATCACATTAGCCAGACAGGTATGCCACCGACGCGTGCGGAGATCGCGCAGCGTTTGGGGTTCCGTTCCCCAAACGCTGCTGAAGAACATCTGAAAGCGCTGGCGCGTAAAGGCGTGCTGGAAATTGTATCCGGCGCATCGCGTGGTATTCGTCTGTTGCAGGAAGAAGAAGAAGGTTTACCGCTTGTCGGGCGCGTTGCGGCAGGTGAGCCACTTCTGGCGCAGCAACACATCGAAGGCCATTATCAGGTCGATCCTTCACTGTTCAAACCGAACGCCGATTTTCTGCTGCGCGTCAGCGGTATGTCGATGAAAGACATCGGGATTATGGACGGTGATTTGCTGGCCGTGCATAAAACACAGGATGTGCGTAACGGTCAGGTTGTTGTCGCGCGCATTGACGACGAAGTGACGGTGAAGCGCCTGAAAAAACAGGGCAACAAGGTTGAACTCCTGCCAGAAAACAGCGAATTCAAACCCATTGTGGTCGACCTGCGCGAGCAAAACTTCACTATTGAAGGGCTGGCGGTAGGCGTCATTCGTAACGGGGAATGGCTGTAATACTCTGTTGAGTCCCTGTAGGCCGGATAAGACGTTTGCATCGCCATCCGGCAACTCGCCCGGTGGCACTGCGCTTACCGGGCCAGGGCAACATCTTCCAGTACGTCTAACTTTTTTTCAGGCTCTATTTCATGCCTTTCTTTACCTCCTCCGACAAAGCACTCTGGCGTCTTGCCTTACCGATGATCTTCTCCAATATCACCGTTCCCTTGCTGGGATTGGTCGATACCGCGGTCATTGGTCATCTGGATAGTCCGGTCTATCTTGGCGGCGTTGCCGTTGGCGCCACCGCGACCAGTTTTCTCTTTATGTTGCTGCTTTTTTTACGCATGAGCACCACAGGTCTTACCGCCCAGGCATTTGGCGCGAAAAATCCGCAGGCACTGGCGCGTGCGCTGGTGCAGCCGCTAATGCTGGCGCTGGGGGCGGGGCTGCTTATCGCACTGTTTCGGACGCCGATTATCGATCTGGCTCTGCATATTGTCGGCGGCAGTGAAGCCGTACTGGAGCAGGCCCGACGTTTCCTGGAAATCCGTTGGTTAAGCGCCCCCGCCTCGCTGGCGAATCTGGTACTGCTCGGCTGGCTGCTTGGCGTTCAGTATGCGCGGGCGCCGGTTATCCTGCTGATTGTCGGTAATGTTCTCAATATTGTGCTCGATTTATGGCTGGTGATGGGCCTGCATATGAACGTGCAGGGCGCGGCGCTGGCGACGGTCACCGCCGAATATGCCACCTTGCTGATCGGTCTGTTAATGGTACGCAAAGTCCTGCATATGCGCGGAATTTCGCTGGCAATGTTGAAACAGGCCTGGCGTGGCAATTTCCGCCGCTTACTGGCGCTTAACCGCGACATCATGCTGCGCTCGCTGTTGCTACAGCTCTGTTTCGGTGCCATTACGGTGCTGGGCGCGCGCCTGGGGAGCGATATCATTGCGGTAAATGCCGTTCTGATGACCCTGCTGACCTTTACCGCCTACGCGCTGGACGGGTTTGCCTACGCCGTTGAAGCGCATTCTGGTCAGGCCTATGGTGCACGGGATGGCAGCCAGTTACTGGATGTCTGGCGCGCAGCCTGCCGACAGTCCGGTCTCGTGGCGATTCTGTTTTCGCTGGTTTATGCCCTGTTTGGCGAGCACATTATAGCGTTGCTGACCTCGCTCCCGCAGATTCAACTGCTGGCCGATCGTTATCTTATCTGGCAGGTGATTTTGCCGCTGGTTGGCGTCTGGTGTTATTTGCTGGACGGTATGTTTATCGGCGCAACACGGGCTGCAGAAATGCGCAACAGCATGGCCGTTGCCGCCGCGGGATTCGCATTAACGTTACTGGCTTTACCGCTGCTGGGTAACCACGGTTTGTGGCTGGCACTCACTGTGTTTCTCGCCCTGCGCGGGCTTTCGCTGGCCTTTATCTGGCGACGTCACTGGCGCAACGGGACGTGGTTCGTTGAAGCCTGACGGTTAAAAATTCTGAATAGTGAATCGAATGCCGAATCAGTGACTACACTTATTCTCACGTCCAGCAGAAAAGATAGCGGAGTTGGACGAGATACTCTGGCTATTCACAACCTAACGATGAGGATTTGATGATGAATAAAGACGAAGTCGGCGGCAACTGGAAACAGTTCAAAGGTAAAGTGAAAGAGCAATGGGGCAAACTGACCGACGATGATATGACGGTCATTGAAGGCAAACGTGACCAACTGGTCGGTAAAGTCCAGGAGCGTTACGGTTATGCAAAAGATCAGGCGGAGAAAGAAGTCACTGACTGGGAAACCCGCAACGATTACCGCTGGTAATTAGTCCCCTCCTGAGAGTACAAGGATGTACGCTCTCTGGCTTAGCGACCGACTTTCTTTTTCACCAGAATTGAGTGGTCATGCTGACATTCGCCTGGATGGCGACAGGCTTCAACCTCCACGCATGCCGGGCACAGCCCGTGAGCTTCAATCACGTTATGCCGCAGAGCAAAACCCATTTTTGCCGCCAGCATATGCATGATGTCTTCCACACCCTCCGCACACTCTTCTTTTACCACGCCACAGCGATCGCAAATAAACATCGCAGAACTGTGGGTCGGTTGATCGAACAGGTGACACAGCACGTAGCTGTTGGTCGATTCCACTTTATGTACAAAACCTTGTTCCAGCAGAAAATCGAGCGCACGATAAACGGTCGGTGGCTTGGCCTGCGGCTCGGTTTCCCGTAGCAGGTCGAGCAGGTCATAAGCGCTAATAGCGCCTTCCTGCAGGCTCATCAGGCGCAGCACTTCGAGGCGCTGTGGCGTTAGCCGCACGTTGCGTTGCGCACAGAGTTTTTCAGCTTGAGCCAATAACTCCTGCGTGGTGGTTTTGTCCATTTGGCGCCTCGATTTGTGTGAAAGGTTAATCCCTTACTTTATCATGTTCTGCTTAAAACGCCGAGATCCGCCGCTGTGTGCTATACCTGACGCATCGTATTCTGGAGAATCCACATGAAAAGACCCGACTGTATTCGCCACTGGCGAGAGGTGGAGGGGGCTGATGACTCCACCTACCCCGACAGCAATGAACTTTTTGCTATTGGCGCGCCGCTTGCCCGTAAACTGGGGTTAGGAAGACTAGGTATTCATCATGAACGCCTGCCGCCGGGGCGTCGCACATCTTATCCTCATGCCGAAAGCGATGAAGAAGAGTTTATCTATGTGCTGGAAGGTTATCCGGAAGCCTGGATTAACGGCTATTTATGGAAGCTCGAACCTGGCGACAGCGTCGGTTTTCCGGCAGGAACCGGGGTGTGCCACACCTTTATCAATAACACCAGTGAAGAGGTGCGCTTGCTGGTCGTGGGTGAGGCAAACAAAAAATATAATCGCATTTATTACCCGCTTAACCCGGTCTATGCCGCCACGCGCGAGGATCGCTGGGTTGACCATCCGCCGCAGTTTTTTGGCCCACATGACGGCAAGCCGGGGCGCAAATAACGCTCTGTGAGAATATGCTGTGCGAGCCACGATGATGGGGCGCACTATCGCATCGGTCTATGCTATAGTAGCGCCCCTTTTTTAACCGGATGCTTGAATATTCGCCATGCTGCCTGAATCTCAGTCTACCGCTTTTCCCGCTCATCGTTTTTCTATCGCGCCGATGCTCGACTGGACGGACAGACATTGCCGCTACTTTTTGCGCTTACTGTCCCGCCAGACGCTGCTGTATACGGAGATGGTGACCACCGGAGCGATCATTCATGGTAAAGGCGATTATCTGGCGTATAGCGAAGAAGAACATCCGGTCGCGTTGCAACTGGGCGGGAGCGATCCGGCTGCGCTGGCGCAGTGTGCGAAGCTCGCTGAACAGCGGGGCTATGACGAAATTAACCTCAACGTGGGTTGTCCTTCCGACCGCGTACAGAATGGCATGTTTGGCGCCTGTCTGATGGGGAATGCGCAACTGGTCGCCGATTGCGTCAAGGCGATGCGCGATGTGGTGTCGATTCCGGTGACGGTGAAGACCCGAATCGGCATTGATGATCAGGACAGCTACGAATTCCTGTGCGATTTCATCAACACGGTATCTGGCAACGGCGAATGCGAGATGTTCATCATTCATGCCCGCAAGGCCTGGCTGTCCGGGTTAAGCCCGAAGGAAAACCGCGAGATCCCACCGCTGGATTATGACCGTGTTTATCAGTTAAAGCGTGATTTCCCGCATCTGACGATGTCGATCAACGGCGGTATTAAATCGCTGGAAGAAGCGAAAAAGCATCTGCAACATATGGATGGCGTGATGGTGGGGCGTGAAGCCTATCAAAATCCCGGAATTCTGGCGTCGGTCGACCGCGAAATTTTTGCTGCCGCTACTCATGATGCCGATCCGGTCGCCGTGGTGCGTGCCATGTACCCATATATTGAGCGTGAACTGAGTCAGGGCACTTATCTGGGGCATGTGACGCGCCATATGCTGGGACTGTTTCAGGGAATCCCCGGCGCACGTCAGTGGCGTCGTTACCTGAGTGAGAACGCGCATAAAGCCGGAGCCGATATTAACGTCCTGGAACATGCTTTGAAGCTGGTGGCCGATAAGCGTTAGTTTCTCACTAAAAGTTAGTTAATTTCACCACACCCTGTGCGTTGTCACAGGGTTTTTTGTTTTATAAATCAGTGGATTAACTTTGGCATGTTTCTTGTAAAGGAATGGAGAGTATTTTATTTCGGGAGAGAGTCATGCTGGAACTACTTTTTGTGATTGGATTTTTTATCATGCTGATGGTCACCGGCGTCTCGTTGCTGGGGGTGCTGGCCGCGCTGGTGGTAGCCACCGTCGTCATGTTTTTGGGCGGGCTATTTGCCTTGATGATTAAACTGTTGCCCTGGCTGTTACTGGCCGTTGCCGTGGTGTGGGTGATCAAGGCGATAAAAGCGCCAAAAGTCCCACAGTATCAGCGCAATAACCGCCGATTTTACTAAGGTATTGAGTGGTCCGTCACAACCTGAAACATTGCCTTTAGAACCAAATAGGAATTGATTATCAAATCTGTCACTATTGCCTGGTTAACGAATTCATCGAGCTGTACCCTACATACAGCCGAACTAAAAAAAAGAAAGGGCTTCCTGCGGGAAGCCCTAATTCTTTACGGGATTAGCAGACTCGATCCCTGCGTGGCGCGACTTTCCAGCACTTCATGAGCACGCTGCGCGTCGTGCAGCGCAAATGTCTGACCAGGTGCGACATCCACTTTGATCACCCCGCTGGCAATCAGCGAGAACAGCTCATTGCTGGCTTCGGTTAATTCATGGTGGTTGGTGATGTAACCCTGGAGCGAAGGGCGGGTAACGTACAGCGAACCTTTCTGATTCAGAATCCCTAAATTTACACCTGTCACGGGTCCGGACGCGTTGCCAAAACTGACCATCAGTCCGCGGCGCTGCAGACAATCGAGAGACGCCTCCCAGGTATCTTTCCCCACCGAGTCGTACACCACCCGCACTTTTTTACCGCCGGTGATCTCTTTTACCCGCTCAACAATGCTTTCTTCACGATAGTTAATTACCTGCCACGCGCCGGCCTGCTGCGCAATTTGCGCTTTTTGCGCATTGCCGACGGTGCCAATCAGTTTCGCTCCCAACGCTTTCGCCCACTGACAAGCGATCAGGCCGACGCCACCTGCGGCTGCGTGGAATAAAAATGGTTCGTCAGGCTGGATTTCATAGGTTTTGCGCAACAGGTAAAAAACGGTCAGCCCCTTCAGAAACGAGGCGGCTGCCTGTTCAAACGAGATAGCGTTAGGCAGAATAGCGGCTTTATCAGCCGGCACGTTATGCACTGAGCTGTAAGCGCCAAGCGCAGACTGAGCATACACCACGCGATCGCCAGCTTTGATGTGCGTCACTTTGCTGCCAACTTTGCTGACCACGCCTGCGGCTTCGGTACCCAGACCGCTGGGCAGAGAAGGCGGCGGATAAAGACCACTGCGGATGTAGGTGTCGATGTAGTTGATCCCTATCGCTTTATTCTCGACCTGGATTTCGTTTTCCGCCGGGTCAACCGGCGTAAACTCCACAGCCTTGAGTACATCAGGCCCACCATGCTTGTGAAATTCAATACGTGTTGCCATGCTTCCTCCAAAAGAAATGTGGTAATCTTTCGACCCAATCATTATCTCGGTAACTCCATTCACTATGGCAGGAAATAAACCCTTCAACAAACAACAGACTGATGCTCGTGAGCGCGATCCCCAGGTCGCCGGGCTGAAAGTACCGCCGCACTCGATTGAAGCGGAACAGTCGGTGTTGGGCGGTTTAATGCTGGATAACGAACGCTGGGATGACGTGGCCGAACGCGTGGTCGCGGAGGATTTTTATACCCGCCCGCACCGGCATATCTTTACGGAAATGCATCGCCTGCAGGAGATGGGAAAACCCATCGATCTGATTACCCTGGCAGAGTCGCTGGAGGTTCAGGGCCAACTGGACAGCGTCGGCGGTTTTGCGTACCTGGCTGAGTTATCGAAAAATACGCCAAGTGCGGCCAACATTAGCGCTTATGCGGATATTGTCCGCGAACGTGCCGTTGTCCGTGACATGATTTCGGTCGCGAACGAAATTGCGGAAGCCGGATTCGATCCGCAAGGACGTTCCAGTGAAGACCTGCTGGATCTCGCGGAGTCTCGCGTCTTTAAAATCGCTGAAAGCCGCGCCAACAAAGACGAAGGCCCGAAAAACATTACCGATGTGCTCGACGCTACCGTCGCGCGTATCGAGCAGCTATTCCAGCAGCCGCACGACGGTGTCACCGGGGTGAACACCGGTTATGACGACCTCAACAAAAAAACCGCTGGTTTGCAGCCGTCAGACCTCATCATCGTCGCCGCGCGTCCGTCGATGGGTAAAACGACATTTGCAATGAACCTCGTCGAAAATGCGGCGATGTTGCAGGATAAGCCGGTTCTTATCTTTAGTCTTGAAATGCCCTCAGAGCAGATCATGATGCGTTCCCTGGCCTCGCTTTCACGCGTAGACCAGACAAAAATTCGTACTGGTCAACTGGATGACGAAGACTGGGCGCGAATTTCCGGAACAATGGGTATTTTGCTGGAGAAACGAAACATCTATATTGATGACTCCTCCGGCCTGACGCCAACGGAAGTGCGTTCGCGTGCCCGTCGTATCGCCCGTGAACACGGCGGTATCGGACTTATCATGATCGACTACCTGCAGCTGATGCGCGTGCCGTCGCTTTCCGACAACCGTACGCTGGAAATTGCTGAAATTTCCCGCTCGCTGAAAGCGTTAGCGAAAGAACTGCATGTGCCGGTGGTGGCGCTGTCGCAGCTTAACCGCTCTCTGGAACAACGCGCCGACAAGCGTCCGGTCAACTCAGATCTGCGTGAATCCGGCTCCATCGAGCAGGATGCCGACTTAATCATGTTTATCTATCGTGATGAGGTTTATCACGAAAACAGCGACTTAAAAGGCATCGCCGAAATTATTATTGGTAAGCAGCGTAACGGTCCGATCGGAACGGTTCGCCTGACGTTTAACGGACAGTGGTCGCGATTCGACAACTATGCGGGCCCACAATACGACGACGAATAAATCTCCGTCATCCTTCATGCTGCAGATGCGTTGACTTCGCCCGTTCACCCCGGTCACTTAGTTTACTAAGCTTCCGGGGATTCTCAGGCTTGTCGCCTTTCTGCAACACGAATGATTTAGGAGATTCTTTTATTAAGGAATACACATGCAAGCGGCAACTGTAGTTATTAACCGCCGCGCTCTGCGACACAACCTGCAACGTCTGCGTGAACTGGCTCCTGCCAGTAAACTGGTTGCGGTCGTGAAAGCGAACGCTTACGGCCATGGTCTGTTAGAGACCGCGCGAACGCTCCCCGATGCGGACGCTTTTGGTGTCGCTCGTCTTGAAGAAGCCCTGCGGCTGCGCGCGGGTGGGATCACACAGCCTATCCTGTTGCTGGAAGGTTTTTTCGATGCCACCGATCTGCCGACTATCTCCGCGCAGCGTCTGCATACCGCCGTACACAACCTGGAGCAGCTCGAGGCCCTGGAGGCCGCAAAACTGGCTGAACCGGTCACCGTCTGGATGAAGCTCGACACGGGCATGCACCGCCTGGGCGTGCGTCCTGAGCAGGCCGAGGCGTTTTATCAGCGCCTGACGCAATGTGAAAATGTGCGCCAGCCGGTCAATATCGTCAGCCACTTTGCACGCGCGGACGAGCCTGAGTGTGGCGCGACTGAAAAGCAGCTCGATATCTTTAATAGCTTCTGTGAAGGCAAACCGGGGCAGCGTTCGATTGCCGCATCCGGTGGTATTCTGCTGTGGCCGCAATCTCACTTCGACTGGGCGCGTCCGGGGCTGATTCTGTACGGCGTATCACCGCTGGAAAACCACTCTATCGGTGCCGATTTTGGCTGCCAGCCGGTGATGTCGCTAACCTCCAGCCTGATTGCGGTGCGTGAGCACAAAGCGGGCGAACCGGTCGGCTATGGCGGTACCTGGCAGAGCGAGCGCGACACGCGTTTAGGCGTGGTGGCAATGGGTTATGGTGATGGTTACCCGCGTGCGGCGCCGTCTGGAACACCGGTGCTGGTCAATGGCCGTGAAGTGCCGATCGTTGGTCGCGTCGCGATGGATATGATCTGCGTCGATTTAGGCCCTGAGGCACAGGATAAGGCCGGTGATTCAGTGATTCTTTGGGGTGAAGGTTTGCCCGTGGAACGCATTGCTGAAATGACGAAAGTAAGTGCTTACGAACTTATCACGCGCCTGACCTCAAGGGTGGCGATGAAGTATATCGACTAAGTTTATGATATGCCGGACAGGCGGGAACGCCGCCATCCGGCAATATGCTCGCCAACTGCAACATCCTCTCGATCTTCTTCCGCTTCCGGTTTATTGTGTTCTTATCCTCTGCCTGTAAACCTGGAGAACCACCTCGTGTTTCAAAAAGTTGACGCCTACGCTGGCGACCCGATTTTATCGCTCATGGAGCGATTCAAAGAAGATTCACGTAGCGACAAAGTGAACCTCAGCATTGGTCTGTACTACAACGAAGACGGCATTATTCCTCAGCTTAAAGCTGTGGCGGAGGCGGAAGCCCGACTCAATGCCCAACCGCATGGCGCTTCGCTGTATCTACCGATGGAAGGTCTGAACACGTATCGTAATACCATTGCGCCGCTGCTGTTTGGCGCGGATCATCCGGTTCTCCAGCAACAGCGTGTCGCAACCATTCAGACGCTGGGTGGTTCCGGGGCGCTAAAAATTGGCGCAGACTTCCTGAAACGCTATTTCCCTGACTCTGGCGTATGGGTCAGCGATCCAACATGGGAAAATCATATCGCGATTTTTGAAGGGGCTGGATTCGAAGTGAGTACTTACCCCTGGTATGACAATGAAACCAACGGGGTACGTTTCAATGACCTGCTGGCCACGCTGAATACCTTACCAGCGCGCAGCATCGTGCTGCTGCATCCGTGCTGCCATAACCCGACCGGTGCAGATTTAACCCCTGCGCAATGGGATGCCGTTATTGAGATTCTGAAATCGCGCGATCTGATCCCGTTCCTCGACATTGCCTATCAGGGCTTTGGCGGCGGAATGCAAGACGATGCTTACGCGATCCGCTCTATAGCCAGCGCCGGATTACCCGCTCTGGTCAGCAACTCATTTTCTAAAATTTTCTCTTTATACGGCGAGCGCGTCGGTGGGCTGTCTGTGGTATGTGAAGACGCCGATGCAGCAAGCCGCGTTCTGGGACAATTAAAAGCGACCGTACGTCGTAACTACTCCAGCCCGCCGAACTTTGGTGCGCAGGTGGTTGCTACGGTACTGGGTGATGACGCGCTGAAAGCCAGCTGGCTGGCGGAAGTCGAAGAGATGCGTACCCGCATTCTGGCAATGCGCCAGGAGCTGGTTAACGTGCTGAGCGCTGAAATCCCTGGTCGTAACTTTGACTATCTGCTGCAACAGCGCGGAATGTTCAGCTATACCGGGCTTAGCGCCGCTCAGGTCGATCGCCTGCGTGATGAGTTTGGTGTGTACCTGATTGCCAGTGGTCGTATGTGCGTGGCCGGATTGAATCACGCTAACGTGCAGCGCGTGGCGAAGGCCTTTGCTGCCGTTATGTAACAATCCGGTTTGCCGGATGGCGGCGTCAACGCTTTATCCGGCCTACAAGAGCATTGGATTTTTTCGTTTGTAGGCCGGATAAGCGTAACGCCATCCGGCACGCTTTTCTGTGTGATCGTGCTCTTTTTCTGTAACAAAACCAGAGAAAATCCTTCCTTTCCCTTCCCTCAGGGGGTAAGGTCAGATAGTTTTTTGACCAGTTGTTAATAAAAAAATGATAACTAACTGACTACTTAGGGAAAAATATGCGCAAGTTTACGTTGGCACTGAGTGCCGTTTGTTTATTGTTCACGTTAAATCAGCCTGCTCAGGCATTAGTTTCTTCTCCCTCGCAGCTCAATCCAGGCACCAACGTTGCAAAACTCGCCGAGCAGGCCCCCATTCACTGGGTTTCCGTGGCGCAAATTGAAAACAGTCTGACTGGACGCCCGCCGATGGCCGTCGGGTTTGATATCGATGATACCGTCCTTTTTTCCAGTCCGGGCTTCTGGCGCGGTAAGAAAACGTACTCTCCGGACAGTGAAGATTACCTGAAGAATCCGGCTTTCTGGGAGAAAATGAACAACGGCTGGGACGAGTTCAGTATTCCAAAAGAAGTGGCGCGCCAGTTAATTGATATGCATGTGCGTCGTGGCGATAGCATTTTCTTCGTCACCGGACGTAGCCCGACGAAGACTGAAACGGTATCGAAAACGCTGGCTGATAACTTTCACATCCCGGCCGCTAATATGAATCCGGTCATTTTTGCCGGCGACAAGCCGGGCCAGAACACCAAAACGCAGTGGTTACAGGATAAAAACGTGCGCATGTTCTACGGCGATTCTGACAATGACATCACCGCCGCTCGCGACGTGGGTATTCGCGGTATTCGTATTTTACGTGCTTCCAACTCCACCTATAAACCGCTACCCCAGGCTGGCGCGTTTGGTGAAGAGGTGATCGTAAATTCTGAGTATTAAAGGCGCAGGCTGCTGTTTGGTGGTTTTTTAAACAAATTTGCGTTACTGGCTTTTACCTTTTGCGGACTTGCTGCACACTGAATAAAAGATGTTCTCATTAGGCGAGTGCTGGTAAGGGGAATGAAGATGACGAATTCGGAGTTGCTGCAATACTGCATGGCAAAAACGGGCGCGGAGCAGAGCGTGCACAGTGACTGGAAAGCCACACAAATCAAAGTCGAAGATGTACTCTTTGCCATGGTAAAAGAGGTAGAAGAACGCCCGGCGGTCTCTCTGAAAACCAGCCCTGAACTGGCGGAATTACTGCGTCAGCAGCATAGCGATGTACGACCAAGCAGGCATCTGAATAAAGCGCACTGGAGCACGGTGTATCTGGACGGCTCGCTGCCGGATTCGCAGATTTATTATCTGGTTGATGCCTCTTATCAGCTGGCGGTAAACACGCTGCCGGAAGATAAACGTCGGATATTGGCGCAGCCCTGATCTGTTTCGCCGGATGCGGCGCAAGCGCCTTATCCGGCCTACAAGAAATTATGCATATTCTGTAGGCCAGATAAGTGTTGCGCAATTACAACAGCGGTTTGAGGAAGCGGGCCGTGTGTGAAGCTTCACACTCAGCGACCGTTTCTGGCGTGCCGGAGACCAGAATTTCCCCGCCGCCGCTACCGCCTTCCGGACCGAGATCGACAATCCAGTCAGCGGTTTTGATTACGTCCAGATTGTGCTCAATCACCACGATGGTGTTGCCCTGATCGCGCAACTGATGCAGCACGTCCAGTAACTGCTGAATATCCGCAAAATGCAGACCGGTGGTCGGTTCATCAAGGATATACAACGTCTGCCCGGTGCCGCGTTTTGACAGTTCGCGCGCCAGCTTCACGCGCTGCGCTTCGCCGCCGGAGAGCGTAGTGGCCGACTGGCCGAGACGGATATACGTCAGGCCCACGTCCATCAGCGTTTGTAGCTTACGCGCCAGCGCCGGGACGGCATCGAAGAACTCGCGTGCTTCTTCAATGGTCATATCCAGCACTTCGTGGATGGTCTTGCCCTTGTACTTAATCTCCAGCGTTTCGCGGTTATAGCGCTTGCCTTTACACTGGTCGCACGGCACGTAGATATCCGGCAGGAAGTGCATTTCAACTTTGATCACGCCGTCGCCCTGACAGGCTTCACAGCGTCCGCCGCGAACGTTAAAGCTGAAACGACCCGGCGTGTAACCGCGCGCGCGGGACTCTGGTACGCCAGCAAACAGTTCGCGCACCGGCGTAAACACACCGGTGTAGGTTGCCGGGTTGGATCGCGGAGTACGACCAATCGGGCTTTGGTCAATGTCGATCACTTTGTCGAAATGTTCCAGGCCCTGAACATCGCGGTACGGCGCAGGTTCAGCCAGCGTGGCGCCGTTCAGCGCTGTCTGCGCAATCGGGAACAGCGTGTCGTTGATCAGCGTCGATTTACCCGAACCAGAAACCCCTGTAATGCAGGTGAACAGGCCAACCGGCAGCGTCAGGGTGACATCTTTCAGGTTGTTGCCGCGCGCGCCGGTAAGCTTCAGCACTTTTTCCGGATCGGCCGCCACGCGCTGTTTCGGTACTTCAATTTTACGCTTACCGCTCATGTACTGGCCGGTCAGCGACTCAGGCACCGCCATGATGTCGTCGAGCGTCCCTTCGGCAACCACCTGGCCGCCGTGAACGCCAGCGCCCGGGCCGATATCGATAACGTGGTCAGCGGCGCGAATCGCATCTTCATCGTGCTCGACCACAATCACGGTATTACCCAGATTACGCAGATGGATGAGCGTGCCCAACAGACGTTCGTTATCGCGCTGATGCAGACCAATAGACGGTTCATCCAGGACGTACATCACGCCGACCAGACCCGCGCCGATCTGGCTTGCCAGACGAATACGCTGGGCTTCGCCGCCGGAGAGCGTTTCCGCTGAACGCGACAGCGTCAGGTAGTTGAGGCCGACGTTGACCAGGAATTTCAGACGATCGCCAATCTCTTTAAGAATTTTCTCTGCAATCTTCGCTCGCTGACCGGCAAGCTTCAGGTTGTTGAAGAAATCCATCGCATGACCGATGCTCATGTCGGAAATTGCGGGCAGCGGCGTATTTTCAACAAATACGTGGCGGGCTTCCCGGCGCAAACGCGTCCCTTCACAGCTGGCGCACGGGCGGTTGCTGATGAATTTGGCTAATTCCTCGCGTACCGCGCTGGATTCCGTCTCTTTATAACGGCGCTCCATATTGTGCAATACGCCTTCGAACGGATGGCGACGTACGGACGTATCGCCGCGATCGTTCATGTATTTAAATTCGATATTCTCTTTACCGGAACCGTACAGCACCACTTTATGCACGGCGGGGTTCAGGCTGGCCCATGGGGCTTCGACGTCGAATTTATAGTGTTCCGCCAGTGACTTAAGCATCTGGAAGTAGTAGAAGTTGCGGCGATCCCAGCCGCGGATAGCGCCACCGGCCAGCGACAGTTCCGGGTTTTGAATCACCCGGTCAGGATCGAAATACTGTTGTACGCCGAGGCCGTCACAGGTCGGGCATGCGCCCGCCGGGTTGTTGAATGAAAACAGACGCGGTTCCAGTTCGCGCATGCTGTAGCCGCAGATCGGGCAGGCGAAGTTGGCAGAGAACAGCAGCTCTTCCGCTTTCGGGTCGTCCATATCGGCAACCACTGCCGTACCGCCGGACAGTTCCAGCGCGGTTTCAAACGATTCCGCCAGGCGCTGGGTGAGATCGTCACGTACTTTAAAGCGGTCAATCACCACTTCAATGGTGTGTTTCTTTTGCAGCTCAAGCTTGGGCGGATCGGACAGGTCGCACACTTCCCCATCGATACGGGCGCGGATATAGCCCTGACCCGCCAGGTTTTCCAGCGTTTTGGTGTGCTCGCCTTTACGCTCTTTAATTATCGGCGCCAGCAGCATCAGACGCTTGCCTTCCGGCTGCGACAGGACGTTGTCCACCATTTGACTCACTGTCTGCGCCGCCAGTGGAACGTCGTGATCCGGGCAGCGCGGTTCGCCAACGCGGGCAAACAGCAGGCGCAGATAGTCGTGAATTTCGGTAATCGTACCTACCGTGGATCGCGGGTTATGGGATGTCGATTTTTGCTCGATTGAGATGGCGGGAGACAGCCCCTCAATGTGGTCGACATCCGGCTTTTCCATCAGTGACAGAAACTGACGCGCGTACGCGGAAAGGGATTCAACGTAACGACGCTGTCCTTCGGCATACAAGGTGTCGAAAGCGAGCGAAGATTTGCCTGAGCCCGAAAGCCCGGTGACGACAATCAGCTTGTCGCGCGGGATGACGAGGTTGATGTTTTTGAGATTATGGGTGCGGGCGCCCCGAACTTCGATCTTATCCATTCATCTTTCCCGGATTAAACGCTTTTTTGCCTGGCTGCATGGTGCTACCGGCGATCACAAACGGTTAATTATGACACAACCTGACCTGAATGGATATACAGTATTGGAATGCAAAACGCAGGTGTCTGTGCAACAATGTCTATCCGGGGTTGTTTACTGGAATCGATCTCGCAACGTAGTAAAAGCGCTATTGGAAATGCTACAATCCCGCGCTTACACTTATTCAGTAACGTTTTTCAGGAGACACGATCATGGCCAGCAGAGGCGTAAACAAGGTGATTCTCGTCGGTAATCTGGGCCAGGACCCGGAAGTACGCTATATGCCGAATGGTGGCGCAGTTGCCAACATTACGCTGGCTACTTCCGAATCCTGGCGTGATAAAGCGACCGGCGAAATGAAAGAGCAGACTGAATGGCACCGTGTCGTGCTGTTCGGCAAACTGGCGGAAGTAGCCAGCGAATATCTGCGTAAAGGTTCTCAGGTCTATATCGAAGGCCAGCTGCGTACCCGCAAATGGACCGATCAGTCCGGCGTAGAAAAGTACACCACTGAAGTTGTGGTTAACGTTGGCGGCACCATGCAAATGCTGGGTGGCCGTCAGGGTGGTGGTGCTCCGGCAGGCGGCGGTCAGCAGCAGGGCGGTTGGGGTCAGCCTCAGCAGCCGCAGGGCGGCAATCAGTTCAGCGGCGGCGCGCAGTCTCGCCCGCAGCAGTCAGCTCCGGCAGCGCCGTCTAACGAGCCGCCGATGGATTTCGACGACGATATTCCGTTCTAATTTTTCTGCTTTATACGAAAAATAATGGCTACCTCAAAACAGGGGTAGCCATATGTAATTTTTTATCAGTTCAACACCATCGGCCAGTCTGGCGGTGTGTGGCTCATCACTTCAACCATCACGTTTTCAATGTTCTTCCAGATTGCGGACATATCCACCAGGGTTATGCCGAGCAGCCCGGTTGCAAACCAGCAGGCGAAAACCAGTCCCAAACCACTACTAATGACGGCCAGGCCAATATAATCTGATTTACGAAAACGGATATTGAGCGTGCTGGCTAAAAACATCAGCACCGCGCTGAGTAGCTGCCATCGCAGAAGAACCACGCCAGTTGTTATCGTTGCCATGAAAAAACGTCCTCAGAAAGTCTTGATGCCCATGACAGCGCGGGGGTGTTCACCGAGGGTGTAGTACTCTGGCTCTCGACGGGCAATAACACGAATGAAACATTGTTTCTGTTACATGAATTGTGTGAACTATATCACATTTGCTCGTTTGTTCACCAGTGTTAGAGGTTATTTTTGCAGGATAATAACCATGTTATTTGCATGGTTATTTTTAATAAAAAAACGATAACAAATAATCTAATAAAAAGATGTATATGGATTACCTGTTATGTTTATCCTAAATTATTCGTTAAGAAATTTAATGAATTTCTTAAACACGACCAGGATAATGCTCATAAAAAATTACTACTTATTGATAATAATGTTATGAAATAAGCATAACTTTGAGTTTGCCTTACGGAAAAATAATATCAGCATCATCTATTATCAGACTTTTACATAGAGAAGTCTGTTGCTAATAATGATAGATTCATGCAACTTAATCAGTCAGTGTTTATAGCATCCCGCCTAATGGGTTCTGGCATATACGAAACAGGGAAATAGGGCTGACATGAATCACAGTGCGCGACGCAAGATGCTGAAGTTCTTCGGAACATTCATGGTGGTATTGCTCCCCGTGGTGCTGGCGTTATGGTTTGCTCACATCCGGGCGATGTCCGAAACCCGTAATCAACTCAGCTCTTTTGCTCAACTGGTGTTAAATAAAACGGAATTGGTGATCCTCCAGGCTGATTTAGCGCGTGATATGGCCCAGTTGTATCAGGGTAAGATGTGTACCCCTGCCCATCAGAAAAGTATGCTGAATATTATTCGTGGTCGTTTATATATCAGTGAGCTAATTTATGCGCAGGGCGATCATTTTTTGTGCTCTACGTCAATGATGCCGCGAGTCCCATATATTATGGCGACAGCCGACTATAAACGCGCGCCAGACGTCTTCATCTATTACTACCGCGATACCCCCTTTTTCGCCGGCTACAAAATGACGTACATGCAACGAGGAAACTACGTTGTCGTCATCAATCCATTATCTTACAGCGAAGTCATGTCTGATGATCCAGATCTGTCCTGGGGAGTGTATGACACGGTAACGGACACCTTTTTCTCTGCCAGCGAAGGGGCGAATATTGCGCAGTTCTCGCCGCTGATAAGCGGTGAATCCTCAACATTCCAGCAGGACGAGCGATTCTATACCATCGTACATTCAGAAAAACGCCCCATCGCGATTATTGTTTCGACCTCCGACGCTCGTGTGAATCAGATTTTCTATCATGAGGCGGCGTTAACGATCCCCTTTGGGATTATCTGCAGCATCCTGATACTGCTCATGTGGTGGCGTACGCGTCAGGAATACCTCTCTCCCCGCCGCTTATTAAAACGTGCGATCAAGAAACGTCAGCTTTGTCTGTACTATCAGCCGATCATTGACATCAAAAATGGACAATGTGTCGGGGCCGAGGCTTTGCTACGCTGGCCAGGCTGTAACGGCGAGGTGATGAGCCCGACGGAGTTTATTCCGCTGGCGGAAAAAGAGGGGATGATTGAGCAGATCACGGATTACGTTGTTGAGGAGGTCTTCAAAGATTTAGGGGCTTTTCTTTCGGCGAATCCTCAGTTGTATATCTCGATTAACCTCTCGGCTTCTGACTTTCATTCATCCCGACTGATTGCTCTGATTGCCGAAAAAAACCATGAATACTCCGTGGCGGCCCAGCAAATTAAAGTTGAGGTGACGGAGCGCGGCTTTATCGATGTACATAAAATGACACCCATCATCCAGGCGTTTCGGCAGGCCGGTTTTGAAGTGGCGTTTGACGATTTTGGCACGGGATATTCCAACCTCCATAATTTGTCAGCGTTGAATATCGATATCCTGAAGATCGACAAATCGTTTATTAGCACGCTGGCCACTAACAGCACCAGTCACTTGATTGCCGAACATATCATCGAGATGGCGCAAAGCTTAAACCTGAAGACGATTGCGGAAGGGGTGGAAACGGCGGAGCAAATCGGGTGGTTGCTTGAACACGGCGTACAGTATTGCCAGGGCTGGTATTTTGCGAAGGCGCTGCCGCCGCAGGAGTTCATGCATTGGATAAAACGCTCGCCCGCCATACTGACGCAGAGCGGGCAATAATTTTACAGGCGGTGGCGGTAATCGCTGGGAGTACGATCAAACTCTCGGCGAAATACGCGCGAGAAGGTTTGCTGCGATACATAGCCAAGATCCATCGCAATATCGAATATAGGCCGTTCGGTCGTCCGTAGTTCAACGGCGGCCAGCAGAAGCCGACGTTGGCGGATGTAGTCACCCAGCGTCTGACGCATCACCGTGCGGAACATTCTCTGCAAATACCACTTTGAGTAACCTGATTTTTTCGCAACCGCCTCAATGTTCAGCGGTTGATCGATATGTTCATCAATCCATTCAATAAGGGTCTGAATAATCTGCTGATGGGACATAGAGTTGCCTCTTTCTCAGTGTTCGATTCGTCGTTTTGTCTGTGGGTGAGTATAATTCCTCAAGTTAACTTGAGGTAAAGCGATTTATGGAAAAGAAATTACCCCGGATAAAAGCGTTGCTCACGCCAGGTGAAGTTGCAAAGCGTAGCGGTGTGGCGGTATCGACCCTGCATTTCTATGAAAGCAAAGGATTAATCAGCAGTATGCGCAACAGCGGCAATCAGCGTCGATACAAACGCGATGTGTTGCGTTATGTCGCGATTATCAAGATTGCCCAACGTATCGGCATTCCACTGGCCACGATCGGCGACGCGTTAGGTGTATTACCTGAAGGGCATTCGCTCAGTGCCAAAGAGTGGAAGCAGCTCTCTTCGCAATGGCGCGAGGAGTTAGACCGACGCATTCATACTCTGGTGGCGTTACGCGATGAGCTGGATGGGTGTATTGGCTGCGGCTGTTTATCCCGCAGTGATTGCCCGTTGCGTAACCCTGGCGATCAGCTTGGCGAGCAGGGGACCGGGGCGCGCCTGCTGGAAGATGATTGATTGGTTTAAAGTATGTGGCGGATATAACGGTGTAAAACTAAAGCGCCACAGAGGGCGCTTTAGTTTGGTTCCGGTCTTTGTCTTTCACTCTATCCCGTTGGTTCACGGGAGGGTTTCCCCCGACATCAACACCCCTCAGTCGAGCACGTTTGGGGAGGTTCCGGTCTGTGTTGATAATGTAAGTGTAAGCCACCCCTCTCTATTTGCCAGTGAATTGATTGCTTTTTAGCCAAAAATTTTTCCGCATCTTCATGCATTTTTTTGTGCGAGCAGGCGTGAAAAATAAATGCAAATCTTGTAATAACTCAGCGAAATTTGTTGCCAGATTGCGCATTGACGATAACGTTTGCGCATCGTCTGGCTATTTCTTGCGCATTATAAGAAGAAATGAGTAAAAAGCGGCAAAGTTCAGTTGAAAACCAACGTATGATCGCTGGATAATCGTTTGCTTTTTTTTATCACCCGTTTTTTATGCGCGGAGCTAAACGTTTGCTTTTTTGCGACACCCCTATTGACGCAAAGCTGGCACATGGAGAAATCGTTTAGCAGGCAGTGGATTGTCCACCACGCATAATGACGAAAAAATAAACTCTCAGGGGATGTTTTCTATGTCTACGCCTTCAGCGCGTACCGGCGGTTCACTCGACGCCTGGTTTAAAATTTCGCATCGCGGCAGTACCGTTCGTCAAGAAGTCGTTGCCGGATTAACGACGTTCCTGGCCATGGTCTACTCCGTTATCGTGGTTCCGGGGATGCTGGGTAAAGCCGGATTCCCGCCTGCCGCTGTGTTTGTGGCAACCTGTCTGGTTGCGGGCGTCGGTTCTATTGTGATGGGCCTGTGGGCGAACCTGCCGTTGGCGATTGGCTGCGCCATTTCGCTGACCGCGTTTACCGCATTCAGCCTGGTGCTGGGACAACATATTAGCGTGCCCGTGGCGCTGGGCGCGGTGTTCCTGATGGGGGTTCTGTTTACCATCATTTCTGCGACCGGTATCCGTAGCTGGATCCTGCGCAATCTGCCGCAGGGCGTTGCGCACGGTACGGGGATTGGTATCGGCCTGTTCCTGCTATTGATTGCGGCCAATGGCGTTGGTCTGGTGATTAAGAACCCGCTGGACGGCCTGCCGGTTGCGCTGGGCGACTTCGATACTTTCCCGGTGATTATGTCACTGGTTGGTCTGGCGGTGATTATTGGTCTCGAAAAACTGAAAGTACCGGGCGGCATCCTGCTGACCATTATCGGTATCTCCATCGTCGGCCTGATTTTCGATCCTGCTGTGCATTTCTCCGGTATTTTTGCCATGCCGTCGCTGAGCGATGAAAACGGCAACTCGCTGATCGGCAGCCTGGATATTATGGGCGCACTGAACCCGATCGTACTGCCGAGCGTGCTGGCGCTGGTTATGACCGCGGTCTTCGATGCGACCGGAACCATCCGCGCGGTAGCCGGACAGGCGAATCTGCTGGATAAAGACGGACAGATTATCGATGGCGGCAAAGCGCTGACCACCGACTCCCTGAGCAGCGTGTTTTCTGGTCTGGTAGGGGCTGCACCGGCGGCGGTTTACATTGAATCCGCAGCGGGTACGGCGGCAGGCGGCAAGACCGGCCTGACGGCGATCACCGTTGGCGTATTGTTCCTGCTGATCCTGTTCCTTTCTCCGCTCTCTTATCTTGTTCCTGTTTACGCAACGGCGCCTGCGTTAATGTATGTGGGGCTGCTGATGCTGAGCAACGTGGCGAAAATCGACTTTGCTGACTTTGTCGACGCGATGGCGGGTCTGGTCACTGCTGTATTTATCGTCCTGACCTGTAATATCGTTACCGGCATTATGATTGGTTTTGCTACCCTGGTCATTGGTCGCATTGTCTCTGGCGAATGGCGCAAACTGAACATCGGTACGGTGGTGATTGCTATCGCGCTGGTGGCCTTTTACGCGGGCGGTTGGGCTATTTGATTTTACGTCGATGACGCTCCTGAAAACGGGTGGCCCAGGCCGCCCGTTTTTATTTTCAGAACACACTCGTTGTCTTTTGCGATACTCTCAAGTAGATAGAATTAAGGCACGACGCCTTTATCACCAATCATAAGAAACATCGCAAACAGGGAACGCATGGAAATCTTTTTCACCATACTCATCATGACCCTTGTGGTCTCGCTGTCGGGGGTATTTACTCGCGTATTGCCCTTCCAACTCCCATTACCCCTTATGCAGATCGCCATCGGCGCCTTGCTGGCGTGGCCGACGTTTGGTTTGCATGTGGAATTCGATCCTGAGCTGTTTCTGGTGCTGTTTATCCCGCCGCTGCTGTTTGCCGATGGCTGGAAGACGCCGACGCGTGAGTTTCTGGAGCACGGGCGAGAGATTTTCGGCCTTGCGCTGGCGCTGGTTCTGGTCACGGTGGTCGGGATTGGCTTTATGATTTACTGGCTGGTGCCGGGGATCCCTCTCATCCCCGCTTTTGCGCTGGCTGCCGTGCTGTCGCCAACCGATGCCGTCGCCCTTTCCGGTATTGTGGGTGAGGGGCGCATCCCGAAGAAAATCATGGGTATCCTGCAGGGCGAAGCGTTGATGAACGACGCGTCCGGCCTGGTCTCGCTGAAATTTGCCGTTGCCGTGGCGATGGGCACGATGGTGTTTACCGTCGGCGGCGCGACGCTTGAGTTCTTCAAAGTGGCGGTTGGCGGCATCCTGGCCGGTTTTGTCGTCAGTTGGTTATACGGACGCTCCCTGCGTTTTCTTAGCCGTTGGGGCGGCGATGAGCCGGCAACGCAAATCGTCCTGCTGTTCCTGCTGCCGTTTGCGTCTTATCTGATTGCGGAACACATCGGTGTTTCAGGCATTCTCGCGGCGGTTGCTGCCGGGATGACGATTACCCGCTCTGGCGTGATGCGCCGCGCGCCGTTGGCGATGCGTTTACGTGCTAACAGCACCTGGGCGATGCTGGAGTTTGTGTTTAACGGCATGGTCTTCTTGTTGTTAGGACTGCAGTTGCCGGGCATTCTGGAGTCATCTTTGGCGGCGGCGGAAGTCGATCCGAACGTTGAAATCTGGATGCTGTTTACCGATATCGTGCTGATTTATGCCGCGCTGATGTTGGTACGTTTTGGCTGGCTGTGGACCATGAAGAAGTTCAGCCTGCGCTTCCTGAAGAAAAAGCCGATGGAGTTTGGCTCCTGGACGACGCGTGAAATCCTGATTGCCTCCTTTGCGGGAGTTCGCGGGGCCATTACCCTCGCCGGTGTGCTCTCCATTCCTCTGTTGTTACCGGACGGGAGCGGCTTCCCGGCGCGTTATGAGCTGATCTTCCTCGCCGCGGGCGTGATTCTGTTCTCGCTGTTTGTCGGCGTGGTGATGCTGCCGATTCTGCTACAGCATCTGGAAGTTGCAGACCACTCGCAACAGCAAAAAGAGGAGCGCATTGCCCGCGCTGCCACGGCGGAAGTCGCGATTGTCGCGATCCAGAAAATGGAGGAGCGTCTGGCTGCGGATAGCGAAGAGAACATTGATAATCAGCTACTGACTGAGGTGAGCTCCCGTGTCATTGGTAACCTACGTCGTCGCGCCGATGGGCGAAACGATGTAGAAAGCTCAATGCAGGAAGAGAACCTGGAGCGACGGTTCCGTCTGGCGGCGTTGCGTTCAGAACGCGCCGAGCTTTATCATCTGCGCGCCACGCGTGAAATCAGCAATGAAACGCTGCAAAAGCTATTGCACGATCTGGATTTGCTGGAAGCGCTGTTGATTGAGAACCAATAAAAGGAAGCTCGTTGTAGGCCGGATAAGGCGTTAAGCCGCATCCGGCATTTTACGACTCCTGCGTTAACCAAAACCCTTCGCAACATTTCAGCCATGCCTGGGCGCTGTGCGACAGATACACACCTTCGCGCCAAATCATGCCCAACTGCCAGCGTAAGTCGCTTTCCAGAGGGATCCAGCGCAGCGTTTGCTTATCCAACCGCTGGCAAATCGGCTCCGGTAAAATGGCGATCCCGACGCCGGCTTGCACCATTGCCGCCAGAAAATCCCACTGCCCGCTGCGCACAGCGATACGCGGTTTTACGTTGTGCTGGTTAAACAACTCAAGCAGTTGACGGCTCAACGCGAAATCTTCGTTGTAGATAAGCAGCGGATGCTCCGCCAGCGCTTCGGGGGAAATGGAGTCGCACGTTGTCCATTGACCGGAGCGGGGGACCAGCACGCAGAGCGGATGACTGAAAAGTGGTAAGGTCGCCAGACCGCTCTCTTCTTCAACTGGCAACGCGGTCATCGCAACATCCAGATCGCCGTTCATCACCGCCTGCTGGACGGTTAAACCGCCAAATTCAGACACTTTCAGTTCCACGCCGGGATAACGCTGGCGAAAAAGGCTGATGGGGCCAGCCATCAACATACCCACCATGGGCGGAATACCGAGGCGCAGTATTCCCTTGTTGAGGTGATTAATGTCGCTGAGTTCTGCTTCGAGCTGGCGGAATTCGGCGAGGATCGCCAGGCCGCGTTCGAACACGACCTGGCCGGTATCGGTCAACAACAGCCGCCGTCCGTCGCGGATGAGCAACGTGCAATTAAGCTCGTCTTCAAGGTTCTTCAACATTTTGCTGATGGTGGGCTGGGTGACAAAGAGTTTCTCCGCTGCGCGGGTAAAGCTCTGCTGACGCACCACCTCAACAAAATATCGCAGCGTTCTGATATCCATGATTATTCCTTAAGACTATGCCTGCAATGATTTTAATTCATTTCAGTCCTGGACGGGGGCTCTCTATACTGGCGCTCTCTATTTTTTAAGGACATACCCTCATGGCTGTGGCGATAAGCCGCGTGACGCCTGCTGTTATTCATCGACTCCAGATCCCTGTTCAGGTTCTGTTGTACGCAGGTCTCTTTGTTTTTGCGCAATATCTTGTCTCCTGGCTGCATCTGCCGCTTCCTGCCAACCTGGTTGGGATGGTGCTGATGCTGGCGTTGATTGTCTGCCGGGTTATCCCGCTGAACTGGATCCGCGCAGGCGCTCGCTGGTTACTGGCTGAAATGCTGTTGTTTTTTGTCCCGGCGGTGGTCGCCGTCGTTAACTATACGCAACTGCTACTGGTTGATGGATGGCGTATTTTTGCCGTTATTGCGATAAGTACGATGATGGTGCTCGGTGCAACGGCATGGGTCGTGGATAAAGTGTATCGCTATGAAATGAGCAGGTTAAACCGTGAGTAATTTCCAGTTAAGCTTGCTGTGTCTGGTGATTACGCTGGGCATCTATTTTGCCAACAAGCGCCTGTATCGCCGCTTTCGTAAATTACCGCTGATGCCGTTAGTGCTTACTCCGGCGCTGTTGGTGCTGATGTTGGTCTTTGGACATATCTCCTGGCAAAACTATATTGGTGAATCGCACTGGCTGCTATGGCTGCTAGGTCCCGCAACCATTGCCTTCGCCGTTCCGGTTTATGACAACCTCGCCGTGATTAAACGTCACTGGATGTCGCTGACGGCGGGTGTGGTGACGGCGACACTGGTGGCGGTCACCAGTTCCGTCTGGTTGGCGCGCCTGTTTATGCTGCCTGATGAAATTCAGCGCAGTCTGGCGGTGCGGTCCGTTACTACGCCATTTGCGCTGGCGGCGGCAGAGCCATTGGGCGGTCAGCCGGATCTGGTGGCATTGTTCGTGGTCGTGACGGGCGTATTCGGGATGGCGGTCGGCGATGTGCTGTTTTTGCGGCTCTCTATTCGCGAAGGGATGGCGAAAGGCGCAGGTTTTGGCGCAGCATCGCACGGCGCAGGCACGGCTCGCTCATATGAGCTCGGCCAACAGGAGGGCGTAGTGGCTAGCCTGGTGATGATGCTTTCCGGCGTGGTGATGGTGCTGGTATCGCCGCTGGTCGCAAGGCTGATGTTCTGAGAAAGGCAGTAATCCTCCGGCCCGGAAGCCGGAGGAGAGGGAAGATTAGTGCGCGCGACCTTGTTCTACGCCGTACCCGGTCTGGGAACGGATGAACTGAGCACGGAACTGCTCGCGTTCGCGGTTACCTTCTTCTGAGTTATCGGTGGCAGAGAAAAACCAGATCCCGAGGAACGCTACGCTGATGGAGAACAGCGCCGGATATTCATACGGGAAAATGGCTTTTTCGTGACCCAGGATTTGTACCCAAATTGTTGGGCCAAGCACCATCAGCACGACGGCCGTCAGCAGACCTAACCAGCCGCCCATCATTGCGCCACGCGTGGTCAGTTTTGACCAGTACATGGAGAGCAGAATGATGGGGAAGTTACAACTGGCTGCGATAGCAAATGCCAGTCCCACCATGAAGGCGATGTTCTGGTTTTCGAACAGCACGCCGAGCACGATGGCAACCACACCCAGCACCAGTACGGTAATTTTCGACACCTTCAGCTCTTCGCGCTCGGTTGCGCCTTTGCGGAATACGTTGGCGTACAGGTCGTGAGAAACTGCCGATGCCCCCGCCAGCGTCAAACCAGCAACCACTGCCAGAATGGTGGCAAACGCCACTGCCGAGATGAAGCCGAGGAACAGGTTCCCGCCCACTGCATTCGCCAGATGTACCGCCGCCATGTTGTTACCGCCGATAAGCGCGCCAGCAGCGTCTTTATACACAGGGTTCGCGCCAACGAGCATGATCGCGCCAAAGCCGATGATAAAGGTCAGGATGTAGAAATAACCCATAAAACCGGTGGCATAGAACACGCTCTTACGCGCTTCGCGGGCATCGCTGACCGTGAAGAAACGCATCAGGATGTGCGGCAAGCCCGCCGTACCAAACATCAGGCCGAGACCTAACGACAGCGCGGAGATCGGATCTTTCACCAGCCCGCCCGGGCTCATAATGGCTGAACCTTTCGGGTGTACCGCCATCGCTTCGGTGAACAGATTGTTGAAGCTAAAGCCGACGTGCTTCATCACCATAAAGGCCATAAAGCTGGCGCCGAACAGCAACAGAACGGCTTTAATGATCTGTACCCAGGTGGTTGCCAGCATGCCGCCAAACAGGACGTACATCATCATCAATACGCCAACCAGCACGACGGCAATGTGGTAGTTCAGGCCAAACAGCAGCTCAATCAGTTTACCCGCGCCGACCATCTGCGCGATCAGATACAGCGCGACCACCACCAGGGAACCACACGCCGAGAGAATACGAATCGGACCTTGCTTCAGGCGATAAGAGGCCACGTCGGCAAAGGTGTAGCGACCAAGGTTACGCAGGCGTTCAGCAATCAGGAACAGGATAATCGGCCAGCCGACCAGGAAGCCGAGCGAGTAAATCAGTCCGTCATAACCGGAGGTAAAGACCAGCGCGGAAATCCCGAGGAACGATGCAGCAGACATATAGTCGCCTGCAATCGCCAGCCCGTTCTGGAAGCCGGTGATGTTACCGCCAGCGGTGTAGTAGTCATTACGCGAACGCACGCGTTTAGACGCCCAGTAGGTAATACCAAGCGTAAAGATGACGAAAATCAGGAACATGATAATCGCCTGCCAGTTGGTTGGCTGGCGTTGGACTGCTCCGCTTATAGCATCCGCCGCGTTTGCGGCGAAGGGCAGCGTGGCGGCAAGCGCCGTCAGGACTCTCTTCATGATGCTTTAACCTCGTGCAGAACCGCATTGTTCAGGCGATCGAATTCACCGTTTGCCCGCCAGATATAGATCCCGGTCAGGATGAAGGAGATAAGGATCACGCCGACCCCAATCGGAATCCCCCGGGTGACGCTGGTTCCCGCGTGCAGCGGAGTACCCAGCCAACCAGGCGCAAAGGCAATCAGTAAAATAAAGCTGATGTAAACTGCCAGCATGATGATGGACAGAATGGTGGCAAACCGTTGCCGTTTTTCAACTAACTCCCTGAAACGCGCACTGTCTTCTATCCGCTGATAAATATTGTCATTCATCACAGAGCTCTCCAGAGGTCCCCCTGCGTCTTTCGCGCTACAGGTTCGTTGGCCGCACTCGCCCACCCCAGTCACATAGTGAACTATGCTCCTGAGGATGTGCTCGCTTGCCGCCTTCCTGTAACACGAAATCCTTTGGGGGAGGGTTTTTATATTTCCCTCCCGCTCAGGGGAGGGGTAGGGATAGGATTTGTAGGCCCGATAAGCAGCGCGCCATCGGGCATTTCACGGTTATGGTTATGATGGCATCGCGATGGCCTGCTTCTCTTCGAGCAGTTTCTCAACGACGCCTGGATCGGCGAGGGTTGAGGTATCGCCCAGATTGCTGGTATCGCCCGCCGCGATTTTGCGCAGAATGCGGCGCATAATTTTGCCGGAGCGGGTTTTCGGCAGTGAATCGGTCCAGTGCAGCACATCTGGCGTTGCCAGCGGGCCAATTTCTTTACGCACCCAGTTGCGAACTTCGGCATACAAGTCAGGCGACGGTTCTTCGCCGTGATTCAGCGTGACGTAGGCGTAGATCGCCTGGCCTTTAATATTATGCGGAATACCGACCACCGCGGCTTCGGCAATCTTCGGATGCGACACCAGCGCCGATTCGATTTCTGCCGTGCCCAGACGGTGACCAGAGACGTTTAGCACATCGTCCACACGTCCGGTGATCCAGTAATAACCATCTTCATCACGGCGTGCGCCGTCGCCACTGAAGTACATATTCTTGAAGGTAGAGAAGTAGGTCTGTTCAAAACGTTCATGATCGCCAAACAGCGTTCTCGCCTGGCCTGGCCACGAGTCAATAATCACCAGGTTGCCTTCGGTTGCGCCTTCCAGCGGATTACCTTCGTTATCGACAATCGCAGGCTGCACGCCAAAGAACGGACGGGTTGCGGAACCGGCTTTCAGCTCGGTGGCGCCCGGCAGCGGGGTGATCATGAATCCACCGGTTTCGGTCTGCCACCAGGTATCGACGACCGGACATTTTTCGTTGCCGATCTTCTTCCAGTACCACTCCCACGCTTCCGGGTTGATTGGCTCGCCAACGGAACCCAGGATGCGCAGCGACGAACGGTCAGTACCTTCAATCGCTTTATCGCCTTCTGCCATCAGAGCGCGGATGGCGGTCGGCGCGGTATACAGAATATTGACCTGGTGCTTATCCACAACCTGCGCCATACGCGCCGGGGTAGGCCAGTTGGGCACGCCTTCGAACATCAGCGTGGTTGCGCCGCAGGCCAGCGGACCGTACAGCAGGTAGCTGTGCCCGGTTACCCAACCTACGTCAGCGGTACACCAATAGATATCGCCCTGATGGTAGTCAAACACGTACTTAAAGGTGGTTGCGGCGTAGACCAGATATCCGCCGGTGGTGTGCAGCACGCCCTTCGGCTTGCCGGTTGACCCGGAGGTGTACAGGATAAACAGCGGATCTTCAGCATTCATCTCTTCCGGCTGATGTTCCGGGCTGGCTTTCTCGATAAGATCGGACCACCACAGGTCACGACCTTCCTGCCATTCCGTTTTTCCACCGGTACGTTTGAGAACGATAACGTGTTCGACGCTTTTCACGTTCGGGTTTTTCAACGCATCATCGACGTTCTTTTTCAATGGGATAGCGCGTCCGGCGCGCACGCCTTCATCGGCGGTGATCACCAGGCGAGAATTAGAGTCGATGATACGTCCGGCGACGGCTTCCGGGGAGAAACCACCGAAGATGACCGAATGCACCGCGCCAATACGGGCGCAGGCCAGCATGGCGACCGCCGCTTCCGGCACCATCGGCATATATATGGCCACCACATCACCTTTTTTAATGCCTAAATCCAGTAACGTATTGGCAAAACGACAGACATCGCGATGCAGCTCGCGGTAGGTAATATGTTTGCTTTGGCTGGCGTCGTCGCCTTCCCAGATGATGGCGGTACGATCGCCATTTGCCTGCAGGTGACGGTCAAGGCAGTTTGCCGCCAGGTTTAGCGTGCCATCCTCATACCATTTAATAGAGACGTTGCCTGGCGCAAACGAGGTGTTCTTCACCTGGCTGTACGGCTTGATCCAATCAAGAATCTTTCCCTGCTCGCCCCAAAATGTGTCGGGTTCGTTAACAGATTGCTGGTACTTCGCTTCGTACTGCTCCGGATTTATCAGGCAACGATCCGCAATGTTTGCGGGAATAGCGTGTTTATGTATTTGGCTCATGGCTTTTGTTCTCCTTGTAGGATGTTAATAATATGTCGCATAAACGTTAAATGTAGGGGCTTTGCGAGTTTTGTTTAGTATTTGGGCGGCAGATCACGCAATAAACGAATTGTGCAAATTAGCGACAAACTGAATTTTGAAGAGAACTAGCAAAAATTGATTAATTCTCGCGATAACATGGGGTTATCTGAGAATTGTTGAAAAGGTGATCTGTCTCAGAATTAAACAAAAGAGTGAGCGGTTTGAGGGGGTAACTAACTCTAAAGTGGTATTTTACATACACTTACAATTGATTAAAGACAACATTTTCAGTGTGGTTTCTTGTTACAAATTGGGGGGAGCAATGTCATGACAGTATTCGTGTGGTTGCTGTTATGGAAAACAATAAAAGAACCGCCATTGCAGATAATGGCGTCATCTGGATGAGACCCCTATGGCAAGGACAAAATCACGCGTACGCCGTTTCTTCAGCCTGTTATTACCTTTATTATTTATCTCTGCTGTTCACGCTGAACAAACTCCTGTACCCGCAAAGACCGTCACCGTTGAAGCGAAGAATGAAACCTTCGCCCCTCAGCATCCCGATCAATACCTCTCCTGGAAAGCCACGTCTGAGCAATCAGCCCGTGAAGATGCGCTGGCAGAAGATCCGCGTCTGGTGATCCTGTGGGCGGGATATCCATTCTCGCGCGATTACAACAAACCGCGCGGGCACGCGTATGCGGTGACCGATGTACGTGAAACTTTACGTACCGGCGCACCTAAAACGGCAGAAGACGGCCCGCTGCCGATGGCCTGCTGGAGCTGTAAAAGCCCGGATGTGGCGCGTCTGATCCAGAAAGACGGTGAAGATGGTTACTTCCACGGTAAATGGGCGCGCGGCGGTCCGGAAATTGTTAACAACCTCGGTTGTGCAGATTGCCATAACACCGCGTCGCCGGACTTCGCCAAAGGCAAGCCTGAGCTGACACTGTCGCGTCCTTACGCTGAGCGCGCGATGGAAGCCATCGGCAAACCATTTGAGAAAGCTGGTCGCTTTGATCAGCAATCCATGGTCTGCGGCCAGTGCCACGTGGAGTACTACTTCGACGGTAAGAACAAAGCCGTTAAGTTCCCGTGGGATGAGGGTATGAAAGTCGAGAACATGGAGAAATACTACGACACCATCGCCTTCTCTGACTGGACTAACTCTCTGTCCAAAACCCCGATGCTGAAAGCGCAGCACCCGGAATATGAAACCTGGAGTGCGGGCATTCACGGTAAGAACAACGTGACCTGTATCGACTGCCACATGCCGAAAGTGCAAAACGCGGAAGGTAAGATCTATACCGATCACAAGATTGGTAATCCGTTCGATAACTTCGCCCAGACCTGTGCGAACTGCCATACCCAGGACAAAGCGTCCCTGCAAAAAGTGGTCGCCGAGCGTAAACAGGCCATTCATGACCTGAAAATCAAGGTTGAAGATCAACTGGTACATGCGCACTTCGAAGCGAAAGCCGCATGGGATGCGGGTGCGACCGAAGCGGAAATGAAGCCGATTCTGGAAGATATCCGTCACGCACAATGGCGCTGGGACCTGTCTATCGCCTCACACGGTATTCACATGCACGCGCCGGAAGAAGGTCTGCGGATGCTGGGTAGCGCAATGGATAAAGCCGCCGACGCACGTACCAAACTGGTTCGTCTGCTGGCGACCAAAGGCATCACGCATGAAATTCCGTTACCGGATATCTCTACCAAAGAGAAAGCCCAGGCGGCGATTGGTCTGAACATGCAGCAAATCAATGCTGAGAAGCAGGACTTCATCAAAACGGTGATTCCGCAGTGGGAAGAGCAGGCGCGTAAAAACGGTCTGTTAAGCCAATAACCCCATTCCGCCCCGTAAGGGGCGGATAACTCAACGGAGTGAATATGAGCGTATTACGTTCGTTATTAACTGCTGGGGTGCTGGCGTCAGGCCTGTTCTGGAGCCTGAGTGGAATCACTGCCACGCCAACGCCGCAGGAGTCGGATCAACGCTGGACGGTTACTCAGCAGCGTAATCCGGATGCTGCCTGTCTGGATTGTCACAAGCCGGATACCGAAGGCATGCATGGTAAACATGCGCAAGTCATTAACCCGAACAACAAACTGCCGGTCACCTGCACCAACTGTCACGGCCAGCCGTCACCGAACCACCGCGAAGGGGTGAAGGATGTGATGCGCTTTAATGAGCCAATGTACAATGTGGAGCAGCAGAACAGCGTCTGTATGTCCTGTCACCTGCCTGAGCAGTTGCAAAAAGCGTTCTGGCCGCACGATGTCCACGTCACAAAAGTGGCGTGCGCCAGCTGTCACTCACTGCATCCGAAGCAAGACACGATGCAGACGCTAAGCGATAAAGGACGGATCAAGATTTGCGTCGATTGCCACAGCGATCAGCGTAACAATCCGAACTTTAACCCGGCGTCGGTTCCGTTGCTTAAGGAGCATCCATGAGTTGCTCTCGTCGCCAGTTTATCACCGGCGTCGGCGCGCTGGTGGCAGTGAGCGGGACGGCGGGACGCGTTGTGGCGAAGACGCTGAATATCAATGGCGTACGTTACGGAATGGTACACGATGAGTCATTATGCATCGGCTGCACGGCCTGCATGGATGCTTGTCGGGAAGTCAACAACGTACCGGAAGGCGTATCGCGTCTGACGATTATTCGCAGCGAGCCGCAGGGGACGTTTCCTGATGTGAAATATCGCTTTTTCCGCCACTCGTGCCAGCATTGCGACCATGCCCCCTGCGTTGACGTCTGCCCGACGGGGGCATCGTATCGCGATGCCGCCAACGGCATTGTGGATGTGAACCCTGATCTTTGCGTTGGCTGTCAGTACTGTATCGCCGCGTGTCCTTATCGCGTGCGCTTTATCCATCCGGTGAGCAAAACGGCGGATAAATGCGATTTCTGCCGGAAAACCAACCTGAAAGCGGGCAAACAGCCCGCCTGCGTTGAGTCATGCCCGACGAAGGCGCTGACGTTTGGTAATCTGGACGATCCCAACAGCGATATCTCCCGTTTGTTGCAGCAGAAAACCACCTACCGTTACAAGCTGGCGCTGGGCACAAAACCGAAGGTCTACCGCGTTCCCTTTAAATATGGGGAGGTGAGCCAATGACACCCGCTTCTGCATTTCATTTTGAATCACTGGTGTGGGACTGGCCCATCGCCATCTATCTGTTCCTGATTGGCATCTCCGCCGGACTGGTTACGTTGGCGATTCTGCTGCGTCGTTTCCATCCTGAGGCGGGCGGTTCGGACAGCACGCTGCTGCGCACCACGCTGGTGTTAGGGCCGGGGGCGATTATCTTCGGTCTGCTGATTCTGGTATTCCACCTGACGCGGCCATGGACCTTCTGGAAACTGATGTTCCACTACAGCTTCACCTCGGTGATGTCGATGGGGGTCATGCTGTTCCAGTTGTATATGGTGGTGCTGGTGCTGTGGCTGGCAAAAATCTTTGAAAAAGAGGTGATTACCCTGCAACAACGCTGGCTGCCGCGGTTAGGTATCGTGCAGAAAGCGTTGACGTTGATAACGCCGTTTCATCGCGCGCTGGAGACGTTAATGCTGGTGCTGGCGGTCCTGCTCGGGGCGTACACCGGGTTTTTGCTCTCGGCGCTGAAGTCCTACCCGTTCCTGAATAACCCGATCCTGCCGGTACTGTTCCTGTTCTCCGGGATCTCCTCCGGCGCGGCGGTGGCGCTGATCGCCATGGCGTTACGCCATCGTAGCAACCCGCACAGCACTGAAGCGCACTTTGTGCATCGCATGGAGGTCCCGGTGGTATGGCTGGAGATCTTCCTGCTGGCGGCGTTCTTCGTCGGCCTGGCGCTGGGCGATGACGGCAAAATGCGCGCGCTGGCGGCGGCGCTGGGCGGCGGATTCTGGACCTGGTGGTTCTGGCTTGGCGTGGCTGGGCTTGGGCTGATACTGCCGATGCTGCTAAAACCCTGGGCCAACCGCAGTTCGACGTTTCATGGCGTGCTGGCAGTCTGCGGCGCCAGCCTGACCGGCGTACTGCTGCTGCGCTTTTTCATTCTCTATGCGGGTCAGCTAACCGTTGCGTAAGGTGATATCTGGACGTTCTCCTTCCTGAAGCCGGTTTTCTGGCACTGTTATTAAGCCTCGGGGTCAACGTGTTGACCCCACTTGCCGTGTTGGTGGGTGTCCGCCAGCGCTGGCAGGGCGTGATGCGCCTGGCAAGCGTGGGCGTATGGACGCAGTTTGCGCTGCTGCTGCTGGCTTTTGCCATTCTGGTATTCTGCTTTCTGACCAGCGACTTTTCGGTGGTCTATGTTGCTCAGCACAGCTACAGCCTGCTGCCGTGGGGATTAAAACTGGCGGCGGTGTGGGGCGGCCATGAAGGGTCGCTGCTGTTGTGGGTGCTGTTTCTTTCCGGCTGGAGCGCGCTGTTCGCTCTGTGCTATCGGCGTGATTCTGATCCACTGTTTCCGCTGACGCTCAGCGTCCTGTCAATGGTGACGGCCCTGTTGCTGCTGTTTGTGGTGGTCTGGTCCGATCCCTTCGTGCGTATTTTCCCGCCTGCTATAGAAGGACGGGACCTTAACCCGATGCTGCAACATCTTGGGTTAATCCTCCACCCGCCGCTGCTGTACCTGGGTTACGGTGGTTTGATGGTAGCCGCGGGCGTGGCGCTGGCCTCACTGCTGCGCGGTGACTTTAACGCGCAGAGCGCCTGGGTGTGCTGGCGCTGGGCGTTGCCCGGCTGGTGCGCGCTGACGCTGGGGATAATCCTCGGTTCCTGGTGGGCCTACTGCGAGCTGGGCTGGGGGGGGTGGTGGTTCTGGGACCCGGTCGAAAATGCCTCCTTATTACCCTGGCTCTCCGCCAGCGCGCTGCTGCATAGCCTGTTTGTCACGCGTCAGCGTGGGATCTTCCTCCACTGGTCGCTGCTGCTGGCGATCGTCACGCTGATCTTATCGCTGCTGGGGACGCTGATTGTGCGTTCCGGCATTCTTGTTTCGGTACATGCCTTTGCGTTGGATAACGTGCGCGCCGCGCCGCTGTTTGCGCTGTTTAGCGTATTGAGCCTGGCGTCGCTGGGGTTGTACGCCTGGCGAGGCCAGCAAATTCGCCAGAATGCGCGTTTTGGCGGCTGGTCGCGCGAGATGCTGATTCTGGTCGCGCTATTACTTTTTTGCGCGGTGCTACTGATTGTGCTGATTGGCACGCTCTATCCGATGATTTACGGGTTGTTCGGCTGGGGAAGGCTCTCCGTTGGCGCGCCGTACTTTAACCGCGCCACGCTGCCGTTTGGGCTGCTGATGCTGCTGGTTATCGTGCTGGCAACGATCAGAAGCCGCAAAGTCTCTTTGCGTTGTCAGCTTCCGGCACTGCTGGCGCATGCCGGGGTATTGGTATTTGCGGCTGGGATCGTTTTTTCCAGCGGTAGTCGTCAGGAGATAAGCCTGAATCTGAGCCCCGGGCAGCAGGTGGATCTGGCGGGCTACATTTTCCGTTTTGAGCGTCTCGACCTGGAAGCCAAAGGCAACTACACCAGTGAAAAAGCGCTGATCACGTTGTGGCAAAATGAGCAGCGTATCGGTAGCCTGCAACCCGAAAGGCGCTTCTATGCCGCGCGTCGTCAACAGATGATGGAGCCGGGTATCCGCTGGAATCTGATGCATGACTGGTACGCGGTGATGGGAGAAAAAACCGGACCGGACCGTTACGCCATGCGCTTATACGTGCAGTCTGGCGTGCGCTGGATCTGGGGAGGGGGATTGTTGATGGTGTTTGGCGCGCTGCTGAGCGCATGGCGAGGGAAGAAGCATCCTGAGTTATTGCCTGATGGCGCTGCGCTTATCAGGCCTACGAGTGAAAAGCAGGGTAGGCCGGATAAGGCGTTCACGCCGCCATCCGGCAAAACGATGTTACTTGTGGCTTTCCTGATTTTTCTGCCTTTTGCCACCCATGCTCAGGTGGTGGACACATGGACGTTTGCCAACCCGCAGCAGCAGGAGAAAGCGCTGTCTATTGCCAGTCAGTTGCGCTGTCCGCAGTGTCAGAACCAGAACTTGCTGGAATCCAATGCGCCCGTGGCGGTCAGTATGCGCCATCAGGTTTACAGCATGGTTGCTGAAGGTAAAAGCGAAGCAGAAATCACCGCCTGGATGACCGAGCGTTACGGTGATTTCGTGCGCTACAACCCGCCGTTGAATGAGCAAACGCTGCTGTTGTGGGCGCTGCCGTGCCTGCTGTTATTGCTGGTGGGCGTGGTGGTATGGCAGGTGAGGAAGCGTCAGCACGCAGAAGAGGGCGAACAATGAGCCAGGTCGAACATTCCACTGCGCCGTTACGTCCCATGCCCGTGAAGCGGCTGGCTGCTGCGGCGGTGCTGATGGTGGTGGCCTGCATCGGCGGTTACCTGTTAACGCCAAAATGGCAGGCGGCACGTCAGGAGCTGGCGCGTCTGGCAGACCCCTTACATGCGTTTTCTGATGAAAATATTCAGGAAAAACAGCTAATTTCTCTGCAATCGCAAATTCGTGCGAATCCGCAGGACGCAGTGAAATGGGCGCAACTGGGTGAGTACTATCTGTGGCAAAACGCGTATCATAATGCGCTGCTGGCCTACGAGCAGGCGCTGCGTATACGCGGTGAAAACGCCGAAATCTATTCCGCGCTGGCGACGGTGCTGTACTATCAGGCCGGGCAACATATGACGCCGCCCACCCGCGAGATGATTGATAAGGCTCTGGCGCTGGACCCGGCAGAGGTCACTGCGCTGATGCTGTTAGCTTCCGATGCGTTTATGCAGGCAGACTACGCTCAGGCTATCTCAGTGTGGCAAAAGGTTATGGATTTAAACTCGCCGAGGGTGAATCGGGCACAGCTCATTGACTCTATTAATATGGCGAAGTTGTTGCAGAATCGGCAAAAATAAATTTGTTTTATTTGTGATTTGTATCATTTTGCCTGTTTAAAAAACAGGCAAACGAACAAGCGAGCAAAAAAAACTCATGCCCTGACTTCTTCATTTTTGAACATATTAAAATTCTTTTATAACAAAAAGTTATTCATCATTACCCCGATAAAATTGCATTTTTATGCAAATAATCAGCGAAAGGCCCTGTTCTCAGAGGGTTGCGCTGAATGCCATGCAGATGATAATGATAATAAGCGTTAAAAAACTCCATAAACGAACGCAACACAAATCATACCCTTTCAGTATGTACTATTCCCACACGCTGCATGTGGAATAGCGCTTCATCGAGGAAGTCCGTTGTTATGAAAAATTTGAAAGTCAGCCTGGCATGGCAGATTCTAATCGCTATGGTGCTGGGCATTCTGCTAGGGAGTTACCTGCATTACCATAGTGACAGCCGTGAATGGCTGATTGTAAACCTGCTGTCTCCGGCGGGCGATATCTTTATCCACCTGATCAAAATGATCGTCGTGCCGATTGTCATCTCTACGTTGATTGTCGGCATAGCCGGGGTGGGCGATGCCAAACAGCTGGGCCGTATTGGCGCCAAAACGATTATCTATTTCGAAGTGATCACCACCGTGGCGATTATCCTTGGTATCACGCTGGCGAATGTGTTCCAGCCCGGTACCGGGGTTGATATGTCGCAGCTGGCAACCGTCGATATTTCGAAATATCAGAGCACTACCGCAGAAGTACAGAGCCACGCGCATGGCCTGATGGGCACGATTTTGTCACTGGTGCCGACCAACATCGTCGCGTCGATGGCAAAAGGCGACATGCTGCCGATTATCTTCTTCTCGGTACTGTTCGGTTTAGGTCTGTCTTCTCTGCCGGCAACTCACCGCGAGCCGCTGGTTACCGTGTTCCGCTCGATCTCCGAAACCATGTTTAAAGTGACGCATATGGTGATGCGTTACGCGCCAGTCGGGGTTTTTGCGTTGATCGCCGTTACCGTTGCGAACTTCGGTTTTGCCTCCCTGTGGCCGCTGGCGAAGCTGGTGCTGTTGGTGCATTTCGCCATCCTGTTCTTCGCGCTGGTGGTGCTGGGGATCGTCGCGCGCATCTGCGGTTTGAGCATCTGGATCCTGATCCGCATTCTGAAAGACGAGCTGATTCTGGCCTACTCGACCGCCAGTTCTGAGAGCGTGCTGCCGCGTATTATTGAGAAGATGGAAGCCTACGGCGCGCCGGCGTCAATCACCAGCTTTGTGGTGCCGACCGGTTACTCATTCAACCTTGATGGCTCAACGCTGTACCAGAGTATCGCCGCTATCTTTATTGCGCAGCTGTACGGTATCGATCTGTCGCTGTGGCAGGAAATCGTGCTGGTGCTGACGCTGATGGTGACCTCAAAAGGGATTGCGGGCGTGCCGGGCGTATCGTTTGTGGTGTTGCTGGCAACGCTTGGCAGCGTGGGGATCCCGCTGGAAGGTCTGGCGTTTATCGCCGGTGTTGACCGTATCCTCGATATGGCGCGTACTGCGCTAAACGTGGTGGGTAACGCGCTGGCCGTGCTGGTTATCGCCAAGTGGGAACACAAATTTGACCGCAAGAAAGCGCTGGCTTATGAGCGCGACGTGCTGGGCAAATTTGATAAGACCGCTAATCAGTAATTAATGACAGATTGCCGGATGGCGCTTGCGCCGCCATCCGGCAATGCAAACCATTAGCCGTTGGCTAACTTATCAAACTCTTCGCAGCCGGTATCGAATCCTTCCATACAGCTCAGATTCAACCAGTGCAGCGCTTTCTGTTTATTCTTCTCGATAAAACCCTGCTCGCCGTTTAAGAACATCATCCCGGCCCAGTATTCGGAATACCCGGTGCGGGAAATGGCTGAACTACGCTTGAAATACCACGTCGCTTTCTCATCGTCAGCAGGAATACCGACGCCGTTGGCGTAAATCAGTCCGAGCAGCATTTGCGCGTCGACGGCGGAGTCATTTTCCAGATCCTCGGAGGCGTTTTGCAGCAAGGTAATGGCTTTGGGGTAATCGGTGCGGCCTGCCTGGGTGTTCACCAGAATACGCGCCAGCGTAATTTCTCCCGCCTTACTGCCCGCCTGCGTCGCTTTTTCCGCCAGCGTTTTGGCCTGAGGGTAATCCAGACTGACCGGATTGGTTATCTTAATTTGCGCCAGCAAAGCATATGCATCCGCATCACCGTTGTCGGCAGCTTTTTGCGCCCAGTATTCGGCTTTGCTTAAATCGCCGGAACTGAACCAGGTATCGGCGAGGAAATACTGCGCGCGTCGGTCACCTGCCTCTGCTGCCTGTAGATACTGGCTTCCGGGTTCAGTATCACTGGCATGGGCAAAGAATGTCACGAAGAACATCAATGCAAGAAGTTGTTTCATTTTGAGTTTTATTTAGGGTACGGAGTAGACAGTATAAAGAGATCGCGTGCATAAAAAAACGGCCTCCGAATGGAGGCCGTAGGCTCAGGCTTAACCCATCGCGCTTTCGCGCAGGCTGGCTTTCAGCTTGGTGTACTCATCAATAACATACTGTTCGGCAGCGCGCTGATCGGCAATGCGTTCAACGTTAACGGCACAGTATTTGTACTCCGGCGTTTTGGTAATCGGGCTTAAGTTCTCGGTTACCAGTTCATTACATGCCCCAATCCACCACTGGTAGGTCATGTAAATCGCGCCTTTGTTTGGACGATCGCTGACTGCCGCGCGGGTAATAACCCGGCCTTTACGTGAGTTAACCCACACCAGATCTTCATCCTGAATACCCAGACGCTCTGCGTCAGCGGTGTTGATCTGGGCATAGCCCGGCTCATCCGCCAGCGCGGCCAGCGCCGCACAGTTACCGGTCATCGAACGGCAAGAGTAGTGGCCGACTTCACGCACCGTCGACAGTACCATCGGGTACTCCGGGGTGAGTTTGTCGATTGGCGCTACCCAGTCGCAGGTGAAGAACTGCGCCAGGCCGTTCGGGGTGTCAAACTTCTCTTTGAAGAGGTAAGACGTACCCTGGTCGGCATCTGAGGTGTCGCGGCAAGGCCACTGGATATAGCCCAGTTCGCCCATTTTCTCGTAAGTGGCGCCGTAGAAATCTGGGCACAGATGACGCAACTCATCCCAGATTTCCTGGGTGTTGTTGTAGTGCATCGGATAGCCCATACGGGTGGCGATTTCACTGATAATCTGCCAGTCCGTTTTCAGATCCCACTTCGGCTCAACGGCTTTAAAGAAGCGCTGGAAGCCACGGTCCGCCGCAGAGAAGACGCCTTCATGCTCGCCCCATGACGTAGACGGTAAAATAACGTCTGCGGCAGCGGCGGTTTTGGTCATGAAGATATCCTGCACGATGACCAGTTCCAGATCCTCAAAGCCTTTGCGCACTGCGGAGAGCTCAGCATCGGTCTGTAATGGATCTTCACCCATAATGTACGCCGCGCGCACTTCGCCATGCGCTGCACGGTGCGGCAGTTCGCTGATGCGATAGCCGGTATGCGCAGGCAGGCTTTCCACGCCCCAGGCTTTAGCGAATTTCTCGCGGTTTTCCGGGAATTTCACGTACTGATAGCCCGGATAGGTATCCGGCAGCGCGCCCATGTCGCATGCGCCCTGAACGTTGTTCTGGCCACGAACCGGGTTAACGCCCACGCTTGGCTTACCGAGGTTACCGGTCAGCATCGCGAGGCTGGTCAGTGAACGCACGGTTTCCACACCCTGATAGAACTGGGTCACACCCATGCCCCACAGAATTGCCGCGCTTTTCGCCGTGGCGTACATACGTGCAGCCTGACGAATATCGTGCGCGCTAACGCCCGTGATATCTTCGACGGACTCCGGCGTATAGCCTTCGACAATCTTGCTGTACTCTTCGAATCCTTCCGTACGGGAGGCGACGAACGCCTGGTCGTACAGTTTTTCTTCGATGATGACATGCCCCATGGCGTTGAGCAGCGCGATGTTCGAGCCGTTTTTCAACGCGATGTGCATGTCGGCAATACGCGCGGTTTCAATTTTGCGCGGATCGCAGACGATAATTTTCGCCCCGTTACGTTTAGCGTTAATCACGTGATTCGCCACGATCGGGTGGGAATCCGCCGGGTTATACCCGAAGATGAACACTAAATCCGTGTTATCAATTTCATTGATAGCATTACTCATTGCGCCGTTACCGACCGATTGGTGCAGACCTGCAACCGAAGGGCCGTGTCAGACGCGAGCGCAGCAGTCGACGTTATTGGTACCAATAACGGCGCGCGCGAATTTTTGCATTACATAGTTGGTTTCGTTACCTGTACCGCGAGATGAACCGGTCGTCTGAATAGCGTCCGGGCCGTACTTCGCTTTGATGGCGCTCAGGCGATCGGCGACGTAATTCAGCGCTTCATCCCAGGAAACAGATTCCAGTTTGCCGCCACGCTGGCGACGGATCATTGGGGTTTTCAGACGAGGGGTCAGGATCTGGGTATCATTAATAAAATCCCAGCCATAGTAGCCCTTCAGACACAGGGTACCCTGGTTGGTTTTCCCCTGCGCCGCCTCAGCCCGGACGATTTTGCCGTTATCGACCACCAGGTTGATTTTGCAACCTGATGCGCAATATGGGCAAACCGTGACGACTTTTTTCATCGGTCTCGCTCCAGTTAATCAAATCGCGCATACGCGCTTGTCGCTTTGCTTATGCATCTTTTATGCCATGTTTTTTTCAGGGGCATTAGTCGATATTACGGGCGATTTTTGGTCAAAACTCTGACGAAAAACAGGCTGTCGTCATATTTGACGTGACGAATCTCCAATACGTGACGGTCCGGCAGTGTGACCGAGGTTATGTTTCCCGCACAACCTTGTGCCTTATCGCTGTCACTCTGTGCAGAATCAATCACACTCATTTAAGTTGGCCAGAAATGGGGAAAAACAATGAAGCCAGCCATACTGGTTGTGGATGATGACGAGGCTGTCTGCACGCTATTACAGGATGTGCTGAGCGAGCACGTCTTTGCAGTGAGCGCGTGTCATAGCGGACAGGAGGCGCTGCGCTGCATTGAGACTCAGCCGGATATTGCTCTGGTATTGCTGGACATGATGTTGCCCGATATCAACGGTCTGATGGTGCTGCAGCAGGTGCAAAAGATGAGGCCCGGATTACCGGTAGTCATGCTGACGGGCTTAGGTAGCGAGTCGGATGTGGTGGTCGGGCTGGAAATGGGCGCTGACGACTATATTGGGAAACCGTTCAATGCGCGGGTGCTGGTGGCACGGGTAAAGGCGGTGCTCAGACGTGTGGGCGTGTTAACGGCAGAAAGCGGCGGTTCACAGACTACGGGGCTTTCCTTTAATGGCTGGCATCTGGATACCGCCGGTTGTCAGTTACATAATCCTCAGCAGCTGAAGGTGGAACTGACGCAGGGTGAGTACAGCCTGCTGCTGGCGCTGGCGCAAAACGCTCGTCGGGTGCTCAGCCGCGAGCAATTGCTGGAACTGACGCGCAGCGACAGCGTTGAGGTATTTGACCGCACCATTGATGTGTTAATCATGCGGCTGCGGCGCAAAATAGAGAACAACCCGCACCAGCCAATGCTGATCAAAACCCTGCGCGGGCTGGGCTATGTGTTTGCCGCCGATGTGCAGCATCACGATAAGGCGGCGTGAGCGTCAGCCATCAGCCATAGTCGCTTTTAACTCTGTCAGCGTTTTCGCACCATCTATCGCGTTGGCGCACAGCAGGCTTGCGCGCGCACAGGCGTGCGCCAGTCTGATACTGTCTGCCAGCGACCAGCGCTCATGACAGCCATACAAAAATCCGGCGCAAAACGCATCTCCTGCGCCGACGCTGCCGACAATCTCTTCTTGCGCCAGTAACTGTGACGGTATCCAGACGCCCGGCAGATCCGGTTCTTCACCCCAGGCGCCTTCCGGACAGTGAATCACCACCCGCTGGCGCACGCCTGCATCAAGCAGTTCGCGCGCGGCGGTAGCGATATGGGGAATATGCAGTTCGCCGTTGGGCTGGCGAATCTCCAGCCCGCTGAACTCTCCGGCCTCCAGCTCGTTAATCACCAGATAGTCGAGATGGCGCAGGGCCGGCATCACCAGAGGCTGGTAGCGCGGGTCGCCTTTACGTGAGACCAGATCCAGGGAGGTTTCAAAGCCGTTCTCATGCATTTGCGCCAGTAGCCGTGCGCTACGCGTCCCGTACTCCTCATCCGGCATGTCCAGACTGTCGAGCAGCAGCAGATAGCCAAGATGGAAGATTTTCATCGAGGTATCCAGTTGCTCAAAGGCGGGTAAATCCAGTAGTCGATTGGCGCCGGGCGAGTGAAAAAAAGTTCGTTGCCCGCTGGGGTCGGTCATCACCTGCGACATCGACGTGGGGGCAAAAGTGGTGCGCTGCACATGCTGGCGATTAACGTGATACTGCTCCAGCATCGCCATGATGTAGTCGCCGTCGCTGTCCTGACCGATTAACCCCACCGCCTGCAGCGGCAATCCGGTGTGCATTTTCGCCAGCGTCAGCAGCACGTTCAGCGGCGCACCACCCGTGGCGCGTTCGCTACGAGTGATTTCCGCCAGCCAGCCGCGTTCTGGCCATTGCACAATTTGATGGACATGATCGACCAGCATGTTGCCTGCGGCGATAACGCCTTTGCGTTCCATCAGACCTGCCCCGCGCTGCCAAAAATGCGCATTTGTTCTGAAACGGTATCGGTAATGGCCTCTTCAATAGCCAGCAGCAGTTCGGCAAACTCGTCGTACAGCGGCTGGCGATTGGCCATCCGTGACTCTACCGCTGTCAGCGCCGCCTGCGACATGCCGGTGTAGAAGTTGATTTTGTGAATACCGAGTTCAATTGCGCGCTTGAAATCGTCATTGCTGATGCCGGAGCCGCCGTGCAGTACCAGCGGGATCGCCGCCTGCTGGCGAATAGCGTCCAGACGCGGAAAGTCGAGCACCGGTTCGCCTTTATATTTGCCGTGCGCATTGCCAATGGCGACCGCCAGCGCGTCAATTCCGGTTCTGTCGACGAAATCACGCGCCATCATCGGGTCGGTAAACAACGATTCGTCAGCATGACCATACAGCGCCCCGCCTTCATCGCCACCCACTGCGCCCAGTTCGGCTTCCACCGAGACGCCGATGGCGTGGCACATCTTCACCACTTCGCGGGTCTGGCGGATATTTTCTTCATACTCCAGCGTGGAGCCATCGAACATCACTGAACTGAAACCTAAGCGTAGCGCCCGCACCACTGACTCAAAGTGCAGGCCGTGGTCAAGGTTCAGTACCACCGGAATGTCGTGCCTGGCGGCTTCAAATTTGACCGCTTCGACCAGAGAATCCAGCGAGATATATTTAAAATGTACTTCGGCGATGTTGATAATGAACGGCGAACGTTCCTGTTTAGCCGCGGCAAACAGGGCGCGCAGGAAATGTGAGTCCAGAACGTTAAACGCGCCTAAAGCATAGCGGTGCTCGCGGGCATGGGCCAGGCCATCGGCGAGGGATATTAACGGCATAATGCGCTCCTTGGTTAGCGGAACAGGCGATACTCGTTACACAGCACCAACTGCGCCGGTTCATCTTCTTCAATGTCGTTATAACGGGTGATAGGTTGCAGAAAATGGTTATCGTGGTCGTCGTCATTAACTGATGAGACCTCGCCAACCAGCACGTCGCCAAAACCTTTTTCCGCCCAGAAGCTGTGATACAGGCCCGGCGGCAGGCAGATGCTCTCCCCCGGCGTCAGGCGTAGTTGGCTGCCCGCGGCATGGGTTTGCCGACAGCCGTCAATCACCACGTTCACGTCGCTGTCCTCTGTTTGCTCCCGGAGCCCCGCATTCCACAGTTCCACAATTAAATTACCGCCGCCACGATTGATAATGTCTTCGCGTTTGCGCCAGTGAAAATGCATCGGCGTGACCTGCGCCTCGCGAACATGCATGATTTTCTCGGCGTAGCATTTCTCGTAAGGCATACCTTTCGGCGAGCCATTACGCAGGGTGAACAGCGTTAACCCTTGCGCGGCGAAATTGTTGCCGCCAAATGCGGTGACATCCCAACCGAGCTTAAGGTCGAAAACTTCGCTCCAGGCAGAGGCATCAAGCTTGCGCCATTGGGTCGGCGGGAAACTGGCGAAAGGGGGGAGGTGCACATCGTGCAGAGAAAAAAACTGGCGCGTGTGGCCAAGGATTTCGTTTATTGCGGAGCGTTTCATCGCAGAATTCTCCTTAGAATAATGCCGGATGGCGCTGCACTTCTCCGGCCTACAAATTGATACCGATCTTGTAGGCCGGAGAAGGCATTTTGCCGCTATCCGGCGTTGCTGTGGCGGGTTATTTCACCGTCCAACCTTTATAATTGGCAACGTTGTTTTTATCGATCATTGTCACCGGGATCAGCACGGGCTCTTTTGGGGCGGGTTTCCCCTGCAGTATGTCATAGCCGATTTCGACCGCTTTGGCAGCCATCACCTGAGGATCTTGTGCTGGCGTCGCCACAAATAATGAGTTTTCGCGCTTCAGCGCCTCTTCACCGTCTGGCGATCCGTCGACGCCGACAATAAAGAATTCGTTACGCTGCGCCTGTTTTGCCGCCAGATCGGCACCGATCGCCGTGGGATCGTTAATGGCGAATACACCGTCGATCTTCGGATTTGCTGCCAGCAGCGCGGTCATGATCTCCAGCCCGCCCTCGCGGCTGCCTTTGGCGTTTTGGTTATACGACAGCACTTTGATGTCCGGATGGCGTTTGAACTCGGTCTGGCAACCTTCCACACGGTTCTGGACGGCGGAAACCGGCGGTCCGTTGATGATGACGACGTTGCCTTTCCCTTTCAGACGGTCGGTAATGTATTTGCAGGCCATTTCACCCGCCTGAGTGTTATCGGAGGTGATGGTCGCGTCTGCGCCTTCCGCCGCCACGTCAACGGCCACCACCACAATCCCGGCGTCTTTCGCGCGTTTTACCGCCGGACCGATGCCTTTGGAGTCCGCGGCGTTAAGGATGATCATGTCGACTTTGGCGGCAATAAAGTTGTCGATCTGCGACACCTGTTGCCCGAGATCGTAGCCGCTGGAGACCAGCGTCACTTTGACGCTATCACCCGCCAGCTTTCGTGCTTCCAGCTCCGCGCCTTTGGTTATTTGCACGAAGAATGGGTTCGCCAGGTCGCCCACCGTAACGCCGATCGATTTCAGTTCTTTTGCCTGCACAAACGGAGCTGCAGCAAGCAGTGCGCCAGCACAGAGCGCGGTCACTAATGGCTTCAAACGCATACTCGTTTCCTCACGTAGGGTATTGTTGTTATACGCCTGATGGCGCTGCGCTTATCAGGCCTGCGAAGGGGTAGGCCAGTAAGCTTGTCTATGCACTTTGATGATGTCGGGTACGGTATTTGTCGATCAGCACCGCTATGATGATCACCGCCCCTTTGATCACCAGTTGCCAGAAATAGGAGACGCCCATCAGCGTCATGCCGTTGTTGAGCGTAGCGATGATCAGCGCCCCCACCAGCGTGCCGGTGATGGTGCCGATCCCGCCGACAAAGCTGGTGCCGCCGAGGATTACCGCCGCGATGGCGTCCAGCTCGTAACCCATACCTAAGTTGCCGTTGGCGCTGTACAGCCGCGAGGCGCTCATCACCCCGCCCAGACCTGAAAGCAAACCGCTGATGCCGTAGACGAACAGCAGCACCAGCCACACTTTGATCCCGGTTAAGCGTGCGGCCTGCATGTTGCCGCCGACCGCGTAGATATGAACGCCGAGCGTGGTGCGGCGCAGAATAAACCAGCACACCACCACCACCGCCAGCGCAATGACTACCAGCCACGGAACCGGGCCGAGATAGTTGTTGCCGATCCATTCAAAACTGATGTTGGAGTTAATCACCGTGGTGCCATCGGCCAACAGATAGGCCGCGCCGCGCAGCGCGGTATAGGTTCCAAGCGTGACGATAAACGGCGGAAGCCCGGCAAAAGCCACCAGCGCACCGTTAAACAGCCCCAGCACCAGGCCGAGCATGAGCGCCGCCGGAATCGACAGCATGGCAAACTCAGGAATAAGAGAAACGACCATCGCCGCAACGGCGGTGGTGCCGAGAATCGAGCCAACTGAGAGATCGATCCCGCCGGTCAAAATGATGAAGGTCATGCCAGCCGCCAGCACGATGTTGATCGAGGCCTGGCGGGTAATATTCAGCAGGTTGCTTTCGGTGAAAAAATTGGGCGCGATAAAGCCAAATACCGCCACAATCAGGATCAAAATCGGCAAGATACCGACTGTTTGCATCAGATCGCTCATCAGCATCTTTTTTGCGGTGGTGGATTTCGCCACCTGCTGGGGAGTGGTTGGATTATTCATGGGGCACCGCCTGATGATGGGAGTCGTTCACGCCGGTCGCCAGCGTCATAATATTTTCCTGGGTAATACTTTGTCCGTTCAGCTCGCCGGCAATGCTGCCTTCGCGCATGACGTACACGCGATCGCTCATGCCAACGACTTCCGGCAATTCGCTGGAGATCATCAGGATCGCCACGCCTTTGCGCGCCATGTCGTTCATGATCCGGTAGATCTCGCTTTTCGCGCCAACGTCTACCCCGCGCGTGGGTTCATCGAGGATCAAAATGCGTGGGCCGATCGCCACCCAGCGCGAGATCAACAATTTTTGCTGATTACCGCCGGACAGCCCACCTGCGCGTACCTGCGCGTGCGGAACGCGAATGTTGAGCAGTTTGATAGCGTCATCGGAAATGGCCTGCGCCTTTTTGCGATCGAGCATGCCCCAGTTGGCATCGCGCTCCAGCGTTGCCATGGTGATGTTCTCTGCTGCCGCCAGTTCTAAAAACAGCCCCTGTTCTTTGCGGTTCTCGGTCAGAAAGCCGATGCCGTGATCAATCGCCTCGCGCGGGGAGTGGATCACCACCGGTTCACCGTCTACTTCAATCATGCCGCCGACGGCTTTACGCACGCCAAAAATCAGCTGCGCCAGTTCGGAGCGCCCGGCGCCAACTAACCCGGCGAGGCCGACGATCTCCCCGGAGCGCACCAACAAGCTGCACGGCTGGACTTTATGACCGTCGGTCAGGTGGTGGACGTTGAGGCGCGCTTTACCTAAGGGAATATCGCGCTCTTTGTTGAACAGATCGCTTAGCGGACGGCCCACCATCATGCGCACCAGTTCAGGGGCGTTGAGCTTGTCGCGGGTCAGGCTACCGACGTATTGCCCGTCGCGCAGGACGCTGACGCGATCGGAAAGTTCGTACACTTCGGCCATGCGGTGGCTGATGTAAATAATCGCCATCCCTTCATCGCGCAGGCGCATGATCAGTTCGAACAGGCGGTGGGTTTCACGTGAGGAAAGGGCGGCGGTGGGTTCATCCATCACCAGAATGCGGCTGTTACGGTGCAGAGCGCGGGCGATTTCCACCTGCTGCTGTTCGGCGATAGTCAACGTCATCACGCGATCGCTGGCCTTAAACTGGGCGCCGAGTCGGTCGATGACTTTCTGCGACTGCAGCACCATCTCTTTACGCTGGACCAGACCGCCGCGCGACAGCTCGCTGCCAAGAAAGATATTTTCCGCCACCGTCAGGTTGGGTGCCAGCTGCATCTCCTGGTAAATCAGCGTGATGCCCGCGCTGAGCGCATCTTTTGGCCCACGAATGTGGAACGGCTGACCATCAATCAGGATCTCGCCGCTGGTGGCGGTGTAGGCGCCCGCGAGGATTTTCATCAGCGTGCTTTTCCCCGCGCCATTCTCGCCCATCAGGGCATGAATCTCACCCGGCCAGACGGTTAAATCGACCCCTTTCAGCGCGTAAAATTTGCCAAACGCTTTGGCAATGTTGCGCATCTCCAGAACCGGTGTCCTGCTCATAGCGGATCTCCTGTGGGGTGGCCGATATCAGCAGTCCATCACAGGAATGTAAATGCAAAATGTCAGAAGCCGTTCATATTTGTCATATTGCGATTTTTCTTCACGGAGCGTGATATGCCGCAACCGGGACGTCACTTTTTCGCCAGTGCGCGCGGACGATTACTGTTCTTCAATCTGCTGGTGGTGGCGGTCACGCTGATGGTGAGCGGCGTGGCGGTGCTGGGGTTTCAGCATGCCAGTCAAATTCAGGAGCAGGTACAGCAGCAAACCGTTGATGACATGACCGGCAGCATGAACCTGGCGCGTGATACGGCGAACGTAGCAACGGCGGCGGTGCGACTGTCGCAGGTTGTCGGCGCGCTGGAATACAAAGGTGAAGCGGAGCGGTTGCAGGAGACCCAGCGGGCGTTGAAGCATTCGCTGCAACAACTGGCTGGCGCCCCGCTGGCGCAGCAGGAGCCGGTGCTGGTCGAGCGTATTATCCAGCGCAGCAATGAGTTACAAAGCAGTGTGGAAGGTATGTTGCAGCGCGGACAGCGGCGGCATCTGGAACGTAACGCGCTGCTCAGTTCGCTGTATCAGAATCAAAGCTATTTGCGCCATCTGCAAACGCTTACCGGCGCGCAGGATGACATGCTGCTGGGGCAAATAGACCGTTTGATCGTTGCCGCCATTGAGACTCCCACGCCGCGATCGGTAGTGAAACAACTCGACAGCGTGATGACCGCGCTGCCTTTACATCACTCCAGCCCGTTGATAAGCAGAATCCTCAACGATTTCAATCAGGAATTGCATAAGCTGGAGCCGCTTTCTTCCGCGCTGGAGCAGAGCGATCTGGCGATCAACTGGTATATGTTTCATATCAAAGCGCTGGTGGCGATCCTTAATAGCGATATTAATCAATATGCCTCGCAGGTGGCTCTGATTTCTGAGCAGCGGGTGGCGCAAAGCCATCAGGAACTGCAATCCGGCGCGTTGTTTATTATGGTGTTTGCGTTGCTGGCCGTAGTGATTACCGGTTTTGCCGGTTGGTATATCTATCGCAACCTCGGCTCTAACCTGACGGCAATTTCGCAGGCGATGACCCGGCTGGCGCACGGTGAATCGGACGTCAGCGTTCCGGCCCTGCAGCGGCGCGATGAGCTGGGCGAACTGGCCCGCGCTTTTAGTGTCTTTGCCCGTAACACCGCTTCGCTGGAGCACACCACCCGATTACTCAAAGAAAAAACCAGCCAAATGGAAATCGACCGCACCGAGCGCCAGGAACTGGAAGAGGCGCTGCTGCACAGCCAAAAGCTGAAGGCGGTGGGGCAACTGACGGGCGGATTAGCGCATGATTTCAATAACCTGCTGGCGGTGATTATTGGCAGTCTGGACCTGGTGAACCCAGACTCACCCGATGCGCCGCGGGTCAATCGGGCGCTTAAAGCCGCCGAGCGCGGGGCGCTACTTACCCAGCGGCTGCTGGCCTTCTCGCGCAAACAGTCTTTGCATCCCCACGCGGTGGAGCTGAAAACGCTGCTGGAAAACCTGGGCGAACTGATGCGCCATTCGCTCCCGGCCACGCTGACGCTGGAGATTGAAGCCCAGTCTCCAGCCTGGCCCGCGTGGATTGACGTCAGCCAACTGGAAAACGCCATTATCAATCTGGTGATGAACGCCCGTGACGCCATGGACGGGCAGGCGGGCACGATTAAAATCCGTACCTGGAACCAGCGGGTCACGCGCAGCGATGGGCGTAAGCAGGATATGGTGATGCTGGAGGTCGCCGACCAGGGCTGCGGGATGTCGCAGGAGGTGAAAGCTCAGGTCTTTGAACCGTTTTTCACCACCAAACAGACCGGCAGCGGCAGCGGGCTGGGGTTATCAATGGTCTACGGCTTTGTACGTCAGTCCGGCGGGCGTGTGGAGATTGAAAGCGCTCCCGGGCAGGGAACGACGGTCAGGTTGCAGCTTCCTCGCGCCGTAGTGCCGGTACAGGTTGAGGCAGAACCGATAGCGGAACACGCGGCTAATAGTGGCGAAAAACTGGTGCTGGTGCTTGAGGACGAGGCTGATGTGCGCCAGACGTTGTGTGAGCAATTACACCTGCTGGGCTACCTGACATTAGAAGCCGCCAACGGGGAACAGGCGATGCATATGCTGGCGGCTTCATCCGAGATTGATATTTTTATCAGCGACGTCATGCTGCCCGGTGGTTTAAGCGGCGTGGATGTGGTTAATCATGCCCAGGCACATTATCCGCAGCTGAATATCCTGCTGATGAGCGGTCAGGATTTGCGTCCGGCCCATAACCCGGCGCTGCCGGATGTGGCGTTATTGCGTAAACCCTTTACCCGCACAGAACTGGCGCAAGCGCTGCGGCATTCGCGTAATTGAGATTCCTCCGCTACCCGCGCAAATTCGCTTTGATTACCGTGGGGCGAGTTTCTCGATGAGGCTGGTTTTATGCAACGCTCCGCGACATTCTTACTTTTCTCTCTGCTGATGATGACCACCGTTTCGGCGCAGGCGGATATTATCGATGATGCCATCGGCAATATTCAGCAGGCGATTAACGACGCATACAAACCGGACAACGGGCCGGATTATGATGACGCTCGTGATGAAAGCTGGCAGCGTCAGATGAGTGACGATCGGCGCAGGCAGTATGATAATCGCCGTCGCCAGTTTGAAGATCGACGTCGCCAACTGGATGACCGCCAGCGTCAGCTTGATCAGGAACGACGTCAGTTAGAAGACGAAGAACGCAGAATGGAAGAGGATTACGATCGTTAGCATCTAACTCCCCAATATGCGTGATAATTTTACTTCCGGTATGAAAGTTACCATTGAGCCCAACACACCAACTTAATGTAAATTAATGCACTTGAGCACAGTGCGTCTATGCACTACAATCTCTTTATGCTTATGCAAAAGGTGTTGGCAATGGAATGTCTAAATCATTAAATATCAGAAATTTTCGGGATACATGGCTTGAAGATTTTTTTGAGCGGGCAACACCGCACAGAAAAATACCCGCGGATATTCACACCGCATTAGCCAGAAAGCTGGATATCATCAATGCGGCGGTTTCGCATCGGGATTTGCGCTCGCCGCCAGGGAATAGATATGAAGAGTTAACCGGAAAGTTACAGGAATATTCTTCAATAAGAGTAAATAAGCAGTACCGATTAATATTTAAATGGGTTAACGGTAAGGCCGAAGATGTGTACTTAGACCCACACATCTACTAGAAAAAATGTAAGGTAACGATATGAAACAGGCAACCAGAAAACCAACTACTGTGGGTGATGTCCTGCAATATGAATACCTGGAGCCGCTCGATCTGAAAATTAACGATCTAGCTGAAATACTGCATGTTCACCGCAATACGGTGAGCGCGCTGGTCAATAATAATCGCAAATTAACAACGGATATGGCATTTCGCCTTGCGAAAGCGTTTGATACCTCCGTTGATTTCTGGCGTAACCTACAGTCGGCGGTTGACCTGTGGGAAGTTGAAAATGACATGCGGGCGCAAGAAGAACTGAACCGTATTATGTCTGTTAAAGACTTTGTCGCGCAGCGAAATGTCGCCACTAAGAAAGTCGCCTGATAGGCTGCTTATAGGCCGGAGCAGGTGTTTCACCGCGTCCGGCAAATCTCGCTAATCCAGCACAATCTCCATCCCGTCATATCCTGCTTCGATGCCTGTCGGCAGCGGATTTTCCATCAGCCACAGATCAAACTGATGGCTGATATGCGTCAGGATAACCCTTGGACAGCGGATAACCTCGTTCAGCGCGAGGATGGTATTGAGATCGCAATGATTGCGCGGCGGTTCGGCGCGCGGGGCATGGCTGCAGTCGATGATAATCACCTGCGGTGGGTTATTGTGGAGAAACTTCTGCGTCTTATCGGGAAGCCCGGCGGTGTCGGAGAACCACGCCACCCGGCTGTGCGCGGTCTCGAACAAATAGCCAAACGTCAGCTTTGAATGGTTGAGCGGCAGCGGCGTCACCTGCAACCCTTGCAGGTCAAATACCACGAACGGCGCAACGGTATGGCTAAAATCGAGAATACCGGGATGCTTAAACAGATCGTCGCAACCCTGCTCATCCGGTGGGCCGTACACCGGGATGCTCGCCCCCACGCCCCAGCGCAACGGAAACAGTCCTTGCACATGATCCATATGATAGTGGGTCAGCAGAAACTGCTGAAAGCTGCCCGCTGGCCAGTCGTCCATCAGATGCGGGATCCCCGCGTCCAGCAGGGTGACCGCATGATTGAATTTGACCACCCCGCTACAGGGGCGTCGACGGTATTGCGCCTGTGAGCGCGCCCGCTGACAGGCCGCGCAGTCGCAGCCAAATGCCGGCACCAGCTGCGCGCCGCCGGTTCCCGTCAGCGTAATGGTCAGACTCATGACTCCCCCTACAACGGTTTGGTGAAGCGAAAATGGCTCTGAGTATAGCCTTCGCGCTGGTAGAAACGGTGCGCGTTAAGGCGTTGGGTGCTGGTGGAAAGCTCGGTCATTTCTGCGCCTGCTTCGCGTGCGGTGGCTTCGGCCCAGGCCAGTAGCTGACTGCCTACCGTTAATCCTCGCGCCTGTGGCATCACCACCAGTTCCTGAATCTCGCCAATCCAGTTGGCGTGGTGCAGATGAAACTGCAGGTGCAGACCGATCAAGCCGACGACTTCTCCGTCGAGCAGCGCCAATTGGTAGTGCATATTAGGATCTTGCAGATTCGCGGCGTATCCGGCGCTAAAGGCCTGGCGATCGAATTGTCCCTGCTTGAGTTCACAGATAAGCGCGTAAACCGCATCGGTATCGTAGAGCGTGGCGCGGCGTAATTCACAGACAGACATGTTTCTTCTCCTTGCGTCCCATCAGTGCGAGCAGTGTATCGACAGACTGTAGCAAACTGCCATCATTGTTGAGGACGTGGCAGTCATACGGCGCGTAGCGGGCCGCGCGTTCAAGGCGGGCGGCGATTTCCGTTTCACTCTCCCGCCCACGCGCCTGCAGACGCTGGCGTAGAATCGCCGGGGAAACCTGTAAGCAAATAGGAAGTAACGACGCGCCATAACGAGCCTGCGCCTGGGGCAGATGGGCGCGCGATCCGTTGACCACCACATCAAAACCGGCGTGCAGCCAGAGGTCAATCTCCACGCCCACGCCGTAGTAGAAGCCGTTTGCATGCCAGCTCAGCGCCAGCAGATTCTGCCCGGCGCGGGTAAAAAACTCTTGTTCGCTCAGCGCAATATGGTTTTCATTCCCGGCGTTGGCGGCGCGGGTGATGTATCGATGCGCCACCAGCAGTTGCGCGGGTTCCTGCAGGCGGAGTTCCGCCAGCAGACTGTCCTTACCAGAGCCGGATGGCCCCATCAGCCAGATCAGTTTCCCCATAGTCAGAATACCCTTTTGCCCTGACGCCAGACGTGGTCGATATGGATGTTGCCGCCTTTGCGATGTGCCAGCACCAGATCCGCCCGTTTACCTTCGGCAACAACGCCGCGATCATCGAGATTCAATGCCTGCGCCGGATTGCGGGTCACCAGACGAATCGCCTGCGGCAGCGTAAAGCGGTTGGCGTCGTCATCCGCTACGCGAAATGCCGCGTCGAGCAGGCTGGCGGGGTAGTAATCGGAGGAGAGAATATCCAGTAACCCCAGCTCAGCCAGCTTATGCGCCGCCACATTGCCGGAATGAGACCCTCCGCGCACGATGTTTGGCGCGCCCATCAGCACGTTCATTCCGTGCTGGCGCGAGGCTTCAGCCGCCGCGAAAGTGGTAGGGAATTCGGCGATTACGCTGCCAAGTTGGTGCGATTCCAGCACATGTTCGCTGGTGGCATCGTCATGGCTCGCCAGCGCGATATTACGTTCGCGGCAAAGCTGGGCGATGGCGTTACGATTGGGCTGCGACCAGCGTGCGGCGAGGGCCAACTGTTCTTCTTCATAGCGGGCCATCTGCTCGTCGGTGAGCGAATATTTGCCCTGATAATACTCGCGGTACTTTTCTCGATTGGCGAACTGGCGCTGGCCCGGCGAATGATCCATCAGTGAAACCAGCGTCACCGGCTCGCGCCCGACCAGTTTTTCAAACAGCGGCAGGGTGGTGTGGTGCGGCAGTTCGCAGCGCAGATGCAGGCGGTGTTCGGCGCGATTGACCCCGCGTTTTTGCGTCTCTTCCACGGCGTTGATCATCTTCTCCAGATTTTCCAGCCGATCGCCGCCGTCGCGCACGTCGCCAATCGCCACCGCGTCCAGCACGGTAGTAATGCCGCTGGCGACCATTAGCGCGTCATGGCTGCTCATCGCCGAGTGGGCAGGCCAGTCGACCTTCGGGCGCGGGGTGAAGAATTTATCCAGATTATCGGTATGCAGCTCAATCAACCCTGGCAGCAGCCAGCCGCCTTCGCCGTCTAAAGCCTCCGGCAGACGGCTCTGGGTTTCGGCAAAGGCGCGAATAACCCCGCCCGCAATTTCCAGCGATCCTTGCACCACGTCATCTTCCAGAACCAGCTTTACATTGTTGATAATCATGCTGTTGTTCCCATCAGGTGCAGACGGTCCGCTACGCGGTCGCGCACGGTTTGATCGTGAAAAATACCGACAATGGCTGCGCCGCGGGCCTTCGCCTCTTCAATCAACGCCACCACGGCAGCGCTGTTTTTGGCGTCCAATGAGGCGGTCGGCTCATCGAGCAGCAAAATAGGGTAATCGACGATAAACCCACGGGCGATGTTAACGCGCTGCTGTTCGCCACCGGAAAAGGTCGATGGTGCCAGGTGCCACAGGCGTTCCGGTACGTTGAGACGCGTTAACAGGCTGGCGGCTTTCGCGGCGCATTCTTCACGTGATACGCCGAGATCCAGCAGCGGCTGCATCACCACATCCAGCGCGGAAATTCTTGGGATCACGCGCAGAAACTGGCTTACCCAGCCGATGGTTGAACGGCGAACTTCCAGCACTTTGCGCGCCGGGGCCTGCACCAGATCGACCCATTCATCGCTGTGGCGAATGTGGATGTGCCCTTCATCCGGCAGGTAGTTGGCGTACAGCGAACGCAGCAACGTGGATTTACCGCTGCCCGAGTGACCGTGCAGCACCACGCATTCGCCGCTTTTCACTGCCAGAGTGGCGTTTTGCAGCACTGGCAGACGTACGCCGTTTTGCTGGTGGAGCACGAAGGTTTTACTGACATTTTCAACGCGAATCATTTTTGCCTCGAGATTTTTTGCCGGATGGCGGCTGCGCCTTATCCGGCCTACAAAAGTGCGATCCAGGTAGGCCCGATCAGCGCAGCGCCATCGGGCACAACAAAAAATCAGTTCTGCAATACGGACGACACCAGTAACTGGGTATACGGATGATGCGGATCGTCGAGCACGCGGTCGGTTAACCCACTTTCCACCACCTGACCCTGTTTCATCACCAGCAAACGGTCCGCCAGCAGACGCGCCACGCCCAGATCGTGGGTGACAATCACCACCGCCAGATCCAGTTCCACCACCAGGCCGCGCAGCAGATCCAGCAGTTTGGCCTGTACCGATACGTCCAGCCCGCCGGTGGGTTCATCCATAAACACCAGCTTCGGGTGGGTGACGAGGTTACGGGCGATCTGCAGGCGTTGCTGCATGCCGCCGGAGAAGGTGGTCGGCAGGTCGTCGATACGTGAGGCGGGGATCTCCACCTCCTCCAGCCAACGCTGCGCGGTGGCGCGAATGTCGCCATAGTGGCGCGCGCCGGTGGCCATCAGGCGTTCGCCGATATTGCCGCCTGCGGAAACCTGACGGCGCAGGCCATCCAGCGGATGCTGATGCACCACGCCCCACTCGGTGCGCAGCAGACGGCGGCGGTCGGCCTCGTTCATGTCGTACAACGAACGGTTCTGATACAAAATTTCACCGTTCTGTGGCGTCAGACGTGAAGAGATTGATTTCAGCAGAGTGGTTTTGCCGGAACCGGACTCGCCGACGATACCCAGCACTTCGCCAGGCCACAGGTCAAACGAGACGTCGCTGAAGCCTTTGCCCGGCGCGTAGAGATGAGTCAGGTTGTTGACTGAAAGCAGCGGTTGCGTCATTTGCTGAGAGCCTCGCTCTGTTGGCGGCAGTAGTCGGTGTCGGAACAGACAAACATGCGTTTGCCGGTGTCATCGAGCACCACTTCATCGAGATAGCTGTGGGTAGAGCCGCAGATGGCGCAAGGCTCATCCCAACTCTGCACGGTAAACGGGTGATCGTCGAAATCGAGGCTTTCCACGCGGGTATAAGGTGGAACGGCATAGATGCGCTTTTCACGACCAGCGCCAAACAGTTGCAGGGCCGACATCATGTCCATCTTCGGATTGTCGAATTTCGGGATGGGCGACGGGTCCATGACGTAGCGGTTATTGACCTTCACCGGATAGGCGTAGGTCGTGGCGATATGGCCGAAGCGGGCGATATCTTCATACAGTTTCACCTGCATGATGCCGTACTCTTCCAGCGCGTGCATGGTGCGGGTTTCCGTTTCGCGCGGTTCAATAAAGCGCAGTGGCTCAGGGATTGGCACCTGGAAAATGATTATCTGATCTTCCACCAAGGGTGTTTCCGGGATGCGGTGGCGGGTCTGGATCAGCGTGGCGTCTTCGGTACGTTCCGTCGTCGCCACGCCCGTCACGCGTTTGAAGAAGTTGCGGATCGACACCGCGTTGGTGGTGTCGTCCGCGCCCTGATCAATCACCTTCAGCACGTCCGGTTCGCCAATTACGCTGGCGGTAAGCTGAATGCCGCCCGTGCCCCAGCCGTAGGGCATCGGCATTTCGCGTCCGCCGAACGGCACCTGATAGCCGGGGATGGCCACCGCTTTTAAAATGGCGCGGCGGATCATGCGTTTGGTCTGTTCATCAAGATACGCAAAGTTGTAGCCGGAGAGGTTAGCGGTCACGGGCGGCCTCCTGTTGCAGGCGTTTGAGCAGTTCCAGTTCGGCCTGGAAATCGACGTAATGGGGGAGCTTGAGGTGCGATACAAAACCCGCCGCCTCGACGTTATCCGCATGCGCCAGCACGAACTCTTCGTCCTGCGCCGGTCCCGTGACCGTTTCATCGTATTCGGCTGCCTGTAAGGCGCGGTCCACCAGCGCCATCGCCATCGCTTTACGTTCGCTCATGCCGAACACCAGACCGTAGCCGCGGGTAAAATGGGGAGATTCGTTCTCTGGCGCGACAAAGCCGTTGACCATTTCACACTCCGTCATCAGCAGTTCGCCGATGTTCACCGCAAATCCCAGCTCTTCCGGTACGGTTTCCAGCGCGACGTAGCCGCTGCGGATCTCGGCGGCAAACGGGTGGTTGCGTCCGTAACCGCGTTGGGTGGAGTAGGCCAGAGCCAACAGATAGCCCTCGTCGCCGCGCATCAGCTGTTGCAGGCGTGAGGCACGCGAGCACGGGTAAACCGGCGGCGTGCGAGTGATATCATCGGGTGCATCGCCGTTATCTTCTTCGCGTTTTGCCAGCCCCTGGTTTGCCAGCAGGGAAAAGACGTGCGGGGAGGCATCCTGCGTGTTATCCGCGCAGCGCAACGGCGGCGTTTCACCATTGGCCAGCAGGGTAAAATCCAGCAGGCGATGGGTGTAATCGTAGGTTGGACCTAACAGTTGCCCGCCGGGAATGTCCTTGTAGACCGCGGAGATTCGGCGTTCAAGGCGCATTTCCGCACTGTTTACCGGTTCGCTGACTGCCACCTTTGCCAACGTCGTGCGATAGGCGCGCAGCAAAAAGATGGCTTCGACGTTATCGCCGCTGGCCTGCTTTAGCGCCAGCGCCGCCAGTTCGCGGTCGGCGATACCGCCTTCGGTCATTACCCGGTCGACCGCCAGGTTCATCTGCTGTTCGATTTGCGCGACGCTCAGTTCGGCAATGGTCTCCTCGCCCCGGCGTCGGTTTTCCTGCAGGGCGTGGGCGCTGGCTATCGCCTTTTCGCCCCCTTTGACAGCGACGTACATCAGCACACCTCCACATGAGTCGTTCGCGGAATAGCCAGCAGGCGTTCGCCGCAGGTGAGGATCAGATCGACCCCCAGCGGGAACGGATGCGGCCGTTCGGTGAGTTCGTGAATCAGGCATTCCGGCAGTTGCGGCGCGATCATGCGTTCTTCGGCAATACCGGCGCCTGTCAGACGCAGCATACGTCCGCCGCTTAAGCCAGAGACCTGAACAATCAGCGTGGCGCTGGTCTCTGGCGCGACGGCGGAACCGGCGGAGAGGGCGTTTAGCTGTTCGCTGCTGATGCGTTCGTCGGCGACAGCAAATGCCGCCAGCTGTGGCTGATCCACCAGCGGCGCGTTGGTATGAAAACGCAGATTCTGCCGGGCAATATCGTTATCCATCGACGGTGCCAGCCAGACCGGCGTGTCGCCATCAACCAGCGTCAGCAGCACGCTGGTGGTTGCCAGGCCCAGCGGCTGCCAGCCATGTTTCAGTTGATGCAGGGCGACGATCACGCCCGGTTCACTCATGGCTTTCAGCAGGCGACGAAAGCTCTGCTGCGCATCCTGAACGGGTAAATTAAAAGCGGTTTGTAAGGTCATGCGTTATCTCCGCGTACCAGCGTGAAGAAGTCGACCCGGCTGGCGTTGATTTCGGCACGGCGTGCGCTAATCAGCGCATCGCGTTCCGCTTCCAGCGGGACAATCAAGGTTTCCATTAAGCTTTGGAAATGCGTTTGTTCCTGCAGCAGGGCGTCAATTACCGCGCACTGCTCGGCATGGTGTTTGTTACGTCCCAGCAGGTAGCTGTAACCCAGCGTGCCGCTCTTCAGGCGCACCACCGCGCGGGTGAGCGTAGTGTCGCCAGCAAAGAAGCGATTGCCGGTACCGCCCATGCGGGCCTGGATTTGCATCAGTCCGCATTCCGGTGCGCGGATAAGTTCATAGTCCGGCGTCAGTTTGAGCGCGTTGATGCGGGCGTTCAGCGCATCGGCATTGCTGTAAGCCAGCGCGCGCATCCAGCGCTGGCGGGTGGCGGTATCGAAATGCATTCAGTGCTCCATAGTGAATTCGATCATGTCGGCGCGGGTCAGGCTGACGGAGTATTCCGCCGCCTGCTCTTCGCCTTCACGGTGGTTCAGGGTGCGCACGCACAGCAGCGGCGCCATGTTGGGGATTTCCAGCACCTTGCTCTCTTTGGCCTGGGCCCGGCGGGCGCTGATGCGCGTTTGCGTGCGCAGGAGCGTCAGACCGGACTGTTCGCGTAAGTAGTCATGCAACGAACCGCTGTTAAAGCCCTGCATAAGCGGCCACAGCGTGAGGTCGGAAAAATAGTGGTCGATTTGGCACAGGGCGATGCCGTTAACCCGGCGCAGAGTACGCAGGTGAATCACGTTGTCGCCTTCGTTAATGCTGAGCGCGTCGGCAATATGGCTGGAAGCCGGGCGCAGCACCGCCAGCAGTTTTTCGCTGGTGGGGTGGCTACCCTGGTCCAGCAGGTTCTGACTGAAACGCGCCTGGGCATTGAGCGGGTAATCAAACGGGCGCATCAGCACCAGCACGCCGACGCCCTGGCGACGTTGAACCCAACCGCGCTCAACCAACTGGTCAATGGCGCGGCGCAGGGTGTGGCGATTCACCTCGTAGCGCGCGGCAAGCTGCTGCTCGGCGGGCAGATAGTCCCCGCAGCGATAATGTTGACGAAGCTCCTGCTCAAGTCTCGCGGCAATTTCCTGATAACGCGTTGGATAACTGGTCGGATGTGTAGACAAGCGCATAGCAATCAATGCCTCGTTAATCAGATAAAGTGCTTACGCAAACGCTGGGAAAGGAAATCCAGCAGGCTGACGGTGACGATGATTAACACCATTAGGGCGCAGGTTTGCTGGAACTGGAAGCCGCGGATCGCCTCCCATAAGGTCACGCCGATACCGCCTGCGCCCACCATGCCGACCACCGTGGCCGAGCGAACGTTGGACTCAAAACGGTACAGCGAGTAGGAGATCAGCAGCGGCATCACCTGCGGCAAAACGCCGTAGAGGATCTCTTCAATTTTGTTGGCCCCGGTGGCGCGAATGCCTTCTACCGGGCCCGGTTCAATGGCTTCTACCGCTTCGGAAAGCAGCTTGGAGAGCACCCCGGTAGTGTGGATAAACAGCGCCATCACCCCGGCGAACGGACCTAAGCCGACGGCGACCACGAACAGCATGGCGAAGACCATTTCGTTGATGGCGCGGCAGGCATCCATCGCTCTGCGCATTGGCTGGTAAATCCACCACGGCACGAGGTTATCGGCGCACATCAGGCCGAAAGGAATCGACAGCACAACGGCGAGGGCAGTACCCCAGACGGCGATTTGCAGGGTGACGGCCATTTCACCGAGATAGTCCTGCCACTGGCTGAAGTCCGGCGGGAAGAAGTCGGCGGCGAAGGTCGCCATATTGCCGGAATCCTGGATCAGCGTGAGCGGAGCCATTTCGGCACCTTTCCACGAGACCACCAACACGGCGAGAAGAATGGCCCAGCTCAGTAGCGAGAACCAGCTACGTTTGGGCGGGGCGACGGTGATGGTTTGCATGTTTAGCTCCGTTGGTACGTGTGTTTGCGTGGTAGGCCGGATGGCGCTGCGCTTATCCGGCCTACAATCCGCTCTACAAATCACTGCACCGCTTTGGTGACGCTGGTCATAGCGCCCAGCGCGGCGGTCAGACGGTCCAGATCGTCGAGCTGCGCTTTCAGTGCCGAGGTTTTGCTGGCTTTCTGTTCCTCGTTCAGCCCTTTGTTGTCCTTCACGCCCTGCATCTCTTTAAACAGCGCCAGTTGACGAATTGGCACCAGTTGCAGGTCGCTGGAGGCACGGAACGGCGCCCAGCCCAGGCGTTCAAGTACGGTTTTCTGTTCCGGCGTTTTGCCGTAGTTCATAAAGAAGTCGTACACCTTGTCCTTGGTGGTTTCGGAGAGGTTTTTACGCCAGACGATCGGATCGCCCGGGATCAGCGGTGACTTCCAGATCACCTTCAGCTCTTTCAGTTTTTCCGGTGCGGAAGTTTTCAGTTTGTCGAGGTTTTCGGTGTTGTTGGTGGCGACATCGACCTGCTTGTTGGCGACGGCCAGCGCGTTGGTTTCGTGTCCGGCGTTAACGGTGCGTTTGAAATCACTGGCGGAGATGTTATTTTTGGCGAAGACGTAGTAACCGGGGACGAGGAAGCCTGACGTGGAGTTGGGATCGCCGTTGCCGAAGGTCAGATCTTTACGTTTGGCGATCAGATCGTTCAGGTTGTTGATCGGACTATCTTTGTTAACGATCAACACGCTCCAGTACCCCGGGGATCCGTCGGCGGCGACGGTCTGGGCAAACACTTGTCCGTTAGCGCGATCCACCGCTTCCATTGCCGAGAGGTTGCCGTACCAGGCGATATCGACTTTGTTAAAGCGCATTCCCTGGATGATCCCGGCGTAGTCCGGGGCGAAGAAGGCGTTCACTTTTACACCCAGTGACTTTTCCATGTCCTTCAGGAACGGTTCCCACTGCGGCTTCAGGTTTTGCTGTGATTCGGTCGAAATAATGCCAAAGTTCAGCGCTTTTTCCTGCTCTTCGGCATGGACCGGGCTGAGCAGGGTGCTGAGACTAAACATGCTGGTAAAGGCCAGCGCGGCAACTGTCTTATAGCTCATTTCCATTCCTCATTGTGGGGATGTCAGGCAGCCTGCGCGTTCTGTTCGACGCGGTTCATGCTGCGGTAGAGATGGTCAAAACGATCGTTATCAAAATGCTGGCTGCTGCCGTCAAAGAAGACGTTGCCCTGGCGCAGCGCGACGATGCGTTCGCAATAGCGCAGGGCGTAATCCACCTGGTGCAGCGTGACGACCACGGTGATGCCGTCGGTCTGATTAATGTCGCGCAGGGTATCCATTACGATGCGTGCGGATTCCGGGTCCAGCGAGGCAATAGGCTCGTCGGCCAGGATCACTTTGGCCTGCTGCATCAGCGCCCGGGCGATAGCGACGCGCTGCTGTTGCCCGCCCGAAAGCGTGGAAACGCGCTGATACGCAAAGTGCGCCATGCCAACGCGGGTCAGCGCCTGGAGCGCGCGCTGTTTCTGCTCCTGACTGAACCAGCTAAAACAGGTGCGCCAGAATGGCGTGCTGCCGAGCGCGCCAATCAGGACGTTCTCCAGTACTGTCAGACGGTTAACCAGATTGAACTGCTGGAAGATATAGCCGGTGTGGGCGCGGCTTTGGCGGATATCGCGTGCCAGACGACCTTCGTGTTGGACGGTGCGACCCAACAGCTCAACATGGCTACCGGGCGATTTATCCCCGGTGATCAAACCGCTTAAATGACGTAAAAGGGTGGATTTGCCGGAGCCAGACGGCCCAAGCAGAGCCACCATCTCACCGGAACAGATGCTCAGATCAACCGCATTGAGCGCCTGATGCTGGTTGAAGGATTTGGAGAGTTTCTCGACGCGGATAATCGTTTGCATGATGCGGCCTCCCTAAAAAAGTGGCCCCATCGTGGCGGATCAATGTGACGTTTTCGTTAAGGGATGGTTACTCAACAATGAAGAGTTGAGCGATTTTTGATGACAGTACGGGAGGACAAGCCTCCCGTTGGATTACTCGGTAGGTTGCTGCTGTTTGACGACGTTGATCATCCACGGTACGCCATACTGGTCGCTCACTTTACCAAAACCGTGGGCCCAGAAGGTTTCCTGCCAGTCCATTTCGATTTTTCCGTTTGCCGCGAGGTTATCAAACCAGCGCTTGCCTTCGTCGACATTTTGCGTGTCGAGCACCAGCGTGAAGCCAGAGTAGTGGGCATTTCCATCGGGGGCGCTATCGCTCATCATAATGTCGCTGCCCGCAACGCGCAGGTTGGCGTGGGCGATAGCGGTATCGGGGAATTTCATTCCTGAAGGGCAACCTTCTTCACTGTCCTGCGCCGATTTGGGCATTTCACCGAAGTTGATTTTGTAGAGCAGCTCGGCGCCTAATGTTTTTTGGTAGTAGGCGATGGCGTCTGCGCAGTTGCCTGCAAAGGAGATATAGGGACTTAACGGCATGATCTTTACCTCAGGTAAAAGAAACCCGTTAAGTGTAGTTAGCGTCTGCAAAAATAAACCAGGCGGGAAGTATGAGCTTCCCGCCTGGCAGATGAGCTGACACAGGCCTGATTAGCGCAGCGCCATCAGGCAATTTGCATCAGTTCTTTTTCACAAACTCTGATTTCAATTTCATTGGGCCAAAGCCATCGATTTTGCAATCGATGTTGTGGTCGCCTTCCACCAGACGAATGTTTTTTACTTTGGTACCAATCTTCAGCATTGAAGAGCTACCTTTTACCTTCAGGTCTTTCACTACGGTAACGCTGTCGCCGTCGGCCAGCAGGTTGCCGTTAGCATCTTTAACGATAAGTTCGTCGCTGTCCTGAGCCGGTTCAGCATCGTTCCATTCGTGAGCGCATTCCGGGCAGATGAACATGCCGTTATCTTCGTAAGTGTATTCGGAGTTGCATTGTGGGCAGTGTGGTAATGACATGTGGATTTCCTCAAAAGTCAGCAGGGGCAAATGCGCCCAAAAAATGGCAGATTGCCGAAAAAGGCCGCAATTATACATAAAATCCCTGCTTTTGTCGGGACTACTGCGCGATAAAGCAAAATGATCTGCTGTAAAGATCCTTTGCTTTCACAGCAATGAAGTATGGCGCAATATTTTTTAAGGGAAATTGCTACGCCAGGCTATTTAAGATAAGGTGAGGCGAAATAACTGATATTTATAGGTAACACCGCTTACGGGTGTCTACGTCCTGATGGTTGAATATCTCCTGCCCCCTTAATTTTAGTAGGGGAATTCAGCGGGTATTCTTTAAAACTGAACTACGCTGTTTATCTTTCTTACTTATTACATAAGTGAGAGGCATCAGGCCAGCGGTTATATGCCAAATTTATTTTAATAATATCAATTGGTTGTTTCGATTTTAATTATTTCCACACGTAATTATAAAAGCCGAAAATCTATAAATAAAACGATTAGGCTAAATAAAAGTAATGCCATTTGCGTTAAGGAAAAATTTTCCATGCACACACAGACAATATATGAATTAAGTCAGGAAGCTGAACGCTTGCTGATGCTCTCTCTTGAACATCTCCGGCAATTACAAAAATTGCCCATCACGTCGTTGGATGATGTCGCGCTGCAACATGGAGAGCATAGCAGACAGGTTGTTCAGCCCCTGCATTTCAGCGCGCGTGGTATGGATGCCCAGCAGGCGACGCTCAATAATGAGCTGCGCAAGATTACGCGTCTGGAAATGGTGCTGGCCATCGTTGGCACCATGAAAGCGGGAAAATCGACGACGATTAACGCGATTGTCGGCACAGAAGTTTTACCTAATCGTAATCGTCCGATGACGGCGTTACCGACGCTTATTCGCCATACGCCGGGGCAGAAAGAGCCGGTGCTGCATTTTTCGCATGTCGCGCCGATCGAAGCCTTAATGAAGGTTTTACAGCAGCGCATGCGGGCATGCGATCGCCAGCGTCTTACGCAGACGCTGGAAATTGATAAGGATATGAACGTCCTGCTGCAGCATATTGAAAACGGCGTGGCATTTGAACGGTATTATCTTGGCGCACAGCCTATTTTCCATTGTCTTAAAAGCCTGAATGACCTGGTGCGTTTGTCAAAAGCGCTGGAGGCTGATTTTCCTTTTGCCGCCTATGCCGCGATTGAGCATATTCCGGTTATCGAGGTCGAATTTGTCCATTTGGCCGGACAGGCAAGCTATCCGGGGCAATTAACGCTGCTGGATACGCCGGGGCCGAACGAGGCCGGACAACCGCACTTACAAAAAATGCTGAATGAACAGCTGGCGCGGGCTTCTGCGGTCCTGGCGGTAATGGATTACACCCAACTGAAGTCGATTTCTGATGAGGAAGTCCGTCGGGCGATTATGGCGGTCGGGAAAACAGTGCCGCTGTTCGCGCTGGTCAACAAATTCGATCAGAAAGACCGCAACAGTGATGATGAAGAGCAGGTGCGGGCTTTGATTTCCGGCACGCTGATGCAAGGCGGAATCACCCCTGAACGAATCTATCCGGTTTCCTCGATGTGGGGCTATCTGGCGAACAGAGCGCGTCATGAGCTAACCACCCGCGGGCGGTTGCCGGATCATCAGGTGCAACGCTGGGTACAGGATTTTGCCGAAGCGGCGCTGGGCAGGCGCTGGCGTACCACCGATCTTGAGGATACGGAGCACATCCGTCATGCCGCCGATTTACTGTGGGAAGATTCGTTGTTTGAGCAGCCGATCCAGAACGTGATTCATGCCGCTCACGCCAATGCTTCGCTGTATGCGTTACGTTCCGCGTCGCATAAGTTATTGAACTATGCGCAAAGCGCGCACGAATATCTGGAGTTTCGCGCCCACGGATTAACGGTGGCCTATGAAAAACTGCGGCTGAACATTACGCATATTGAAGAGGATATGCAGCAGTTACAGGTGTGCCAGGGGCGAGTGAGCGATGAAGTTAACCATGAAGTAGAACTGGCGCTGGCATCTGCCGCGACCTATCTCAATGAGCAACAGACTGAGATTCTGTGCGGCATCAATACGTTTTTTGTCAAAGAAAACGTCCTGATGATGTCACCGCACGGCCAGGGATCAGGCGCTATAACGGCTGAAATGGCGGGTGAAATGCTGGTGCTGCATGACGAAGGGCAGGCGAAAATCGTCTTAGATAAAATGCGCTCGTCCTGTGAAGGGGTATTGCTGGCAGCCCAGGAGATTATTAGCCGGGATTTAGCGCTACGTTTTGAACAGCTTGAGTCGACCCTGTCCCGGGCACTCAATGACGCTATGCGGCCTATTGAATTGCGGGTGAAAGAGGAGCTGAATCACGCCGGATTTCGTGCGCGGATCCGTTTTCCGGCCTTTCATGCGGCGATGTTTAATTTTAATACCCGCCAGCTATTTAATGAGGCTATTGAACAGGATATTCCGGCGGAAAATACGTCGTCTACTGGCGGTGTGGTGCGTGACACTTTCTCCCGTTGGCTGAACCAACCCAACTGGGGATGGAATGATTACGTCGAAACAAAAACGCGTTATCTCATTGATATGGGCGCGCTGCACAAGAGCCTTGTGCATTACGTTACCCAGTTTTGCCAACAAATTCGTAAAGCTTTAGTTGCTCAGGTCGATATTTCCGTTACGGCAGGCATGGCCACGTTTTTTGCTGATTTTTCGCAGTGTCTGGCGCAATTACAGGCGAGCCTGCGTGAGAGCCTGACCCTGCGCCAGCAAAATGAGTCTGCGGTGAATGCGTTGAATGAACAATTACAGCATCGTATTACGACGGCGGCATGGCTTTATGAAGATTCCCGCTTGCTGCGCGACGATATCAACACCCTTTTTGCAACTGAGCACACATGACTAACGTGTTACTGGAAGGCCCCGGGCGGTCGCTGGAGTGTGTCTACCCGAAGTTTATGGTCGATCTGGTTCAAGGAGATGAAACCAAACGTTCCGGCGGTTTTCTGCAACAGCAGCAGCGGCTGCGTGCGCGCCTGACGCAGGAGGTGCTATCCCAGACGCAACTTCGGGCGTGGGTGATGGCGGGAGTGTCCAGCGAGCATCTGGTGATGCGTCTGAAGCTGGTGGAGAAGTTGGCGGGCATGATCGACCCGGGCCATCTGGCGCTGGTGCGCATCGCCGAACGGCTAATGTTTTTGCAACAGACCGAACATCCGCGGGGGCTGTCCACCCCCGGTCTCATACAGCAGATAAATTCGCTTACGGACTGGTTCACTCAACGCGGCGCGTATAAAGAGAAGGCATTGACGCAACGCGGCCTGACGGTTCAGGCGGGCGAACACAGCGAGCAAATTTTTACCCGGTGGCGGGCTGGGGCGTATGACGGCTGGTCGTTACCCGGACGCTGTTTTGTCGCGCTGGAAGAGCTGCGCTGGGGAGCTTTCGGTGACGCCTGCCGATTAGCGAATGCCGATGTGGTCTCAATGCTTAAAGACAATCTGCGCATCATGGCTGCTCAGACGCTGGCAGACAGCGTGAATGCGGCGCCCGCTACGCGTCATTATTATCATCATTGGCTCAGCGCGCCGACGGTTGGCGGCTCGGGCGAGCACAACGATATGTTGAGTTGGTTAGGCGACTGGTGTGATGCGCAGCGCCATCCGGTGAGCTGGTCGGTGACGCAGCGATGGCAGAATGTGGCGTTGGGAATGCCGCGATTGTGTTCGGCGAAACGGCTGGCTGATGCGATGGTTGAGGAGATTTTTGCACCGTCCCCACTCATCAATTGAGCAGGGACGGTCAGTGGGGCTAAGGCCGAGTTAGTGGTGCAGAGAGTCTGCCGGGGTAGCCACCGTCTCGTTGGCGACCAGGTTTTTATTAAAGCGTTTGGCATACAGCGCGGTGATAATTGGCACCAAAATGGCGGTGACAATCACGCTGGCGGCGACCAGCGCTGTGGCGGAGGCGGCAACCGGTTCAAACGCCGGGTTAATCTGGGCGATAATCACCGGGTTTGCCACAGCAGCGCCTGCCGCAGAAGAGGCTGCCACACCTGCCGTACCGTTCCCGCCACCGATAACGCGGTCAGCAATAATCAGCGGGATACCGGTGATAACGATAACCGCGACGCCCAGCAGAATACCCAACAGACCGGTATCAACGATGACGCTCAGGTTAATGGTGTTGCCCAGCGCAAAGCCGAAGAACGGGATCAGCACCGGCGTGGCTTTGCTGAAGAAAGAACGCAGATCGTGATCCAGATTACCCAGCGTAAAGCCAATCAGGAACGGTAATACCGCGCCGATAAAATGGTGTGGCTCGAAGGAGGCCAGACCCGCTGAACCAAGGATCACCATCGTCATCAACGGACCGGATTCCAGAGACATCAACACAAATGCGCCGGACTCTTCTTTCGTTCCGTACTGGTTCATCAGGCTGGCGTACAGACCACCGTTGGTCATATCCATCGCGGAAACAATTGCCAGTACCGAAAGTCCCGCAAAGAACCCGGTTTGAATACCGGTATCAGGAATAAATGACGCGGCTATCATTGCCACTACCCACGCCACGGCTATTTTGGTGATAACCAGCGTACCGGACTTCCGTAATACTGTACCGGTTGCCCGTAAATCAATAGATGCGCCAATACAAAAAAACCACACCGCCAGAATAGGCACCGTTCCGCTGATCATACCTTTGGTAAACGAACCGAAATACGCGCCGGTATCGGGAGCCAAGGTATTTAACACTGCGCCTAATAACAGGGGAATCAACATCATTCCGCCGGGGATGCGTTCAATCGTGGCTTTAATTTTCATAAACGTCCTCATATCTTGTCGCAGGCACTATATGCGCAAGGAGTTAAAAATTAATAAATTCAAATGGTTACTAAAATTTCTTAACAAAGGTAATCGCTATCTCTTTGTTTTATAGAATCTAACGCGGCATACGTTGAGCATGTTTCTGCTCCCAGGGATATTGCGTCTGGAATTAGTTTGCATTCACGGGAACGTTGATTCAATCAAAATAAAACGATGTTTTAGTTATCTTCATCACATATTCTGCGCAAAAGTTCTCAAGCGCTGTAATTATTAAAAAAGCTGTGATCTTTTTGTGAAGGGATTAGGTGATTTTTTTGCTAGCAGAATAATAGTGACCGCTGTGATTGTTGGCGCAATAAAGCGATTTATTCTTGTATTTAATTGTCAGTAAATCGCAAGCATGACATGTAAAAAAGCTGACTCAGAATGACCTTATTTACGCAGGTTGACGAAATGAAATACCATGTGTGAAGTTGATCACAAATTTAAACACTGTTAGGGTAAAGAGGTCATTAACCGCCCAATCAGGCGTCAACAGGTTCGGTTGTACTGCTCGTTTCCAGCCAGTGTAAGTAAACCTGCTACGCTTGTTACAGGGATTGCGTCTGTGCATTCCCCGCTCGGCGATGACCTTAGCGCATGTTGCGTTAGGAGCGTCGAACTGTGCGCGACAGGGCTAAGTCTAAGAGGACTGGTATGCTAAAAAGGAAAAAAATAAAACCCATTACGCTGCGCGATGTCACCATCATTGATGACGGAAAATTGCGAAAAGCCATTACCGCGGCGTCGTTAGGTAATGCGATGGAGTGGTTTGATTTTGGTGTTTATGGGTTTGTTGCTTACGCATTAGGTAAAGTGTTCTTCCCGGGGGCTGACCCCAGCGTGCAGATGGTTGCCGCGCTCGCCACCTTCTCTGTTCCCTTTCTGATTCGACCGCTTGGCGGATTGTTCTTCGGTATGCTCGGCGATAAATACGGTCGTCAGAAGATCCTCGCTATCACCATTGTGATTATGTCGATCAGTACCTTCTGTATCGGTCTTATTCCCTCGTATGCCTCGATTGGTATCTGGGCGCCGATTCTGCTGTTGCTGTGTAAGATGGCACAGGGATTCTCGGTCGGCGGAGAGTACACCGGGGCGTCGATTTTTGTCGCGGAATATTCGCCTGACCGTAAGCGTGGATTTATGGGTAGCTGGCTGGACTTCGGTTCGATCGCCGGGTTTGTGCTGGGTGCGGGCGTGGTGGTTCTGATTTCAACCATTGTCGGCGAGGCAAATTTCCTTGAGTGGGGCTGGCGTATTCCGTTCTTCCTGGCGCTGCCGTTAGGGCTGATTGGTCTGTATCTGCGTCATGCGCTGGAAGAGACGCCGGCGTTCCAGCAGCACGTTGATAAACTGGAACAGGGCGACCGCGAGGGCCTGCAGGAAGGTCCGAAGGTTTCGTTTAAAGAGATTGCGACCAAACACTGGCGTAGCCTGCTGGCGTGTATCGGTCTGGTGATTGCCACCAACGTTACCTATTACATGCTGCTCACCTATATGCCGAGCTATCTGTCGCATAACCTGCATTACTCTGAAGACCACGGCGTGTTGATTATTATCGCCATCATGATTGGTATGCTGTTTGTGCAGCCGGTGATGGGTCTGCTCAGTGACCGCTTCGGTCGTCGCCCGTTTGTGATTATGGGCAGTATTGCGCTGTTTGTGCTGGCCATTCCGGCATTTATCCTGATTAACAGTAATGTCATCGGCCTGATTTTTGCCGGGCTGCTGATGCTGGCGGTGATCCTCAACTGCTTTACCGGAGTGATGGCGTCAACGTTACCGGCGATGTTCCCGACGCATATTCGTTATAGCGCGTTGGCGGCGGCATTTAATATCTCGGTCCTGGTTGCGGGTCTGACGCCGACCCTGGCTGCCTGGCTGGTGGAAAGTTCGCAGAATCTGATGATGCCTGCTTACTACCTGATGGTGATTGCGGTGGTTGGTTTAATTACCGGTATCACCATGAAAGAGACCGCAAATAAGCCACTGAAAGGGGCGACGCCTGCCGCTTCGGATATTCAGGAAGCGAAAGAGATCCTTGGTGAGCACTACGATAACATCGAGCATAAAATCGAAGATATCGATCAGGAAATTGCGGAGTTGCAGCTTAAGCGTTCGCGTCTGGTGCAGCAGCATCCGCGTATTGATGAGTAATCAGCTTTCAGGCCTGCGGGTAGCGTTGTACTCAGTAGGCCGCATAAGGCGCCAACTGCCATCCGGCGCATTATGTTGATCTATCACAGCGACTTAAGGTTGGCTTAATATCCTTCAGGCAAACTCTCCTCCATAGTTTCGGAGGAGAGTGTCATGAAAACCCGCATTTATGAAAGTTTAACTGCCCTGTGTAGCGTGCTGATCGTCAGCAGCTTTTTGTACGTATGGGTGAGTTCTTACTGAGCTTTCGCTAATTCCACCCAGGCGCGAGTGCCGCTCGTTCCCTGACGATTCTGCAAATAGAAATGCCCGTGATGTAGCTGGGTGATCCGACTGACAATGCTCAGCCCCAGCCCAATGCCGCCAAAACGGCTGTCCATCCGTACAAACGCTTTGCTTAACTCCCCGCATTTACTTTCATCAATGCCTGGACCTTCATCTTCGACGGCCATGACGGCATCATGTTCGGTATTCAGGCCGATCGTAATAGTAGTGCCTTCCGGGCTGTAACGGTGGGCGTTCTCTACCAGATTGCGCAGCAGCATGCGTAACAGCGTTGCGTCGCCACGTACGACAACGTCCGCCGCGCTTTGCGGGAGGAGCAGCATCTGCTGGCGCTGGTCCAGCATGGTGCTGAGTTCGTCATAGGAGGGCAGAATCACGTCCTCCAGCAGCTTGACATGTTGGTAGCTTCCGGCCGAAAACGACTGCCCGACGCGGGCGAGTTGCAGCAGTTGCGACACGCTGTCCATCATTTGGTCAAGGCGGGCAATTAACGGCGAAACGTCGACTTTATGGGTTTTGGATAATAATTCCAGATGCAGGCGAACGCCTGACAGCGGCGTGCGTAGTTCGTGGGCGACATCGGCGGTAAATAAGCGTTCGTTTTCGATAGTGGTGGTCAGCCGCGTCACCAGCTCGTTGAGCGCTGAGACGACCGCCTGTATCTCAACGGTTGAACTGTGAATTTCAATGGGGGCCAGGTTATCGGCTGCCCGCGCTTCTAACTCTTTTTGCAGATCCGCCAGCGGGCGAGTAATACGTCGCACTGCCTGGTAGCAAATCAGCAGCGTCAGGCTGACCATAAAGATGCCGGGGACGATCAGGCTGGCGATGGCCTCGCGGATCTCATGCATGATGTGGCGATCGTTGTTACGGTTATCGCGCAGCGCCTGCTCGAATAACTGTATTTGCTCAGTACTTTCGTGCCACAACCAGAAGGTGCTAATGAGTTGAAAGACCAACAGAATTAGACCTATCGTCAGTATTAACCGTTGGCGAAGAGGGAGCGGTCGTTTTAGATATTGCAGCAGCTTCACTTAGCTTTCCTCAGTGGCGACCAGCATATAGCCAAATCCCCTGACCGTGCGGATACGTGATTTCCCCACTTTATCGCGCAGATTATGGATGTGGACTTCCAGCGTATTGGTCGACGGTTCGTTATCCCAACTGTAGATGTCGTTATACAGAATTTCCCGGTGAACCGGACTGCCAGCCTTGAGCATCAGGCGCGACAGGAGCGCGTATTCTTTCGGCGTTAAGATAATCTCTTGCCCGTCCATCCACACCTGGCGACGACCGATATTCAGCGTCAGGTTACTGACAATTAACTCACTTTCACCCTGATTGTTATGACGACGCAGCAGCGCCCGGATGCGGGCGTGCAGTTCTTCCAGCGCGAACGGTTTGACCAGATAGTCATCTGCGCCCACGTCCAGCCCGCTGACCCGGTCTTTCACCGTATCGCGGGCGGTGAGGATAAGCACAGGTACGGTGTATTTTTTCTGCCTGATCCGGTTCAGGAAGTGCAGACCGTCTTCATCCGGTAAGCCGAGATCCAGAACCACCAGACTGTAATGTCCGGTCTCCAGGCATTGTTCCGCTGCCCGGGCGGTTGATACGCCGTCGCAGGCATAGCCTTCTGTTTGCGCGGCGAGTATCAGTCCCTGTAATAACAACGTATCGTCTTCAACAATCAGAATTTTCATTCGCTTAGCCTCCCCGGCAGGGTTGCAGAATATCATCTGCCGCCTGATATTTCTGTGTTTGCACGCCCGTTAATCCCAGCAGAGTCGAGAACAGATTATCCTGTGAGAAATCTTCTGAGCTTGCCCGTTTTTGCAAACATGTCTGAGAGACCTGATAGCGTTGCTGATAATCTTCTGAGAGCCACAGCAGCATCGGCACATGTTTTTGCGTATCTGGCGCAATCGAATACGGCAGGCCGTGCAAATAGACGCCATTTTCCCCTAAGGATTCACCGTGATCGGAAAGATAGACCAGGCTGGTGGTGAAATTATCCTGATGCTCTTTCAGTATATTGATTGCTTTATCAACAATATAGTCAACATAAAGAATCGTGTTGTCGTAGGTATTGACCAACTGTTGCTGGGAACAGGTCTGGATCTCGTTGGTGTCGCAGGTTGGCGTAAATTTCTTGAACTGCGCAGGGTAGCGGTTGTAATAGGTCGGACCGTGGCTGCCGATGGTGTGCAGCACAATCACGCCGTCGCCTTGCAGATTATTAATGTACTCTTCCAGCCCGTGGAACAGGACGTCATCATAGCATTCACCATCAATACACTGTCCCGGCAGGTTTAGCTTAGTCATATTCTGGTGCGGCACCCGATCGCAGGCTCCTTTACATCCACCGTCGTTATCATTCCACAGCACGTTAATTCCCGCCCGCTGGATGATGTCGAGTACGCCTTCCTGATGCTGCGCCAGTTCTTCATCATAGTGCGCGCGCGGCATATCGGAGAACATGCAGGGTACAGATACCGCCGTGGCCGTACCGCAGGACGTCGTGCGCGGGAAATAGACCACATTATCTTTTTCCAGTAGCGGGTTGGTCTGGCGCGCATACCCGGACAGGGAGAAGTTGTCGCCGCGGGAGGTCTCGCCGAGAACCACAATCGTCAGGTTTTTACGCTTTTCTTTTACCATCAACGGATTGCGATGCGCATCTTCGCCAATGCGTACCAAAGGCAGGTGGGCCAGCCTCTGGTGCGAATACCATGATGACGTCGCCACAATGCTGTTGGATGGGCTGAGGGATTTCACCAGTTCTTTGTTGTTGCGAAACAGTGAGGCGTAATCTTTATAGAAGAACGCGGCGACCAGCACGATCAGCAACGCGGAGATCAGAATGTTCGCGCCACGGAACAACACGCTGCGCAGCACTGGAGTAATAGGCTTGATTCTTATCCAGCAGGCAATGAGCGCGGCCAGAATACCGCTCACCCCGAGCGTAATTACCATTCGCGGCGTCATCAGGGCGAAGGTTTCGGCGGGCGTGGTGTCCATCATATTGGCGATCATCGAGCGGTCGATGATGATGCCGTAGGTCATGATGAAATATTGAGCCGATGCGCCAACCAGAATGAAAACACACGCCACCAGGCGGTTAAGCCACAGGAATGAGGCCAGCGTCAGCACGATGTTCATAACGCTGAAAGCGACGACCGGCATCGATAAAAACACCAACACGTTGCGCACAGAATCCAGGGGCAGGTCTTGCAGCACTTGTTTATAGAACGCAATGTTCAGAAAAGTCGCAAGATAAAATGAGAGCAGCAGAAGCCAGCTGATTAACCCGAGAGTGGGCCTTTTAAACAGGTGCTTTAACATTAAGGGGGATTCCATCGACTAAGTGGTGCAGATCCTCTCAAAGTAAAATTAAGCCAACCTTAAGTTCTTAAGATTGGCTTTTTGCAGGATGGCGGCTATTCACCAGTGCCGCTTGCGTTAACTATTTTTTACCGGGGCATCTAGTGGATAGGGGTTTTTATGGATCCGGTTGTAGTTAAGTGCGTACAGCGCGGTAATAATCATCAGCGTGACGAACGACCACATCACCTCTTTGGCGCCAGAACCGATCACTGCCCAGATGCAGTAGACAAAGGCGATAAAGGTTACCGCCAGATACAGCGGGCGCGCTTTGCCGAAGTGACCATGACCGAGCAGCAGCAGCGCAGCACAGGTGTACAGATATGGTACCAGCGTGAAGATGACCGAAACCGAAGAGACCAGACCAAACTCTTTTGCGGCGTTCGGCGACATGCTGCTGAACTGGAAAATGGTCATCAGGATACCGACGATAATTAACCCGGCCACCGGGGTACCGGCTTTGTTAACGCGGGCAAAAATCGGCGGGAACAGACCGTCATCGGCCGCCGCTTTGGCAGTTTGTCCGGCCAGCAGCGTCCATCCGCCCAGTGAACCAAGACACCCGGCAGCGGCGCAGAAGGAGACGATCGCGCCAGCGGTGTCGCCCAGCGCCATTCTTGCGGCATCACCGAACGGCGAGGCCGAAACACGCAGCGCAGCGTTAGGGATCATCCCCATAATCGCCGTTGTGGAGAGCACGTAACAAACGGCGGCAATCAGCACCCCGCCAATGGTGGCGATAGGCACGTTACGTTTGGGGTTTTTAACCACGCCTGCCGCGACGGAGGCACTTTCCACCCCGATAAATGACCATAAGGTCACGTTCAGGGTGCTTTGAATTGCGCCGAAGGTATTCATACCGCTGACGTTCCAGGCCGCCATATAGGTTTCACCGCGGAACCAGAACCAGCCGAAGACGGCAATCCCAACAATCGGCACCAGCGCCAGCACCGTTGCGACGGCCTGTACACGGGTGATCATTTTCGGGCCGACAATGTTCAGCAATACGAAGATCCACAGCACCACGACACAGGTCAGCGTCAGGACCAGCGGATCTTTTAAGATGGGGAAAAAGTAGCTCAGGTAACCGACGCCAATGACCACCATGGCGATGTTACCAATCCAGCAGGCCAGCCAGTACAGGACGTTAGTCTGGTAGCCTAAAAAAGGACCGAAACAGCGGCGGGCATAAGCATAAGAACCACCGGGACTGGAGTCTAAGGACGACATTTTTGCGTACACCATCGACAGTGCCAGAGCACCGATAATCGTGACCAACCATCCGTAGATTGCAATCCCGCCAGTTGACGCAAGGTTTGCGGGTAGCAGGAATACACCGGAACCCATAATATTCCCCGACACCATAAGGGTGACGGGGATTAAGCCCACTTTGTGAGCATCAGCATCCGTCGACATATTTTTAAACTCCTGATAAGGATAAATGACGGACTTATCATACCTCTTCAAAAGACTATTTTATGATGACGGAGCTGGGGTATCGCTAATGCTGATATTATTATGGCTTATCGCTAACTGATTAAAACTCAGGCAGCGGATGGCTCCCGATGTTGACTAACATAATGCAGCGGCGTCATCCCATAGAACTCTTTGAATACGGAAATAAAGTACGAGGTACTGTTATATCCGCACAGTTGAGAGACCTGGGAAATGTTTTTCTCGTCCATCAGGAGTTGATTGACGGCATAACGCATGCGACATGTGGTAATTATTTGGCTGTAACTTGTATTTTCGCTTTTGAGTTTCTTCTTTAACAAGCTGGGACTCAGGCATAAGCAACTGGCGACCATGCTTAAATTCCAGTCTTTGTGTATGTCGCTTTCAATAATGTGATAAACGCTGTCGCTGATACGACTACGCAGCATATGCATGAGTAAAGAGATAAATTTTTTGCTGTCAAGGAAGCGTGACAACACCGTGAACAGTAGTGAGCGTGTGCGCTCTCTTTCACCTTCGTCTACTGTTTCCAGTACGCTATGTTGGGCGGCCACCCGGAAGACATCCGGCGTCAGACAGGTAGCGGTGATCACTGGGCTAGCACTCCGCTGCCAGAATGGGATCTGTGAAAGGTCCTTATTTAAAAAACGCAGATAGTCTTTAATGATATCGCGGCTGATATGTACGACCAGTGCGTTATTAAGTGATGAGAAGTCGATAATATTATTATCACATGCCACCAATGCCATATGATTAGCTTTTAAACTGATGGCTTCTTTACCGTTAATCCTTAACCAAACATCCTTCTCCGTTAATACGACAACACACGCTTCTTTGCTGCAAAGTCTCATACCCAAACTCCAGGAATATGACATAAACTACCGTAACTTACCATTGGGCAAGAAATAACCGGCAAATGAAATTGTGTGATGAATCAAGACAGGCGATAAAATAGCGATATTTAGATTAATTACAATATCTGTAGGGATTATTGCCGTGTACATAAAATTTTACGCAAGTGGCAACGTGCAATTTTCGTATAAAAAAAGCGCGGGGTGGTCCCGCGCAAAAAGGTATGACAATGTTATTGTTTTGCAGCAATACTCAGGAATTACTCAAGCATGACATGTCATCCTTCAAATCGGACTATCTCAAAAAGACATTATGCTTTCACGCACATGACGTGATACACACCGTCAATAATTTCCGTTCCTTCGGTTTCATGTTCAAATCCAGGGAAATGGTGGTCCCAGGACTGCAACGAACGTAGATAACTAATCTGCGGGCTATTAGCGTCGCCAAAGTTTTCACCGGACAACAGCATCGGAATTCCTGGTGGGTAAGGAATCACAGAGTTTGCTGCTATACGGCCCTGCAGATTTTCAATGGCCACCATCTCAACGTTATCGCTGACTATCGCGTTATAGGCTTCACGCGGTGTAATTTCAGCAACAGGCAGGCCGGAGTAGGCTGCATTGAGACGACTGCCAGGGTTGTTCTCTTTCAGCCAGGCAAACATGGTGTCGCCAAGATCGTGAATGCCCATGTTTGCGTAAGTGTCTGGATATTCCTCAACCAGTTCAGGCATTACCTGTGCCAGCGGAGTATTCGCATCGTAGTGATGTTTGAAAGAGCACAACGTGTTGATCAGTGTGCCCCATTTCCCACGGGTAATCCCCATTGAGAACAGGAACATAATCTGGAAGTCGGTGGTACGCGTCGGCACGATACCGTGACGGCCAAGCCAGGCGGTGACCAGAGCTGCAGGAACACCTGTCTCTTCCAGTTCGCCATCGTCGCCCATACCCGGTGCCAGAATGCTGACTTTAATCGGGTCCAGCATGCTCCAGTTATCCGGCAGATCTTTAAACCCGTGCCAGGATTCGCCCGGACGCATTACCCAGCAGTTCTGGTCAGTGGTCAGGAGTTGGGTTGGCGCATCGGCAAAGTCATAGGTTTTGCCGGTCTGCGGATCGGTTACCACTTCTTTGTTCCACGGTTTGAAGAACCAGTCGCCTTCGGCGGTGAATTCTTTGTACAGCCGCGCCATGGCCTGACGGAAATCGACTGCTTCGTCAATCACTTCCTGGGTGAGCGACAGGCCGCTGTTACCGTCCATCATGGAAACCGCCACATCGTTTGATGCGCAGATGGCATACAGCGGAGAGGTGGTGGCGTGCATCATGTACGCCTGGTTAAAGCGGGAGAAGTTCACGGCCCCACGACCTTCACGGACGTGAATATAAGATGCCTGAGAGAGCGCATTCAGCAGTTTGTGAGTCGAGTGGGTGGCAAAAACGGTAGGGCCGTTATGATCGCCCGGCGCGCCACGCATGGCGTAGTGGTCGGCATAAATTGGGTTAAAGCGGGCATAGCCGTACCAGGCTTCATCGAAGTGGATACGATCGCTGGTTTGCGCGAGCAGGTCCTGCGCCTCTTTTGCGTTGTAGCAAACGCCGTCATAGGTACAGTTAGTCACGACGCTGTATGACGGTTTTTGTCCGGCTTTGCCTTTTGTCAGTGGGCTTTCACTGATTTTTTTCTGCAATGTTTCAGGCTGCATTTCCTGCGGGTAGATAGGCCCGATAATGCCGTAGCGGTTGCGGCTAGGCACCATGTATACCGGTTTTGCCCCGGTAAGGATCAGCCCCTGTTCAATCGATTTATGGCAGTTGCGATCCAGCACCACGACGTCGTTGTCGGTCATACAGGCTTGCATGATGGTGCGGTTAGAGCCGGAAGTCCCGACCACCACGGACCAGGAGCGGTCAGCGCCAAACACCCGGGCGGCATATTTTTCGCTCTCGCCAAATGCGCCAGTATGATCCAGCAGTGAACCCAGGGAGGTGCGTTCGATACCCATGTCGGTACGGAATAAGTTTTCGCCGTAGTAGTCATGATAGAAACGACCGGCTGGGGTTTTGGTAAAACCGACGCCGCCCTGGTGGCCAGGCGCCGCCCAGGAATATTCATGGATGTCGCTGTATTTCATCAGCGCGCTGAACAGCGGCGGCAGAAGCTGCTGGCGGTAACGAGTCATCGCCGCCACGGCGCGCCCGGCGATAAAGTCTGCGGTATCTTCCAGAATCCAGGCGAATTCATCGACAAGCTCCAGCAGGTCGCGATCCAACGATGCGGTGGCTTTTTCGCGATCGCCCAGCAGGAAAACGGGAACGTTTTGCTGGCGCTCGTGGAGCTTGCCGATCAATTGCCTGACATTCAGATGCTCATCTTGTTGTTCCATTTGATAGCTGAACATCAGGCAATCAATGGCTTCATTTGCGGCGAGGATGGCGTAACCATCGTCGAATGAGGTGGACTTAATGACGGTAACATTCTGGCGGCTTAATGCGTCAGCCAGACGTTCGACAGCGCTACCGACCCAGGTGTCCTGATGCAGAAACTCACTTTCAACAATTAATACTTTCATCATCTTTTACCCGGTTGTGGAAAGGTTGCAATTTATGGATTGCAGACACACCGTATGAATGTGACGCAGGCAAGTATTATCCTGAGAAAATGGGCTGTAAAGCGGGTAAAAAATAGTCTGTTTTGTATTTTATATGTTTTTAAACAATGAGTTATGCTGTGTTGAAGACGGATTTTAACCGCCGTTTATCGACAGGGGGACTATTTTTTTGGCTGATACTGATATTGCTGAATGGCAAGCATGCAGGCCGGATGTGCATCAGCAACATCCGGTAATGATTTCATTCAGTTGGCGGTGATTAACCCATAATGGCGCAGTTGCTTGCAATGCATTCTCGCCAGTAAAATCACGGTGGTTAAGGCCCCAAGCAGGGCGCAAAACATATCGGATTGGGTATCCCATGGGTCGCCCTGCGTGCCGAGAAAATCATCCGCTCCTTGACCCATTGCCAGCGCCGCCCACCATTCGATCAGCTCATAGGTCGCGCTAATCGCCAACGCCACGCAGCAGACTAAAAATGCCAGCATTTTTCGGCCACGGACAATATTACCGCGCACTAAAATCTCTCGTGCCGTCAGCGCTGGCACCAGCCCCTGAAAGAAGTGACCCAGCTTGTCATAGGGATTGCGACTAAGATCCAGCCATTCCTGAACCTGAAAACCGACGGGGACTTTGGCATAGGTATACATACCGCCGACCATCAGAATGATGGCGTGAAAGAAAATTAGCGTGTAGAGCAGCGGCGTCAACGGGTAGCGCTTTACGGTAGTCAGCAACAACGGTACGACGATAATGACCGGCGTGACTTCCATCAGCCAGGTGATTTTCTCAGTGGCACAGATGCCGGTGTAGATAAGGATCAGCGCCAGAATCAGCGCGCCAGACTGCAAAATCATGGGGTTCAGTGTGCGGAGCATTATGAATTCACACGTAATGGAAAAGATTACTATTCCCTGTGAGCAGCAAAAATTCAACGCCAGTAAATGGGGGGATTAAGGTGGCCCGGGGGGATCGCTGGACTGACGCCAAAAGTTTAGTGTCAGTCCAGTGCCGGGCCGAATAGGTTACTTCGCGCAGTTAGCGCATTGTTTGCTGACGATTTGCTGGAAGAAATCGTTGCCTTTATCATCGACCAGGATGAACGCCGGGAAATCTTCTACTTCGATTTTCCAGATAGCTTCCATACCCAGCTCCGGGTATTCCACACATTCCAGATGCTTAATGCTCTGCTGCGCCAGTACCGCTGCCGGTCCGCCGATGCTGCCTAAGTAGAAACCGCCGTGTTTGTGGCAAGCGTCTGTCACCTGCTGGCTACGGTTGCCTTTTGCCAGCATGATCATGCTGCCGCCGTGTGACTGCAACAGGTCAACATAGGAGTCCATACGACCTGCGGTAGTCGGGCCTAAAGAGCCGGACGGATAACCCGCTGGCGTTTTTGCCGGGCCCGCGTAGTAGATCGGATGATCTTTCACGTACTGCGGCAGACCTTCGCCGGACTCAATACGCTCTTTTAGCTTCGCGTGGGCGATGTCACGACCAACAATAATCGTGCCGCTCAGTGACAGGCGGGTAGAAACCGGGTACTGCGAAAGCTGGGCGAGGATCTCTTTCATCGGACGGTTAAGGTCTACCTTAACCACTTCGCCTTCGCCAGCCTGGCGCAGAGATTCGGGAATGTACTGACCTGGATTATGTTCCAGTTTTTCAATCCAGATCCCTTCGCGGTTAATCTTGGCTTTAATGTTACGGTCCGCGGAGCAGGAAACGCCCATACCTACCGGGCAGGACGCGCCGTGGCGAGGTAAACGGATCACGCGGATGTCATGTGCGAAGTATTTTCCGCCAAACTGAGCGCCGAGGCCGAGTTTCTGTGCCTCGATCAGCAGTTCCTGTTCCAGTTGCAGATCGCGGAACGCCTGGCCGTGGGCATTGCCTTCAGTCGGCAGCGCATCATAGTAGTGTGTGCTGGCCAGCTTCACCGTTTTAAGGGTGCTTTCCGCTGACGTGCCGCCAATGACGAATGCAATATGGTACGGCGGGCAAGCTGCGGTACCCAGCGTGCGCATTTTTTCCACCAGGAAGTTTTTCAGTTTTCCGGGAGTCAGCAGCGCTTTGGTTTCCTGATACAGATAGGTTTTGTTGGCTGAGCCACCGCCTTTGGCCACGCACAGGAATTTGTATTCATCACCGTCCACGCTGTACAGATCGATTTGCGCAGGCAGGTTGGTGCCGGTATTCACTTCTTTGTACATATCCAGCGCCGCGTTTTGCGAGTAGCGCAGGTTATCTTCAATATAGGTATTAAATACGCCTCTGGAGAGCGCGGCTTCATCGCCGCCGCCGGTCCACACGCGCTGGCCTTTTTTACCCATGATAATGGCCGTACCGGTGTCCTGGCAGGTTGGCAATACGCCTTTGGCGGCGATTTCGGAGTTTCTCAGGAACTGCAGCGCCACGTACTTATCGTTTTCGCTGGCTTCGGGATCATGGAGAATTGAGGCGACTTGCTGTTGGTGTTCAGGGCGGAGCATAAAGGAGGCATCGTGGAAGGCTTGCTGAGCCAGTAGCGTAAGTGCTTCAGGGGCTACTTTCAGGATAGTCTCGCCTTCAAACTCGCCGACGCTGACGTGATCGGATGTCAGCAGGTAGTACTCAGTTTTGTCTTCCCCCAGTGGGAAAGCCGCCTGGTAAGTGAATTCAACTTTTGACATTTGCTTCCAGCCTTTTCATTTTTATCAGGAATTTAGAAATTTACTGTGTCTTAAGAGTGGCGTGCCGTACCAACGCGGACGGCACGCGAACTGTGATTACAGGAAACCGTACATTGCGGCGAATATCCAACCAAAGACACAGGATACGCTTACGCCGATCAAGCCAGGCAGAATGAAGCTGTGGTTGATAACGAAGCGGCCGATGTGGGTGGTACCGGAACGGTCAAACTGAATAGCAGCCAGATCGCTCGGGTAGGTCGGCAGAATGTAGTAACCGTAACATGCCGGCGCCGAAGCAACGATGTACGCTGGATCAACTCCGATTGCCAGCGCGACCGGAACAATCGCCGCCAGCGCCGCTGCCTGGGAGTTTACAAACTTGGATACCAGCAGCAGAACAATTGCATAGGCCCACGGATACTCTTTCACCATATTACCCAGCACACCTTCGATTTCTGTCATGTGCGCACCGAACATTGTTTCGGCCATCCAGGCAATACCGTACACCGCCACAATCGCGATCATACCGGAACGGAAGACTTCGTTTTTAGATATTGAAGCGGGATTAGTCTTCGTCAGGATAATAATCAGCGCACCGGTCAGCAGCATGAACATCTGGATAACCAGTACCATGGACAGCGGTTTGCCGCTGAAGGTAGGGCGCAGCTCAGAGAATGCGCCGAGCACAGCAACCACGGCGATAGCGGCGAGGAAGATCCACATGGCCAGCCAGTTGCTTTTCGGCAGTTTTTTGTCTAACAGCGTGGCGGTGTCGCCATAAACATAGTTGTGGTTTTCAGGTACGGAAATAAACTTCTGGAATTCTTCATCTTTATCCAGATCTTTACCACGGAACCAGCTGAAAATACCGATAGCCAGTATACCCAGCAGGGTAGACGGGATGGTGATGCTGAGCAGGTCGAGGAATTCGAGATGTTTGCCTTCAAACGTCACATTACCCAGCATGGCGACCAGTGACACCACGGCTACGGAAACCGGGCTGGCGATAATACCCATTTGCGCACCGATAGAACTCGCCGCCATTGGACGTTCCGGGCGAATATTATTCTTAATGGCAACGTCATAAATGATTGGCAGGATTGTGTATACCACGTGGCCTGTACCACAGAGAATCGTCAGGGTGCAGGTAACAAACGGCGCGACGATAGAAACGTATTTTGGGTTACGGCGCAGCAGCTTTTCAGCGATTTGCAGCATAACGTCAAGGCCGCCGGAGGCTTGCAAGGTTGCCGATGCGGCCACCACGGCAATAATAACCAGCATAACGTCTACAGGTGGTTTACCCGGCTGGAGATGGAAAACGAAAACCAGAATGACCAGGCCGATACCGCCTAATAAGCCCAGTGCGATACCGCCCTTTCTGGCACCATAAAACAAACATATTAATATTATGAGAAGTTGTATACTAAATAACATTTTATTTACCCTCGCGAAAAACCCAGTCAATTTTTTGAAAAATGGATCTGTGGCACATTCTTTTTTGCCAGAATAAGCATCAAAAAATGGTCAGTATTCGATATGTCCGTATTTGCGATTAATGTTCAAATGTCTTGCTAGAATGTTTTTTTAAAGTTATGGCGATATTTATTTTTTTCTGTGGCGTTGAACAGAGGAGAAAATCCTCAGGCGATGGGAAGCAGAACTGGGCATAGAGAGCTGCGGTTGACGCTGTAATTTATCTGTTTTGCGTTTTCCGCTATGACATGAACCACGGACAGAATGAGTGAGTGGGTTATTTGTGTGATCACGGTCACGCCATTTCATTATGTAATGAGATCGGCGTACGGATACTTTTATTTGCTCACAAAAATGTACGGTGTCCATGGTACGTAGCATGGTCTCCATTGCTACCAGTCCAGATTTTGTATGTCTGGTTAATTTCAGACTAATCCTTTATGGGTAAAAATACACACTCTGCGAGTCAGATAATACTTAATTAACTTTTGTTAGCGATTTTGAAATTAAAAACAGTGTGATGTTTATCAATATTGAAATATAGCTTTTGACATGCTGTGTACAAATATATTTGATCTAACGCAAATTGATAATGCTTCTGCTTCAGCCAGTAAAATAGGGATTTTTCATTATTTTAATAATTGTTACTTTCAAATAACAAATAATCCCAAAATGTATTTATTGGCAATATTGTTTAAGCAATGAGTATTGCTCTGCCTGAACGCGGTAACGATAAACAGGTCTACCGGTCACGCCATAGTGGATGCTGGTAAATAAGATGTGACAATTAACCAGCCAGATAAGGTATTTACGGCAAGAGACGCGGGAGATATTGACCTCATTGGCCAGCTCATCCGTAGAGAACTCCTGATCCTGGTGCTCATCAATCCACTGGCACAGCGTACGTAATGTTTGTGGCGTTAGCCCTTTGGGTAAGCGGCGTACTTCCTGCTCATTGGAGGAGCTGCCGTGAATAAGTTGGTCAAGCTCAGACTGTTCATAGTACTGATGCTTTTCCATCTCTGTTTTCTTATGTAGCCAGCCGGTTAGCGCCTCTTCAAAACGGGAAGCCTGGAAAGGTTTGATCAGGTAGTCAACGACACCATAGTGCAGAGAGTCTTTGATGGTGGTCGCGTCAGCGGCGGAAGAGATGACAATAACATCACACTTGCAGCCTTTGCTGTGCAGAACGGGCAGCAGGTCCAGACCGTTTTCTTTTTGCATGTAAATGTCCAGCAAAATCAAATCGATATGATGACCGCTATGAAAGATGATCTCTTTGGCTTTCTCCAGCGTAGAGGCTGTTCCGCAGCAATGAAAACCGGAGAGTTGCGCGACATAACGACGATTTAATTCCGCTACCATTGCATCGTCATCGACAATTAAGACATTGATCATCTGCTGGCCCTCTCACCATTCCACGGTAACTGTACAAAAAATTGGGTGAAGACCCCAGGTTCAGACTCGACGGAAATATTGCCGCCAACACTTTCAACCTGCTGTTTCACAAGTGCTAAACCGACGCCTCGTTCGGTTCCTTTTGACGAGACGCCCTTCTCAAAGATGTGCTCAATGTGTTCAGGGGCGATCCCTGGACCATCGTCATTCACTTCGCAATGCAACCAGCCGTGTCGATAGTGCAAGGATACGCTGATCTCGCCACCGGGTTCTTGACCTAGCGCCTCCAGGGCGTTTTCAATCAAATTCCCCAAAACGGTAATCAGCACCGCTACCTGATCTTCATTGCTGTTTTCCGGCAATTGGCTTTCATTGCTAATGACCAGACTATGACCTAAATCAGATGTGCGATTAATCTTACTGAGTAAAAATCCAGCGATCACCGGAGATTTTATTTTTCCTAACAGTGAGCCAATCTCTTCCTGATAATTGTTCGCGGTCTTCAGGATGTAATTTTCAAGCTGCTTATAACTTTTCAGGTGCAATAATCCCAGAATCACGTGCAATTTGTTCATGAATTCGTGGGATCGTTCACGAAGTGCGTCGGCATAGTTAACCATACCGTCCAGACGTTGCATTAGTTTCCGAACTTCAGTTTTATCGCGGAACGTTGAAATGGCCCCGATGATTTTTCCGTTGCTGAGTACCGGAACAGTGTTAATTAAGAGTAGCCGATCTTTCACCGTGATCTCTTCATCGCGGCGTGGCGTTCCATCGTGTAGTACTTGCGAAAAATCGACCACCTGTGACCACGCGTGGCTGAGCGTTGAGAGCTGGGCATCGTCTTGGGATTTGTGGTAATCAAGCAGCTCCTGCGCCGCCTGGTTTATCAGCGTGACTTCACCACATTCATCAACGGCAATGACACCTTCCTTTATAGAGTGCAGCATCGCCTGGCGTTGTTCGAACAGATTGGAGATTTCATACGGCTCCAGGCCAAACAGAATGCGCTTAAGGACTTTGACGAATACCCATGTGCCGAGTAACCCAACCAGAACGCCAAACAAGATGGACCAGAAGATACTGCCGCGACTGTTATTGATCTGCTCAGTCACTCTGCTTAGCTCAAGGCCGATCGCCACCACGCCAATCTGTCGGTGATGCTCATCATAGATAGGGGTAAACACGCGCAGAGCTTTAGCCAGAAACCCGCGATTAATGGCAACATTCTCTTTGCCCTGCAGAGCCAGCAAAATGTCATCACCTTTAAACGGCTGGCCGATCCGCTGCGCTTCGGGATGGGAATAACGAATGCTTTGCATATCGGTGACGACGATGAACAAAAAATCGTTGCTCTTATTCACCGCCTGAGCAATCGCCTGAATGCCGCTTTCCTCAGGTTTTTTCATTAACCCTTGGCGGATCTCCGGCGAGTTTGCCAGCGTCCGCGCGACCGCAAGCGCTTTATCCGCTAATGCATCGCGTGTCATGTTGCTGATTTGCGAAAAGTAAATCAGATGAACAACAAGCAGCACTGAGAAGAGTACTGCACTGACCATGAGGATCACGGTAGTGCCGAGCTTCATTGGGCGTTTGCGTATAGCAGTACGTTGCAGAGAGTGTCTCATCACGGTCCTGGAATCACGGTTTGTGCGGGTATTATCGCCCGACGGCATGCGTAATTCAAAGGTGGTAAGGAATGTGGGCTTAGGCTGCCAATACTTCTTCTATATATAGAGCGTTCTGTGCCGGTTCTCTCCATTTTTCAGTAATGCGTACCGGTAGTTTTTTGATGATTGTGGATAACTCTGTGCGTAAATGGGTATAAGGCGGGGTTTTGCTGTGGAATGCAGCAGTCAGTCATTTTTCTGTCATTTAGGGGTTGCGGGCTGAAGGAAACTCCCTATAATGCGCCTCCATCGACACGGCGGATGTGAATCACTTCACACAAACAGGCCGGTCGGTTGAAGAGAAAAACCTGAAAATGAGGGTTGACTCTGAAAGAGGAAAGCGTAATATACGCCACCTCGCGACAGAGCGCTAAGGCGCGTCGCAACTGCTCTTTAACAATTTATCAGACAATCTGTGTGGGCACTCGAGGATACGGATTCTTAACGTCGCAAGACGAAAAATGAATACCAAGTCTCTGAGTGAACACGTAATTCATTACGA
>OJIW01000013.1_pt1 | contig 172369 bp, 162 predicted proteins | sample 1596041 | NCBI WGS metagenome assembly OJIW01 (sample SAMEA4350119, study PRJEB24818) | metagenome | biome: human; feature: gut; material: faeces | place: Denmark | collected 2013-09 | reverse complement strand
GCGTTCTTCGATAGTGCTCATACTCTTAAATTTCCTATCAAAACTCGCTTTCGCGATGGTTTTCGTAGTGTATAAAATGTTGAAAAATTTGCAACTAAATCCCGGCAGGTCTTACCACGATTTTACGTTATTTTGAGGCCATTCCCCCTAATAACGCAAATATTTTTCAATCGTGGTTAAACCATGTACATCCCGCCGTTGACGTGCAAAGTCTCACCTGTGATGTAACTTGCTTCGTCAGAAGCTAAAAATGCAACCGCACTGGCGATTTCCTGAGCGCCACCAAGGCGACCCGCAGGAACCTGCGCCAGTATACCCGCACGCTGATCATCAGACAGCGCACGCGTCATGTCCGTTTCAATAAAGCCCGGAGCAACAACGTTTACAGTAATACCACGGGACGCAACTTCGCGCGCCAGTGATTTACTGAAGCCGATCAGACCTGCTTTCGCCGCAGCGTAGTTAGCCTGACCCGCATTTCCCATGGTACCAACCACAGAACCGATAGTGATAATACGCCCATGACGCTTTTTCATCATAGCTCGCATTACCGCTTTTGACAGACGGAAAACAGATGACAGGTTGGTTTCGATGATATCGTTCCACTCGTCATCTTTCATGCGCATTAACAGGTTATCACGAGTAATCCCGGCATTATTGACCAGAATATCGACTTCACCAAATTCTGCGCGAATATTTTCCAGAACAGATTCGATAGATGCCGGATCGGTCACATTCAACATCAGACCTTTACCATTTGCACCTAAGTAATCGCTAATGGCCTGCGCACCACTTTCACTGGTTGCAGTCCCGATAACTTTCGCGCCACGGGCAACGAGTGTTTCAGCAATTGCGCGGCCAATTCCACGGCTTGCACCGGTTACCAGCGCGATTTTTCCTTCAAAATTCATGGGCTTCCTCTTTTATTGCTCTAGCGCCGCAGACAGCGCCGCCGGCTCATTCAGTGCCGAAGCGGTCAGGGTGTCAACAATACGTTTCGTCAAACCGGTGAGAACTTTACCTGGCCCCACTTCATACAGGTGCTCTACGCCCTGAGATGCCATAAACTCAACGGTTTTGGTCCACTGAACCGGGCTGTACAGTTGACGAACCAGCGCATCGCGAATCGCGTCTGCGGTAGTTTCACACTTCACGTCGACGTTGTTCACAACTGGAACAGTCGGCGCGTTGAAAGTGATTTTTTGCAATTCAACGGCCAGTTTCTCAGCGGCAGGCTTCATCAGCGCGCAGTGAGAAGGCACGCTGACCGGCAACGGCAGCGCACGCTTGGCGCCAGCGGCTTTACAAGCAGCACCTGCACGTTCTACCGCTTCTTTATGCCCGGCTATAACCACCTGGCCCGGTGAGTTGAAATTAACCGGAGAAACGACCTGCCCTTCAGCAGACTCTTCACACGCTTTAGCGATAGAGGCATCGTCCAGACCAATAATCGCAGACATGCCGCCAGTACCTTCCGGTACGGCTTCCTGCATGAATTTGCCGCGCAGTTCAACCAGACGGACGGCATCGGCAAAATCAATTACGCCCGCACATACCAGCGCAGAGTATTCGCCCAGGCTGTGACCTGCCATCAGCGCAGGTGTTTTACCACCCTGCTGTTGCCATACGCGATACAGCGCGACAGATGCAGCCAATAGCGCTGGCTGCGTCTGCCAGGTTTTATTCAGTTCTTCTGCCGGACCTTGCTGAGTCAGCGCCCACAGATCATAGCCCAGCGCAGCTGATGCTTCAGCAAAAGTTTCTTCAACAATTGGGTAGCTTGCTGCCATTTCAGACAACATCCCAACGGTCTGGGAACCCTGCCCCGGAAACACAAATGCAAATTGCGTCATGTTAAAATCCTTATACTAGAAACGAACCAGCGCGGAGCCCCAGGTGAATCCACCCCCGAAGGCTTCAAGCAATATCAACTGCCCGGCTTTGATACGCCCGTCGCGGACGGCTTCGTCCAGTGCGCACGGTACGGAAGCCGCGGACGTATTGCCATGCCTGTCCAGTGTAACGACGACATTATCCATCGACATGCCCAGCTTTTTCGCTGTCGCGCTGATAATGCGCAGGTTTGCCTGATGCGGCACCAGCCAGTCCAGCGCAGAACGGTCGAGATTATTGGCTTCCAGCGTTTCATCAACGATGTGGGCAAGCTCGGTCACCGCGACTTTAAATACTTCGTTACCCGCCATCGTCAGGTGGATCGGGTTATCCGGATTTACGCGATCGGCGTTAGGCAGCGTCAACAATTCACCGTAACGACCATCAGCATGCAGATGCGTGGAGAGAATACCCGGTTCTTCGGATGCGCTCAGTACCACCGCGCCCGCGCCGTCACCAAAGATAATGATCGTTCCACGATCGGTTGGATCACAAGTACGAGCAAGAACATCTGATCCAACAACCAGCGCATGCTTCACTGCGCCAGACTTAACGTACTGATCGGCAACGCTAAGGGCATAGGTAAAACCGGCGCAAGCGGCCGCAACGTCAAACGCCGGACAGCCTTTGATCCCCAGCATACTTTGGATCTGGCATGCCGCGCTTGGAAATGCGTGTGTGGATGATGTGGTGGCAACCACAATCAGACCAATTTCTTCTTTGTCGATGCCCGCCATTTCCAGCGCACGGTTTGCGGCGGCAAAGCCCATCGTCGCAACTGTTTCATTTGGCGCTGCAATGTGGCGTTCACGGATACCTGTACGAGTGACGATCCACTCATCAGATGTCTCGACCATTTTTTCCAAATCGGCGTTAGTACGCACTTGTTCAGGCAGATAGCTGCCGGTACCAATAATCTTCGTATACATGTACGCTCAGTCACTTTTTGGTTATATACCGCCACGAGCAAAACGCTGGTACGCTGACAGCTTTCACAAACGCGCTATTATCTGTGCGGTCGTGAGTTTGCGCTTTCGCCACCGTCCAGCAGTTCGAATCCAGCTGGGTATACAGATTCCAGGCGAGCGGCAATTCGCTGAGGAACTTGTCGCTGCACCGCCTGCACTGCCTGTTCAATCGCGACCTCAAATGCTCGCTGATTAGCCGCACCATGACTCTTAATCACCGTGCCGCGCAATCCTAACAGACAGGCGCCATTATACTGGTCGGGGTTGAGGTGACTAAATCGCCTTGTCAGGCTTTTTTGTAACCAACGTTTTAATAAAAGCAGCCACCACGACCGTTTTTTGCCCTCACCCTGAGATTTCAGCAGTGAAAGGAACATTCTGACAACACCTTCCATCGTCTTTAATGTGACATTACCTGTAAAGCCGTCACAGACCAGTACATCAGTTTTGCCAGTCAGTAACTCATTGGCTTCAAGATAGCCTATATAGTTAATGGAAGGGATTGTTTTTAGCACCGCAGAAGCATCCCGAATACTGTCGAGACCTTTAGTTTCTTCTTCGCCGATGTTGAGCAACGCAACGCGAGGATTAGCAATCCCAACGACTTCTTCTGCCAGCACGGAACCCATGACGGCAAATTGCACCAACATCGTGCTATCACAATCCACGTTGGCGCCTAAATCCAGCACCACCGTTTTACCCTTTTGCTGATGCGGTAACACCGTCACCAACGCAGGACGCTCAATACCCTCAAGGGGTTTGAGCAATAACTTCGCAAGTCCCATTAGCGCGCCGGTATTACCAGCACTCACACAGGCTTGCGCTCGACCTTCTTTCACGAGCTCCAGGGCAACACGCATTGAGCTTCCACGACTGGCGCGAATAGCCTGCGAGGGCCGGGCATCACTGGCAATAACTGACTGAGCAGGGACAATCTGCAGACGTGAACGTTGTTCGAAGTCAGCTTTGGCAAGTAATGGCGTGATTGTATCGGGATCCCCGACTAAAAGAAGTGTGAGTTGCGAATTAGAATTCAGTGCCTGCAATGCTGCAGGCACTGTCACGGTAGGGCCAAAATCTCCCCCCATGACATCTAACGCCAGGGTTAGATGTGTCAAGGTATCGTCGCTGCCCGGTTAGGTGTTTCCCCAGTTACCCGGGGAAAGCCTCACTAAGCTTCATCACGCGTGCGCTCTCTGTCTTTCTCACCGAAGCGGGAAATCCATTGAGTCATGCGTGATTACTTAGCGATTACCTTACGGCCACGGTAGAAACCGTCGGCAGTGATGTGGTGACGCAGGTGTTGTTCACCAGAAGTTTTGTCTACAGACAGGCTGGTGACTGCGGTCAGAGCGTCATGAGAACGACGCATGCCACGTTTGGAACGGGTTGGTTTATTCTGTTGTACGGCCATGGACCTTACTCCTCAATTACTTACGCTTTAAGCTGGCTAATACGGCAAATGGGTTTGGTTTTTGCGCTTCATCAGGCAATTCGCCAAAGACCATGTCCGCCTCGGACACTTCACAGTGTTCAGAATCATGCACCGGAACTACCGGCAAGGAGAGGATAATCTCATCTTCAACCATTGCAAGCAGATCGATTTCACCGAATTCGTTAACCTCAATCGGCTCATACGCTTCCGGGAGTGCTTCAGCCTGTTCGTCAGAACGGACAGGACTAAAACAATATGTTGTGTGAACATGAAGTGGGAACGGTTTCCCGCAACGCTGACATTCGAGCGTAACCGACACTTTCGCATCACCGGTTATCACGGCAAGGCGCTGGTTATCGATAGCGAACGACATGGAGCATTCCACATCACTGTCCACACTGACCACAGAATCGGCGACGCGCTCAACCAGATCAGAAGTATAGATACCTTCATAATCGAGGCGTTTTTGAGCCGTACGAACCGGATCAAGAGTCAGGGGTAATTTTACCTTTTGCATAGGGCGCGCATATTAACTTTGTAACGTCATATAGTCAAAGAAAAAGGCAGCCTGAGGTTGCCTTTTGCCAATAATTCGCACACATTGCGGGTCATCGACTTAAAATCGCTCAAGACAAGCCAATACAGCCAGCTTGTAGGACGAAGTCCATAGTTTAAAATGGCTCTCATCAATACGCTATATGCGAGGGGAAAAATATGCCTCAACTTATACTTGCCTCGACCTCTCCCTGGCGTCGCGCTTTACTTGAAAAACTGGCAATTCCGTTTGAATGCGCGGCTCCTGAGGTGGATGAAACGCCGTTACCCGGCGAAGCGCCACGCCATTTAGTCTCGCGACTGGCGCAACAAAAAGCGCAATCTCTCGCCCAACGTTATCCAGCGCATCTGATTATTGGCTCCGATCAAATTTGTGTTCTTGATGGTGAAATAACCGGCAAACCATTAACAGAAGAAAATGCGCGCCAACAATTACTCAAAGCCCGTGGCAATATTGTGACGTTTTACACCGGACTGGCGCTTTATAATTCAGCCACCGGACATTTACAAACTGAGGTCGAGCCGTTCGACGTTCATTTTCGGCATTTAAGCGAAACGGAAATTGATGATTACCTGCGCAAAGAACGCCCGCTACATTGTGCCGGCAGTTTTAAAAGTGAGGGGTTAGGTATTGCTCTCTTTGAGCGTCTCGAGGGTCGCGACCCCAATACGCTGATCGGCCTGCCGCTGATCGCATTGTGTCAAATGCTGCGCCGGGAAGAGATGAACCCGCTGAACGCCTAGTTAATCCACCTGATGGCGACGCGATGCGTCTTATCAGGCCTACGGCGCATAACGCGATTGCAGGCCTGATAAGCAACGCGCATCAGGCTTTGCTACGTAACACCTCAAGGCAGCGCTTCAACTGTTTATCCATCGGCGCTTCAACACGCATCACTTCGCCCGTCCCCGGATGGGTGAATTTCAACGCCGCGGCATGAAGGAACAGCCTGTTCAGTCCGGTATCCGCGAGTTGTTTATCGAACTCACGGTCGCCATAGCGATCGTCAAAGGCTATCGGATGCCCGGCATATTGAGTATGCACACGAATCTGGTGCGTGCGCCCTGTAACCGGGCTACAGCGCACAAGCGTGGCAAACGCATAGCGCTCTTCCACCTTAAAGCGTGTTTCCGACGGTTTGCCTTCCTGATTCACCCGCACGATACGCTCGCCGCTTTGCAAAATGTTCTTCAACAGCGGCGCCTGCACGGTTTTGACATGCGACTGCCACTGGCCTCTCACCAGCGCCAGGTAGTCTTTTTGCATCCCTTTTTCACGCAGCTGTTCATGCAACGAACGTAAGGCTGAGCGTTTTTTAGCAACCAGCAGCACACCGGAGGTATCGCGGTCCAGGCGATGCACCAGTTCGAGGAAACGCGCTTCCGGACGTAACGCGCGTAAACCTTCAATAACACCGAAGCTTAATCCGCTTCCGCCATGTACGGCCGTTCCTGAAGGTTTGTTAAGCACCAGAATATGATCATCTTCATATAAAATGACATCAGTCAGCGCCGCAACCTTCTGCAGATTTGGGGAAATAGTCTCTTCTTCACGTTCAGCGACACGCACAGGTGGAATACGCACGATGTCCCCATCTTCGAGTTTGTACTCGGGTTTAATGCGCTTTTTATTCACCCGCACTTCGCCTTTACGCAAAATGCGATAAATCATACTTTTCGGCACACCCTTAAGTTGAGTGCGTAAAAAGTTGTCGATGCGTTGCCCTGCTTCGTCGGCAGTGATAGCAACTGTTTTTACGGCTGGAGTCTCTGTTTTCATGGGGGCCGATTTTAAATAGCCATCAAGATTCGCGCCACACATTTTTCTATGCTTATATTAACTGCTATACCCTATTACTTAAGTTTGACATAACCGATTTGGTGGTTATTAAACCAATCACTACGCGGAAGTGAAAAAACTGTGAGTAACCGGGTGATAAATGGCAAAAGTCATCTTGCTATAACAAGGTTAGCAGTGGAATAATGAGGTTGTCTCCGTGTTGAATCTTGTTAAAACAAGACCTTTTCCGGAATGACCCAATTTTGCCCGACCGATCATCAACGCAGCAATGGCGTAAGACGTATTGATCTTTCAGGCAGTTAGCGGGCTGCGGGTTGCAGTCCTTACCGGTAATAAGGAAGCTTTTCTGGAGAGTAACACCCAGACTGTTCCCCTGATAATTGCGCTGTGTTTCCGTATGAAATACAGGCAACCGACACTCTGCGCCTCTTTGAGCTGACGATAACCGTGAGGTTGGCGACGCGAATAGACACGAGGCCATCGGTTCACACCCGGAAAGGCATTACTCTGCCCGCAGCTTAGTCGTCAATGTAAGAATAATGAGTAAGTTACGATGAAAAGAATGTTAATTAACGCGACTCAGCAGGAAGAGTTGCGTGTCGCCCTTGTAGATGGGCAACGTCTGTACGATCTGGATATCGAAAGTCCCGGACACGAACAGAAAAAAGCCAACATCTATAAAGGGAAAATTACCCGTATTGAACCGAGTCTGGAAGCTGCTTTTGTTGATTACGGCGCTGAACGTCACGGTTTCCTTCCGTTAAAAGAAATTGCCCGCGAATACTTCCCCGCTAACTACAACTCCCATGGTCGTCCCAACATTAAAGATGTGTTGCGTGAAGGTCAGGAAGTCATTGTTCAGATCGATAAAGAAGAACGCGGCAATAAAGGCGCTGCGCTGACCACCTTTATCAGCCTGGCGGGTAGTTATCTGGTTCTGATGCCGAACAACCCGCGCGCGGGCGGCATCTCCCGTCGTATTGAAGGCGACGACCGCACCGAATTAAAAGAAGCGCTGGCAAGCCTGGAACTGCCTGATGGTATGGGGCTTATTGTGCGTACCGCAGGTGTCGGCAAATCCGCCGAAGCGCTGCAATGGGACCTGAGCTTCCGCCTGAAACACTGGGAAGCCATTCAAAAAGCCGCCGACAGCCGCCCTGCTCCGTTCCTGATTCACCAGGAAAGCAACGTCATCGTCCGCGCATTCCGTGACTATTTACGTCAGGATATCGGCGAAATCCTCATTGATAACCCGAAAGTCATGGAGATGGCGCGTCAGCACATCGCCGCGCTGGGTCGTCCGGATTTCAGCAGCAAAATCAAACTGTACACCGGTGAAATCCCGCTGTTCAGCCACTATCAAATTGAATCCCAGATTGAGTCTGCGTTCCAGCGCGAAGTGCGTCTGCCGTCCGGCGGCTCCATCGTCATCGACAGCACTGAAGCCCTTACCGCTATCGATATCAACTCCGCACGCGCTACCCGCGGCGGCGACATCGAAGAAACCGCATTCAACACCAACCTGGAAGCAGCCGATGAAATTGCGCGTCAGCTGCGTCTGCGCGACCTCGGCGGCCTGATTGTCATCGACTTTATCGATATGACGCCGGTTCGCCACCAGCGTGCGGTTGAAAACCGCCTGCGTGAAGCCGTGCGTCAGGACCGAGCGCGTATTCAGATCAGCCATATTTCTCGCTTCGGCCTGCTGGAGATGTCCCGCCAGCGTCTGAGCCCGTCGCTGGGTGAGTCCAGCCATCACGTCTGCCCGCGCTGCTCCGGCACCGGTACCGTGCGTGATAACGAATCTCTGTCGCTGTCTATTCTGCGTCTGATTGAAGAAGAAGCGCTGAAAGAGAATACCCAGGAAGTTCACGCTATCGTTCCTGTGCCAATTGCCTCTTATCTGCTCAACGAAAAGCGTACTGCGGTCAACGCTATTGAGACGCGTCAGAATGGCGTGCGCTGTGTAATCGTGCCAAACGATCAGATGGAAACCCCGCACTATTCCGTGCTGCGCGTCCGCAAAGGCGAAGAAACGCCAACCCTGAGCTACTTGCTGCCGAAGCTGCACGAAGAAGCAATGGAACTGCCGTCAGAACAAGAGTATGTCGAGCGTAAACAGCCAGAGCAACCGGCACTCGCGACCTTTGCTATGCCAGACGTGCCGCCAGCACCAACCGTGCAAGAACCCGCTGTTAAAGCCGCTGCGCCTAAAGCTGCTGCCGCCACCGCAGCAACAGCCTCTCAGCCTGGTTTGATTAGCCGTTTCTTCAGCGCACTGAAGTCTATCTTCGGCGGTAACGAAGAAGCGAAGCCGGTTGAACAACCTGCACCGAAAGCTGAAGAGAAGACGGAACGTCAGCAGGACCGCCGTAAACCACGTCAAAATAATCGTCGCGATCGTAACGATCGTCGTGATAACCGCGATAACCGTGGCGATCGTGACAACCGTAACGAACGTGCGGAAAACGGCGAAAACCGCGATGACAATCGTCGTAACCGTCGTCAGGCACAGCAGCAAAATGCGGAAGCGCGCGATAATCGCCAGCAATCCAGTGATGTCGCTGACAAAGCGAAATCAGGTGATGAGCAGCAGACCCCGCGTCGCGAGCGCAACCGTCGCCGCAACGATGACAAGCGTCAGGCGCAGCAGGAAGTTAAAGAGCTGAACCTGGCTGAACAACAAGCGCAGGATACCGAGCAGGAAGAGCGCGTACGTCAGCCTCAGACCCGTCGTAAACAGCGTCAGTTGAACCAGAAAGTGCGTTATACAGACAGCACGGCGGTTGAAGCCGAAGTGGCAACTACCGCTGCGGCAGCTGAGGTCGTTGTCGCTCAACCCGTTGAGCAGTCCGTACCGACTCCGCGTACCGAACTGGCGAAAGTTGATCTGCCAGCCGTTGTCGCACCTGAGCAGGAAGACAACAGCGAAGCGCGTGACTCCAACGGTATGCCACGTCGTTCCCGCCGTTCCCCTCGCCATCTGCGCGTAAGTGGACAGCGTCGTCGTCGTTATCGTGACGAGCGTTATCCGGCTCAGTCGCCAATGCCGCTGACCGTCGCCTGTGCTTCTCCTGAATTGGCGTCCGGTAAAGTATGGATCAGCTACCCTGTCGTTCGTCCGCAGGATCAGCAGGTTGCAGAACAACGCGAGCAGGAAATTCACCAGGAGCAAACTGCCTCTGTCGCAGTAGAGCCTCAGGTTGCTGCGGCTGCCGTTGAGCACATTGCGGACACTCCTGCGCCGGTTGAAGCCGTGCAGCCAGAGGACGTTGTAGCGGAACCTCAGATTGCCGTTGTTGAAACCACGCATCCGGAAGTCATTGCGACCCCGGTTGAAGAACAACTGCAAATTATCGCTGAATCTGACGCACCTGTAGCTGAAGAGATCGCCGCTGAAGCTCAACCGGTCGCTGAAACCCCGGCTGAAGAGCCTGCGGAAATCGTTGTCTCCCGGCCGGAGGTGGTTGAAGAAGTCGCACAAGTCGCGCAAGCAGCACCTGTTGTGGAAGAAGTCGCTGCGCCGCAGGAAGTTGTTGCTGCGCCGGTTGTAGAAGCTGAAGTCGTTAAGTCTGACGTTGTCGCAACAAGCGTTGACGCCGAGCACCTTCACAGCCATGCGACTGCGCCGATGACCCGCGCTCCCGCGCCGGATTATGTGCCAGAAGCGCCGCGTCATAGCGACTGGCAGCGCCCGCCATTCGCCTTTGAAGGCAAAGGCGCCGCCGGTGGACACAGTGCCACGCATCAGGCCACTGCGCCGGCAACACGCCCGCAGCCGGTTGAATAAGTCATAATCAACATCAAAGCCGACCTTAGGGTCGGCTTTTTTATATCGGCTCTACGCGTTTCATCCCGGTCAACTGTGGCATCACATCCTTCATTAACGCTAAAAATTTGCGCAACCGTGTCGGATAGTAACGCGCCCATGGATAAACCAGATGCACCGGCAACGAGGCTGCCCGCCACTCGGGCAGCAGCATAACTAAACGTCCGTTGGTGATATCTTCTTCAACCATCCAGCTGGAAACAATCGTCACTCCCAGCCCGGCCAGCGCGGCATTTCTTGCCACATAAATACTGTCCGTACTTAATCTGGGTGAAATAGTCAGCGTGACAGGTTCATTACGCGCCTGGTGTAGCAACGAAACGCTATGCTGAAAAAACGTGTTCACTGCAATCCACGGCAGCACGGATAACTGCTCCGGGTGCGAAATTTCGCCATATTGCTCCAGCAATACAGGACTCGCCACCATGCTACGGGGAACTTCAGCCAGTAAAACGGAAACCGTGGCCGGATCGACTTCCGCGCCAACCCGAATCGCGCAATCAATATTATCGCTCAGGAAATCAACGGTTTTGTCGTTAAGCATCCACTCCACCGATAACTGTGGATAGCGCGAAAGAAACTGCAACAGCGGCTCAAGGAGCTGTTGCTGTCCAAACGCATGCGGCGCCCGTACGCGCAACGTCCCCACCGGTTCATCTTCCGTGACATTAAGTCCATCTTCCAGCGCCAGCCAGGCATCGATGATATTTTTGGCGTGCTGGTAACCACGCTCTCCATCGTCGGTTAATTTCATCGCATGCGTGGTACGCATGATCAGTTTCACACCCAGCAGAGTTTCCAGGGATTGCAACCGTCGGCTTACGGTCGCTTGCGTTGTTCCCATCTGTTTTGCCGCTGCCGAAAGCGATCCTGCTTCAACGATGCGCACAAACGTGCGCATTAGCTCCACCCTATCTATACGTTCAGTTTTTATCATATCGGTTTCTTCATACGCCCGGCGTATAACTGTTTTACCACTGCGCTCGCTACCGCACCACCCGCAGAAGGATAAAAATAGCCGCACATCCTGTGATTGAGGAATCATTTGTGAACACACACACCGCACTTTCCCGTTGGGTCATTTTCGTTCTGGCATCAGGTGCCGGATTCAGCGTTGCCGCTATCTACTATGCCCAGCCCCTTCTGCCTTTAATGGGTCAGGATCTGGACTTAAGTATTACTGGCATGGGACTGGTTCCTACGCTGACCCAGGCGGGATACGCGCTGGGTATTCTGTTTTTATTACCATTGGGCGATCGTTATGACCGCCGGACATTAATCCTGCTGAAAAGTATCTCTCTTGCCGTACTGCTTCTGGCATGCAGCTTTACCGGGCAGTTACATTCACTGCTAATAGTGAGCCTGTTGATGGGCATGGCGGCAACAATGGCGCAGGATATCGTTCCCGCGGCGGCTATTCTGGCGCCGGAAGGCAAACAGGGAAAAACGGTGGGCACGGTGATGACAGGCCTGCTGTTGGGGATTTTACTCTCGCGTACCGTTAGCGGACTGGTGGGTGAAGCGTTTGGCTGGCGTGAGATGTACCAACTTGCCGCCGCCAGTATTGCCATGATTACCGTAATTATGTGGAAGGTACTGCCTCGCTTTACGGCCCATTCTACGCTGAGCTACCCGTCATTGATGCTCTCTATGGCGCAGCTCTGGCAACGGTATCCCGCATTGCGCCGCGCGGCGCTGGCACAGGGCTTTCTGTCCATAGCCTTCAGCGCTTTCTGGTCCACGCTGGCGGTGATGTTATCTGAACATTATCAGATGGGTAGCGCGATGGCGGGCGCGTTTGGTATCGCGGGAGCCGCCGGTGCGCTTGCCGCGCCGTTGGCGGGTCATCTGGCCGATAAAGTGGGCGCAGCAAAAGTGACGCAGTTAGGTGCTTTGCTGGTAACCGTCTCTTTCGCACTGATGTTCTTGTTACCCGCCCTGCCAGTACAGGGGCAGTGGTTGCTGATTGCTGTTTCGGCGGTCGGTTTTGATCTCGGATTGCAATCCAGCCTGGTTGCCCACCAGAACCTGGTTTATGGCCTGGAGCCTCAGGCCCGGGGCCGTCTGAATGCGCTGCTGTTTACTATGGTGTTCATTGGTATGGCGCTGGGTTCCGTTCTCGGGAGTCAGGTCTATGCGCTGGCAAACTGGGAAGGTGTGGTGACGCTGGCAACCATCAGCGGTGCGCTTGCGCTGGTAATAAGGCTGACGGGAAATCTGTCGCTTAGCAAAACAACGGTAGCCTAAAAAAATGCCCGCTCCTGGGTGTTAAGGGAGCGGGCAGACAAACATACCCAGTTTCAAGATATGTTCAAAAAGAGTTATTACCGATTAAGCTGGAACAACGACATTCCCTGCATATCGGTAAATGCTTTATAAGAGGCCTGAAGTGCGGCCTGTTGCATGACGTAGGACGAAATCGCCGCATTCCAGTCGACATCCACCAGGTTGCTCATCTGTTGGGTTTGGCCTAACGCACGATCGGCTCCCAGTGAATCCAGTGAGCTCAGTTCACTCAGCTGGGTACCCAATTCTGCGCGAACGGAAAGCACGTTATTCAGTGAGTTTTTCAAGCCACGATTGGTTTTATCGATAGCTGCTGCGGCCTTATCCTTTGCCACATCATCACCCGCAATAGGAATTTTTAGCTCTGCAATCGCGCTGTCCAGCATTTTGAACAGGTTCTTTTCCTGGGTGCTACCCGGTGGTTCCGGTACGGCGTTGCTGGTCAGGCTGGCGAAGATTTTGTCGCCCGTGTGACCAATAACCATAGTACGGGAAGCATCAACCTGCTGGGTCACATTTGTTGTACCACCGCTATAGGACCCATCAGCCTGCGCAAACGGCGCGGATTCTGTTTTGTAGCCGCCAAAAATATAGCGACCATTACCGTCGGTGCTGTTCGCCAGGTTCATCAGTTGATCGCGGATACCCTGCAAATCAGTGGCCAACGATGCGCGGTCATCATCACTTAATGTGCCGTTGCCGGCAGAAACAATTTTCTCCTGCGCGGCATGGATAGCCGTTGTTACCTGGTTCAGTACGTTTTCTTCCAACGAGACTTTCTGCGTCGCAAATGTGCGCGCCAGCGTGTACTGGCTGTTCTGCGCCTGAGCCTGAGAAAGCACTACGGCCTGCGACGCGGCAATCGGATCGTCAGACGGGCTGATCACGCGTTTACCGGTCGACATCTGCTCGCCGAACTTCATCCATTCAGCCTGAGAGTTAGTGATGCCACGCATATTCTGCTGGTACATCATCTGGGTGCTGATACGCATTGTGTCCCTCTCCCTTAGCGAATATTAATCAATGCATCAAACAACGCATTCGCAGTTTGCAATACCTGTGCGTTAGCCAGGTAATACTGCTGATAACGCTGCAAATTACCGTATTCTTCGTCGAGGTTTACCCCGGAAATCGACTGCTGCTGGTTATAAAGCTGCTTGACCACATTGTTTTGCGTGGTACTGCTGGTTTTCAGCGTCGCCGTTTTGTTGCCCACGTCGCTCACCAGAGTGGCGTAAGCGTCATTAAAGGTTTTATTACCAACAGTTGCCTTGGTTTGCAGATCCAGCAGTTTCTGACCGTTACGGTTATCGCTTGCACCTGTATCTGCAGCAGGATCAGTGCTTTTCTCTGACGCCATGGCGATTTTCGACTCGTCTGTCACCATGACTTTCATATCAACAATAGCGTTGCTCACGGGTTTCAGAATAAAGCTGTCGTTATCGTTAGCGCCGGTTGGATTAGCCTTAACCGTTACCTTCAGACCATCAATATCCAGTTTACCGTTCGCATCAGGTTTAGCTTCAAACGTGGTGTTATCGGCCAGACGCGTCACCTGCCATTTGCCGCCGCTAAACACAACTTTATAGTCGGTAGCCTGCACTTTCGAACTGTCATCAACTTCAGCACTTAATTCTGCTTTACCGGTATTTTTAGCGTTACTCAGTACGGACGGGCTGCCGATAGCAAAGAAATCTTTACCCGCATCGCCGTTAGCATCAAAACCTTCTTTATGCTGGGTGTTAAACGCATCGGCAAACGCCAGCGCCAGTTGGCCCAGCGTGTTACGCGTTTGATCCAGTTCCTGCGAACGGAAGGTGAGCAGTCCACCCAATGAACCGGTATTCAGCAGTTTCTCAGGGATCTCAACCGCTCCGGCAACACCATCCACATACGCAACGGTTGTACGCGAAGGATCGTCACTGGAAGGCACTGCCGCCAGTTGGCGCGCATTGCTGCCCTGCACCAATGAATAACCGTTCGCCATGGTTACGTTGTAAGTGCCGCCGTCCTGAACGCTGACTTCCACGCCGACAAGCTGGTTCAGTTCACTGACCAGTTGGTCGCGCTGATCGAGCAGATCGTTAGGGGATGCCCCCGCCCCAACACCGGTCAGACGAGAAATCTGGTCGTTAAGGCTGGCGATTTGTTTCGAGTAGTTGTTGATCTGATCGACGCTGGCTTTGATAGCGGTATTAACCTGCTTATCCTGATCGCGCAGATACTGATCGGTCGTTTTAAACTGATTCACCAAACCGTCAGCTTTACCGATCAGCGCCTGGCGTGCCGCCGGATCTTCGGCGTTACTGACCAGCGTTTGCAGACTGGTAAAAAAGTCCTGCATTGAGGTCGAAATCGAACTGGTTTTGCTGGACAGCAGGTTGTCGATTTTCGACATTTGCTCATAACGGGTCGTCAGACCGCTGCTCTGGTTTTGCGCTGCCCGCAGCTGATTGGTGATAAACGAGTCATACTCGCGCTGCACGCCAGAAACATAGACGCCATTGCCTACCCAGCCCCCCGCACCCAGCGTGCTGTTCGCTTGCGCCATAATTGTCGTTTGTCGGGTATATCCGGCGACGTTATAGCTGGAGATGTTATTACTGGCAGTGTTCAACGCGGCCTGCGCTGCGCTGAGTCCACTCATCGCGTTATTAATCAAGCTGGACATGGAGGTTCCTTGTAATCCTTCAATACTCGTTATTATCGGCAGCAGGTCGGTAGACTTGAGCTATTTAAAAGAGATTATCGATGTTCGTACTGTAGGTTTTGCTCACCTTTTCACTCATCGATTTCAACTGCTGGATCATGCTGGTTAATTTCCGCGCATAGTTAGGGTCGGTAGCGTAACCGGCATTTTGCAGGGCCTGCGCGCCCTGCTCAGCGGTTGCAGCTGCGGTCACCGCCGCATAGCGCGGGTTACGGGAAATCAGTCCGACATAATCCGACAGCGCCTCAAGGTAAGAGCTATAGACGCGGAATCTGGCTTTCACCTTTTTCGCCTCGCCGTTTTCATATTCGGTTGTGGTGATTTCGGTCGTTGGTCCCTTCCAGCCTCCCGAAGCCTTCACGCCAAAAATGTTGAAGCTCGGTTCGCCGTTTTCCCGGCGAATTTGCCGCTGGCCCCATCCGGACTCCAGCGCCGCCTGCGCCAGAATCAGATGATGCGGAACGCCGCTTTGCTGACTCGCCAGTTTTGCCGGCAGCGACAGCTGGGCGAGGAAGTCTTTACTGTCGCCCGACAGCGGCTCATCATTACTTTCCGTCGTCCTCGGGATGGCTTTGCGCACCAGTTGCGTCAGCGCCTGGTTTTGATAGCTGGTCACCGTTTCCAGCGGAAACTTCATCGGCACCTGTGGCGCATCATCAGCAGGTTGCGCTTGTCCTTGCGTCATCTGCTTAACCATCATTTCAGCCAGTCCCAGACCTTTGCCTGCGGTCATCTGCTGCGCAATTTGTTGGTCATACATGCTGGTATACAAACGCGTTGAATCGCTGCTAAACACGCCATCTTTCGGCAACGCTTCACGCATGCTTTTCAGCATCATCTGCACGAACATCCCTTCAACCTGACGGGCCACGGGGCGAATATTCGCCGCCGGATCCTGACCCGCTTTCGCTTTCAGTTCGTTCAGTGCTTGCGCATCCCAGGCGGCGCTGGTCAGCAGTTTGCTGTCGCCAATCATCAGATGATTTCCAGTTTGGCGCGTAAGCAACCCGCGCTCTGCATCGATTGCAGAATGGACATCAGATCCATCGGCGTCGCCCCCAGCGCATTCAGCGCGCGCACGACGTTGTTCAGATTGGCGCTGGAACGTACGCTTTGCAGCGAGCCGCCGCTCTGGCGCAGATCGATCTGCGTTTGTGGCGTCACTACGGTCTGTCCGCCGCCAAACGGCGTATCCGGCTGGCTGACGTTTGCCTGGCGGTTTACCGTAATCGACAAGTTACCCTGCGCCACGGCACAGCTATCCAGCGTGACTTCACGGTTCATGACTACAGATCCCGTACGCGAGTTGATAATGACCTTCGCGTCCTGCGGCGTGACGTTCACCTCCATATTCTGGATATCGGCAAGGAAGCGTACCTGTGAACTGTTGCCGCTTGGCACACGCACTTGTATGGTCCGGGCATCCAGCGCCGTCGCGCTGCCAAAGCCACGCGAGCGGTTAATGGTGTCGGTAATCTGCTGCGCCATAGTGAAATCTTCATTATTGAGCTGCAGATTAATAGTGTTGCCGCCGCCGAACTGGCTGGGCAACTCACGTTCGATGGTCGCGCCGTTGGTGATGCGTCCGCCATTGAGCTGGTTAACTTGCACGCTACTGCCACCCGCAGCCGCGCCCGCACCGCCAACCAGAATATTCCCCTGCGCCAAGGCATATACCTGGCTATCGACCCCTTTCAGCGGGGTCATCAGCAGCGTGCCGCCGCGCAGGCTTTTGGCGTTCCCCATGGAAGAGACCACCACGTCAATGGTTTGCCCCTGGCGACCAAAAGCCGGGAACTGCGCGGTAACCATCACCGCCGCCACGTTTTTCAGCTGCATATTGGTGCCGGTTGGTACGGTGATCCCCAACTGCGACAGCATATTATTGAGCGTTTGCGTCGTAAACGGCGTCTGTGTGGTCTGGTCACCGGTACCATCCAGCCCGACCACCAGCCCGTAACCTATCAACGAGTTTTCCCGCACGCCCTGCACGCTGGTCAGGTCACGAATACGGTCGGCATGCGCAAAGGCGGTTGCCAGTACCAGTACCATTCCAACAAGAGATTTAAACACCGGGTACCTCGCTTACATCGGCGACAAGTTAAGGAAGAAACGCTGCAACCAGCCCATATTTTGCGCTTCATTGATGTAGCCGTTGCCGACGTACTCAATACGCGCATCCGCAACCTGAGTTGACGGTACGGAGTTGCTGCCACTGATGGTGCGCGGGTTAACGACCCCGGAGAAGCGAATGAACTCAGTGCCCTGATTAATGGCGATCTGTTTTTCACCCACGACATGTAAATTGCCATTCACCAGTACCTGATCGACCGTTACGGTCAACGTACCGCTGAAGGTATTGCTGGCGTTCGCGCCGCCTTTACCGTTAAAGGTGTTCCCACCGGAGGCTTCTACGTCGGCACGTTCGTTACCAAACAGCCCTTGCAGGTAGCGCGGTACGGTATCAAAACCAAAGTTGGTCTTGCCGTCGCGGCTGGCGTTTGCCGAGGAGCTTTTGCTCGCGCTGACGTTTTCCTGCAATACGATGGTCAGCGTATCGCCAATATTGCGCGGACGGCGGTCTTCGAAGAGCGGCTGATAACCGTAGTTAATCGGCTGCGCCGACTGGAAGATTGAGCCATTCGCCACCGGCGTCGGGCCTGGAACCGGTTGAGCCGACGTCGCGCCCTGCACGAGCGGCGTGGCTGGGATCCAGGCGCACCCTGTCAGTGAAACCACCAGCAGAGCTAAAATTGGGTATGGGTGAAGCGCGTATTTTCGCATTGCGGTCATCTTCAAAATCAGTGTGCCGGTGAGGTTCTCACCCCACCGGACTCCACTTTAGAGTTGCGTCAGTTTTTGCAGCATCTGATCGGTGGTCGATACCGCTTTACTGTTGATTTCGTAAGCGCGCTGAACCTGGATCATGTTTACCAGCTCTTCCGCCACGTTGACGTTAGAAGTTTCAACATACCCCTGGTACAGCAGACCCGCGCCGTTCAGCCCCGGCGTGCTCTCATTCGGCGCGCCAGATGACTGCGTTTCGGTGTACAGATTCTCACCAATACTTTCCAGGCCGGTGTCGTTCATAAAGGTGGTCAGGTTAAGCTGCCCGACCTGAACAGGCGCAGCCTGACCCTGTTGGGTCACACTGACAATACCGTCACGTCCAATGGTGATGCTGAGCGCGTTAGCCGGGATGGTGATGGCAGGCTGAACCTGAAAACCACCCGCCGTCACTAACTGACCGTTCTGATCCACCTGGAAAGAACCGTCACGGGTATAAGCTGACGTACCATCAGGCAGCATGACCTGGAAAAAGCCCTGGCCTTTAATCGCCACATCTTTACTGTTATTGGTTTGCGACAGGTTCCCCTGGCTGTGTAAACGCTCGGTTGCCACCGGACGCACACCGGTACCAATCTGCAAACCGGACGGCAGTGTGGTTTGTTCAGAAGACTGGGCGCCAGGCTGGCGAATCGTCTGATACAACAGATCTTCAAACACCGCACGTTGGCGCTTAAATCCGTTGGTGCTGACGTTTGCCAGGTTGTTGGCAATCACATCCATGTTGGTTTGCTGCGCATCCAGGCCGGTTTTGGCGATCCATAATGAACTGATCATAAAATGTCCTGTGTTAACTCATCGACAGCAGTTGGTTAGCGCGGCCCGCGTTATCATCCACGCTACTGATAATCTTCATCTGCATTTCAAAACGGCGAGCGTTGGCGATCATGTCGCTCATCGCGGCAACCGGCTTGACGTTACTGCCTTCCAGCACACCCGACATAACGCGGATGCTCGGGTCGGCCTGTAACGTCGCGCCACGGGTAGCCTGTGCGGCCTGAGTCAGACGGAACATACCGTCGTCGCCACGCTGCACTTCATTCCCCGTCGCCTTCACCAGTTTCAGACGCCCAACGGGCGCAACCGTATTAGCCGGATCGCCTGGGTTAAGCGCCGAGATCGTCCCGTCAGCCGCAATGGTGACTTCGGAACCTTCTGGTACGGCTATCGGCCCGGCTTCACCGATTACCGGATGCCCCTGAATAGTGAGTTCACCCGTAGGGCTTACCTGAATGGCGCCATTACGGGTATACCCTTCGCTACCGTCTGCGGTCTGGACAGCCAACCAGCCGTCCTGTTGCAACGCCACGTCCAGCGGGCGTGAGGTATAGTCCATCTGGCCCGGCGTCATGTCGGCCCCCGGCGTGGAGGCCACCACCAGCGTACGCGTCGGCAAAGACAAACCTTCAACGGGAACCGCACGCAGCGCATTGAGCTGCGCACGAAAGCCCGGCGTGGAGGCGTTTGCCAGGTTGCTGGCCGTCACCGCCTGTTGATTCAGCGTCTGACTGGCCGCGCCCATAGCGGTATAAATTGCGTGATCCATTAAGCCATCCCGTCAGGCGCTTAGCGCAGATTGACCAGCGTGTTGAGGATCTGATCCTGGGTTTTGATGGTCTGCGCGTTCGACTGATAGTTACGCTGAGCGACGATCATATTCACCAGTTCTTTACTCAAATCCACGTTTGAGGCCTCCAGCGCGCCGTTGGTCAGTTTGCCGAAGTTACCTTCGCCTGCGGTACCCAGCAGCGCCACGCCGGAAGCCTGTGTAGCTGCCCAGACGTTGTCGCCCTGAGACGCCAGACCTTCATTGTTGGCAAAGTTTGCCAGCACGATCTGGCCCAGTACCTGTTGCTGTTCGTTGGAGTAATTACCGACCACGGTACCGTCATTGTTAATCTGGTAGCTCACCAGATCGCCCGGCTTGTAGCCGTTCTGATTCGTGGCGACGATGTTGTTGGCACCGGTGTTCTGCTGCATGGAGTTCAGGAAGCTCAGAGAGAAGGTGGCTTCAGTTGCGCCATTAATCTGACCGGTTGTAATTGTGATATCCGTTCCTGCTGGCGTACCGGTTGCCGTAGCGCTAATCCCTAAAAACGCACCATTTTCGTTAAACTGCATAAACCCGGCTGATTTTGCGGGGTCGCCGGTTGAGGCATCCTGAGTGTGAATTTCCCAGGTGTTGCTCTGCGCGTTTTTGACATAAAAAATATTCATGTCATGGGCGTTACCCTGACTATCGAAAACGGTAACAGTGCCTTTTTTGTTGTAGGAATCCGCATCGTTTGGATTAAACGGCGTTTTGCTTGGTACCTTGTCAGTGGAGTTCAGGTTGATCTGCATTGACGCGGTAGTCGTGGTTTTCGCCGCCATCAGCGTATTCGGAATCGTGATCGGTGCCGGGTTAGCACCTTGCTGTATTGTCGGCGGTGTACCGGTAGCAGGATAACCTGTCAGTTGCAGCCCCTGCATGTTAACGATATTGCGGTTTTCATCGAGCTTGAACTGACCGTTACGGCTGTAGAATACAGAGCCGTTGCTGTCTACCATACGGAAAAATCCGTTCTGGCTGATAGCCACATCCAGTCCGCGTCCGGTATTGGTGGTAGTACCATCGGTAAAGTCCTGAGTAATACCCGCAACTTTAACCCCCAGGCCCACTTTAGAACCGGCGAACATATCGGCAAAAGAAGCCGTACCAGATTTAAAACCGTAGGTAGCGGAGTTGGCGATGTTATTACCAATGACATCGAGGTTGGTCGCTGCAGCGTTCAGACCGCTGACCGCTTGAGAAAAGGCCATGACTTACTCCTGATAAGTGTGAGGGCTTAGATTATTTGCCGTACTTCGTCGAGGGTGGTGGTTCCATAGGTGCCCAGGTCCAGCGTATTACCGCCGTTACTGCGAATAACACCCTGCACCAGCGCAAACTGAAGCGGCTGCGCCACCAGTTGCGTTCCGCCATTGCTGGCAGCAATTGAGACGTTATAAGAACCGCTTGGCGCATCCGTGCCATCGGTCATGGTGCCGTCCCAGGTAAAGGTATGAACTCCTGCTTTCAAGCCGCCGATATCAATAGTGCGTATCACTTTGCCGTCTTTATCGGTAATCGTTGCAGTGACCTTATCTGCCGGCTGCTGCAGCTCAACGCCAAACGGCGTGGTGGTGGTTTTCGCGCCCTCTTCCGTACCTTTACCGGTCAGGATGGTGGTGCCGGGGATCATGACGCCGTGACCAATCAACGTACTGGCCTGCAGCGACTGACTGTTGTCGATCTGCCCGGAAATAGACCCCAGCGTGGTGTTCAGTTTCTCAATCCCACTCACGGTGCTGATTTGCGCCAGTTGGGTGGTCAGTTCGTTGTTTTGCAGCGGGTTGGTTGGGTCCTGGTTTTTCAACTGTGCGACCAGCAGCGTCAGAAAACTGCTTTGCAGGTCAGCGGCATTACTGCCCGTCAGGGAGCTATTCCCGGTAGCGGCTTTAACGCCTGCATTGCTCGGGTCATTCATGGTTACAGCAACAGACATGTGCGTCTCCTTTACTGGCCTAACGTAAGCGTTTTGAGCATCAAGCTTTTCACGGTGTTGAGCACTTCGACGTTTGCCTGGTAGCTACGCGAAGCGGACATGGTGTTGACCATCTCGCCGACGACGTCCACATTCGGCATTTTTACGTAGCCGTTCGCATCGGCCAGCGGATTACCCGGCTCATACACCAGCTTATCCGGCGCCTGGCTTTCAATAACGTCAGCCACTTTTACGCCGCCTGTAGCCGCCCCTGGCGCGGCATCAACCTGAAAAACAACCTGCTTGGCGCGATACGGCTGACCGTCGGGTCCGGTGACGCTATCCGCATTCGCCATGTTGCTGGCCGCCACGTTCAGACGCTTAGACTGCGCCGTCAGCGCAGAGCCTGCTATATCAAAAATATTTAACAGTGCCACGAATTAGTTCCCTCCTTGCAGCACGTTCATCATGCCTTTGATTTGTCCGCCCAACGCGGTCAGCCCCATTTGATATTTGAGGCTGTTGTCTGCAAATTGCGTACGTTCCCGGTCCATATCCACCGTATTACCATCCAGAGACGGCTGGTCAGGAATGCGATAGAGCAATTCCGTAGCGGGAGCAGAAGCGGTTTGGGCCGGAATATGTTGTGCAGAGGTCAGCGTCAACGAGACGCCGCCGGTTTGTTCCCGTCCACGCACCATGACTTTTTTCAATTCACTGGCGAAATCCAGATCGCGCGCCTGATACCCCGGCGTGTCGGCATTGGCAATGTTGGCGGCCAATATCTCCTGGCGCTGGGCGCGCAAATTCAGCGCTTCCTGTTGAAAACGTAAGGCGGCGTCGAGCTTATCGAGCATATCTCCTCCGCAAATGACAAAATTCAGCCGACAGCTTAAATCCCATTACGCGCGCGTTATCGCCGGAATAAACGCAAAATGCGTCGCTATTTGTTGCGTTGATGACTGCGTCACACAGGTAAAATTCTGCCACTACCTGAAAAAGCGCGAGGTTTTGATGCAAACGTTTAAACGTGGAATAGTTGTGGCAGCACTGCTGTTCAGCCCTATGACGCTGGCGCAAGACCTGAATTCACAGCTGACGGCATGGTTTTCCCAACGTCTGGCCGGATTTAGCGATGAGGTGGTCGTCACTATCCGTACGTCGCCTAACCTACTGCCCAGTTGCGAGCAACCCGCATTAAGCGTGTCAGGCAACGCGAAACTGTGGGGGAATGTGAACGTGCTGGCCCGCTGCGCCAACGAGAAACGTTATTTGCAGGTGAATGTGCAGGCCACGGGAAACTACGTGGTTGCCGCCGCGCCCGTCGCCCGGGGCAGTGCGCTAACCCCGACCAGCGTGACGTTAAAGCGAGGCCGGCTGGACCAACTGCCGCCGCGCGCCGTGTTAGATTTGAATCAGGTGCAGGACGCGGTGAGTCTGCGCGATCTGGTTCCCGGTCAGCCGATACAGCTTTCAATGTTGCGCCAGGCCTGGCGGATCAAAGCTGGCCAACGCGTACTGGTTATCGCCAATGGCGATGGCTTTCGGGTGAATGCCGAAGGTAAAGCGCTGAACAATGCCGCCGTCGCACAGAATGCGCGAGTGCGGATGATTTCCGGCCAGGTGGTGAGCGGCATCGTCGATTCTGATGGGAATATTCTTATTAACCTATAATAGGTTAAAGATTTTTTAGCGTGTGCCGATAGATAAACAACCAATGATTACAGCGGGCCGCTATAGCGTACCCCCTCGATGAGGATAAACAAAATGAGCATTGATCGTACCTCACCATTGAAGCCAGTCAGTACCGTTCAGCCACGTGAAACCAGCGATGCGCCGGTACAAAAAGCGCGGAAGGAAAAAACCACCGCGACCACCAGCACCAGCGTCATGCTGAGCGACGCCCAGGCCAAACTGATGCAGCCCGGCACCAATGACATCAATATGGAACGCGTCGAAGCATTGAAAACCGCGATCCGTAACGGTGAGTTGAAAATGGATACCGGAAAAATTGCCGACTCGCTCATTCGCGAGGCGCAGAGCTACTTACAGAGTAAATAAAGTATGACTCGTTTGTCAGAAATACTTGATCAGATGACAACCGTCCTCAATGACCTGAAAACGGTAATGGATGCTGAGCAGCAGCAGCTTTCCGCCGGATACATCAACGGCAGCCAGCTACAGCGTATTACAGAAGAAAAAAGCTCTTTGCTGGCAACCCTTGATTATCTGGAGCAGCAGCGCCGTCTGGAGCATGACGCCACGCGCAGCGCCAACGATGAGATTGCTGAACGCTGGCAGACGATCACCCAAAAAACGCAGCATTTGCGCGACCTCAACCAGCACAACGGATGGCTGCTGGAAGGGCAAATTGAGCGTAATCAACAAGCGATTCAAGTGCTGAAACCGCACCAGGAGCCGGCGCTGTATGGCGCAAACGGTCAAACCTCTGCTGCGCACCGCGGCGGGAAAAAATTCTCTATTTAATGCCAGCCTGATCGCTCGCAGCTTTCAGGCCAGCGCGTTCTGCAGGCCGGATCCGGCGTAACTCCGCCATCCGGCAATTATCGGTTACGCCGTCCGGCGCACAAACTCTTTCACTTTAAAACCCAGCACAGCAAGCGCGGCGAAGTAAGCTGCAATCCCAGCCACCACGACGGCCATCAGACGCAGTAAACGCCACAACATCGTTCCCTGCGACCAGTCCGGCATGATATAGAGCATCCCGAACAGGACCGCTGACATCACCACGACGGAAATCACCAGACGCGCCAGAAACCAGGCCCAGCCCGGTTGCGGGGTAAAGATTTTCTGTTTACGCAACTGCCAGTAAAGCAGTGAAGCGTTCAGACATGCCGCCAGACCAATCGACAGCGACAGCCCGGCATGCTTCAGCGGGCCGATAAACGCCAGGTTCATCACCTGAGTCATAATCAGCGTCACAATAGCAATTTTCACCGGCGTTTTAATATCCTGGCGCGAGTAAAAGCCAGGGGCCAGAACTTTCACCACGATCAAACCAATCAAACCGACCGAGTATGCCACCAGCGCGCGCTGGGTCATGGCGGCATCAAAGGCGGTAAATTTACCGTACTGAAACAGAGAAACCGTCAGCGGTTTTGCCAGAATACCCAACGCCACAGCGCTGGGTAATGCCAGCAGAAAACACAGACGCAACCCCCAGTCCATCAGACGACAATACTCATCATGATTACCGCTGGAAAAGCTTTTTGATAGCGATGGCAACAGGATAGTCCCCAGCGCCACGCCAAGGACGCCGGACGGGAACTCCATCAAACGGTCGGCGTAATACATCCAGGAAACCGAGCCGGAGGCCAGAAACGAGGCGAAAATCGTATTGATGATCAGTGAAATCTGGCTGACGGAAACCCCGAGGATCGCCGGCCCCATTTGCTTGACGACGCGCATCGCCCCCGCATCGCGGAAGTTCACGCGCGGCAGCACCAGCATGCCAATTTTCTTCAGATGCGGCAGTTGATACACCAGTTGCAGCACGCCGCCAACGGTCACGGCCCATGCCAGCGCCAGTACCGGAGGATTAAAATAAGGCGCGGCAAACAGCGCAAAACCGATCATGCTGATATTCAAAAAGGTCGGCGCAAACGCCGGAATAGAAAAGCGGTTCCAGGTGTTAAGGATTGCGCCGACCAGCGAGGCCAGTGAAATCAGCAGGATATAAGGAAAGGTGATCCGCAGCAGTTGGGTCGTCAAGGCAAATTTGTCGGCGGTGTCGGCAAACCCTGGCGCAGTGACTAAAATCACCCACGGCGCAGCCAGCATCCCGGCAACCGTCACCACGGCCAGCGCCAGCGTCAGCAGCCCTGAAACATAGGCAACAAACACGCGGGTAGCATCCTCACCCTGCTTACTTTTGTATTCAGCCAGAATAGGCACAAACGCCTGAGAAAATGCGCCTTCAGCAAAAATTCGGCGTAGCAGGTTAGGAAGTTTGAAGGCCACAAAAAAGGCATCGGTCGCCATCCCTGCGCCAAAGATTCTGGCGACAATCGCATCACGCGCAAAACCCAGCACACGTGAAAACATCGTCATCGAGCTGACGGCTGCCAGCGACTTTAATAAATTCATCTATGTTGTATTCCAGACCCTGAGGCAAAACCCCGTATAACCAACATCGCCATCCGGCAATGTCACTGTGCCTGATGGCGACGCCGCAGCGTGTTATCAGGCCTACAAGCCAGCCTATGGTTGAAAAGAGGTGTTATTTTGAGTTGGCATATAGTACCTGGATTACAATGAATTACTACCGCCAGATGTTACAGGCGGTTATTCAGCCATCGCCTCCCGCCATAGCTTTTCGACAACACGCTGGGCCAGTAGCGCCTGCTCGCCTGCCGTCTGAGGAACCGTCTGATTTTGCACACACTCCATGAAATGCCGCGCACATCCGGCAAAACCTCGCTGTTCTAAGGTCGTTTGCCAGCCTGCTATCGGCTTGTGTACGACACCTTGCCCGCGTTCTTCCCGCCATTCCCGCATATCTGTGACGTCAATCAGTCCCCCATCGGTCACCGCCTGAACGCACTCCCGCTGGCTACCTGCACGCCGATGCATACTGGTTGTTATCTGTAGCTGATCGACAGAAAAATGGTGCTCGGCGTAGAGCATCGCGCCAGCGTCATTAGTCAGCAGAGTACCGCTATTTAACTGCGCCCTCCCTCCTGCCAACCACAACGCAGTATCGACCACGTGCAGATAGTCATCCAGCAGAGTGAAACGCAGGTCATGCGGCCCCACGCTGTCCGAACGATGCTTATCCATACGCACAGACGCTGCGTTGCCCAACATGGCTTTGAGATCCTGATACAGCGGCGCAAATCGGCGGTTAAAGCCGACCATCAACGTCAGTTTTTTCCGCGCGGCCAGCTCGACCAGTTGTTCAGCCTCACGCAGATTTTCCGCCAGCGGTTTATCCACACACACATGGACCCCGGCATTCAGTAGTTCACTGACCACCGCAAAATGCGTCGCGGTGCTGGAATGGACGAAAACCGCGTCGCAGGTTTTCGCCAGATTCACCAGGGAGTCAACGTAGGGTATGCGCCAGGTCTCACAGACACGCAGCGCTTTTTCCCGCGAAGGTGAAAACGCGCCTTGCAGCGTCCAGTCAGCGGAACTGCCCAGTACGGGCAGCCAGGCTTTTTGCGCAATGCCACCCAGACCGACAACACCGATACGTAATTTATTCACGTTAGTCTCCCAGGTGCGCCAACAAAGAATCCAGCCGCTGCTTAAGTTCCGCGACTTCTGTTTCCAGGGCTTCAACGCGCGCCTGCAGATCGCCAGACGCCACCGGGAGTTCATCTGCCGCAGCGATGGGCTCATCAACATCACCGCAAAACAGGTGCATATAGCGACTTTCGCGTTTACCCGGCTCGCGCGCCAGACGGATCACATAAGGGCCATCTTCACGGGTCGCCAGTTTTTCCAGCGTCGACTCCACTTCAGCCATATCGCGGAATTCGTACATTCGCGAAGCACGGCTTCGCAGTTCGCCCGGCGTTTGCGCGCCGCGCAGCAACAGCGTGGTGACCAGCGCCACCTCGCCTGCGCTGAGTTTCAGATTGCCAAATTCAGAGTTGCAGAAACGCTGCTCATATTTCGTGACGCGATTGCCAAAGCCGCTCACCGTACGCAGAAAATGCCGCTTCACCAGGTTATCAAGCTGCTCCTGCACTTCCGATTCCGACAGATTCATCACCGGTTCACGATTCGTTTTTTGATTGCAGGCGGTGACGACGCCATTGACAGAAAGCGGATACTGTTCCGGCGTGGTGACTTGTTTTTCCAGTAAACAGCCAATCACGCGTGCTTCGGTGGCGGTTAATTCGTATTTCATCGTCTTCTCCATTATTCAGGCTAACCTGAAACTTAGCGGCCTGGGGTCCATTCTGATGTGGTCAACGCCGTCAGCACATGATCGCGCCACTGCCCGTCAATCAGCAGGTAATCTTTGGCATACCCTTCTTTTTCAAAACCGAGTCGCGCCAGCAAGTCACCACTACGTTTATTGTGCGGCATATAGTTCGCCATAATGCGGTGAATATGCTGCGTGCGCTGCATATAACGAATGGCCGAGGTTAAAGCTTCGTACATCAGCCCCTGCCCCTGCCACTTTTGCGCAATGGAATAACCGAGATAACAAGCGTGGAAAGATCCCCGCACCACGTTCGAGAAGTTCGCGACGCCGATAATCTCTTTTTCTTCCGGATCGAGCAGCGCAAAATAATACGCGGTGCCTTGTTTATGAAACTCAGAGATCATACTCAGACGCGCCTGCCAGCCGGAGGGATAACAGTGGCTTTCATCGCGAATAGGTTCCCAGGGTTTTAAGAAATGACGATTTTCTGCGTAATAATCTGCCAGACGCCAGGCATCACGCTCGTGCACCAAACGCACGACCAGGCGGTCCGTGGTTAAGCGCACTTTTGGCACGTTACTGCGATAGCCAAACATTCTATACCTACTCCTTCCCGTAACGTCTTCAATACGCTATTCGCGATACTATACCTGTGCAAATATGCCCTTTGAAAAGAGCAAATTGCCATTTTTTGAATTATTCACACATTTTGATGAAAACTCTCTATCAAGACGGGCTTTTGATAAAAAAATATTGTCCCGCCAAGGGTGGGAAAAGCGATGACGACACCGCAGAATAGGAGATGCTTATCTTTTAAACTCTAACCAGAGTGACGAGTTTTTCCCGGGAGGGGAAATGTCTCAAGTCTCGCAGGCAAGGAACCTGGGTAAATACTTCCTTCTCATTGATAATATGCTGGTCGTGCTGGGCTTCTTCGTCGTTTTCCCGCTGATCTCAATTCGCTTCGTCGACCAAATGGGCTGGGCTGCCGTTATGGTCGGGATCGCGTTAGGATTGCGTCAATTTATTCAGCAGGGTCTGGGTATTTTTGGCGGCGCTATTGCTGACCGTTTCGGCGCAAAACCGATGATCGTCACCGGTATGCTGATGCGCGCCGCCGGGTTCGCCACCATGGGTATTGCCCACGAGCCGTGGCTGCTGTGGTTTTCCTGTTTTCTTTCCGGGCTGGGCGGCACGCTGTTCGACCCTCCCCGTTCGGCGCTGGTGGTCAAACTGATCCGCCCGGAAAAGCGCGGGCGTTTTTTCTCTATCCTGATGATGCAGGATAGCGCAGGCGCCGTGGTTGGCGCGTTACTTGGCAGTTGGCTGTTACAGTACGATTTCCGCCTGGTCTGCGCGACAGGAGCCATTTTGTTTGTTCTGTGCGCGGCGTTTAACGCCTGGCTACTCCCTGCTTGGAAGTTGTCGACGGTAAAAATTCCGGTACGTGAAGGGATGGGCCACGTGATGCATGACAAACGTTTTGTCACCTATGTGCTGACGCTGGCGGGTTATTACATGTTGGCGGTACAGGTCATGTTAATGCTGCCAATCATGGTGAACGACATCGCTGGCTCGCCTGCCGCCGTGAAATGGATGTATGCCATCGAAGCATGCCTCTCGTTAACGCTGCTCTACCCTATTGCCCGCTGGAGTGAAAAACGTTTTCGCCTGGAACATCGCCTGATGGCCGGTCTGCTGGTGATGTCTCTGAGCATGATGCCCATCGGTCTGGTCGGCAATTTACAGCAGCTATTCACGCTGATCTGCACCTTCTATATCGGCTCGATCATCGCCGAACCGGCGCGTGAAACCCTGAGCGCCTCGCTGGCCAATGCACGTGCGCGAGGAAGTTACATGGGCTTCAGCCGACTTGGGCTCGCCATCGGCGGCGCAATTGGGTATGTCGGCGGCGGCTGGCTGTTTGATATGGGCAAAGCCCTGGCGCAGCCTGAATTGCCATGGATGATGCTCGGTATTATCGGCTTCATCACCTTCCTGGCTTTGGGCTGGCAATTCAGCCACAAACGCCCGACGCGCGGCATGCTGGAACCCGATGCCTGATAGCTAATCCGGCGCACGAGCACTTTTCAGTTTTTTCTTCTGGTGCCCGGGGCGCTGGTACTCGATGATGCTTTGTGTCACGATTACGCCATATGCATCATGTTGAGGACTCCCATGAAAAAGCTTTTTTTTGCCGCTGCACTGATTGTCGGCGGCCTGTTGGTTGGTTGTAATCAACTCACGCAATATACGGTTAGCGAGCAAGAGATTAATCAGGCGCTGGCGAAGCATAATAACTTTTCAAAAGATATCGGTTTGCCCGGCGTCGCTGAAGCACACATCGTACTGAGCAATCTCGCCAGTCAGATAGGGCGTGAAGAGCCTAATAAAGTGACTCTGACGGGTGATGCCAATCTGGACATGAATTCCCTGTTTGGCAGTCAGAAAGCCACCATGAAGCTGAAACTTAAAGCGCTACCGGTCTTCAATAAAGAGAAAGGCGCGATTTACTTGCAAGAGATGGAAGTCGTGGACGCGACCGTCACACCTGAAAAAATGCAGTCGGTGCTACAAACGCTGATGCCGTATTTAAACCAGTCGCTGCGTAATTACTTTAACCAACAGCCTGCCTATGTTCTGCAGGACGACAGCAGTCAGGGTGAAGCACTGGCGAAAAAACTGGCGAAAGGTATAGAAGTGAAACCGGGCGAAATCATCATCCCATTCACCGACTAATAAACCAGAGGGCGCTGATGCGCCCTTTTTTTTCGTGCAAACGAAAACGTTTCCGCTTATCCTTTGTTTCCGGCAAAAAAGACAATCCTCAGCCGGAGCATATTGATGACTGCACCATCCCAGGTTTTAAAGATCCGCCGCCCAGACGACTGGCATCTTCACTTTCGCGATGGCGACATGTTAAAAACTGTCGTGCCCTATACCAGCGAAATTTACGGCCGCGCCATTGTCATGCCGAACCTGGCACCGCCCGTCACCACAGTTGATGCAGCTATCGCTTATCGCCAACGCATTCTTGATGCGGTACCTGCCGGACACGACTTCACGCCCTTAATGACCTGCTATTTAACGGATACATTGGATCCCAATGAGCTGGAGCGAGGTTTCAGCGAAGGCGTGTTTACCGCCGCGAAACTCTACCCGGCGAATGCCACCACCAACTCAACGCATGGCGTAACCTCTATTGAGGCCATCATGCCTGTGCTGGAACGGATGGAAAAATTGGGTATGCCGCTATTGGTGCATGGTGAAGTGACGCATGCGGATATCGATATTTTCGATCGCGAAGCACGCTTTATTGAGACGGTGATGGAACCGCTGCGTCAGCGGTTGACTGCGCTGAAAGTCGTGTTTGAACATATCACCACTAAAGATGCTGCCGAATATGTGCGGGATGGTAACGAGCTTCTCGCCGCCACCATTACGCCACAACATTTGATGTTTAACCGCAACCACATGCTGGTCGGCGGCATTCGTCCGCACCTGTATTGTCTGCCAATCCTTAAACGTAACGTCCACCAACAGGCGCTACGTGAGCTGGTCGCCAGCGGATTTAGCCGTGCTTTCCTTGGTACCGACTCAGCGCCGCATGCCCGTCATCGCAAAGAATCCAGTTGCGGCTGTGCCGGGTGTTTTAACGCCCCGACCGCGCTGGGCAGCTATGCCACCGTATTTGAAGAGATGAATGCGCTGAGCCATTTTGAAGCCTTCTGCTCACTCAATGGTCCGCAATTCTATGGTCTGCCGGTGAATGAGACTTTTATTGAGCTTGAACGCGTGGAGCACCATGTCCCGGAGAGCATTACGCTGACAGATGACTCGCTGGTGCCTTTCCTGGGTGGCGAAACGGTACGCTGGTCAGTAAAAAGCTAAAAAAAATGTAGCCAACTGATCTGAATAACTGTATAAATAAACAGTATATTCAACAGGGGGCTATTATGCGTATTGAAGTCACTATTGCCAAAACTTCACCTTTGCCTGCCGGTGCGATTGACGCATTGGCAGGTGAACTCTCCCGCCGTATTCATCATCATTTTCCGGATAACGAGGGTAACGTTACCGTCCGTTATGCCGGAGCTAACAATCTGTCGGTAATTGGCGCGACCAAAGAGGACAAAGAACGCATCAGCGAGATCTTGCAGGAGACCTGGGAAAGCGCGGATGACTGGTTTATCAATGAATAAATAATGATATGCAGTGATGTTTGTTTGCCGGGTCGCCCCGGCTTTTTTTTACACGCAGTTTTAAAAAAAATGCAGACTCCCCCTGGCGGCCATTTAATTTAATATTCATTTCCTGGTTATCTTTTAACCAGAACAACAAAATAATTGTGCAACTTGCTAAAAAAAAATGAATGACATGTTGCTTTATTAGTCAGATAACGCTGAAAACTATAAATTTATGCGCTGCCCTCTTTAAATTTTCAATGAATACCCTTATTTATTGATATACTGAAGTTGCTTCAGAAAAAAAATGCATTGAACCTCGAAAACCGTTGTCTAGTAACACGAATTAGGGGGCATGATGGAAAAGAATAATGAAGTCATTCAGACTCATCCGCTTGTAGGATGGGACATCAGCACCGTTGATAGCTACGACGCGCTGATGCTGCGTTTGCACTACCAGACCCCGAATCGACCGGACCCGGATGGGACTGAAGTTGGACAAACGCTCTGGTTAACCACTGATGTTGCCAGGCAATTTATTTCGATATTAGAAGCAGGAATCGCCAAAATTGAATCCGGCGATTACCAGGTAAATGAGTATCAGCGCCATTAAATCTGATACATCCAACCATCAAAAGGCACCTTAACGGTGCCTTTCTTATTTCCCGGTTGAATATTCCAGGTCAGTTATTTACCCTGCTACTATCGCGATTGCAGAGAGAAGCGGATGAAATACGACTTAATCATTATTGGCAGCGGTTCCGTGGGTGCCGCAGCCGGATACTATGCCACTCGCGCCGGTCTGAACGTTCTGATGATCGATGCGCATATGCCACCGCATCAACAGGGCAGCCACCACGGCGACACACGATTAATTCGTCATGCTTATGGCGAAGGTGAGAAATACGTTCCGCTGGTGCTGCGCGCGCAGACATTGTGGGATGAACTTTCCACTCAAAATGAAGAACCGATTTTTGTACGCACCGGGGTTATCAATCTGGGCCCGGCAGATTCAACTTTCTTAGCTACCGCAGCGCAAAGCGCGAAACAGTGGCAACTCAACGTCGAACATCTTGATGCCGCCGCCATCATGGCTCGCTGGCCCGAGATTCGCGTACCTGAAAATTATATTGGTCTGTTTGAAGCTGAGTCGGGCTTTTTGCGTAGTGAGTTAGCGATTAAAACCTGGATTCGTCTGGCTGAAGAAGCTGGCTGCGCACAGCTGTTTAAATGCCCGGTCACGGCTGTTCATCATAGTGAAGATGGCGTCACGGTAGAAACCGCCGACGGTGACTACCACGCCAAAAAAGCCCTGGTCAGCGCCGGGACATGGGTGCAGGCATTAGTACCGGAACTGCCGATACAGCCAGTGCGCAAAGTGTTCGCATGGTATCAAGCCGATGGCCGCTATAGCGTTAAAAATAACTTCCCGGCCTTTACCGGCGAGTTACCAAATGGCGATCAGTACTACGGTTTTCCGGCAGAAAACGACGAACTAAAAATTGGTAAGCACAACGGCGGACAGGTAATTCACGCTGCCGAAGAGCGCAAGCCGTTTGCCGCTGTGGCCAGCGATGGCTCCGAAGCTTTCCCATTCCTGCGTACAGTTCTGCCAGGCATTGGCTGTTGTCTGCACGGTGCATCCTGCACTTACGATAATTCGCCGGATGAAGACTTTATCATTGATACGCTACCTGAACATGACAATACCCTGATCATCACCGGACTGAGCGGACATGGCTTTAAGTTTGCCTCCGTACTGGGGGAAATAGCCGCGGACTTTGCGCAGGACAAACCGCCAGCCTTTGACCTGACGCCATTCAGGCTGAGTCGCTTTACGCGATAATGATTAATGGCCTCGTGGTGAGGCCATTTTTAATGACAGGAATAACATCGATGCGGCGCATCTTTCACTATCTGGTTAATAATATTCGTGAGCATCTTATGCTCTACATTATTTTATGGTCGCTGCTGGCAATTATGGATGTGATATATATTATGTTTTTCTGACCAGATTGCACTGACACTAATTGACAAAAACTGATATTTACTTAAATTTCATTGCAATAAACTGAATAAGAAAACCCTATCAACACCGCGTAATGATGCCCACCTTTTGCTCATTCTCTCTAATACCTTGATGATGACATCAATATTCAATCAATTTTATTGAATATGAAAATAAATATCATCATCATTGTTATTTATTAGTTGCATTAATGTCTTTTACGCGCCATTTTCATTTACTCCTGAAATATATAACGGTGTACTTATGCAATTCACTAATAGTCCACAGCGCTATGGCGTGGTGTCTGTCGCATTGCACTGGCTGATGGCGATTGCTGTATATGGCATGTTTGCGTTGGGTTTATGGATGGTCACGCTCAGCTATTACGATGGCTGGTATCACCAGGCCCCTGAACTGCATAAAAGCATCGGGATCCTGCTCATGATGGGACTGGTCATTCGCGTTGTCTGGCGGTTGTTCTCCCCTCCCCCAGCTGCGCTGACAAGCTATTCCCGCTTAACCCGCATCGCAGCGGCAATGGGTCACCTTGCGCTCTACGCCCTGCTCTTTTCGATTGTTATCAGCGGTTATCTGATCTCGACCGCAGATGGCAAAGCGATAAGCGTATTTGGTTGGTTTGATATTCCCGCCACCCTTGCCAACGCGGGCGCTCAGGCCGACCTTGCCGGCAGCCTGCACCTGTGGCTGGCATGGACCGTGGTGGTTTTATCGCTTCTTCATGGGCTTATGGCCCTGAAACATCACTTTATCGATAACGACGATACCCTGAATCGCATGTTGGGAAAATCGTCATCTGACTATGGAGCTTAAAATGAAAAAAAACCTGCTGGGATTGACACTCGCCTCTCTGTTATTCACGACCGGATCGGCTATGGCGGCAGATTACAAAATTGACAAAGAGGGACAGCATGCCTTTGTTAATTTCCGTATTCAGCATCTGGGTTACAGCTGGCTGTACGGCACCTTTAAAGATTTCGACGGTACGTTCACCTTTGATGAAAAAAATCCCGCAGCCGATAAGGTTAACGTCACCATCAACACCAACAGTGTTGACACCAACCACGCCGAACGCGATAAGCATCTGCGTAGCGCGGATTTCCTTAACGTGGCCAAATTCCCGCAGGCGACCTTTAGCTCCACCAGCGTGAAAAAAGAGGGGAACGACCTCGATATCACCGGTAACCTGACCCTGAATGGCGTCACCAAACCAGTGACGCTGGACGCGAAGTTGATCGGTCAGGGTGGCGATCCATGGGGTGGTACGCGCGCCGGTTTTGAAGCGCAAGGTAAGATTAAACTGAAAGACTTCAATATCACCACCGATCTCGGCCCTGCTTCACAGGAAGTCGATTTAATCATCTCAGTGGAAGGTGTGCAGCAGAAGTAACGCATAAATGTTGCCGGATGAGGCGATAGCCATCATCCGGCAACGTTTTTATTGCGCGGGATCCGGAATACCCAGTTTGGTATTCAGACGACCGCGGGATTTATTAAAGATTTTGTTGCCATTTTCACGCCCGGCGCGACGACGTCGTTGCTCTTCTTCCGGCAACTCACTCTCTTCGCAACACAGCTCACTACAGCAGCCTTTATACTTCTGCGCGCAAGCCGGGCACTGGATAAACAGCAGATGGCAGCCATCATTTTTACAATTAGTGTGGCTGTCGCATGCGGTTCCGCACTGATGACAATGCGCGATAATATCTTCAGAGATCCTTTCGCCCATACGCTCATCAAAAACGAAATTTTTGCCGATGAAACGTACCGGAAGCCCCTGTTCACGCGCCTTGCGGGCATATTCAATAATCCCCCCCTCAATGTGCCAGACTTTGCTAAATCCGTTGTGTTTCATCCAGGCGCTGGCCTTCTCACAGCGGATCCCGCCCGTGCAGTACATGACTATTTTTTTATCTTTATGCTCCTGCATCATTTCAACCGCTTTCGGCAACTGGTCACGGAATGTGTCTGCCGGGATCTCAAGCGCGTTCTCGAAATGCCCCACCTCATATTCATAGTGGTTGCGCATATCAATGAATACCGCCTCAGGATCGTCCAACATGGCGTTCACTTCTGCCGCCTTCAGGTAATCACCCACGTCGCTGGCGTTAAAGTCAGGATCATCAATGCCATCCGCCACAATACGTTCGCGAACTTTCATGCGTAGCACCCAGAATGATTTCCCGTCATCGTCCAGGGCGATATTAAGACGTAATCCATCCAGTGCGGGATTGAACGCATACAGCTGTTGGCGGAATGCATCCACGTTGCTTTGCGGCACGCTGATTTGCGCGTTAATGCCTTCATGAGCAAGATATACACGCCCGAACACATTCAGCGCAGTGAACAGTTGGTACAACGCATCACGCGTATGTTGCGGGTCATCGATGGTGAAATATTTATAAAACGAGATCGTCGTGCGCGGCTCAGTCTCGGCCAGCATTTTGGCTTTGAGCGCGTCGTTCGAAATGCGGTTGTGTAACACTGGCATGGTGTACGTATCCTGCAAATAGGGAGTAAATGAAAATCGGCGGCATCATAAAGCAAACATCGCCAATTTACATCCACACATTTTACGCTACATTTCTTACTTCACGATAAAAACGCAACAACAATTGCCGATTTAATCACCGTTCTCCCGTCACAAATTTTTGATACGCGCGAAAAAATGCGACAATACAGGGAATTGGTCGTTTGAAGACAGGATAGACATGACGAATTTACCCAAGTTTTCGGCTGCGCTACTGCATCCACGTTATTGGTTAACCTGGCTGGGTATTGGCATCCTTTGGTTAATCGTGCAGTTGCCCTACCCGGTACTTTATAAGTTGGGCTGTGCATTAGGTCGTCTGGCGTTGCGTTTGATGAAACGCCGGGCAAAAATCGTTTCACGTAATCTGGAGCTGTGCTTCCCGCAGATGAGTGAGCAGGAACGCCAGCAGATGGTCGTCAGGAACTTCGAGTCCGTCGGCATGGGCGTGATGGAAACCGGGATGGCCTGGTTTTGGTCCGATAAGCGCATTTCACGCTGGACAGAAGTGATTGGGATGGAACATATCCGTGACGTTCAGGCGCAAAAGCGGGGGATCCTGTTAGTCGGTCTGCACTTTCTGACCCTGGAACTGGGTGCGCGTCAGTTTGGTCTGCAGGAGCCTGGTATCGGTGTGTATCGTCCTAATGACAACCCGCTGCTCGACTGGTTACAGACCTGGGGACGCATGCGCTCTAATAAATCAATGCTTGATCGTAAAGACCTGAAAGGAATGATTAAAGCGTTGAAAAAAGGCGAAGTGGTCTGGTACGCGCCGGATCATGACTACGGTCCTCGCGCCAGCGTGTTTGTGCCGCTGTTTGCCGTTGAACAGGCCGCCACGACCTCCGGGACCTGGATGCTTTCACGCATGTCGAATGCGTGCCTGGTGCCATTTGTTCCTCGTCGTAAGCCCGACGGGAAAGGGTATCAATTGATTATGCTGCCGCCAGAATGTTCACCGCCATTAGACGACGCGGAGACCACAGCTGCATGGATGAATAAGATCGTTGAGCAATGCATCATGATGGCCCCAGAACAATATATGTGGCTGCATCGTCGCTTCAAGACCCGTCCTGAAGGCGCCCCTTCCCTGTACTAAAACACGGTTGCAGTCCAGTGGGCTGCAACCCCCTCCTGACTCGCTTTAGGTTTAACTGCTATCCGCATTGCAGCAACTATCAACCGGGCGCATAATTAGTCTGCTTACTTATATTCAATCGATAGCGCATACAGCGCATCACACTGCGGATCGTTATGTCACCCTCAGATGCCCCCATAAACTGGAAACGCAACCTCACCGTTGCCTGGATAGGTTGTTTTTTAACCGGCGCAGCATTTAGCCTGGTCATGCCCTTTTTACCCTTGTACGTTGAGAGTCTCGGCGTCACGGGGCATAGCGCCCTGAACATGTGGTCAGGTCTGGTCTTCAGCATCACCTTTTTGTTTTCAGCCATCGCCTCCCCTTTCTGGGGTGGCCTTGCCGACCGCAAAGGGCGAAAAATCATGCTGCTGCGTTCCGCATTGGGTATGGCTATTGTGATGCTACTGATGGGCCTGGCGCAAAATATCTGGCAGTTCCTGGTTCTGCGCGCGCTGCTCGGTCTGCTCGGCGGTTTCATTCCCAACGCCAATGCGTTGATCGCCACCCAGGTTCCACGCAATAAAAGCGGTTGGGCGCTGGGAACGCTCTCTACCGGCGGTGTCAGCGGCGCACTGCTAGGGCCGCTGGCAGGTGGACTACTCGCGGACCATTATGGATTGCGTCCCGTGTTCTTCATTACCGCCAGCGTACTGCTGGTCTGTTTTATCCTGACGCTATTTTTTATCCGCGAGCGTTTTCAGCCGGTAAGCAAGAAAGAGATGCTGCACATACGCGAAGTCGTGGCCTCGTTAAAAAACCCCAAACTGGTGCTGAGCCTGTTTGTCACCACCTTAATCATTCAGGTGGCGACCGGTTCTATTGCGCCAATCCTGACGTTATACGTGCGGGAGTTAGCCGGGAACGTCAGTAATATCGCGTTCATTAGTGGGATGATTGCCTCCGTACCCGGCGTAGCAGCGTTAATCAGTGCCCCAAGGCTTGGCAAACTCGGTGACCGGATTGGCCCGGAGAAGATTCTAATCGTCGCGCTGATTATTTCCGTGCTACTGCTGATCCCGATGTCATTTGTACAAACTCCCTGGCAATTGGGCGTTCTGCGTTTTTTATTGGGTGCTGCCGACGGTGCTCTGCTCCCGGCGGTGCAAACGCTGCTGGTTTATAACTCAACCAACCAAATAGCCGGGCGTATTTTCAGTTATAACCAGTCATTTCGCGACATCGGCAACGTAACGGGACCATTAATGGGGGCGGCAATATCCGCCAACTACGGCTTTCGCGCGGTCTTCTGCGTGACCGCGGGGGTTGTACTGTTTAACGCGATCTACTCGTGGAATAGTCTGCGCCGTCGCCGGAGTGCCGAGCTCGCTGGATGATTTGTATATATTGCCTGAACCCGAAGAGTAAACTTTGCGTTTTCAGGCAGTATTCATTTTACTTTTAATGATAGTAGTAACACACCTTATTTCTGCCAGAGTTTTTGGCGTCATACAGCGCAGCATCCGCATAAGAAACAACTTTATCCGCTGAGTCATCATCAACTTTAGTACAATATACACCGATGCTGATCGTCATCTTTTCTTTTAAATCATAGGCATTGGGTATAGTCGTTCCATGCTCAACATTTCTTCTGATTCGTTCTGCAACGACAATAGCTTCATCTTTATCCTTGCACTTAAGAAGAATCGCAAACTCCTCGCCGCCGATGCGCGCAAAGATATCCGAATCTCTAACTGACTTGTTTATTATATCAACAATACTAATGATTACCCGATCCCCCTCCTGATGCCCATAGGTATCGTTAATGCGTTTAAATTTGTCGATATCCAAAACCATTACGCAAACCACGCCTTTCGCTAGCGATGCTTTTAACGATCTATAGAATAGTTTCCGGTTGTATATTTTGGTCATGGCATCTTTGATAGCCGAATCCGTTTCTTTTTTTAGAATGATAAAAGTGTTATACATTAAGATCGATATTATACAAAGGGTACTGATCACCTCAATCCCTCTGCTGATATACCAAATATACATACTATATTCATCTAAACTTAATAGCAGCACATTGGTTAATATTCCTGAGCAACACAGTAAGCCGATACTTTTCCATAAGATGTTATGCGTTTTGGTTTTAATGACCAAATAGAGTAGAACCAATCCCCAGGCAACGATCAGAGAGTAAATGTAGCCAATATGCCAGTGTACGGTTATGTTGTCGGATTTTAAGCTCGTAATCTCAAGGGTCATGCCCGGGTTATAACTGGCCAGGCTATGTGCCAGGACAGCGATAGCCAACATGATCAAAAATGCTACCGCTATATAGCATGGTTCTCTTTCTTTGGTTTCAAGGATTGTCGAAGATGCTTTATAAGATTTCAAGGATACAAATAATAAAGCAATAAAACTCAGTTGGCGAAAATAATAGAATATAGCGATATCGTTAGTTCTTTTTTCTATCGAAGTGTGATCATTGATTAAATCCTGAACGATATAGATAGTTTCTACAAAGAAAATATTATTGCTAAGAAATGCCATACCTAAGACTATGAGACATGTTAGATCTTTTCTGCATAAATACTGAAACAACATAAACAGGAAAATAATTCCATATAAAAAGAACAAACCTACTATGATAATCAAATATATTGTTTGCGGAACACTTTGGATTGTTAATTTAAACTGCGTAAGACATAACCCACCAAGAATATAGCTGATTAAGCAAGTTATATAGAACGCCATCAACTTCCTGTTATTTGAATTACTGTTTTCCATAACATCCTTAGGAGTATTCTTGAGTTGGCATTTTATATAATAAAGCATAAGCATTTGCAATCTATATAGCCGTACAACTTCAGTGATATTTATTCATTTATTATTTAATGATTTTTTATCCATTTATAACACTTGGTATTAATCATCTATTATTATGTATCCTTTTTTAAAACGCCTCACGCCATTAACAGATGTTGCACATGGCGGATACTTAGTCATTACCTTTCCGGCTCTTGAGTTCAGTATCTCTCAATAATTACCTCTGTGATTTTTTCACATTAATAAATATTTTTTCCTTTATTTTGATAAGGTTAGACATCCACTCATCAGTACAATGGGCATTACCGCAAGCAAAAAATCGACTAAATACGTATTAAATCTGAAGATTCATTTATATAACAGTATCGTTTATTTATTTGATTTTCATTACGCCACTGCTAACCACACACATTACCTTTTTTTCTCAAATTCGCGGTCGTCCATTACGCCAACTTCAGTATCTCGCATTGTAAATTTTTCCATACCAATCGAAGACGTCATCATAAAACCCTGTCGTCGCTACCAACGGCTGGCATTCATTTAGGTTAGCTCTGCAGTCAATGGGTTTGACGCTCCGCGGATCGAGGTCTATAGATTGAATCATCACCATTTATTGTTCACCTTAGGAGAAGATTATGGCAAAGAATGACATGTATTTTTATGCCACGCTGGAAGAGGCTATTGATGCTGCTCGTGAAGTGTTTCTGGCAGATAACCCAGGTCTGGAGGCTGACGATGCCAGTGTTCAGCAGCTAAGCGTACAAAAATACGTGCTACAGGATGGCGACATTATGTGGCAAGCAGAATTCTTTGCCGATGAGGATGATGTCGATGGCGAATGTCTGCCAATGCTAAGCGGTGAAGCGGCGCAAAGCGTTTTTGATGGTGATTATGATGAGATTGAAATTCGTCAGGAGTGGCAGGAAGAAAACACGCTTCACGAATGGGACGAAGGTGAATTTCAGCTGGAGCCTCCCCTTGATACCGAAGAGGGTCAGACCGCAGCTGATGAATGGGATGAACGATAACTACTCGTAAGGCCCATGGTGAATGTCGAGCGGTAACAACAGCGTATCAAACACTAGCGAAAACGGCAGGTCGAGGATGGTGACGTAGCGCCATGCGGAATCCCGGACATCCCACTGTACGCCCGGATAGTATTGGTTGCCATGCCCTTGTCCTGGGATGGTCCGGCTAATGATGCTGCCGCATCCGCTCAGGAACAAGACCATTATCGCCACTGCCACTATTCGCATCTGGTACCCCATGACTCTTTTTATTCAGTATAAAAAAATACCGGCACCAGGCCGGTATTTTCACATTACAGAACGCTTATTTTTTCCTGAGCGCTAACGGATTCAGGGTCAGGCCCTGATAGTAATTCACCCACGAAGAATACTTATCAGGTGAATTCCAGACGCGATAATGCAAACGCGCCATGGTCACCGGATCGCTTAACAGCACAAGGCGACGATCGCGATTCAGTTTCTCCGGCGTTTCGTTCAGCGCCTGCTCCACATGACGGTCGCGTGCAATCTCAAGTACGTTACTCACACGGTGGCGAGCAGTCGCCATTGCCGTAGCCAGCGCGTTAAACGACGGGTTAAACACCGCATGCATAAAACCGTCGTCCAGCGTACGATTACGGTTCATTACCAGATAGGTATCTGTATCCACCAGCACCTGTGGCGGAGAGTACTCTTCCGGGATCAGGAACAGCTTCCAGCGTTTGGTTCGTAACCCAACCGTAGAACGACTGGAAATTACGGAAACAAACGGCGAGAGGATCAGCGAGAAGACAATCGGCGCCAGCCAGAACAGAAAACGCAGATCCAGCCAGGCCATACCCACAGCCCACACCAGCCCCAGCAAGAGCTGAGAACCATGACGCATAAACGCTTCCCCCCACGGGGTGGAATCGTCATCACGCTGCGGCGAATTCCACACCACTTCCCAACCGAGGAATGCGCTCACCACGAAAACGGTATGGAACAGCATACGCACCGGCGCCAGCAGCACGGAGAACAGAACCTCCAGCAGCAACGACAGCGTGACGCGAATAAATCCGCCGTACTCTTTCGTCCCTTTACACCAGATAAGTAAAATACTCAGCAGCTTCGGCAGGAACAGCAGCACCATGGTGGAAGCAAACAGCGCGATCGCCAGTTCAGGACGCCACTGCGGCCAGACCGGGAATAGCTGCCGCGGTTGCAGGAAGTACTGCGGCTCCGTCAACGCATGGACTACCTGCAATGCGGTAGACAACGCGAGGAACATGAACCACAACGGCGCTGACAGATAGGACATAACGCCGGTCAGGAACACCGCGCGGTGAACCGGATGCATCCCCTTAACCAGGAACAGACGGAAGTTCATCAGGTTGCCATGACACCAGCGACGGTCACGCTTGAGCTCATCCAACAGGTTTGGCGGCAGCTCTTCATAAGAACCCGGCAGATCGTAAGCGATCCACACGCCCCAGCCGGCACGACGCATTAATGCCGCTTCCACGAAGTCATGGGAGAGGATCGAGCCTGCAAATGAACCTTCGCCAGGTAACGGCGCAAGCGCACAGTGCTCAATAAACGGCTTCACGCGAATGATGGCGTTATGACCCCAGTAGTGCGATTCACCCAACTGCCAGAAGTGAAGCCCGGCGGTAAACAACGGGCCATAAACACGGGTCGCGAACTGCTGGCAACGCGCATACAGCGTATCCATACCGGAAGCCTTGGGTGAAGACTGGATAATCCCGGCGTTAGGATTCGCTTCCATCAGACGAACCAGACCGCTCAGACAGTCGCCGCTCATCACGGAGTCAGCATCCAGCACCACCATATAGCTGTACTGATTCCCCCAGCGGCGGCAGAAGTCATCGATGTTGCCGCTTTTGCGCTTCACACGACGACGACGACGACGGTAGAAAATCTGCCCTTCGCCCTGCACTTCGGCAATCAGTTCCATCCACGCTTTTTGTTCCGCTACGCAGATATCAGGATTGTAACTGTCGCTCAGGATGTAAACATCAAAATGCTCGGCGTTGCCCGTGGCTTTAACTGACTCCCACGTGGCGCGCAGCCCCGCGAATACGCGGTCAACGTCCTCGTTACAGATAGGCATAATCAGTGCGGTGCGGTGTTCAGGATTCAGTGGTTCGTCCCCGACCGTTGAGGCGGAGATACTGTACTTATCTCGCCCAATCAGCAGTTGCAGGAAGCCCATCAGCGCAGTCCAGAACCCTGCAGAGACCCAACAGAAAAGCACGGCAAACAAAATCAGGATCCCGGTCTGTAGCATATAGGGCAGCAATTGCATAAAGGAGACCCACAGGTCCTGCCCCATCATGTCGACCGGATTTATGAATGCCCAACCCTGATACGGAAGGATCGTCTTCATATACCAGGTTGCTACCACCGTTTGCGCCAGCGTTAAGATCAACAGCGTATAGCGGCGGATTGTGCCAACGGTACGCCACTTTTGCTCGCTTTCTTGTTCTTCTTTCGTCAGACGCGAAAGATAACGCGGAGTCACATCACGTCCACGCAGACGATCCCAAAAACGACCAACCGGGTTGGTACGCCAGGGATCGGGGAACATCGAGGTACGCGTTGCTTTAGGCATTGCCTGAAGCTGATCGCGTCCTTCATCGTCTTTAACCAACTGCTCTTTCGCCAGAGAATCTGGCCATGCTTGCTCAAGACGAGCTTTCACAGAACCCTGCGGTGAATCATCTTCGCGCGAGTAAGTACGATGCTCGGCATCCAGCGCCTGATGAACGGCGCGGATGTCAGTTTTCGGCAGAGCCGCTTTTTCGATATCCGAAAGCGGCATTGCGTCAATATACTCAGTAGTCTTATTCATTGGCAGGTAACTGGTAGCTCCAGGTTTCACTCAACGTCTGATCGGCATTGACCAGGGCTGCTCGCATTTCAGTGGTTTTCTTCACGTCTTTCACCTTCACGCGCAGCATCAAACGCCAACCTTTAGTGACCGGGTTGTAACGCACGGTGTTTTCAACGATCTCGCCGTTGTCGCCAATGCTGGTTTGTGCGGTAACCGGGGTATCCTGTGGCAGCTTTTTCATGTCTGCGCCGGTAAAATCCACCACAAACGCGATAGTACCGTCTGGCTGACGAATCAGATTGGATTGTTTAACATCACCCGTAGAACGACGAGTCTGTTGTACCCAGGCATTTTCCGGCGCATGAAGCTTGTCTTCATCACGCGTGAACGTCAGGGAGTACTTGAAGTTCATCTCTTTGCCCGCTTCAGGCAGTTGATCCGGCGTCCAGTACGCAACGATGTTATCGTTCGTTTCATCGTTAGTCGGAATTTCAACTAACTCAATTTTACCTTTGCCCCAGTCACCTTTTGGCGTGATCCAGGCGCTTGGACGCAGGTCGTAACGATCGTCAATATCTTCAAAACGCGAGAACTGACGGCCACGCTGCAACAGACCGAAACCTTGCGGGTTTTCCATGGCAAAGCTGCTCACCGCGAGATGTTTCGGGTTGTTCAGCGGCCGCCAAATCCATTCGCCGTTGCCAGCGTGGATAGACAAACCATTAGAGTCATGCAGTTCCGGACGATAATTCGTTGCCGGAGAAGGCTGATTTGGGCCGAACAGGAACATACTGGTTAACGGCGCCACGCCCAGCTTGCCCACTTTGTCGCGCAGGTAAACTTTGGACTGAACATCAACAACCGTGTCGCGACCCGGAATAATGACAAAGCGATACGCTCCGGTTGCGCGCGGAGAGTCCAGCAAGGCGTATATGGTTAAACGTTTGTCAGTCGGTTTCGGACGTTCGATCCAAAACTCACGGAAGCGGGGAAATTCTTCACCAGAAGGGAGAGCGGTATCGATCGCGAGACCGCGCGCAGACAAACCGTAGACCTGGCCTGCGCCGAGAACGCGGAAATAGCTGGCCCCGAGCATGCTGACGATTTCATCGTTTTTATCTTTGCTGTTGATCGGATACAGCACTTTGAACCCGGCGAAACCGAGATCTTTTACCGTGTCTTTATCATGCTGAACATCGCCAAAATTAAAGTAATCCGGGCTATATTTGATTCTTTTCACCGCAGTTGCGGTAACTTCGTTGATTTTGACCGGCGTGTCGAAGTACATACCCTGGTGGTAGAATTCGAGCTTAAATGGGGTCTTGAGATTGCTCCAGTAGGCTTTATCGCGATTAAACTGGATCTGCTGATAATCCGCATATTTCATGTCGCGGAAAACGGAGGGCAAGTTACTTTTTGGCGCCTCATAGCCTTTACCGGCTAAGGATTGAGCTTGTTTTGCAACATCATCAATGCTGAACGCCCAGCTCGATGATGTGTACAGCGTTAACATGACTGCTGCACCCAACCAACGCATTTTCATCATTTGTAGTTTATGTTTCATAATTAGTAAGCACTTCCCCCTTTGTGTGCTTATATTGATCCGATCCATTTTAATGGATAATCGGGTATTCCGACAACTGAATCCCTGTATTGTTCGCGCGCTGGCTCATGCTTTAAGCAGCTTTGTCTGCTGTTTTCACTTTGCGTGCTTATCCTGGAGACAGGTTGTTGGACTTCGTGTAGGGTTGGCCTCGAATGTAACCATTATTCGTCTTAGGGATAAGACGAAAAGTCTGAGAATACGTAACTATCTATGAGCCCTGTATCACCACCACGTGAATATTTTCTTGACTCCATCCGTGCCTGGCTAATGTTGTTAGGGATCCCCTTCCATATTTCTTTGATCTACTCCACTCATACCTGGCATGTGAACAGCGCAGAGCCGTCATGGTGGTTGACCCTTTTTAACGATTTTATCCATGCATTTCGCATGCAGGTCTTCTTTGTTATTTCGGGTTACTTTTCGTACATGTTATTTTTGCGCTATCCGCTAAAGCGGTGGTGGAAGGTGCGTGTCGAACGCGTGGGAATCCCGATGCTGACAGCGATTCCATTGCTTACGCTGCCGCAATTTATCATGCTGCAATACGTGAAGGGCAAAGCAGACAGCTGGCATACTCTCAGCGGGTACGAAAAGTACAACACGCTGGCCTGGGAGCTTATTTCCCATCTGTGGTTTTTACTGGTTCTGGTGGTGTTAACGACCGTAAGCATGTGGGTATTTACCCAGATGAAAAATAAGACGATGCGTAGCGAAGGTGCCAACCCCTCTGCTGTGTCGATGACCAAATTAACGCTGATTTTTATTTTATTGGGTGTCGGTTATGCCGCCGTCAGAAGGACGATTTTCATCCTCTACCCTTCAATTCTCAGCGATGGCATGTTTAATTTTATTGTTATGCAAACGCTGTTCTATATACCTTTCTTTATGCTCGGCGCGCTGGCGTTTATCAACCCTAATCTGAAAGCGCTGTTTACCAGGTCATCGCGTAGCTGCACGATAGGCGCCGCATTGGCGTTTGTCGCTTACCTGCTCAATCAACGTTATGGCAATGGCGATGCCTGGATGTATGAAACCGAATATGTCATCACCATGGTCATGGGACTGTGGATGGTGAACGTCGTCTTTTCGCTTGGCCACCGTTTGCTGAATTTCCAGTCGGCCCGCGTGACCTATTTTGTCAACGCGTCACTGTTTATCTATTTAGTGCACCACCCTTTGACGCTGTTTTTTGGCGCGTATATCACACCGCATATCTCATCGAATCTACTGGGCTTTTTGTGCGGCCTGCTGTTTGTGGTGGGGATTGCGGTGATACTGTACGAACTCCATTTGCGCATACCGGTGCTGAAGTTTCTCTTTTCGGGTAAACCGGCCGTTAAGCAAGATAAAAATAAAGCTGTCGCCGGTTAATTTTTCTCTCATTGTGTGGTTCAGAGCAGCCACTCAATGGGTAACACCGACGCAAGCTTCACCAGAACCCGCTTCCAGAATCCTGTGGCGGGTTCTTTTTTCAGTACCTGTTCGCTGCCGGAAACGCGATCCACCCAATTAATTCTGCCCCAGCGGTCGAGGCGCAGTTGCCAGGCCATGTCACGCTGGCTCTGCATAAAACGTTTATGGATCACTTCAGCCAGCACTTCACTCTCAATCACAAACCCCATTTCCGTATTAAGCAGCGTTGAACGGGGATCAAAATTAAGCGAGCCGATAAATACTTTTCGACCGTCAATACTGAAGGTTTTAGCATGCAGGCTGGAACCTGAATTACCGGTTAATCCGCGATCGTGGACCACCGAAACGCGTTCGCGGGTAGGTTTAAGTTCGTATAATTCTACCCCGTAACGCAGCAGTTTTTTTCGCCATCGCGCGTAGCCCGCATGAACGATAGCCACATCATTTGCCGCCAGCGAATTGGTTAAAATCGCAATCTTGACGCCTTTCCTTACCATTCTCAACAGTTGCGCCACCCCAGCCCGAGTCGGCACAAAGTAGGCGGAAATAATATCAATGCGTTCGCCCGGTGACCCCATCACATCAAACAAACGCTGCGGTAATAACGAATGGCGCGGCGCTTTCCCTTCACCTTTGACAGGATCATCACTCAGCAAACGCGTTTTCGCCCAAATCAGCGGCAGCGACTGCTGATCGAGGCTGGCCATAAACTGGCTGGTTTCCAGCTTATGCAAATAGCGACGAGTAATATCATCGTTATACCAGGATTCAGGCAGCTCGATACGCTGCGAAGAATCTGACTCCGACATCTCAAGTACGTTTTGTAACGTTGAAACAGAGCGGCAGTGCCAGTAACGCTCAAAATCATCCGCAACATCTTTGACAACGGGACCAATAGCCATGACGTCCAGATCGGAAAACAGCGGTTGCTCACCCGCCCCAAAATAGGCATCACCAATATTACGCCCGCCCACGATGGTCACCACGCCGTCAGCGGTATAACTTTTATTGTGCATTCGCCGATTTAGCCGGGCAAAATCGGTCAAATAGCCCAGGGCGCGCAGGATGCGAAAGGAAAAGGGATTAAACAGACGAATTTCTATATTAGGATGGCTATCCAGCAGCCGCAGCGTGTCATCAAGACCCGGCGTGTTGTTGTCATCCAACAGCAAGCGAACCTTCACTCCACGTTTCGCCGCCGCCAACAGAACTGAAAACAGCAACAGACCGGACATGTCGTTCTCCCAGATGTAGTACTGCACATCCAGTGTACGTTCCGCCATTTCTGTTAGTCGATAGCGAGCAGCAAAGGCATCCAGGCTGTCATCCAACGTAAGAATGCCACAATCTCCAGGGTGGTTAGCACAAAGTGGCGTGATGGCCCGCTCAAGTCGCGTCATATCAATCCGTGTTCTTGTCACCTTGCCGGGAAAGTAGTCTCTTGTAGAGTTGAGCGTTTTCTTCGTCAAAACAAACAAAGTATATTTGATCGGGAAGCGTACGACGGGTAATAAATTTTAACACCGTATTTACCGCTATTTCTGCCGCTGCGGCGCGGGGATACCCGTAGACTCCGGTACTGATCGCCGGAAAAGCAATGGATTGATACCCATTGGCCAGGGCCAGTTGCAGCGAATTCAGATAGGCGTCTTCAAGACGTTCAGCCTCATGATGCCCTCCACCTTGCCAGACAGGCCCTACGGTATGAATGACCGCTTTTGCCGGAAGCGCCCCCGCCAGCGTGATAACGGCATGCCCGGTCGGGCATTCTCCCTGTTGCTGGATAACCTGTTTGCAGGCCTCCAGCAATGCGGGGCCGGCGGCGCGATGGATTGCGCCATCAACACCACCACCTCCCAGTAGCGATGAATTCGCCGCGTTGACGATCACATCAACAGCGATCGTCGTAATATCGCCGTGTAACACATGCACGCGTGAATGCATAAATTCCCCCTGACAAAACACGATTCATCAAGTGTACAGCAGGGATTTCCTTGAAATCTCACTTTTTAACCACAAGTTTGCATGTCTAAGCCAGAATGGTTCATTTATATTCAATGTTAAGGATCGCCATGTTTTTCTGTTCATTGAGGTAATGCATTTTCACAGTAGCAATTTGCTGCACATTCTGAGGGGCAGCCGTGACCTGTTGATGATTATAGAGACTATTACGGGTGGTGCCATTGCGCATACAAGACAATTCGATCTGTTGTTGTTGGGTGTTAACGTCGCAGGGCGCTTCAACTATTGCGCCGCGAAAATGGATAACGCCGCCGGGCGAGATCTGTTGCGCCATTATGGGAAAAGTGAAAAGAGATAACGTACATAAACTGGCGCTAAAAATACGTTTAAAAAATGTGCACATAAGGGTTCCTCAATGATTAGTCATCCTTGAGGGATCTGAATGATCCTTCACCACTGCGAGTTACGATCAAATAAAAACGCTGTACGTTTCTATATTCATAGAACAGCGCCGCATTCCCAGCCACACCCTTAATGCAAATACAGCAAAAATTATGGCTGACTGGTTGAGTCAGGCCATTGTTGTGACAAATGCAGAGACTGCCCGTCCGAAACGGTAACGATAATTTTGACCGAATCCCCCGGTGAAATATTAAAGCTCAGTTTGGTTAGTTCAATCGGCCGATTAGCGGGGACCGAAAGGCTTGTTTTCTGCTGCGATTGGCTTTGTCCTCCCTCCCCCTTACGAACGGCAAGGACCTGGACCTCACAAACGCAGGGTTGGGCTAACGTCACCTGAGGAATAATGGTGTACATATCGCCTTGTTGGGTCGTATTGAATGTTATTTGATTTGTCAGCGCGGCAATGAGTAATAATGTATGCATCATATTCTCCCGAAAAAAAAACAGGGCTCACGCCCTGTTTATTATCAGTCAGAAAACTGAATTAGTGTTGGTTAGCTGTTGCATTGTTGCCAAAACCAACTTGCTGAATCAGCACATTGGAGTCAGAAGCAGTCTGATTAACCAGCGCGCCGTTGCGGCCACCGAACTGGGTCACGCTAATATCAGCATTTTTTGCATTCCACTGATCGATGGTGGCATTGTTCTGGAAGCCAGTCTGTTTCAGGCTAATAGTACTGTCATCAGCCCCCTGGCCTACGACCGCGCCATTACCACGCCCATGTTGGGTGATGGTGACATCTGATTTACGCGCATCGCTTTGCAGAGCATTCGCAGCGTTGTTTGAACCATATTGGTAGATACTCAGCGAAGAGTCTGGGCCATAGTTGCTACCGCCGCCATGATGATTACCGCCCCATTGCGGAACAACACCAGCCAGAGCACTGCCAGAAACGACGATTGCTGCGAATGCTGCCACTTTTAAAAGTTTCATGGTAAACCCCCATCGGATTGATTTAAACGTCGATCATGGATTAGCGTTGAGTTACGCGAATTGCCATTTGCGACTGTCTCTGCACCACAACTGCTGTTTTTTGTGTACCATACTGGGTAATATTCGCTTTATTACCAGAGCCTTTCTGGATAATTACAGCTGTATTACCATAAGAACCTTGTTTAATACTCGCGTCATTGGAACTACCCACCTGATCAATATATGCAAAGTTATATGATCCCGTCTGGTCCGTTTTCGCCCGGTTACCAGAACCTTCTTGCGAAATGACCGACAATAGCTTCGAGCCCCCCTGACGAGTATTTGCACTGTTCGCAGTGCCAACCTGACCAATAATGGCTGCCTGATTAAATGAAGACTTACTTAATTCATTTACCGCAAAGTTATATTCTGAATTAGCTAAATCATAACTTGTTGCGGATGCAATCCCAGGCACACCCAGTATTGTAAACATCATAAATAACAACTTGTTTTTCATGTTGTCACCCTGGACCTGGTCGTACATGAAGTTAAATTAGTTACCACTCAAATTGTTGTTAACATGACTTACATTTGTTAACGTCACGTTACGATGAAGAGTATGTCCGTTGAAACATTTTAAATAACTCACCCGCCAGTGGTATTTTTATATCCTGATTCACACCAAAGTATTAATTAACAGTAAAAAACACGGTTGCGACAGCAGGTTCTATTTCTTTTTTAACCCTGCAAGTGAATTTCTATGCAGTAACAAAAAAGTGCATTTCCCGCGATTTCCGCGCCTCCCAGCTTAGTGCTGCGATAAGCATCGGTACAAGTCGTGACAAGCATCATTTTTTTCTATCTAAAATTGTCCAAGTTGAATCCAGGCGAAACAATCCGAATTCATTAGGAATGTAAAACTAACAAACCATAAATTTATTTATTTGATATCAATGCGATAGCATAATTTGTATGATTTTTTAAATCTATGCAATAATGCTGAAATGTACAACTTTACTATCAAATCTAAACTCAATTAAAACCCAAAAATTACATTTTAATATATAAATTTACATTATGTAACATGTTTAACACTTGCTTTAAGATTTGTAATAGCTAGATTGAAAACAGTTGAAGTCCATTTGTTTTAATATTTTCACCCCGTTGGGTTGATATTTTATTTCTACACAGCAGTGCAACATCTGTCAGTACTTCTGGTGCCTCTATTTTAGTAGCGGCAGCTGTCAGGTGTGCGACTAAAAAGTGGAGTTTCATCATGTTTAATGAAGTCCATAGTATTCATGGTCATACATTATTGTTGATCACTAAACCTTCTCTGCAGGCAACTGCGTTATTACAACATTTAAAGCAATCACTGGCGTTAACCGGAAAACTACATAATATTCAACGTTCTCTGGATGATATTTCCTCCGGCTGCATTGTTTTAATGGATATGATGGAGGCAGATAAAAAACTGATCCATTACTGGCAAGATAATTTAAGCAGAAAAAACAACAATATAAAGACTTTATTGTTGAATACCCCTGATGATTATCCCTATCGGGATATTGAAAACTGGCCGCATATCAATGGTGTATTTTACGCAACCGAAGATGAACAACGTGTAGTCAGCGGCTTGCAAGGTGTATTGCGCGGTGAATGCTACTTTTCGCAAAAGCTCGCCAGCTACCTGATCACGCATTCCGGAAATTACCGCTATAACAGCACGGAGTCGGCACTACTCACTCACCGTGAAAAAGAGATCCTTAATAAACTGCGTATCGGTGCCTCAAATATTGAAATCGCGCGTTCGCTGTTTATCAGTGAAAATACCGTGAAAACGCACCTTTATAATCTTTTCAAAAAGATAGCTGTCAAAAATCGTACGCAGGCGGTCTCGTGGGCCAATGATAACCTCAGGCGATAAAGCCATGAAACGCTATTTGAACTGGATTGTGGCAGCAAATTTGTTCTTTGCTGCCGGGAATCTACACGCGGCTGTAGAGGTGGAGGTTCCCGGACTGTTAACTGACCACACTGTCTCTTCCATTGGCCATGATTTTTATCGCGCCTTTAGTGACAAGTGGGAAAGCAAGTACACAGGAAACTTAACCATTAATGAAAGGCCCAGTGCACGTTGGGGAAGTTGGATTACGATAACGGTTAATCAGGACGTTATCTTCCAGACCTTTTTATTCCCGACGAAAAGAGACTTCGACAAAATAGTGGTCTTCGCATTGGCAGAAACTGAGGAAGCATTAAATCGCCGGCAAATAGATCAAACACTATTAAGCACAAGCGATTTAGCGCGTGATGAATTCTAAAACATGATTTTGTCCGGAGGCTTTCATGCGTGTCAAACATGCAGTGGTTTTGCTCATGCTAATTTCGCCATTAAGTTGGGCCGGAAACATGACGTTCCAGTTCCGCAACCCTAACTTTGGTGGCAACCCAAACAACGGCTCTTTTTTATTAAATAGCGCTCAGGCGCAAAACTCATATAAAGATCCGAGCGCTGGCGACTACGGGATCGAAACCCCAACAGCACTGGATAACTTTACCCAGGCAATTCAGTCGCAAATACTCGGCGGCTTACTCACCAATATCAATACAGGTAAGCCGGGGAGGATGGTAACCAGTGACTTTATCGTTGATATCGCCAACCGGGATGGGCAACTGCAATTGAATGTCACTGACAGGAAAACGGGAAGAACTTCGACTATTGAAGTGTCAGGTTTACAAAACCAGTCAACCGATTTCTAAATGAGAGCCACGAAAGGAAAATATCATGCAGCGCTTACTTATCATGGTGGCAGTAATTTTACTCAGCGGATGCTTAACCGCCCCGCCTCAAGAGGCCGCTAAGCCGACATTAATGCCCCGAGCCCAAAGCTATAAAGATTTGACGCATCTACCCATGCCTACAGGTAAGATATTTGTGTCGGTATACAACATTCAGGATGAGACTGGCCAGTTTAAGCCTTACCCGGCAAGTAACTTCTCTACCGCCGTCCCGCAAAGCGCCACGGCTATGCTCGTCACCGCATTGAAGGATTCTCGTTGGTTCGTCCCGCTGGAACGTCAGGGGTTACAGAACTTGCTTAACGAACGAAAAATCATTCGTGCGGCTCAGGAAAACGGTACGGTTGCCATTAACAACCGGATCCCGCTCCAGTCTCTGACCGCCGCAAACGTCATGGTGGAAGGGTCAATTATTGGTTATGAAAGCAACGTTAAATCAGGTGGTGTCGGCGCGCGCTATTTCGGTATAGGCGCCGATACGCAATACCAGCTTGACCAGATAGCGGTAAACCTGCGTGTGGTTAACGTCAGTACCGGTGAGATCCTCTCATCGGTGAATACCAGCAAAACCATTCTGTCTTATGAAGTGCAGGCAGGGGTGTTCCGCTTCATTGACTACCAGCGTCTGTTGGAGGGTGAAATTGGTTATACCTCTAACGAACCGGTTATGCTTTGTCTGATGTCAGCAATTGAAACCGGCGTTATCTTCCTGATTAATGACGGAATAGATCGCGGGTTGTGGGATTTGCAGGATAAGAAACAAGTTGATAATGACATCCTGGTTAAATACCGCCATATGTCGGTACCGCCAGAATCCTGATGGGTCGTTACAGCATAAAAAGCGTGAGGGAAGCCTCACGCTTGTTTTATTTACTGGTCGGGGTTGGCGATATCCTGTTTTCACGGCGTGACGCCAGCCACAAGCCGCTATTTTTCATCGCATAGCCAAATACCAGACCCAGCGCCAAAGATGGCACGACCAGTCGCCAGTCCCCCTGCCCTGCAAACGTTGCACAAGCCCCAATAAACGTGCCCGGCACGAATGAAAGCAACCATTGCTTTGCCTGAATACACATCAAAAACGCGACAATTCCCGTCATGACATAGCCGACAATATCCATATGCGGGGCAAGCGCACTGCCGTTAATAATCACCAACGCCCACACCACACCGCTTAGCAGCGTACACGCCGAGATCCACAGCCCTTTCAGCCCACCTTGCGGACAGGCAAAGTAGGCAGTGCAGCCCAGAAACCCAGCCCAGCTGAGTAAACCGAGAGAAACGGCCACCCATCCCCAGATCCCGGAGAGAATGCCCGTTGTGATTGCAATTGAGAGAAGTATGTTCATGCCGCGCATCTTAGCAGAAAAACGGCATTGGAATGAGATCGCGCACACAAATTATGCAAGTTGATAAATTGCGTTGCAGTTTAGCGTGATTTAAATCACATTTATTCGTCTGTCTCTTCCTGTAATTCGTCCCACATCGCACCAATCGCATCACGTGTCAGGGGCGCAATAGTACGCCAGAATGGCGTATTCGCATGCGCTTCAACTTTGCCCAGAAACGTGCCGCACCAGGGTAACAGGTAGTCCACAAACAAGGTTTCAAGCGCTTCGCTTTCATCTTCCGCAGACTGGTCTTCAAGCCATGAAGCCGCCAGCAACAGCGTGCCAATATGATCTGCCGGCGTATCTGCCAGCGGCATTCCCCGGGCAGACAGGAATGCACGCACATCCGATTCTTTAGCCCCTTCTACCCAGGCGCTGCGATAAGGCGGCACCGCGCAATCGTCTCCCACAAATAACGCGTTGTAATCCGCAGCCAACTGAGGCATATCGCAGCTCTTCTGCAGACGAGCCAGCAGTTCGTCCTGTTCCAGCGGCCAGTTGGCGGAGAGTTTACCTTCGCTAATCAGGGTAAACAGAGGAACCAGTAAAGGGTCCTGCGGTTGGCGGTAAAACAGCGAGCCCAGTACACGACACAGGATAGAAAACTCGTTCATTAATATATTCCAGTTAGTAACAATTACAGTTCAGCAAATTCCGCGATCGGCTCCATGCCTCGCGATTCCAGAAACGTCAGCAAGCGCTTTGGCGTAACGTTTAAAATTCGGTCTTCCGGGAAATTCACATCATCGAGTATTTTACGACATTCACCGAAATCTCCTAAGGTGAAAGCGGTATGTGAATCTGACCCTAACGCGACCCAGCCGCCGGCATCACGCACAGCCGCAGCAACAGCGCGGCAATTGTCCTCACTGCCCTTACGCGAATGCAAAAACGAAGAGTTGTTGATTTCCAACGCAACCTGGTATTTTGCCGCTGCCTGAGCAATCGCAGTAATATCGACGGGATATTTGGGGTTACCCGGGTGGCTGATGATATGGACGTTGCCACTGGCCATAGTGGCTATCATCGCCTGCGTATTCGTCTCTTTATCGTGTGGCGCAAAAACCGGCTCATGAAAGCCTGCGATAATCAGATCCAGGGAAGTGAACATCGGACCTGAACAGTCAATTTCGCCTTCAATATTTTTAATATTCGCTTCAATTCCGCGCAGGATCCCTATGCCGTCCACGACACGAGGCCAAATGCGCATATTAATAAAGTGCCAGTGGTGAGGCGCATCCGCCATGTCCGGTCCATGATCGGTAATGGCAAACAACTTGATGCCTTTGCGACGAGCTTCAGCGATGTAATCACTTAAGGTGCTGTAGGCGTGGGTGCTGGCGACGGTATGCATATGCAGGTCAACGGGATACATAACTCTCTCCTGTAGTCATTTTCCGTCAAGGATAGCAGGTATCGCCGCCATTTATTAGCTGAAACCCGGCAGATGCCGGGTTGGCATTAGTATCCCCGTACGCGATCGACCTGACCCGTAACGGCTTTGCCACTTTCCAGATTGAAAATTGTACGGGAGATATAATCCACCGCTTCCGCCGGACGGGTAACGGCGGCGATATGCGGCGTCATGGCCACCCGTGGATGTTTCCAAAGCGGGCTGGTTTCCGGCAGCGGTTCACGGCTATAGACATCCAGCATGGCGCCTTTCACCTTGCCGCTTTCCAGCGATGCCAGAAGATCGTCTTCATTGAGATGAACGCCACGCGCCAGGTTCAGCACATAAGCGCCATCCTGTAACTGGCTAAGTAAACCAGCGTTAATGATGCCCACAGTTTCTGCCGTATTGGGTAGAAGATTGATAAGCACGCGAGTTTGACTCAAAAACGCACCCAGCTCTTCGGTACCGGCAAAGCTTTCCACGCCAGGCCAGGATTTACGCGTACGACTCCAGCAGCGCAGCGGGAACCCCCATGACTGCAAACTCTCGGCAACTTTCGCACCCAGGACCCCGGCCCCCATGATCCCGATGGTGAACTCATCGCGGGTATACTCTGGCAATGGTTGCCATTTCGCCTGATTTTTTAACGCCTGGTAATCATCAAAGCGACGAAACCAGTGCAACACCTGACTTACCGCATATTCCTGCATTTGCAGGCCCATACCCGTATCTTCCAGACGGAAAAGCGGGATCGAGGTATCCAACATTTCCGGGTGAGCGTTTAGCTTACTGAGAATGGAATCGACGCCAGCACCCAGCGCAAATACGGCTTTTAATTTTCGTCCCGCGAGCATTTCAACCGGCGGATGCCAAACCAGCGCATAGTCAGCATGCGCATTATCACCCGCTTTCCACTCACGGACGTTCGCGCCTGGTATTGCTTTTGCCAGCGCATTAATCCACCAGGATGTTTCGAATGTTGGGTGATAAAAAATTATATCCATTTTGTCTCCTGAGCATTGCTATGCGGAACTTTCTCGCACTTATTATCATCATTTTTTGAGGGATCCTCAGAGTAGCAAATTTTAGGATGCTGGCAAAAAAAACAATTCCCGCTTATTTAAGCTCCAGATTGTTTGAAGTTTGTGTAAATGCACGTTTTTTTCAAAAAGTTGATTGACGCCGGGACGGTATTTCCCTAAATTAGCGCCCGTTCCGGTAGCGCAGGAACAACAATATGGTGAGGTGTCCGAGTGGCTGAAGGAGCACGCCTGGAAAGTGTGTATACGGCAACGTATCGGGGGTTCGAATCCCCCCCTCACCGCCATATTTTAAGAAGAGCTCGTACGCAAGTACGAGCTTTTTTTTCGCATATTGCACGCCTGCGGGGGGATGAGAAGCCCCGACCGGGGTTCGACTACTGGCGTAGCCAGTTGGACAGACCGGGAGCATCGCGAACGGGCTGCCCCGAAGGGGCGAGCAAAGCGAGTCAATCCCCCCCTCACCGCCATATTTTAAGAAGAGCTCGTACGCAAGTACGGGCTTTTTTTCGTATATTGCACGCCCGTGGGGGGATGAGAAGCCCCGACCGGGGTTCGACTGCTGGCGCAGCCAGCTGGACAGACCGGGAGCATCGCGAACGGGCTGCCCCGAAGGGGCGAGCAAAGCGAGTCAATCCCCCCCTCACCGCCATATTTTAAGAAGAGCTCGTACGCAAGTACGGGCTTTTTTTCGCATATTGCACGCCCGTGGGGTTCGACTGCTGGCGTAGTGAGAATTAAAAGAAACGGCCCCTCTCACCACTGGCAAGAGGGGCCGTTCGTTATGACCGGCTGTCGATTATGCGCCTACTGGCACATTATGCGCGGTGTTTTGCAGCACCGGTCCGGTATATTTCTCGATCTGCAACTGTGACATCTGCCCGCAGTTCCCCTGCGCCAGGCTGGAGGAACCGACGTCAAAGGTCAGGCAGTTGACGTTACCGTTCTTGCACAGCGAACCAGGCTGTGACGGATCGGCCGGGTCAAACCACGCCCCTTCGCTGATCCGCACCACCCCTTCACGGACGTTATCGGTAATCACTGCCCCAACCAGGATCTGCCCGCGATCGTTAAAGGCACGAACCAAATCGCCCGCACTAATGCCACGTGCGCTGGCATCCTTCGGATGGATCCAGATAGCCTCACGGTCGGCTACTGCATACTTCTTACGTAGCGGCGTGTTGTCGAGCTGAGAGTGTAGACGGTTAATCGGGTGACCGGTATTCAGCGACAGCGGGTATTTCGCTGCTTCCGGCCCGCGATACCACTCGTGAGGCGGCATCCAGGTCGGGATCGCTTTACAGTCCTCGTAGCCCATTTTGGCAATGGCATCAGAATAGATTTCGATTTTGCCGGACGGGGTACCCAGTGGATTAAGCAGCGGGTTCTCGCGGAAATCAGCAAAGCGTACCCACTGTTTATTCTCTTCCGGAATCGGGAAGCGGATATAGTTGTTGGACGCCCAGAACATATCAAACGGCGGCAGCGCCACGCGTGCGTTACGCGCCTGAGCTTTCATGTCGTCATACATGCCTTTTAACCATAACATCTCATCTTTACCTTCGGTAAAGGCGTCGTGTACGCCGAGGATCTCGGCAATACCGGCAAAGACGTCAAAGTCATTTTTCGCTTCATGCTGCGGCGGCACACACTGGCGTAGCGGGAAGACGTAGAGCTGCGAGTAGTCGCCGCCCATGTCCAAATCGTTACGTTCATAGGTCGTGGTAACCGGCAGCACGATATCAGCATGTTTCGCTGTTGCCGTCCAGTAAGGTTCGTTGACGACCACGGTCTCCGGGTTCTGCCAGGCTTTGACCAGGTTATTGGTATCCTGATGCTGGTGGAAGGTATTCCCCCCCGCCACGTAGACCATTTTAATATCCGGGTAGGTCACTTTCGTGCCGTTATAATCAATGGTCTTGCCAGGGTTCGCCAGCGCATCGGCAATACGCGCTACCGGGAACGGTGTAATGTCTTTTGCCGCCGGAGAGGTTGGGCTACCCGCCGAAATCCCGGCAAGAATGCCGCCGCGCGCGGTCGGACTACCGCCGGAAGAGTAGTGATAGCTAAAGCCGAAGCCGCCGCCAGGCAGACCAATCTGCCCCAGCATCGACGCCAGGGTCACCATCATCCAGTGCGCCTGCTCGCCGTGATGTTGGCGCTGAATGCCCCAGCCGCCCATGATCATGGTGCGGTGTTTTGCCATATCGCGCGCCAGCTGTTTGATCACCTCGGCGTCAACACCGCTGATGTCCGCCGCCCAATTGGCGTCTTTCACAATACCGTCGTCCTGACCGGTCAGATACGCTTCAAACTTATCGAAGCCGACGGTATAGGTTTTCAGGAAGTCAGCGTTATGCAGTTTTTCCACCAACAGCGTATGGGCAATCCCCGCCATCAGCGCACAGTCGGTATAGCTGTGCGGGCCAATCCACTCGGCACCCAGCATGCGGGCGCTGTCGCTGTGCACCGGATCGATACAGATCATCCGGGTGCCTTTTTTCTTCAGCGCTTCAAAACCAGTCTGGCTGACGTGATCCGGCAGGTTCCAGCTGTTTTTAAGCGTGATCATAGGGTTACAGCCAATCATCACCACCAGCTCGGTGTTTTCAATGACGTTCGGCCATGCGGTCTGCTGCTCGTAAACCTCAACAGAGCCCACTACATGCGGCATAATTACCTGTGCGGCACCGGTCGAGTAGTCGCCGGAGTAGCCGACAAAACCGCCTGCCAGGTTCATCATGCGCTGCAGTAGCGTTCTTGGGTTGTGGAACATCCCCACGCTTTTCCAGCCATAAGAGCCCGCATAGATAGAGGACGGTCCGTGCTCTTTCTGCAGACGGCTGATTTCACCGGCCACCAGATGCAGCGCCTTATCCCAGCTCACGCGCACCCACTCATCGCGGCCACGCAGCTCTGGTTTACAGTCTTTCGCGCCGCCTTCCAGCCAGCTTTTACGCACCATCGGGTACTTGATGCGGTTTTCGGCATACACCTGATAAGGTGCCATGGTAATCAGTTCGTTCGGATACGGATCGTCTTTCACCGGACGAACGTCAACCATTTTTCCATCGCGGACAATCGCTTCAAACGCGCCCCAGTGGGCGCCGGTCAGAATGCCGCTTTCCGCCTGGCGTAACGCTACAAACTGCGGCAGCGCCTGGCTTATCGCTTCGGCCAGCGCCGAGCGTGGCCACATTCCCGCCAGCAGCGGTGCCGCCATTAAAGCTCCGGCACCAGCCAGAAAACGGCGACGAGTCAGATTCATACCTGCTTCCTGGCTCTGCTCCGCCATGTCATGGTCATTATTCTTTTTCATCATGGCTCCTTATTTTTTGTCCTGATCGGCTGCTGCGGGCATGTCGCTCGCGTGTTTTTGTACGTACTGGGTCAGAAGACGAACCTGTTCCTGCGTCAGCGACGTACGACCGGACATGCCTTTAACCACCCCAATCCACTGGTTGGCGTTAAAGCGATTCAACTCGGTAAGACCGTGGCAACCGGTACAGTTGTTAGCCATGAGTTCGGAGGCGTAGCTCCAGATTTTTTGTTGATCGCCAATCAGACTTTTCGCCGGCAGCCAAACCTGCAGATCGACTTCATGCCAGACCTGTTTCGTCTCTTCATCGGTTACCGTGCTGTTCACTTTCAACGCCTTACGCGCTTCCTCACCCAGCAGGGCGCTCATGATGCGTTTACCACGCGCGGCGTAGAACGCCTCGGTGACGCCATCCTGCTGCCAGCCTTTAACGTCAGCCAGTACCATATCACCGTCACGTTTCACTACCTGCACTTCGGTGGAAGCCATCAGGTTACCGTCGTTATGATCGGTTGTTTTCTCACTAAGCCAGAACGGTTGGGTTTGAATGGTGTACAACGTGGTCGCCGTTGCCGGCGTTTTCGCTGCCGCATTCGCCAGTTCGCTCGCCCCTGCTGCCGCCAGGCCACTCATGTTTGGCAGAATGTGCGCGACGCCTTTATGACAATCGATACAGGTTTGGCCCTCTTTGATCGCCACCGGGTGCTGCTTACGGGCTTCAGGCGTTTGCGCCAGTATATCCATCGCTTTGTAGTCGTGGCAGGAACGACAGGTTGCCGAGTCGTTCTTCTTCAACCCATCCCAGACGCTCTGGGCCATCGCGAGCTTATGTGCCTCGTATTTTTCTGGGGTATCGATTTTGCCGGTCATTTCACCCCAGACATCTTTCAGGGCGCCAATTTTGGTCAGCATATAATCGATCGGTTGGTGGGGAACGTGGCAATCGGCACACTCGGCGCGAATACCTTTATTGTTCTGGAAATGCACACTGCCCTGATATTCCGCCAGAGGTTGTTGCATGGTATGACACGACACGCAGAATTCAGTGTCGCTGGTTTTATGCATGATAGTTGCCGTACCCGCCAGCAGCACGACACCAATAATGATCCCAACCAGCAGGGCGATAAATATAATTTTTCGCCTACCTGAACGTTCCAGTGAAAGTTTTCTCATCTTATTATTTAACCCTTTTCCTAAAATAAAGACGCAATAGTCCTTGCCACATGACAATCGCTATATAAAAATATTTATAGCGATTACCGTCATCTTCTACTCCAACAATGCTTATGGAAGTTTGATTCTGCGGGCTAATCATCAGAGGTTGATTAGCCGATAATTTCAGCGTGGTATCACATTGCAAATCGAACAAACCTTCGCGCAAATGTTGATATATTTTGATTATTTCAGTGTAGCGATTTGTTCTTTTTTCGCGCGGTCGATACTACGAATAATGATCTCTCGTTGGTTATCGTCCGGCGGTAACAGTTTCAGCATCAGTTGCCATGCTGCTATCGCTTTATCATATTGTTGATGCTCAAAGGCGTTAAACGCCACAAGGCTGAGTACCCGTACATCGTTATGGTTATTTTTAAGCAACGTATCAAGCAACTGCTGGGCTTCACGGCTATCATTCGGATCCGTAGAGTGCAGCAATGCTTCGGTATAGCCCAGTTGCGCATCCGCATTTCCCGGCGCCAACTGTCGCGCTTTATCAAATGCCTGTAACGCAGCCCCGGGGTTATTCAGCACCAGTTGTAGCCTACCGAGCATCGTCCAGCTTAGCTGATCTGCCGGATATTGCTGCAGACGAGTACGTAGCCCCAGCGCCAGGCGAAACAGCTCTTCTTCCGACAGCGGTTTCCCCTGGGGATCCATCACGCGCTGCATCAGTTGCGGCGTTTGCTGCACGACCTGCTGCCACTCAATTACACGGGGGACGTAACTCGTTCGGACGAATACCCCTACGCATAAAGAGGTTAGTATAATAACCCCGAGAATATACACCCAATAGCTACTATTTTTGTTATCCGTTTTTGGCGACTCAGGCAAATCTTCCAATAAATTCAAGCGTAAATCGTCAACCAACTGCTGTTGCTGAGCCGCATTTACCGGAGAAATGTCTTCATCAAGCTCCTGAAGACGCGCACGAAAAATCATATGATTCATCGTATTACGATCAACGCGCTGTCTGCCTGACCAGGGAATAAACAGCAGTGCCGCCGTCCCCAGCAGTAAAATCATCATGATAAGAAAAGCGACGATCATTTCAGGGTCCTTTTATTTTCATCGAGAAGCGCTTGCAAACGCGCCTGCTCATGCGGACTGAGTTCCGTTTCCCGCGCTGCCCGCGGGCGACGGCTTAAACGGAAAATGACCAGCGCGCCGCCCAGTACAAAACAGGCGGGCAGCAGCCAGAGGATCAGCGTCGCCAACGTTACCGGCGGCTCATAGGTGACGAAGTTACCGTAGCGCGCCACCATATAATCGGTAATTTGCTGATTGCTTTGCCCCTCCTCCATCAGTTGCCAGACTTTTTTACGCATATCGGCGGCAATCATCGAATTGGAGTCGGCAATACTGTTGTTTTGGCATTTCGGGCAGCGCAGTTGCGCGGTCAGTTGGCGGAACTGTTGTTCCTGAGCCTCATTTTTAAACGGATAAGTGTCAATCGCCGCCAGCGCCTGAAACGATAGCAACGCCGTCAGCAACGTCATTAGCAAAAATCTCACGCGCTGCCCTCCCGACTGTATTTATTCCACAACGACAGGATTTCCTGCTGCCATACCTGTTCGTTCAGATCGCCTGCATGGCGGTAGCGAATAATGCCTTTGCCGTCGATAAGAAAGGTTTCCGGCGCACCGTAGACACCGAGATCCAATCCCAGCATACCGTCACCATCAAACACCCCCTGCGCGTACGGATTACCCAGCTCCTGCAGCCAGTCCAGCGCCTTCTGGCGATCGTCTTTATAGTTAATGCCCACGATGCGAATACCCTGCGCCGCGAGGGAACGCAGGTATTGGTGCTCCGCGCGGCAGGTTGGACACCAGGTCGCCCAGACGTTAAGCAGCACCGGTTTACCGTTGATAATACTGGACGCGTCCAGCATCACGTCAGGCTTCTCCAGCGACGTCAGATGAAACGCGGGGAGCGGTTTGCCAACCAGCGCCGACTCCAGCGCCGTCGGGTCATCGCCGTCGCTATTGCGCAGCAGTTGCCACATTAGCGCTGCCACCAGAATCAGAAAGATAACCAGCGGCAGATAAAGGACTTTGCGGTTCATTGTGCGTTCTCCGGCAGCGATTTACGTAAGCGGTAGCGCGGGTCCAGAATGCACAATACGCCACCAAGCGCCATTAACATTCCGCCAAACCAGATCCAGCGAACAAACGGTTTGTAGTACAGGCGCACCGCCCAACTGCCGTCATCCAGTTCTTCACCCAGCGCGGCATACAGATCGCGCACCAACCCGCCGTCGATGGCGGCCTCGGTCATCTCCATCCGGCTGCTGCTGTAGACGCGTTTTTCTGCCCGCAGCGTGCTGATATGCCGCCCGTCCTGCGAGACGTCAATCACCGCTTCACCGCCAAAATAGTTCGGACCTGTAATGTCCTGAACGTCGCGGAAGACAAAGTGATATTGATGAATATCGACGCTATCGCCCGGCTTCATACGCACATCGCGCTCAATGCTATAGTTCTGGCTAAAGGCGATGCCAATCACCGTCACCACCAGCCCGACATGCCCAGCCACCATCCCCCAGTGGCTGCGCCCCAGGCGAGTTAGCCCGCGCCAGAAGGTATGGCGATCGGTAGCGCGTTCCACTACCTCCATCACTGTCAGAACCAACGCCCACAGCGACATCAGCAGACCAAGCACGGTCATCGCCTTAATACGGTCCTGCATCAGCCACGGCAGCACCACGGCCAGCACAATCGACACCAGCGCCGCAACCAGCAGCCGCTTACGCAGCTTATGCAATTCATCGCGCCGCCAGCGCACCAGTGGCCCAATCCCCAACAGTAGCGAGAAGGGAATCATCAGCACGATAAACAGCGAATTAAAGAATGGTTCACCAATTGAGATACTACCCAGCCCCAATAATTTATGAATCAGCGGCAGTAGTGTGCCCAACAGCACCACCAACATCGCGGCGATCAGCAGGACGTTATTCCCCAACAGCAGCGACTCGCGCGACCACAGCTCATGGTGTACCCGAGAGCGCACCTTCCCGCCTTTAATGGCAAATAGCAGCAGCGAGCCGCCGATGGTGATCACCAGCAGCGCCAAAATAAACAGGCCGCGCGTCGGATCAGAGGCGAATGAGTGTACAGAGATGAGCACCCCGGAACGCACCAGGAAGGTGCCGAGCAGGCAGAGCGAGAAGGCGAGGATTGCCAGCAGCACGGTCCAGGATTTGAAGCTACCCCGCTTCTCCGTTACTGACAGTGAGTGAATCAGCGCCGTACCGGCCAGCCACGGCATCAGCGAGGCGTTTTCGACCGGATCCCAGAACCACCAACCGCCCCAGCCCAGCTCGTAGTATGCCCAGGCAGAACCCAACACAATGCCCACCGTCAGGAAGCTCCACGCCGCCAGCGTCCACGGACGCGACCAGCGCGCCCAGGCGCTGTCCAGACGCCCGGTCATTAACGAGGCGATGGCAAAAGCAAAGGCGACGGAAAAACCCACGTACCCCATGTACAGCATCGGTGGATGAAAAATCAGTCCAATATCCTGCAGCATCGGATTCAGATCGCGGCCCTCAATCGGAAAGTCCGGCAGCGTGCGAACAAACGGGTTCGAGGTCAGCAGGATGAACACCAGGAAGCAGAAGGAGATCATCCCCATCACCGCCAGCACGCGGGAAGATGCTTCCAGGGGAATGTTGCGGCTCAGCGCCGCCACGGCAAAGGTCCAGCCGCTCATCAGTAGCACCCACAGCAGCAGCGACCCTTCGTGCGCCCCCCAGGTAGCCGCCACGCGATACCATACCGGCAGCAGCGTATTCGAGTTGCTGGCGACATACTGAACGGTGAAATCATTCACCACAAAAGCATAAACCAGTATCAGAAATGACCCGAGGATCGCCGCAAACATGGCGAACGACAGCGGTTTCGCCAGCGCCATCATCCGCGTATCCTGGCGCATCGCGCCCCAGGTCGGATACAACCCGAGCAGGCAGGAAATACCCAGCGCCAGGCACAGCAGAAAATGCCCAATTTCAGGGATCATTGCGCGGCTCCTTGTTGATTCCCGGCAGGGTGATGATTTTCATCCATCGCCTCTTTAATCTCCGGAGGGGTATAGTTTTCATCATGTTTCGCCAGCACCTCTTTGGCGCGAATATGGGTACCGTCTTGCAGTGTTCCCTGTGCCACCACCCCCTGCCCTTCTCTGAACAGCGCTGGCAGGATCCCCGTATAGCTCACCTCTACCACGCCGCGCGCATCGTAGAGCTTAAAGGTCACGTCCAGCGTTTTATCGTCACGCTTCACGCTGCCTGGCATCACCATGCCGCCAATGCGCAGGCGCTGTCCCGGTTCCGGCTTCTGGCCATTTTCCCGCTTGCCGTAAATGATTTCCCCCGGCGTATAGAAGAGATCGATATTGGCGCTGAGCGCATACATCACCAGTCCGACCGTCAGCGCCAGTCCTCCCAACACGCTACAGGCAAGCCAGAGTCGTACCTTACGACGCGGATTCACAACGCCTCTCCTTTTTTACGCGCCGCCTGCATCCGGCGCTCGCGCGCCATTTGACGCTGTACGTCAGCCAGCAGCGCCCTGCGCTGCCAGCAGGCATGCCAGACCACAACCAGCAGCGAGAGCGCCGTCACGGTAACCGCCAGCCAGACATAAAAGGCGTAGCCGCCCATCTGCCAGAAATCACTCCAGGAGTGGAAAGCGCTGGTCATGGATTAACCTCGCTCTTGCGCCCGGAAACCAGCTGCGCCACCCATGGGCGACGACGTTCCTGCAGCAGAATCAAATTACGCATACGCATTAATGTCAGAGTAATAAAAAGGAATAAGAAGCCGAAAATCGTTAAACGCAACGGCATACGCATAGATGGATCGATGGTTTTCTGCATATTGGTCGACCCCTGATGCAGGGTGTTCCACCATTCAACGGAAAAATGAATAATCGGCAAATTGACCACCCCGACCAGAACGAGGATCCCGGCGGCGCGCCCGGCCAGGCGGCGGTCATCAAAGGCGTGATACAAGCCAATCACGCCGACATATAAGAACAGCAGCACCAGCTCGGAGGTCAGACGCGCATCCCACACCCACCAGGTGCCCCACATTGGTTTGCCCCAGGCCGAACCGGTGACCAGCGCGATGAAGGTATAGACAGCGCCGGGAAGCGCCATCGCCATCACCGCGTTGTCCGCCATTTTCATTTGCCAGATCAGCCCCACAAAGGCAGTCACCGCCATCGAGCCATAAATCCCCATCGACCAGATAGCCGCGGGCACATGCAGATACATGATGCGATAGCTTTCGCCCTGCTGATAATCCGCTGGGGCGTAGACAAAGCCCCAGATACAGCCCACCACCAGAAACAGCGCGCTCAGGATAGCCATTGCCGGAATAAATCGCCCGCAGACCTTATACAACCGCTCTGGAATGGCGAGTTGGTGTAACGCTTTCCACATTTTTTCTTTGCCTCATATTCCCGGAGATGACGGGAGTTATTGCACGCTGATTCGTAACGCTGCTGCAGTGGCGAACGGACTTAAGGTGGCGCTTCCTGCCAGGAAGGCCCCGAGGATCGCCAGATAGCCGTCAACCGGCAGCAGCATCTGCGCCGCGCCCACGGCGGCGGTCGCAAAAATTAATAAAGGGATCATCAACGGCAGCACCAGCAGGCTGAGCAATACGCCGCCGCGCCGCAATCCGACGGTCAGCCCGACGCCAATCGCACCAATAAAACTGAGCGTGGGCGTACCCAACAATAGCGTAAGCGCCAGCACTTGCCACTCCGCAACGGAGAGGCCGAACAGCGTGGCGATAAGCGGCGAAATGATTAACAGCGGTAGCCCGGAAACCACCCAGTGCGCGGCGACTTTCGCCAGCACCACCAGCGAAAGCGGGACTGGCATTAGCATCATCTGCTGCAACGAACCGTCCAGCCAGTCATCACGAAACAGTCGATCCATTGCCAGCAGCGAGGAGAGTAACGCCGCTACCCAGACGATGCCGGGGGCAATTTGCCGCAGCAACTGCGGCTCCGGGCCAATACTGAGTGGAAACAGCGTGACGATAATCAGGAAAAACCACAGCGGGTTGATAATTTCGGCACAGTTACGAAAGGCAAGACGCAGGTCGCGCCAGAAAATCTGCGTGATCATGCCACAGCCGCCTCATACTCATTGAGCGTAATCGTGCGCAACGGGACGCAGAGAGGCCGTAAAGGTTGATGGGTTGTCAGAATAACTGCGCCGCCATGGACGACATGCTGTTCCAGTCGTGTGGTCAGTTTTTGCACGCCAGCCACGTCCAGCGCAGTAAAAGGTTCATCTAAAATCCAGAACATTGCGCGGCTGAGCCACAGCCTGGCCAGCGCTACGCGCCGCTGCTGCCCGGCAGAAAGCTGAGCCACAGCCACATCTTCAAAACCGACCAGTCCGACCTGCTCCAGCGCTTGCCAGCGCGTCTCAAGCGACGCCTGCGGGTGATAAAAACGCAAATTTTCCTCCGCCGTCAGCCCCCCTTTTACGCCAACCTGATGGCCAAGCCACAACAGTTGACGATGCCAGTCGTCACGCATCCGATGCAGCGGTTTTCCCTGCCACAAAATCTGCCCTTCGCTCGGCGTTGATAATCCGGTTAGTAGCTGTAATAAAGAGGTTTTTCCTGCCCCATTAGGCCCCGATATTTGGACAACTTCGCCGGGCTGAATAGAACATGATAGGCGGCAAAAGAGTAGACGTTCATCCCGCAGGCACGCAATATTTTTTAATTCAAGCATTAGAAGGCGGATCCAGTTCGGGAGCGCAGCGTATTCAAGGATCTATAGTATAGCGAAAGTATGCGTTTCAGTTTGCCAAATATGTTAAAAAATATAAAACGCTCATGATCTGGAACATTATCGTAATATTTATCTCATCACGAATGTTTCATGATTATTAATAATAACTCGCCGATTAAGCGATAGCCGCCATTTTTTCGCCAGCCATCAACCATGCCAACCCATCCGCCCCCCTACAAGTGTACAATTAACAGACATAAATGCTGCATATGCATTTTTAATATTAAAATTTAGGAAGGACAGTGTTGATATTAATCTTTTCTCTCCCTGGTTATATGCTACGTTAATACACTTTCAAAAAGCAGGGACAATAAAATGAGTCTTATTTATGTTGTTGTTTTAACCTATATAAAACCGTTGAAAGACGTCGATAGCCTACTTCCTGCCCACGTGGATTGGCTGCAAAAAGGCTATGCGGAAGGTTTATTCCTGGCATCAGGCCGCAAAATTCCACGTTCCGGTGGTGTGATATTGGCAAAATGTGATGACGCTGAGAAATTAGAACACTATCTGAGTCAGGATCCCTTCCAGCAGGCTGGCGTCGCGAAAGTTGAGTTGATCCCATTTGAAGCAACCATGACGGCTGCCGCCTTAAAAGATATTCTGTAATACCGCAAAAACAAAGCCCGGTTTCCCGGGCCTTGAAGACGGCGTACTCATCAGTTGTAAGCGTTGAGCGTTCGCTGACAGAGCGCCGAGCGAACGCAATCATCTTTATTGAAACGAACGATCCCAACCATTTCATCTTCTTCGAAACGGGCCAGCGCATCGCTTAGCCCTGAGCGAACGTGGGCGGGTAGATCGCACTGGGTTACATCCCCATTCACAATCACCGTCACATTCTCACCGAGGCGAGTCAAAAACATCTTCATTTGTGCAGCGGTAACATTCTGAGCCTCGTCAAGAATGACCACGGCATTTTCAAATGTTCGTCCACGCATATAGGCGAACGGCGCGATTTCCACCTTACCAATCTCAGGTCGCAGGCAATATTGCATAAAGGAGGCTCCCAGACGTTTCACCAGCACGTCATACACCGGGCGGAAATAGGGAGCGAACTTCTCGGAAACATCTCCAGGTAAGAAGCCGAGATCTTCATCAGCTTGCAGAACCGGACGGGTTACAATAATCCTGGCCACATCTTTGTGGATCAGCGCCTCTGCTGCTTTTGCCGCGCTGATCCAGGTTTTACCACACCCGGCTTCACCGGTGGCGAAGATCAACTGTTTACTCTCGATAGCATTCAGGTAGTGCGCCTGAGCCTCATTTCGCGCCGTGATTGGCGTGGCATCGCGACTATCACGCGCCATTCCGATCGCTTCTACGCCGCCCATCTGCACAAGCGAGGTGACCGATTCATCTTCACGTTGCTTATGGCTACGCGAGTCCCGCCTCAGCACCCGTTTTGCTTCGCGACGAGCTTTGATCACTGCTTTTTGTCTTCCCATGGATAGCACCTTGAGTTGTAGGTATACATCACACGCGCCGTTGGCGGCACGATTATGCGCACGAACATCTGAGGGTTGGCTTCCTTGTAAGCCATTGCTTGCTTTTGGATAAGACGCCACCCACGGCTACGCGCACCGTACAGGGCGTCAGTTACAAGGATAAAAAGTGAAAGGGGGAGAGATTTAGCGGTGACGAAGTGGCTACCGGAAGAGAAACGTCCGCGTAAGGTACTGCTGTTACTGTGAAAAACGTGTCCAGTACAGGACTTTTCCATTCGCGATCTCCATAGTGAACAACTATCACCGCCGGGAACTACCGCTGTTACTTATAAGTACATCATAATCTTTCGCTAATGCAACAATATTTTTACTTGCCATTAACTTGATTTTGACTTGTCGCTACAGACAGTCTCTTGCAGAAAGATGACAAAATTATTTCATTCACAGACCGATCATAAAAAATAATTCGTTCATTCATGAAGATGTCAGTAAAAGCCCCGCCGCGCTGCGGGGCATAGATATCAAGCTTCGAGCAGACTCTGTCCGAGATAATGATCTGCGGTTTTGACACCCGGCAACGCAAAGAAGTAACCGCCACCAATTGGTTTGACATACTCCTCAAGCGCTTCACCGTTCAGGCGTTTCTGCACCGTCAGAAAACCTTTTTCCAGATCGTGCTGATAGCAGACGAACAACAGTCCCATATCAAGTTGACCTGAATTGGTCACGCCGAGCGAATAACTATAACCGCGACGCATCATCAGGCTGGACTCGGTCTCCTTCGTACGCGGGTTTGCCAGACGGATATGGCTGTCGAGCGCAATCACCTCACCTTCTGGATCGCTGGCATAGTCAGGCACATCGTGCTCATGCTGCATACCCAGCGGCGCACCGGTGTGTTTATCGCGACCAAAAATCGTTTGCTGTTCTTTCAGCGGCGTGCGATCCCAAAACTCCACGCGGAACTGAATGAGCCGCACGGCCTGATAGCTGCCGCCTTGCGCCCACGCAGGTTCGCCCTGCCCGTCCGTAACCCACACCACGTTTTGCATCAACTTCGCATCTGTAGCGTCCGGGTTCGCGGTACCGTCCTTAAAGCCAAGCAAGTTGACCGGGGTCTCTTTCCCTTTACTGCGCGCGGCGTGATCGGAAATAAATCCTTCACGTTTCCAGCGAACGCTGAGCAGATCGGGCGTATGTTTGATGATATCGCGCAGCGCGTGGATGACGGTGTCCTGTGTGTTGGCGCAAATCTGCAACAGCAGATCGCCATGGCACAGCGCTGCATCCAGAGAATCATTCGGGAAGCGCGTCATTTTTTGCAGCTTTTTCGGCATCTGCGGTGTCAGACCATAGCGCTCGTCAAACAGCGAGGAGCCGACCGACAACGTGATCGTCAAATTGTCTGGTGCGATGTATGCGCCAAGGATACCGGAATCCATCGGCGGTAACCGCGGATTCGGCGTATCCGGCGCAGGCCCACCGGTAGTCAGAAACGCAAATCGACGGGTTAGCAACCGGAACAGACGTTCAAGATCGGCCTTATCGCTGGCGAGAACATCGAACGCCACCAGCATCATGGATGCCTGCTGCGGCGTCAGGATCCCCGCCTGATGTTGGCCATAAAACGGCTGCACTTCACTGCGCGCATCAGGAGACAATGTTCCCGGCGCGCTTTGCTGTTTTTGCGCATGGGCAACCGGGCATCCGCCAGCCAACGCCAGCGCGCCGCCCAAAGCGCCCATCCCTTTCAACAAACGTCGGCGTGAAGGTTCGCTCACGCCGTTTTCATTATCTTGCTGCATAGTGCTTAATCCAGACCCAGAACACCGCGTAATTGTGACAAGTCTTCCGCCAGCGTCGTGATTGGCCCTTTCAGCGCATTGCGATCGGCATCGGTCAGTTTGTCATAGGTTTCAAAACCGTCTTTGGTACGGTACTTGCTCAGAATGGTATCGACTTTTTTGAAGTTCGCATCCACCTTCGCCAGCAGTTCAGCATTGGATTTTTGTAACTGCGGACGCAGGAGATCGACAATTTTCTGCGCGCCATCGACGTTAGCCTGGAAATCCCACAGATCGGTATGGCTGTAGCGATCTTCTTCCCCACTGATTTTGCTGGCTGCGACTTCTTCGATCAGCCCTGCCGCGCCACCTACCACTTTAGACGGTGGGAAGGCCAGCTCGCTAATACGCGTTTGCAGGTCAAGGACATCGTGGTTTAACTGGTCGGCATACTTGTCCATCCCTTTGGTGGTATTGTCACCGAACAGCGCTTTTTCCAGACGGTGGAAGCCGGTAAATTTCGGATCGGCAGCTTTTTGTTCGTAATCATCTTCCCGCGCATCAATGCTGCCATCGAGATCGGAGAACAGTTCGGCAATCGGTTCAATACGCTCGTAGTGCTGACGCGTTGGCGCATACAAGGATTTTGCTTTTTCCACATCGCCGACTTTAATCGCATCGGTGAAGGCTTTGGTACCCGCTACCAATTGCGCGGTTTCTGCCGTCACGTAGGCTTTGTACTCGGTAATCGCGCCGCCCAGACTCAACAGAGCATCACTGTGCGCGGCATCCGCTGTAGCGCTTCCTTTTACGATCAATTTGCCTTTCGGGTTGGTCAACAAGCCACAGGTCATATCATATTCGCCAGGCTGCAGGTTGGCCGTCATTTTCTGGCTAAAGCCCGGCGCAATGTTTTCGCGCTCTTCAACCACCATAACGCCTTTGAGGATCTCCCACTCCAGCGCTTTCTGGCTGTGGTTCTGGATGATGAACTGCGTTTTCCCGGCGTTAACCGTGATCGTCATCGGCTCACACTGTTTATCGTTAACCGTGACTTTCACCTGCGGAATATCGGCGGCTTGTGCAGAAAAAACGGATGCAAACAGCGTGGCAATACCCAACTGCAGCGCACTACGGCGAAAATGAAACGTCATAACCTGGTCCTTTGAATAAGTATGTTGTAACTAAAAAGTATTCCGCATCGCGTTGTTTTTAAGGTGCGGTACGCGATGCCGTAGTGCCTGAACGCGGCGGTAGCGCAAAAATAATGAATGCCGGAATCAGGTAGATAAACCAGACAGCCACTTCACTCACGCTTGGCGCCTCCTGATAGCCGAAGATTCCTTCCATCAACGTGCCAAACAGCGAGTGCGTCGAAAGTATGCTGCTTATGTCAAACGCCACATCCTGAAAATGATTCCATAACCCGGCTTCGTGGAAGGCGCGGATGGCTCCAGCGGCAAGTCCGGCGGCCACCAGCAAAATGAACAGACTGGTCCACTTGAAGAATGCCCCGAGATTGAGACGAATACCGCCGAGGTAGATCAGGTAACCCAGTACCACCGCGGTGGCCAGCCCCAGCATCGCGCCCAGCGGCGGCCAGATGCCGACATCCTGCTGAAACGCCGCCAGCAGGAAGAACACCGACTCCAGCCCCTCGCGGGCGACGGCAAAAAAGACCATCATCACCAGCGCCCAGCCGTGATGGTTGCCGCGCTGCAACGCGTTATCGACAGCCTGTTCAAGCTGGACTTTGACGTTACGTGAAACTTTACGCATCCAGAACACCATCCAGGTGAGGATCACCACGGCAATGACCGCCACGATGCCTTCGAACAGCTCCTGCTCTTTTTGCGGAAATTCCCCGGTGGTTTCGTTGATGAAAATCCCTAACGCCAGGCATAACGCCGCCGCCAGCAGCACACCAATCCACATCACACCAATCCAACGACCACGCTGAGTCCGTTTCAGGTAGCTGGCAATCAGGCTGACAATCAGCGCGGCCTCTAACCCTTCGCGCAACATAATTAGAAATGGAACAAACATGCGAAGAACCCTTAAACGTTATTCTCAGTCAATTGATGCAAAGAAAAGTAAATTACAGTGATAGTGATTATCATTACAGGAAAGAAAAACTCAAGCAGAATGTTTTGAGAATGATGACTGAATGTAAAAGGTTAGGCAGGTAATGGTTATAGCGAGCTTGCAGCGTAGGTAATAAAAGCCCCCCACATGCGTCAATGTCATTAAGTTAACGCCTCTATATCAGAAAGCATCAACCTGTATTCGCGAAGGTAATGAACATGCTATTTCAGAGAAAGGATTCCGTTCACCTCATGTACATCGTTTCTCTGAAACACCGATTCCTGTGAACGTGTAAAGGGCGTTCTCCGCCACGCCCTTTACAATCCCGGCTCCCGGCGGGAAAATTGCCGCTCCGCGGTCCCCTCCGTTTATTCCTCCAGGCGACCGGGCCGGGCGCGAGGTAGCGTCCCTGCAAAGCGCGCCCTGAGCCAGCATCCATGCTGGCTCTCCCGGCCTTACGGAAACACGTCGGCAATTTTCAGCCGGACCAGCCACACCTGACCTCCTGTGTTTTTATTTGAATATGTTGAACAGCAAAAAAGATTTTACTGAAAGTCAGAGCGTTGAAGCGATGACCCCGGTCCGGCTGAAAATCGATGAGGCGTTGACGGCTGACCGGGTCTGTCCGCAGGGATGCGGACAGAGGGGACGGCCTGCAGGGACGCAGGCTCGGCCCCGACCCGACAGGCAGACGGCATAAGACGAATAGCTCGCGCAGCGACGATTTTCCCGCCGGGAGCCTGGGATGCAAGGGAGGCGGCGGTGAGCCTCCCTTGCACGTTCACAGGTATAGCGATATCAGAGAAGCAATGCACATAAGGTGAACGGAAACTAATTCAGGGTAAAACGTTCTCCATACATGCTTAACCGAACGGTATTGCGCACGCGGCGGGCCTGAGGACAAAGGTAGATTATTCTGCCTGTAAACGAGACGGCGGCGCGGAGTGATAATGCGCGTCAGCCTCGGCAAAACGTTGCTGCATTGCGGTTGATGGTGCTTTACCCAACAGACTAAAGACGACAATACCGATGCTGCCGAAAATAAAGCCAGGGATGATTTCATACAGACCCAGCCAGGCAAACTGCTTCCAGACGATTACCGTCACCGCGCCGATGATCATCCCTGCCAGCGCGCCGTTGCGGGTCATGCGCGACCACATTACCGAGAACAGAACCACCGGACCAAACGCCGCGCCAAAGCCTGCCCAGGCGTAGCTTACCAGACCCAGTACACGGTTCTCCGGGTTGGCCGCCAGCGCGATGGACACCAGGGCCACAACCAGCACCATGATACGACCAATCCACACCAGCTCTTTCTGGCTGGCATTTTTACGCAGGAACGCTTTGTACAAATCTTCGGTGATTGCGCTGGAACACACCAGCAGTTGGCAACTTAAGGTCGACATCACCGCCGCGAGGATCGCAGACAGCAGAATACCGGCAATCCACGGGTTGAACAGGATTTGCGCCAGTTCAATAAACACACGCTCAGCGTTCTGGTTAACGGCACCTGCCAGCGATGGGTTGTTATTAAAGTAAGCGATACCGAAGAAACCAACGGCAACTGCGCCGCCCAAACACAGGATCATCCAGGTCATGCTAATACGACGTGCATGCACAATACTATGGTGAGAATCTGCCGCCATAAAGCGCGCCAGAATATGCGGCTGGCCAAAGTAGCCCAGGCCCCAACCCATCAGAGAAATGATGGCAACAAAATTCAGCCCTTTGAACATGTCTACGTTCTCAATGCTCTTTTGTTTAATCACTTCCAGCGAATCATCGAATCCACCCACGCCGATAATGACCATGACCGGCGTCAGGATCAGAGCAAAGATCATCAGGCTGGCCTGAACGGTATCAGTCCAGCTTACCGCCAGAAAACCACCGATAAAGGTATAAATGATCGTCGCAGCCGCCCCCGCCCACAGTGCTGTTTCGTAGCTCATGCCAAAGGTGCTTTCAAACAGACGCGCCCCTGCCACAATCCCTGAAGCACAATAGATGGTGAAAAACAGCAGAATAACCAGCGCGGAGATAATCCGCAGAATGCGGCTTTTATCTTCAAAGCGACCGGTAAAGTAATCCGGTAACGTCAGCGCATTGTTATTGTATTCGGTGTGTACGCGTAAACGTCCGGCCACCAGCTTCCAGTTGATCCATGCGCCCAAAATAAGGCCAATGGCGATCCAGCTTTCTGAAATCCCCGACAGGAAAATCGCGCCTGGCAGCCCCATCAGCAACCAGCCACTCATATCGGATGCGCCAGCGGATAACGCGGTCACGAATGGACCCAGACTGCGTCCACCCAGAATGTAATCGTCAAAGTTTTTGGTTGAACGCCATGCAATAAACCCTATCAATATCATGCCGAAAATATAGACACAGAATGTCACTAACATCGGTGTGCTAATAGCCATCAAAACTCTCCAAAATTATGTATCAGCAATGCCGTGGCTTGCCGTTTTATTACCCTGCCGGAACGTGGCAAAGATATCTATGTTTACCAGGCGACCGTATCCTGCCGGAAGCGATGGTCATTCACAATCGATTTAACACACCATTTACATCAAAATTGATCCAGAGTAGATAGCATTTTTCTGTAGGTTGCACTCTCTCACACTTTTCTTGGTTGCACCTTTGAAAAGTGTTAACTACCGCAGAGAAAAAGATTCCGTAATTTTTATTCGCCCTGTCACGAACACCAACTTTATTAACATTTCATTCATTTTCAAGCTTGCAAACCACGTCACATTTAACACGGTTGCACAAAGTTGCAACATAGTGGATATTTCTCGGTAACTATCAGACCCGTATTTCAGTACAACAGGAGTAAACGGCATGGGAACCACCACGATGGGGGTTAAGCTGGATGACGCCACTCGCGAGCGTATTAAAACAGCCGCATCACGAATCGATCGCACACCGCATTGGCTGATTAAACAAGCCATCTTTAATTATCTTGAAAGACTGGAAAATGACGATGCGCTTCCTGAACTGCCGGCACTGCTGGCAGGCGCGGCGAATGAGGGCGAGGAGTCAACCACGCCGCAGAATGAAACGCATCAGCCTTTCCTGGAATTTGCCGAACAAATTCTGCCGCAGTCCGTTTCCCGTGCGGCAATCACCGCCGCGTACCGCCGCGCCGAAACCGACGCCGTGCCGATGCTGATGGAGCAGGCACGTCTGCCGCAACCCATCGCCGAGCAGGCGCATAAGCTGGCGTACGATCTGGCCGACAAACTGCGTAACCAGAAGACCGCCAGCGGTCGCGCCGGAATGGTACAAGGTTTATTGCAGGAGTTCTCCCTTTCTTCGCAGGAAGGCGTGGCGCTGATGTGTCTGGCCGAAGCCCTGCTGCGTATTCCCGATAAGGCAACCCGCGATGCGTTGATCCGCGACAAAATCAGCAACGGTAACTGGCAGTCGCACATTGGGCGTAGCCCGTCTCTGTTCGTTAACGCGGCGACCTGGGGACTGTTGTTTACCGGTCGTCTGGTTTCTACGCATAACGAAGCCAGCCTCTCCCGCTCGCTCAACCGTATTATCGGCAAGAGCGGCGAACCTTTAGTGCGTAAAGGCGTCGACATGGCGATGCGCCTGATGGGCGAACAGTTCGTCACCGGAGAAACCATCGCCGAAGCGCTGGCTAACGCACGTAAACTGGAAGAAAAAGGTTTCCGCTATTCCTACGACATGCTGGGCGAAGCGGCGCTAACCGCCGCTGATGCTCAGGCTTATCTGGTTTCTTACCAGCAGGCGATCCACGCCATTGGTAAAGCGTCTAATGGACGCGGCATTTATGAAGGGCCCGGTATCTCTATTAAGCTGTCGGCGCTGCACCCGCGCTATAGCCGCGCGCAATATGACCGTGTGATGGATGAACTCTATCCGCGCCTGAAATCGTTGACACTGCTGGCCCGTCAGTACGACATCGGTATTAATATCGACGCCGAAGAGGCTGATCGACTGGAGATCTCCCTCGATCTGTTGGAAAAACTGTGCTTCGAACCCGAACTGGCGGGCTGGAACGGTATCGGCTTTGTTATCCAGGCCTACCAGAAGCGCTGCCCATTTGTTATCGACTATCTGATCGATCTCGCTACCCGCAGTCGCCGCCGTCTGATGATCCGTCTGGTTAAAGGCGCATACTGGGATAGCGAAATCAAACGTGCGCAAATGGACGGTCTGGAAGGCTATCCGGTTTATACCCGTAAGGTGTATACCGACGTTTCCTATCTGGCCTGTGCGAAAAAACTGCTGGCCGTACCGAATCTGATCTACCCGCAGTTCGCCACCCATAACGCCCACACGCTGGCGGCGATTTATCAGTTAGCGGGGCAAAACTATTATCCTGGTCAGTATGAGTTCCAGTGCCTGCACGGTATGGGCGAACCCCTGTACGAGCAGGTCACGGGCAAAGTCGCGGATGGCAAACTGAACCGTCCATGCCGTATTTATGCGCCGGTAGGTACACACGAAACCCTGCTGGCGTACCTGGTGCGTCGTCTGCTGGAAAACGGCGCCAACACCTCGTTCGTCAACCGCATTGCTGACACCACCTTGCCGCTGGACGAACTGGTTGCTGATCCGGTCGAAGCCGTGGAAAAACTGGCGCAACAGGAAGGCCAGATAGGTTTACCGCATCCGAAGATTCCCCTGCCGCGCGACCTGTACGGTAAAGGCCGGGAAAACTCAGGCGGACTGGATTTGGCTAACGAACATCGTCTGGCCTCGCTGTCCTCTGCCCTGCTCAATAGCGCGCTGCAAAAATGGCATGCCAAACCGATTCTCGAGCAGCCGGTTGCTGACGGTGAAATGACGCCGGTCGTTAACCCGGCCGAGCCAAAAGACATTGTCGGCTACGTGCGTGAAGCGACTCACAGCGAAGTGGAACAGGCATTACAAAACGCCGTTAATAATGCGCCAATCTGGTTTGCGACGCCGCCACAAGAGCGCGCCGCTATTTTGCATCGCGCTGCCGTTCTGATGGAAGGCCAGATGCAGCAATTAATTGGCATTCTGGTACGCGAAGCGGGTAAAACCTTCAGCAACGCCATTGCAGAAGTGCGCGAAGCGGTAGACTTCTTGCACTATTATGCAGGCCAGGTACGCGATGACTTCGATAATGAAACCCATCGTCCGTTAGGCCCGGTAGTTTGTATCAGCCCGTGGAACTTCCCGCTGGCCATTTTCAGCGGACAGATTGCCGCCGCGCTGGCCGCAGGCAACAGCGTACTGGCAAAACCAGCGGAACAAACTCCGCTGATTGCCGCCCAGGGTATCGCTATTTTACTCGAAGCGGGCGTACCGCCGGGCGTGGTACAACTGTTGCCAGGCCAGGGCGAAACCGTCGGGGCGCAGCTCACTTCCGATGAGCGCGTACGCGGCGTGATGTTTACCGGCTCGACGGAAGTCGCCACGCTGTTGCAACGCAATATTGCGACCCGCCTTGATGCTCAGGGCCGTCCAATCCCACTTATCGCCGAAACCGGTGGCATGAATGCGATGATCGTCGACTCCTCAGCGTTAACGGAACAGGTGGTTGTCGACGTGTTGGCTTCTGCTTTTGACAGTGCCGGACAGCGCTGTTCCGCGCTGCGCGTGCTGTGTCTGCAGGATGATATTGCCGACCACACGCTGAAAATGCTGCGCGGGGCGATGGCGGAATGCCGCATGGGTAATCCGGGTCGCCTGACTACCGATATTGGGCCGGTTATCGATGAAGAAGCCAAAGCCAATATTGAGCGCCATATTCAGGCCATGCGCGCCAAAGGACGTCCGGTATTCCAGGCCGTGCGTGAGAACAGTGACGATGCGCGGGAATGGCAAACCGGTACCTTTATCGCTCCGACGCTTATCGAACTGGAAAGCTTCGATGAATTACAAAAAGAGGTGTTCGGTCCGGTACTGCATGTCGTGCGTTACACCCGTAACAATCTGGGCAGCCTGATTGAACAAATTAATGCCTCCGGCTACGGCCTGACGCTGGGCGTCCACACCCGTATTGATGAAACCATCGCTCAGGTCACGGGATCTGCACATGTTGGAAACCTGTACGTTAACCGTAATATGGTTGGCGCCGTCGTCGGGGTGCAACCATTCGGTGGCGAAGGCTTGTCAGGAACCGGACCAAAAGCAGGTGGACCGCTGTACCTGTACCGCCTGCTGGCTAACCGCCCGGAGAATGCGCTGGGCATTACGCTTGCCCGTCAGGATGCAGACTATCCTGTCGATGCGCAGCTCAAAGCGGCTCTCGTGCAACCGCTGGAAGCACTCACCGAATGGGCCGCCGATCGTCCGTCGCTGCGTGCGCTTTGCCAGCAGTTTGGTGAACTGGCGCAGGCCGGAACGCAACGTCTGCTGCCAGGACCAACCGGCGAGCGCAATACCTGGACGCTGTTACCGCGCGAGCGCGTACTGTGTATCGCTGATGACGAGCAGGATGCGCTGGTGCAGGTTGCCGCTGTGACTTCGGTGGGAAGCTTGATCCTGTGGCCGGATGATGCGTTCCATCGCGAACTGGCAAAACGTCTGCCAGTTGCAGTCTCCGGGCGGATTCAGTTTGCCAAAGCGGACAACATCGCCACGCAGCCGTTTGATGCCGTGATTTTCCATGGCGATTCCGATCAGCTTCGCGCGCTGTGTGAAGCGGTGGCGGCCCGTGAAGGAGCGATTGTGTCGGTTCAGGGCTTTGCCCGCGGCGAAAGCAATATCCTGCTTGAGAGGCTGTATATTGAACGCTCCCTGAGCGTCAATACTGCCGCCGCCGGAGGCAACGCCAGCCTGATGACAATCGGCTAAGGTTGTGGTTAATTAAGGCTCCGGTAACGGGGCCTTTTTTATAAAGTCAGAGGGAAACATGAAACGAATTTTACTGACATGTGCAGCGCTGCTGCTGAGCGGCCAGGCGCTGGCAGATAACTGCGCCAACGCGAATAATCAAGCTGAAATGAACACCTGTGCGGCAGAGCAGTTTAAAGCGGCCGACGCCAAACTTAATGAAACGTATCAGAATGCGCTCAAGCGCGCCGCCCCGCCCCAGCGTGATTTACTGAAAAAAGCGCAAACTTCGTGGATAACCCTGCGCGATGCAGACTGTGCCTTAATCAGTTCCGGTACCGAAGGCGGAACCGCTCAGGCGATGATTTCCAGCCAGTGTTTAACGGATAAGACCAACGAGCGCGAAGCGTTTCTCGCCTCGCTTTTACAGTGTGAAGAAGGCGATTTAAGCTGTCCGCTACCGCCTGCCAGCTAACGCACGCGGATCCCTTCGATAATCATCCGCTGTACGCTCTCAACGGTCTGGTTAAAAAAGGCTTCATCACGCAGCGTTGCGCCCGTTACCGCCTCTACCTGTGGGGCAAAGTCTGCATAATGCTGTGTTGAAGCCCAAATCATGAAAATCAGATGGTGCGGATCGACAGGAGCCAGTTTCCCACTGCTGACCCATCCGGCAATCAACGCCGATTTCTCATCAATCAGCGTTTTAAGATCGCCCGTTAATTCAGCCATCAACAATGGCGCGCCCGCCAGCATCTCCATGCAGAATAACCGGGAAGCCTGCGGGTAATCGCGCGACACTTCCAGCTTCAGGCGAATATATTCTTTAATGGCCACCAGCGGCGCAAAGTCTTCGCGAAACGCCTTTAGCGGTGCCAGCCAGATGTCGAGGATTTGCCGTAAAACGGCAATATAGAGCACCTCTTTTGACGGGTAATAATAGAGCAGATTCGTTTTTGACACCCCCGCCTGCTCTGCTACCTGTTCCAGACGCGTACCATGGATCCCATATTGGGAAAAGATATTTAATGCCGCGGTTAAAATAGCCTGACGTTTTGCACTGACGGCCTGCGAGCGTTTACCGTTTTTTTTCTCTGCGCGTTGGACCATGCGCCCTCTCCTTCTTGTGAGGGCGTCAGCATACCAAATCACACGGTGAATGGTTAAATTAAAGCGATTCAGGAGGCGCCGCCTGCGGCTGCGCTTTTTTCTTCTTGAACTTCAGTTCGCTGACCAGCACGCCAACAATAATGAATGCCGCGCCTAACAAAGCCAGTAGCGGTAGGCGTTCACCCGCCAGACGACCAAAGATCCCCGCCCACACCGGCTCTCCGGTGTAGATAACCGTCGCCCGCGTCGGCGAAACGCTGCGCTGCGCCCAGTTCATGGTGACCTGAATAATCGCGCTAAAAATTCCTAATCCCAGCGCGACCACCAGCAATCCTGTCGACATCGGCGGTACAGACTCTCCTGCCGGGGCCATGGCAATAAACGCCGCCACAGAAGCGGTTGCCAGTTGCACCACCGTTACCCGACGCACATCTACTTTTCCCGCCCACGCGCTAATCAGAATAATTTCTGCCGCAATCGCCACCGCGCCCGCGAGCGTGATCCACTCACCTTCACCCAGCGCCAGTAAATTTCCCCCCGGTCCGGCAAGAAAAATCAACCCGATAAAGGCCAGTACAATCCCGACACACGGCATCAGGCCAGGCATACGCCCCAGGCACAGCCATTGCAACAGCGGCACCAGCGGTACGTACATCGCGGTAATAAACGCCGATTTACTGCTGGGAATAAACTGCAAGCCCCAGGTTTGCAGGCTATAGCCCAGCGCTATCGCAATGCCGATCGCCACGCCAGCTTTAAACTCCAGCCAGGTCAGCTTATGCAGCGTTCGCCACGACAGAAGCGCAACGGCCAGCGCGGCAGTAGCAAAACGCACACCGACAAAGAAAAAGGGCCCGCTCAGAGTAACGGCATATTGCACCGCCAAAAACGTTCCCCCCCAGAACATGGTGATCACAATGAGGATCGCCTCCTGAGGTTTAACAGAAAAGGAATAACGAGAAAGTAAAGACATGAGACACCCGATTAACAGAATGTCATTAGTCTGCGTTGCGTTTTGTTACAGTTCAACCTTGCTGACAAAAAAACCGCCGGATGATCCCGGCGGCGGTGGCTTCGTGACGGCTAAGATGAAACACGAGACCGTCACGACATAACTAACAGGCAATGCAATAATTACGATTTATTGTTGCCGTGGCTATTTTTGCCCCCTTTCTTGCCTGCTTCTGAAGCGCGTTGCGGGTCATTCTTGAAGTTGCCCCCGCTGTGCTGGCCACCTTTTCGACCTGCTTCTGATGCTCTTTCGCGGTCTTCCGCAAAGTTACCGGAACCGCCTCGATGGTTTGCCATTACTGACCTCCGTCATTGATTAGACATCATATTGCATAGGTACTGAGGAGTGATACCTCAACGCAGCGTCTGGGCGAGGCCCTTGTTTTCACTGCGTGGAATTAAGCTTAGCGAAGACCGGCCTGTTGACCAGCAAACTGTAATATCCTGCAACAGGATCCGCTGCATGATCAAAATAATAACAAGAAGAAATCAATAAGCCTTTCTTATGACTACCAAATTTCGCACGGTTAAATATGTATCATTTTGCAACAAAAGAGGATGTTATAAAAATTGTTATAAATCAAAGAAGTGTTTGTGAAATTTGCACTCCTGACAGTACGTCATATCTTTATAGGTAGGTAGCGAATCGCTACGGACACGGTTAACTCGAGGAGTAGTGTAAAATGGCAAAAGTTCTGGTGCTTTATTATTCCATGTACGGACACATTGAAACTATGGCCCATGCAGTTGCAGAAGGCGCAAATAAGGTAGACGGCGCGGAAGTCATCATTAAGCGTGTACCGGAAACCATGCAGCCTGAGATTTTCCTCAAGGCGGGCGGTAAAACACAAAATGCACCAGTCGCCACCCCGCAAGAACTGGCTGATTACGACGCCATCATTTTTGGTACCCCCACACGCTTTGGCAATATGTCCGGCCAGATGCGTACTTTCCTTGACCAGACTGGCGGGCTGTGGGCTTCCGGCGCGCTGTACGGCAAACTCGCCAGCGTATTCAGCTCAACGGGGACCGGCGGCGGTCAGGAACAAACCATTACCTCAACCTGGACGACGCTTGCCCATCATGGGATGGTGATTGTGCCGATCGGCTACGCAGCGCAAGAGCTGTTTGATGTCTCACAGGTTCGCGGCGGTACGCCTTACGGCGCAACCACCATCGCCGGAGGCGACGGCTCCCGTCAGCCAAGTCAGGAAGAGTTGTCTATCGCCCGCTATCAGGGTGAATATGTCGCAGGTCTGGCAGTAAAACTCAACGGCTAATCTTCAACAGGAGGATTCGAATGCCAACTCAAGAAGCGAAAGCCCATCACGTCGGTGAATGGGCAAGTCTGCGCAATACATCGCCGGAAATAGCCGAAGCCATTTTTGAAGTCGCGCATTATGACGAGAAACTGGCGGAAAAAATTTGGGAAGAAGGTAGCGATGAGGTGCTCATCAAAGCCTTTGAGAAAACAGACAAAGATTCGCTCTTTTGGGGTGAACAGACTATCGAACGCAAAAACGTCTAGCGCTCAGACTCCCCCGCTCGCACGGGGGAGTTTTTCTTTTACTTCGCCGCCTCATTCAACACGCTATCGAACTTATCGATTGGGCAAAAGCCGTTCGCATCTACCGGACACCCTTTCAGCTCCAGCGTCACACGCTGCGCCGGGGATTTCAGCGTCAGGACATCCGCATTACGCAACTGCTGCGAGCTTTGATAGACATATTCGATTTTCATCAGATCACGATTCGCCTTGCTGTCATGCCAGCGCTGGAAGACAATCTTCCCGCCGATCGGCGTACGCTCGTTCTGATCGTGAAGCTGGTACGGTTTGAAATCCAGCGCGGTGAGCAGCGAAGCAATGTTTGAGTCATGCCCCACCAGCACGGTTATTTTCGGTGCTTTCATGCGTTCGGTGACCAGCGCATTATCAATATATTTCACCAGCGGTTTGGCGACGTTCTGCGCCACTTCCGGCGAGGTGAACAGGCTGTCCTGATAGCCATTTTTCAGCTTCGACAGCACCTTCCACTGTTGATCGGACTTAATTTCCCCCCAGGCGACCTGGTCCATCGGGAATCCTTCGTAATATTGCAGCGTGAAAGCATCGACCAGAGAGTTCCCCACCTTTAATGGTCCTGACACCCCCGGCTCCTGCTGGTATTTGGCGCTGAACGTATCTTTGGCGTCGGTCAGGGAACACTGCTGTTTTTCTTTGCAGGATGGCGAGTCTTTGTAGCCTGTCATTTGCTCAAGCAATTGATAGCTGTCGCTGAGCTGCATTTTGCTGCGCTCTTTTTCCATCGCCTGGACAGCCTGCTGGCTGAAGGCGGCAGAATCATCGGTGATCACCGGGTTAAAGGTGGGATCCATAGTGCCCATTTTTTCCTGATGATGAACTGGAACGTCGCACCCCGGGAATGCGCCGGTGACAAAGAACTGCGCCGTAGCAACCGTACGCTGTAGGCTATTCGCATAGGTATAGACCGTGTCCGGAGCCGGACATTCGCCCGTTTTTACCATCCCTTGCTCTGCCAGCCACTCACGCATGTAGTGACCCATATAGACTTCCAGCACGCCGCCTTTGGTGGTGAGTTGCCCGCCAGGAACATCCCATTCCGGCCATTGTTTAGGCGTGGACTGCTCAAGAACGCTGCCGTTATTGGCTAAAGGTGCACGTAAGTTATGCCGACTCATCATCAATACTTGCTGAAGCTGGTAGCCTTCCGGCGCGGTCTGCGCGTACGCGGCGCCTGACACTAATACAGCCCCTGCCACGGCTGCGGCGATTAACGATTTATTCATCCCTACGACCTCTTGTTGTTATCAATCACAACAGAGTGTGACAGAAACAGGACATTTTTCCGGGAACGCTTTCGCAAAACAGGGCATCTACCGTGTTGTTTTAATACCGAACTCGCTATTGAGTTTGCGGATCCCTGGTGGGGTAAAGGTGACATGGCGACTACCGGTCTGCGTTTTAATCCACTTTTGTTCGGTAAACCAACGTAGCAGCGTTGCGCCAAGCACGCCGCCAGGATGGTAACGTCGCTCACTCCAGTCCAGACAACCGCAGGCTAATTTCCGCCGTGACGAGCCGGTAAAGAGGACGATCCCCATTTCCGTCAGCTTTTCCTGCCCGAGTTCAGTTAGCGTTTCACCATCCGGCGTTAACCACTGACGGGAAACGAACGTATCAAACAGTCTCACCGCCACTTCTCCGGCGAGATGGTCGTAGCAGGTGCGGGCATGCCGCAAACTTAGGGGCGTGGTGATTTTTCGAGGGGTAGATGTCGCCCACGCCACCCCCATCAGTCGTTCCAGCAGTTCAGCAATCTCCGCGCTTGCGAGGCGAAAATAACGATGCCTTCCCTGAGCGAGCGCCACCACAAAATGTTGTTCGCACAAACGCGCCAGATGCGCGCTGGCAGTCGAAGCAGACACATCCGCTACGGCGCTAAGTTCGGTCGCGGTCCAGGCGCGGCCATCCATCAGCGCACACAGCATACGCGAGCGCGATTTATCGGCCATGACTGCCGCAGTGAGCGCCATGCGCGACTCCAGCTCGCCCTCTTCTTCCTTTAACATCACGGATACCATAGTGACCTCGTTGGCGCTAAATATCTGAATTAACGATGCCATGAAAACGCGCTAAAGTCACCGAAGGGTCACGCCGCACGCACCATCATCTCCACACCCAGTCCAAGCAAACACAACAGAAAACAGCGTTTAAACACCAGCGGAGATATAACCCGTCGCACACGAGTCCCCATCCACTGACCAATCAGCGCAGGCACAATGGCCAACGCCGATAAGCTCAGCGACTGTGCGGGCAGCGCATTGTGCCACCACAGTCCGAGCGCCAGCGCCAGCGTTGAAAATGTGAAAGAGATCCCCAGCGCCTGCACCAGTTCATCTTTCTCAAAACCCAGGGATTGGATCCAGGGCACCGCAGGCATCACAAATACGCCGGTTCCGCCGGTCAGCAAGCCGGTAACGAATCCAACAACAAGGGAGTATGGCTTTTCACGGTGCGCGGCCACCGCGATCGTCTTACCCGCCAACGTCCAGATGGCGTAAGCCACCAGCGCTACGCCGAGCGCAAACTGGGTACGGGCCGTGTCGCCGCCGGTAATCCAGGCGCTGGCAAGCAGAGTCGCTACCACTACCGTCAACAGCATAGGCCACAGCCGTTTGAGCAATCTGCGTGTATTACCGCCGCCGCCAAACTGGAACAAATTACTTATAAGCGAGGGTAAGAGCAGCATTGCCGCCGCGGCAACCGGCGAAATAAGCGATCCGAGGATCCCCATCGCCACGGTGGGTAACCCCATACCGGTGACCCCTTTCACCATGCCGGCGAGGACAAATGTGGCGGCAATCATTATTACCAGAGAAGGTCCAAACGCTACAGAACTCGTCATATTGCACTTTCCTGCAAAGAGAAGGTGACTCATTCTGAACATCAATCACCCTGCTTGCTTCGCCAGACAACGAAATATGTCCTCCCGTTTTAGCGGCGGCAGCATAAAAAATGCCGGGTTTCCCCGGCACGAATATCAGAACGTTTTCGCCCACCACAACCGAAGCTTCATGCCCCAGTAACTGGTCCAGCCGCTGGTTGTAGACACCACCCGGCCTTGCGACATTACCACCAGCGTGGGCGTGACGCTGATTGCCCAACTGCGGGAAATTGCCCCGTTTGCATCATTGATGACCGGAAAGTCCACGCCTTTTCGCGACAGCCAGCGGGATACCTCGGCTTCATTGCCGGAGCGTAGCGCAATGGTCATCACGTTTTCCCCTTGCGAACGTAGCCTGGCGACTTCCGGCGTCGTGAAGCGACACACGCCGCACCAGCTGGCCCAGAAATAGAGCAATACTGGCTCGTGTTGACTCAGCGCCACCAGCGTGACGGTTTCACCATCCAGCGTTTGTAAAGGTGTGCTGTCAAAAGAGGCAGGGAGCTGCGGGGCACGCCAGGCATCCATCAGCAACATCACACCGGCCAACAACGCCAGTAAGATCAGCCCTTCGCGCAGCCAGCGGCGTAGCTTACTGACCATTGGCTGCCGCCAGTTTTTCTTTTACGACGTCCTCAAGCGTTTCCCATGGTACTGCGCCCGGAATGAGTTCATCGCCAATAATCGTTGCAGGGGTACCTTGCACCCCGACCAGTCGCGCCAGTTGCAGATTCGTACTCAGCGTTTCCGCACTTTGCGCGTCCAGCGTCACCGGAGTGGCACCCGCTTTTTCCTGGGCCTGCTTGATACTCACGTCAGTATGATAGCCCTTCTTCTGCATCAGCTTTTCATGCAGCGCCAGAAACTGCTGCGGATGCTGATGCCAGGTGGTCAGCACGGTCCGCGCCGCCAGTTCCGAACTTTTCCCTTTAAATGGCAGCGGTTTAATGACCACCGCCACGTCAGGGTATTTCTGCACAATTTTCTCCAGCATCGGATCGAGCTGTTTGCAGTATGGACAGTTGTAATCGGTAAAGTTTATCAGCGTCAGTTTCGCCTGCTTTGCACCAATTCGTGGGCTGTTGGGATCGTTAAACAGGGCTTCCTGAATAAGCGCTTCGATTTGTTTTTCCTGCTCCGGGGTAAATGGCGCAGGCTCTTTCGCCACGCTGACGGCGGAAAACAGGCTTAACAACAGAACAATCATCATCTTCATGGGGTGACTCCTTTAGCATCATTCAACATTTGCAATACCGCATCGCGGGTTAACAACGTTGGCAACGCCTGACCTTCCGGCAGACCGGGGCCATAAATTTGGTTATACGGCACAGCAACCTGGCCGCGTTTTTTCAAAAATTCGGTGATGGCTTCAGAAGGGAGCGTCCAGTCGCCGCGCAGCGCCACAACATCCGGCTGCTGCAGCGCGGCCTGGACGTCATCTTTATGCAAGACGTTGTATTTATTTACCTTACAGGTAATACACCAGTCCGCCGTGACGTCAATAAACACACGCTTGTGTTGCGCCAGCGCCTCTTCAATCGCCTGCTCGCTAAGCGGTTGCCAGTTCACGCTCTCTTTAGCGCTACTTTGCCCCGCCAGCCCTAAATGCGGGAGCAGCAATGTCGCAAGCCAGATAGCCGAACCCAGCATCATCACGCCGAGCAAACGCCGCAGGATATTCATCCAGCGCCCCGGCCGCGGCAGGCGCAGCGCCAGACCGGGACGCAGGGCCACCAGCAGCCACGGCAGACTCATCCCCAGACCTAGCGCGATAAACAGTCCCCACAGCGTCGGCAATGAGGCCGTCAGCGCCACCGCTACCGCCGTGCCCAGAAACGGGGCGCTGCATGGCGTGGCGAGCAGAGTCGCAAATGCGCCTTGCCAGAAATGTCCCGCCAGGCCGTTGCCGCCATGAGTCGCCAGCGTGGTGGTCATCGCTGAAGGCAGACGGAATTCAAACCACCCGAACAGGCTGGCGCTGAACGTCAGCATCACCAGTACCATGACACCGATGAACCACGGATTCTGGAACTGGATCCCCCAGCCAAGCGCCTGATTGGTTAACCGCAGTACCGTCATCAATAGCGCCAGCGCCATAAAGGAGACCAGTATTCCGGCTACCGATGCGAGGAATTGACGGCGAATCTGGCGGCGGCTTTTTTCCTCAACCAGTAAAATCGAACCCAGCTTCATGCCCAGCACCGGTAACACGCAGGGCATCAGGTTGAGAATCAACCCGCCCAGTAACGCCATTAGCGCCACCTGCCACAGCGGAAGCGAAGCGTTATCGATGGCTGGCGCTTCGCCAATCGCAAGACGGCTTTCCTGCGCCACGCCATTATCAGCCAAAACCAGCGTGACCGACTTACCGCGCAGATCCGGCGCGCCTTCCCCCCAGCCATCATGGACAGGTACCGTGGCGCGTAGCGTTTCCCCGTCAACCTGGATTTGCGGCATACCAAAATCCGCATCATCTACGGCATCCAGATACAGCCCTGGCGCAGTCCAGCCTCCGGCGCGCTGCGCCTCAACGACCAGTTCTCCAGCACGCGCTCCGGCATGAAGAGAATCAGTCAGGCCACTGGCGAGCGGGATCTGCCCCATCGCCTGAGCGTAGTCATGCGCAAAAGTCGGATCCTCGGCGGTGGGCGTCACGGAAAAAGGAAAATCCGTCAACAGGCAAACGTTGCTACAGGTGGATAGTGTCAACACGCCGCTAAGCGTGGCGGGCGATCTGCCGCGCACCATCATCGGGAACGTCACCCGATCGTGATACCCCTGGGTGGTAATATTGGCGACCTCAAAACGCGCAGGGGTTGGCCAGAACCAGTCGACCGTCGGCATTTCGCCCTTCCAGGCGATAGACGGCGCAACGCCCCCCTCCCCTGGCGAACGCCAGTAGGTTTTCCAGCCATCTTCCAGTTTAACATCCAGCAGCAGACGGGTTTCACCGGCGGCTGAGGTATCGGCGCGTAATCGCACGCTGGCGTGATCGTTATCGGGTGAACGTAGCCAGCCGGGGTCAGCCGCCCAGGATACGGGCAGCCAGAGTAATAACAGACAGAGCAGCGCCTGCCTGAAAACAGTCATCATAGTTTTTCTCCGTGAATAATTATCTAACAGTCAGCAACGGCTGTTCTGTCATTCACGGAAGACGCAAAATCGGAGATGTACCCTGAGAGTGGGCGGCGAGATGGCTCGCGGTGGGAAAAAAGGTAAACGAAACGCCCGCACTGGCGCCAGTAGCGACAGCAGCAGACACAGCGCCAGAATAATGCCCTCAAACAGTACCGGCGGCGCAGCCAGTAACGACTTCGCGCTCAGTTCACAAGGGGTAACCGGGGCAGCCTCATCAGGTTGCGCTTGTTCGCTTGTGACAACGCTGGTGGCAACGGTGTTCATCTGCAACGCATGCAGGCCCGCCATGCGTTGCGCGGTGCAAACCATCACCACAACACATGCCAGACAGAGGAACCACCATCCCAGCCGTTGACGTTTCGCCATTCTACCCTCACAGATTGATGCGGGTTATCTTAACCACTCGCCAGGTTTTAGCAACCTTTGCGCTGTAAAGTTATGTCCTGTTATTTGAAGGTTATACACGCCTTCGCGCAATAAAAACGCTATATGTGAAATGATTATTCATCATATTTTCAGCATTACTTATTACAATATAACATTGAGGATTAAATAACCCCTTAAAATGTTACGCCAGTTATTATTCATTATTTATAAAGGGTGCCCGATAATATTTAACACCAGTACAAAAAAGACACTTCGAATGTACTGCCATGTATTGATGCGTAAATGAAAGTAAGGTTCAGCACATTTTCAATGCGAGTATCGTATTATAGCGTAACGTAATGGACACCCGTTCATTTCAAGAACAACATGTTTAATAAATGTTATTTAGAGTATATGGAAATGAAAAAATATTTATTACCCCTGATTGGATTACTTTTCACAGTCAGCGCTCAGGCCGCAACATTTACCGACGGCAAAGAATTTATCTCACTGGAAAAACCCGTCGCTACAGCACCGGCGGCGCTGAAGTTTTTCTCGTTTTACTGCCCTTCATGCTATCAATATGATGAAGTGTTTAAAGTGACTGATAACGTAAAAAAAGTTCTGCCTGCTGATGTCAAACTCACCGAGTATCACGTCGATTTTTTAGGCCCTTTGGGGCAAGACATGACGCATGCCTGGTCAGTCGCCATTCTCCTGAACGTGCAGGACAAAGTGAAACCATTGCTTTTTGATGCCGTGCAGAAAAAACAAACGATTAAGACAGCAGACGATATTCGTAACGTATTTATCAACGCCGGCGTCAGCGCCAGCGATTATGATGCTGCGTGGAATAGCTTTGCCGTGAAATCACTCACCGCCAAACAACAGGAAATGGCTAAAGCGGTGGATTTAAAAGGTGTACCTGCCATTTTTATTAACGGTAAATATATGATCAATCCGAAGGGACTGAAATCAGATGACCTTAATTCTTTCGTACAGAACTATGCAGACACGGTCCGCTTCCTGATGACCAAATCCTGATATTTCGCTAATCCGACTATTCGCACCACACAACAGACGCCACCACCTTGCAACGCGCTGTTGGTGGTGCGACGCCAGCATCGTTTATACCGATATCCTTTCTTCCCGGTTGGCATTCGCCGTTATCAGGATTACCCTAAACTTAGCGGTGACACCTTTTGTCAGGGTTCACCTTCTGCAAGTGTTGATTTACACGAGAGAACGCTATGGAATTAAAGGATTATTACGCCATTATGGGCGTGAAACCGACAGACGATCTCAAGACAATCAAGACCGCCTATCGTCGACTCGCCCGTAAATACCATCCTGATGTCAGCAAAGAACCTGACGCAGAGGCCCGGTTCAAAGAGGTCGCTGAAGCCTGGGAAGTACTGAGTGATGAACAGCGACGCGCCGAGTACGACCAGTTGTGGCAGCACCGCAACGACCCTCAGTTCAACCGTCAATTCCAGCAAGGAGAGAATCAAAACTACAGCGCCGAAGATTTCGACGATATTTTCTCCTCCATTTTTGGTCAGCATGCACACCACACGCGACAGCGCCATGCCAGCCGCGGACACGATATTGAAATTGAAGTTGCCGTATTCCTTGAAGAAACGCTCACTGAGCACAGCCGCACTATCAGTTACAACCTGCCGGTTTACAATGCCTTCGGCATGGTTGAACGGGAAATTCCCAAAACACTGAACGTGAAAATCCCGGCAGGCGTGGGCAACGGTCAGCGTATCCGTTTGAAAGGCCAGGGTACCCCTGGTGAAAACGGAGGGCCGAATGGTGATTTGTGGTTGGTGATTCATATCGCACCGCACCCACTGTTTGATATCGTCAATCAGGATCTGGAAGTTGTCGTTCCCGTAGCACCGTGGGAAGCCGCTTTGGGCGCGAAAGTGACCGTACCTACGCTGAAAGAAAGCATCCTGTTAACCATCCCTGCGGGCAGTCAGGCCGGGCAGCGGTTACGCATTAAAGGCAAAGGTCTGGTGAGTAAAAAACATACCGGCGATTTGTACGCGGTGATCAAAATCGTGATGCCGCCGAAACCTGACGACAACACAGCCACCCTGTGGCAACAGCTGGCAGATGCACAAAAGACCTTTGATCCGCGCAAAGAGTGGGGAAAGCATAATGGCTAACGTCACCGTCACCTTTAGCATTACCGAATTTTGTCTGTACACCGGTGTATCAGAAGAGGAACTGCATGAGATTGTCGGCTTAGGGGTGATTGAACCCCATGAAGACGAGACCTTTGACGATCATGCCCTGACCGTAATGCGACGCGCAATGCGCCTGCGCCAGGAGCTGGAGCTTGACTGGCCGGGAATCGCCGTTGCGCTGACATTGTTAGAAGAGAACGCGCAGTTGCGTCAGGAAAACCGCGTGTTGCGCCAACGGCTGTCTCGCTTTATCAGCCATCCTTAATACGTCGGGGTCAGCATCGCGCTGGCCCTGCTCACGTTTAATGACATTACTCAACAGATGGCATACAGTCAGAACAAGAAATATCTCAAACCATAAGACGTTAGACCATGCAGCTAAAACCCCTTACCAAAGGTCGTTTTCACAATATCTGGCAGCAGGATGATGCCTTAATCGAGAAAATATTCCTGGAGTTGCTCTCTGAAACCCAGATTATCCAGGAAGATGAATATCTCTATCGCCAGGGACAAATTGTTGATCGCCTGATTATGGTGCAGTCGGGCAGAATTTCTTTGCGCTACAGCGCTGAGAATGGGCGTCGTTTTCAACTGGGCGCAATGGAATGCGATGAGCAACTGTTTGGAGAAATGGAGTTTTTTACCGGCTACCGCTGCCAACTGGATATCGTAGCCGAAGAGCCGCTGACCGTTGCGGTGTGCAGCTGTGAACGCCTGGAAGAGGCGCTGAACCAACACCCCAGACTGGCAATATTTTTCGCCAGCGCGATGGCCGTTGACTATCAGGATATGTTAGAAATTTTCCTGCACCGGATGCTCTACCCGATCGTACACAACGTCGCGTACGACCTGTATCGCCAGCATCAGAACAAGCAACCGATGGATGGTTTTCATAAAAAATATCAGGAAGCGGAACGATTCGGCACCACCGACAGGGTATATCGACGGGCGGTAAAAGCGTTGACGGATGCCGGGCTGGTAACGCGCACGAAACAAGGTCTGGAAATTAAGGATCTGGAAGGTTTACGCCAGTTTCTCGGCAACGACATCATTGACTGACACACCAACCATTCTGAGTGTTGGTGTGCCGTCGGGTCGCTATCAGAACTTATAGGTGAGATTGAAATAGTGACCAAGACCGGTGGTGCGCCTTGCTCCACCATGGTTTTCCATCAATGCCATATTGCGGAAATACTTCAATCCATAACCTACCGCGTAGTGCTCTGAATGCCAGTAAATGCCGTTATACCATTCAATCGCGTTATTACTGTATAGCGGCTGGTTAGCTATCTTGTTAGCGGCAAACTGATAGTCAAAGTATCCCTGATAATTGAGATAACTGCCGTTGGCGAAGGTATAGAACGGCGTCGACCAGTTGGTCGAGAACATGTAACCATCCCACTTACCTTCGTTATCCGCGCCGTAGTTTTCGCGAACGTAGTGTGCATAGATGTTCATTCCCATCATACCAAACCATGGAACCTTAACATCCGTACCTAAACCAACGTAATGTTCAAACAATTCCCGATCGCCAATGTTATTCACCGTCGCGATATAGAATTCGTTAAACGGCCCCACGGATAAATCTTTATTAAAAATAGCATCCAGGGAAAACCGCGGGGATATCTTGGCGAAGAAGTTATCGCCACCGTGACGGTCGTCCTGCTTGCTGTCTAAAATATCAAAGAAATCGACATAACCATACAGATCGATAATCCCGGAACGTGCACCGAACTCCAGTTCCAGATAGGTGTCATTACGAATACCATACGGTACTTTCGCATCCACACTTTGCATTAAATTTAATTGCATCCAGTTAAAATCATTTTTGCGAATATTGCCATCAGTATAATCAGCCGCAAGGGCTTGCGTGCAGCTGATAGCAAATACAGTACCCAGAACTGTTTTTTTAAGCATTGATATATTTTTCTTCAGCATTTTAAATTCCTTTGAGTAAGGTTGTGAGTCGCCCCACCCGATAAAGGGTGTGGCGGCTGGCTATCTAATTAAGGAGGTAAGCGTTATTACTGTATTTATTTACGTTTGAGTTTGAGTGTTCCCATCAGCATGACGAAGATAATTAAATACAACACCGGTATTGCATACATAATTTTCTGCAGTCCCATCGTTTTTTCCATCAGGGCGCTGATCGCCGGACTAAACATGGCCCCGGCACTACCACTAATTAAAATATATGAAACGTTCTGACTACTCGCGCGCTTCACAAAAGAAACACCATAAGCAATAAAGGAGTTATACAATGCCGCACAGACAAACCCATAACTGTAGGCAAGATAATCAAGCCCAGAGATCTGTTCTTTCGTAACGATAATAGTGGTAATCACACACGCCAGCAGAATAATACTGAGCAGGAAATAATGGATCTTCACCCGGGCAACAATCACGGTAGAGACTAACGCCCCCACCAGCGCAGCCCCCCAGTATTGGGTAATAATATTCCCGGCCTCTTCAAACGGAATACCAAACTTGTTCTTCACAAATAACGGTGCCCAGGTGAGGAAGGTGTACAGCGCCAGCATGCCTAAAAACAGACCTATACCGCCGCTAATAATCCCAGGATTCCACTCTGATTTCACTGCGTCTGTGCGATCCGCCGCAGGAGCCGTTTCACAGGCATTGAAGCGGGTTAGCATCACAACTCCCAGCGTGAGTAAGGCCACTATGCCAACGCTAAGGTAGCTATAACTCCACGACATATTATGCGTCAGGGCAAAGGTAGTGATCAGCGGAAAAACCACGCCCGCGACGTTAAAGGTGGCATCCTGTACCACCAGCATTGTGCTCTGAATGCGATCCTGCCAAACCGAAACCACGATCGTTCCCGCCACGCACAGGCCAATCCCCCCACAGAATCCCACTAAGGCCATGGCGACCATCACCGGCCATAAGCCGGGGCTTACGTGCATCGCCAGCGCGCAGAGGAACACTATCGAGTAGATAATGAGCGTCATACGCTTCACACCAATTTTTTCTATCAGGAAAAAGGCGGCGATAGTCCCGGCTAATGCTCCGCCATTGAGTAACGAAAATATCGAGGCGACAGTATTTACATCGGCACTGTAGCGTACTGCAATCGGTTCAATCAGCATGCCGAACTGACTGGCAAACCCTGCCATTATAAAATTTGCCAGAAAACTAATCAGCGTAAGTGCTATTTTATTCTTCATATAATGCCATCTCTGATTGGTTCAATTAGAAGTCAGGGCTAAGCCGTAACGGCAGTATTTAGCGCCAGCTCAATCATATTTTTAAAGGTTAACTGTCGTTCTTCAGCCGTTGTTTCTTCTCCTGTCAGACAATGATCGGATACGGTTAAAATAGCCAGTGCTTCAATACTAAACTGATGCGCCAGGGCATAGAGTCCTGCCACTTCCATATCCACCCCCAGCACACCGAAGTTTTCCAGTGCCGGAATTAAATTTTCGTCAGGATCATAATAAAGATCGCCACTGAAGACGTTACCGACCTTAATATCGATTCCGGCCTTTTGTGCCAACATCCACGCCTGCTGTAATAGTGGAAAATGTGCAGACGTCGCCATTGCGTAGCCCGCGCTACGTTTTAAATTTGTAACGGAATCCGTTCCGGCAGCGACGGCAAGGATAATATCGCGCATTTTGACATGATGTTGAGTTGCCCCCAGGCTACCGACGCGAATAATTCTCTGCACGCCAAAGTCATGTATCAGTTCATGGGCATAAAGCGTCATTGAAGGAATGCCCATTCCGTGCCCCATTACCGAAACGGGTTGTCCAAAATAAAGACCGGTATAGCCCAACATATTGCGCACATTGGTAACTTCGCGGTAATCTATTAAATAGTTTTCGGCAATAAATTTCGCGCGTAGCGGATCGCCCGGCATAATCACAGTTGGCGCAAAATCACCCGGTTTAGCATTAATATGTGCAGTCATAACAATTCCTGAATTATGGGTATTGAAAATATGCAGGGATTGTAACCAGACGTTTGCAGGGGATTGAGGACAAAAGTCCTGCTCAGAGGATCGGCCTCTCATTTCTGAGAGTTAGTGTTGCAGTCTTGTGGCTCAGCGGAAAACCGCGCCCCCGGCACAGTCGCTCGGAGGTATCGCAAAACAAGCCTCTGCGAAAGGTCAAAGTCGAGGTGTCGATCTCGTTTTGCATCAATGTTAAACTCGCACACTTTCTATTAGACCTTTCTTAATTATGATAAAGCTACTTTCACGCTACATTTCCGTAGGGATTGTAAACACGGCATTACATTGGGCGGTGTTCGGCATCATGGTATACATCATGAAAAATGACCAGGCCGTGAGCAACGTGGTGGCGTTTTTGATAGCTGTGACATTTTCATTTTTTGCCAACGCAAAATTTACATTTAGTGCAAAAGCCACCAGCCGGGGGTATGTGCTATTTGTTGGATTTATGGGGCTACTGAGCTTTATCTCTGGTCAGGTATCCGATCACTACAACATTTCCCCTCTCATAACGTTGATAGAGTTCTCCTGTATCAGCCTGGTATGTGGCTTCTTATACTCAAGGTTCATTGTTTTTAGGGATCCGAAATGAAAATCTCTCTGATTGTGCCGGTGTTCAATGAAGAAGATACAATACCTATTTTCTACAACACGGTGCGTGGGCATGAAGAACTAAAAAAATATGATGTCGAAATTGTGTTTATCAACGACGGTAGCAAAGACGCTACAGAATCAATCATTAATGCTCTCGCCGTATCTGATAAGCTCGTCGTCCCCATTTCATTTACGCGCAACTTTGGAAAAGAACCAGCAATTTTTGCAGGCCTTGAGCGTTCCTCTGGTGAAGCAGTTATTCCGATCGATGTTGACCTACAGGATCCAATCGAAATAATTCCATTGATGGTCGATAAGTGGCTTGCGGGTGCAGATATTGTGCTGGCAAAGCGTGCAGACCGCTCCACGGATGGAAAACTGAAGCGTAAAACCGCTGAGTGGTTCTATAAATTACACAATAAAATAAGCGATCCGAAGATCGAAGAAAACGTTGGTGACTTTAGACTTATGTCCCGCGATGTAGTTGATAACATCAAACTCATGCCGGAACGTAATCTCTTTATGAAAGGTGTGCTTAGCTGGGTCGGTGGCAGTACTGATGTTGTTGAGTACACACGAGCAGGACGCATTGCTGGTAAATCAAAATTTAATGGCTGGAAATTGTGGAATCTTGCCCTGGAGGGTATTACCAGTTTTTCAACGTTCCCATTGCGGATATGGACCTACATTGGTTTTTTTGTAGCCGCCGTATCCTTCTTGTTCGGTGCATGGATGATTATAGACAAGATTTTTTGGGGAAATCCGGTTGCGGGATATCCATCTATTATTGTTTCAATCCTTTTCCTGGGTGGTATTCAGTTAATTGGTATCGGTGTGCTCGGTGAGTACATAGGTAGAATCTACATCGAAACCAAACAACGGCCACGCTATATAGTTAAAAAACAAGACAGGATTTAAAATGTTCTCCAGATACGATAAAAAAGCATTGTTTATTTACTCAGGATTAGCCCTGTTGTTTATCTATCCCTTAATCCAGGCAGGCATATATTATAGAGATGATTTAGATAGATCTATAACTGGATATTACGGCTGGCGTGGTTTAGGTCGACCTTTTGCAGATATTTTAACAAGGTTTTTTTCTGCCAGTGGGCACTATAACCTTGACCTGTTTCCTTATACAATGCTCGCATCATGTATTTTCTTAGGTGCATCTTCGCTTGCGCTCAGTAAGCATCTGTTTAAATCAGACATTTCGAACGCAAATATGGTGGCAGCACTTTTAATATTCAATCCATTCATTTTGCAGAATATTGCGTACAGATATGATAGTCTCGGAATGTCGATTGCCTTTTTCCTTGCGGTGATTGCATATACCTATAAAAATAAAAACCAGAGGATAGAGATTGCAACAAAATTAGTAGCTGGCGTATTATCTTTAACCTTATATCAACCATGTGCCAATATTTTTATCGGCTTGCTTGCAATTGATGTAATCATCATCGCAACAAAAAAAGATATAAAGATCAAGGAATCGATATTTTTCTTATGCAAGAAAACAATTTTATTCGTATCATTTTTTCTTATCTATATGCTTTTCTTCTCGCCCAAAAATAACTCTCGAGCAGAATTAATACATCCAGACCAGAGTGGATTGGAGCATCTGGCCAAAACATTAATTGCCTTAAAAGAAATGGTTCTTTCTTATCTCTATCACCCGGTTTACATTTACTTCGCAATCCCAATACTTATCAGTTGCGTGTTTATGCTCATTGCTTACCGTACTAATATTAAGCAAATAGCAACATTTATTTTGTATGGAGCTATCTCCTTTTTAATATTCATTATTTCACTTATGGGACCAACATTATTACTTCAGGACGCACCAGTACTTCCCCGTACTTTAGTCTCGTTTTCAGTTATACTGGTTATAATTGCTATACCGATTATGCGTTTCGCTCCTCGTTTTAAATACGCTGCACTGATCCCAGTCATTGCTTCGCTTGCTTTTAGCGCTCAATTAAGCAACGCTATGAAGTCACAACAAGAATATGAAGATTTTGTTTTTAACATGATTGCGCAAGACATTGCCTCTCATAAAGACATCGCCTCCATTGGTACTGTAGGCCAATTGAATAAAAATGAAAGAGCAAAGTTATTAATAGATAATAAACCACTTATAGGCTATTTCGTTTTTCCCGCCACTGAGTTTTTAGCGTCATATCAATTGGTCAACAAAGGGTTCACGCAAACCCTTCATGGTTATGGGGATGAGCAAGAAAATAAAAACAGACTATCTGATATGATAAAAAAAGGTATTAAACCGGTATCATCAAATGAATATTATACATTATTCATTTCGGACAACAACGCCATCGTGTTTTTAGGAAAATATAACAATTAATTATTACCAGCCCTCACACTTAATGTTGAGGGCTTTATTTTCGAAGAGTCAGCAGCAATCATATCCAGCGAAAAAGAAGTTACCCTAGGCTCGCCTGGGCTGAAGTGGTAAGTATGATGGTTACTCGGTTATTCCATTCCCTTGCCAATTTCAGGGAACGTAACAGCACGTACTCTCACAACAACAGGTTCAAATTTTCCTTATAAGCAAAAAGGGGTTGCCTTTCGGCAACCCCTTTTCATGTTTGGCGGAAGCGTAGAGATTCGAACTCTAGAACCCTTTCGGGTCGCCGGTTTTCAAGACCGGTGCCTTCAACCGCTCGGCCACGCTTCCAATGAGGCGCACTATAAACATCCCGAACGGACCTGTAAAGTACCAATGTGTTCGTTTGCCTGAAAAACAGCCAAAATAGTGTTAATCGACTGAAATAAAAACAAATTGGACATTTATTCAGCACAAATAGCGGCTACCACGCTTAATGTTTTTTGATGTACATATCTTTGGTGTAGTAATTTCCGCGGTTATCCGGCGCAAATCCCCCTACCCACGGCTTCACCAGATGAGTGCGAACATAGTGATAAATCGGAATAGCAGGTACATCCTCACCTAACAGATCTTCAGCCTGCTGGTAGTCTTTACCTCGCTCTTCCAGTGAACTTGCTTTCGCTGCATTATGCATCGCTTCATCAAAGGCGGGGCTACTGTACCCGGTGGTATTCTCACTGTCCCCGGTGCGGAAAATATTGAGGAAACTAGAGGCATCGTCATAGTCGGCTATCCACGCATAGCGCACAATGTCAAAATTACCGGTGTGCATAGTATCCAGCATGGTTTTCCATTCCTGATTTTGCAGCTTCACCTCAACGCCGAGATTTTTCTTCCACATTGACGATGCGGCAATCGCAATACGCTGATGCGTTTCGAAGGTGTTGTAGAGCAGATTTAAGCTCAGCGGATGGTCAGGACCATACCCGGCCTCCGTGAGCAGTTTTTTAGCTTCAGCAATGCGTTTGTCGAGTGGCCACGACGCATACTCTGGCGCATGCAGTTGTACTCCACCGATATCAGGCTGGCTGATAACCCACGCCGCACGTTGCCCCTGCCCCATCACCTTTTGCGCAATGATGTCTTTATCCAACGCCATATTCAGCGCCCGACGCACGCGCGGGTCATTAAAGGGCGCTCTGGTCGTATTGAACTGATAGTAATAGGTTGAAAGCTGAGGCGAGACATGGAGTTCATCACCCATGGTCTTTTTCAACTGTGCAAACTGATTGACCGGTACGCTATACACAATGTCAATCTCACCCGCCTTATAGCGGTTCACGTCAGCAGACTCTGAACTAATGGGCAGGTAAGTGACTTTATTAATGACCGTGTGCCGATCGTCCCAGTAATGCGGGTTACGCTCGGCAACGATGCGCTCATTGACCACCCACTGCGATAATTTGTACGCTCCGCTGCTGACAATATGCTCTGGGCGGGTCCACTTATCGCCAAAACGGCCAATCAGCACTTTATCGAGCGGGACCAACGACGGGTGCGCCAGCATCGCCAGAAATGCCGCCGTCGGTTGCGTTAGGGTAATTTCCAGCGTGGTATCATCCAGGGCCTTGACCCCTAGCGTAGCGGGATCTTTGTTACCCTGAGCAATATCGACCGCGTTCGCCACGTGCATATTGCCCAGATACGAGGCATATGGTGAAGCCGTTTGCGGCGAGACCAGGCGCTGCCAGCTCCAGACGACATCCTGTGCGGTGATAGCCGATCCATCCGACCAGGTTATGCCCGGACGTAAATGAAAGGTCCAGACGGTGTTACCTTTATTCTCCCAGGAGGCGGCAAGACGGGGTTCAATAGACCCATCCGGCTTAACTGCCACCAGACCGTCGAACATATCGCTGATTAAATTAAACTCCACGTTGCTTTCGACTTTATGCGGATCCAACGACGCCGGTTCGCTGCCGTTGTTTCTGACCAGCTCCTGTTTTTCTGCAAGTACTGCTCCTGCCGGAACATTTGCCGCCCTCGCCGCGCCGTTTACCGACATCAAACAGACAGCCAACAGCGTAAATGTAAATCTCTTCGTTTTATCTTGAGTCATTCCCTTTACCTTATTGCTCTGTTTATGATGACACCGCTGTCACTGTCAGAGAGAAACGGGAATTACGCAATATTTTTCAGTAACCTGGCCGATATCTAACAGGCATTTTTACACATACAGTGCTAACATCTGATTCGGGAGCTTTTGCTGAAATAATATGCTTAAGCCTGGCGGGTTAAACTGCGTAAAGATGGGTAAAACCGCTGTGTCATTCCCCTTGATTTCATTATCCTTCATCATTAATTACATCTGTCATAAGAGAGTGACTCATGGATCGTATTATTAGTTCTTCGCGCGATCGTACATCGCTACTCAGCACACATAAGGTGCTGCGCAACACCTATTTCCTGCTCAGCCTGACGCTGGCGTTTTCGGCGATCATCGCGACCGCCAGTACGGTGCTGATGCTGCCTTCTCCGGGACTGATCCTGACGCTGGTGGGTATGTATGGTCTGATGTTCCTGACCTATAAAACGGCGGATAAACCCGTTGGTATTCTGTCAGCTTTCGCTTTTACCGGCTTCCTGGGCTACATTCTGGGGCCAATTCTGAATACCTACCTGTCTGCAGGTATGGGTGACGTTATCGGCATGGCGCTGGGTGGTACGGCGCTGGTCTTCTTCAGTTGCTCTGCGTATGTGCTGACCACACGGAAAGATATGTCCTTCCTCGGCGGGATGCTGATGGCAGGTATCGTGGTTGTGCTGATCGGTATGGTTGCGAATATCTTCCTGCAACTGCCGGCACTGCATCTGGCGATCAGCGCGGTGTTTATTCTGATTTCTTCAGGCGCAATCCTGTTTGAAACCAGCAATATCATCCGTGGCGGTGAAACCAACTACATCCGCGCCACTGTTAGCCTGTACGTTTCGCTGTACAATATCTTCGTCAGCCTGCTGAGCATTCTGGGCTTCGCCAGCCGCGATTAAGCAGCATCACTGATACGAAAAAAGAGAATGCCAATGGCATTCTCTTTTTTTATACCTTATTCACTCCGACAGATATAGGTAGGATAACGCCGGTCCTGAATCAGCCACACGGCGGGTGAAAGTTCAGAAATCGTCAGGTAGTAGCGAGCGGTCGGCCAGGCAAAGCTTCCCCACTGGGCATCGGGGGTGTTGTCATTGTGTCGACGCCAGGTTTTGGTGTAACTCAATACAATGACGTTGTCATCGTCCCGCCGCTCCCACGTAAAGTCTACATCCCTGTCAATAATCAAATTTTGCCCCCCAGCTCTTGCCGCACCTTTGTAGGTGGTCAAGCCTGTACCGTCCCGATGAAAATAGAACTGGGCAATGGTATTGACCTTCACTTCACTTGTTTTTCCCTCATTGCGCGTAAAGTTAAATTCAGTGCTGCAGGCCAGCACATCGCTTTTGCCGACCGCGCCGCAATAGTAAAACAGCGCCAGCGCGCCGCCAACCACAGCACCGCCCAATCCAAAAAGAAGCCTTATTTTCATTTTTCGGCCCCACTTTTATAGCGAATAGTCTTGCACAGGCTGGTTTTACTGACCGGGCAGGCACCGATGAACATTTCATCGGCAGTGGCGAGCGAAAAACGAGCGCTGAAATAATAAATATCGTACTCCTCGCGCTCACAAGCCACGTTATTGGCCTCCAGTCGCTCGGCTAATTTCGAGAGCACTAACGGTCGTCCATGATCGTTGATAATCCAGACACTACAACGTGCGATTTTTTCCTCGACCGGCTTTAATTTCGCCGGAACGGTTATCTCCTGCGGACGGCTAAGGTAAATGCCCGCCCCCAACGCTGCGACGATCAATGTCGCTATAATCAACCATCTTTTCAGGTAAGTGCGCCGGGGCTGTATGTCTGGTTGCATGGAAGGGGATTGCGGCTCAGCGGCTTGAATGTTCTCACCAGGCTGAAAAATCACATCGGCATCAAAACGGAATCCATAGCGCGGGACAGTGACGATAAATTCGTGCCCCTCTCCCAGAGACTGGAAGCTTTTACGCAGTTCGCTTACCGCTTTATTAAGATTATTTCCGGATGGCGTAAAGCCAAACTCTTCCCATACGCGAGTGATCAATTCCTCCCGGCTCAGGTCGCGTCCTCGGTGTTTAATAAATTCCTGTAAAAGACGAACGGCTGGCGCCGAAAGTGTTAATACAGTCTCAGGTTGTCCAACAAGGCTTATTGCATGTGCTTCAGGATCAAATAACAACGAATTATTGCATATAAAAAACATCTTTTATTCTCGGCTGTAACCGCATGCTTTTTATTCCCTGGTACATCGACATGAAAACCACCTCCTGAACTGCTTGTTTTTTCATCAGAAGGAATTTTCTTCCCATCCTTGGCCGCGGTATTTTCGCTTAACTATACAACCTTAAAGCCAAAAAAGCAGGATAAAAAACTGTATATAACGAGTTAACTAATACAAATTTTCACAAACCGCTGTTCTGGTTAAAGTTTCCCTGCCCTGAAGCGATACGAAAGCAGACGGTGTCCTGGTGTTAACGCGCCGCCTTTAAACTCAGAGCAGGCAGACTGATTGTGAAACAGAAAAAAAGAGTGAGCATGACAACCGCCTTTTATGTCGCCGCGCTGTCATTGCCATTTTTCTCAGAAATGACAATGGCCAATATGAGCGTGTATCCCATGGAACTGAATGTAGACAGTTCCGGTGCGGCGCAAATTAAGGTGGCTTCAAAAACGGATGATATTCAGTTCATTCGGGTGAGGCAAAAGAAAATTCTTAATCCCGGCACGGCTCAGGAAAAAGAAATTGACGTGGCGTCATGGAAAGAAGACGGCGTGGTGGTTACACCCGAAAAATTTGCCCTCGCGGCCGGCGCGATGCGCGTAGTTCGTCTGGTATCGCTTATGCCTCCGAAAAATGAGACCACCTGGCGCGTCTATTTTGAAGGGGTAAAACAACCTGACAGCATTATTCCGGGCAAGGCAGAAAGCCCTGCCGCGATGGCGACATTGGGTGTCAACGTGATTTGGGGCGCACTGGTCCATATTGCTCCAGAAAAAAACGTAATTTCACTGTCGTTCGACCCTCGCCGCGGGACGTTAAAAAACAATGGCACGCTGCGTGTACCGCTCAGAGAGATTGGTATTTGTGATGCAAATTCATCGTGTAAATGGATAAAAGAAGACGCGACGATTTATCCGGACACTGAACGGAAATTAAAAACACTCACTATGAGCCATGGCCAGAAATATAAATTCCGCTACTTCAACTGGGTGAATAAAACCGCTGAAGAAGCTGACTTACCCGTCGTGCAATAACACGACATCACAGTAAAAACCCACGTAGTTCGTTGAAAGAGCCAAGGTGCTCATTTGTAAATATGGAGATATCAATGCGTAAGTATATTAAACCTCTGATGATCGTTGCCGCGATGACCTCGTCCTTTAGCGCGCTGGCAATTCAAAAAGATATTACCGTTAACGCCAGCGTTGACTCACAGTTGGATATGACCCAGGCCGATAACACGCCGCTGCCGGCCAGCATCGACATGCAGTACCTGCCTGGTCGTGGTCTGGAAAGCTACCGTCTTAACACCAAGGTGTGGTCTAACTCCGCCACCAGCAACGTCAAAGTGCGCCTCGTTAGTGCGGCAAAACTCACCAACACGGATGGTGACCAGATTGTACCGATGACGGTCATTCTGGGTGATAAAACACTGTCTACCACCGATGCTGAATTTACCGGAACTGAACTGTTCCCTGGCAGCATTGAAAACGGTTCCGCAGTACTGCCGCTGACCATTTCGCAAACCACCAAAGGCATTCTGAAAACCGGTCAGTACAGCGGCGTTGTCAGCCTGATGCTGACGCAGGCGACAACCACGGAAGGCGGTGCGTAACACCACAGTACCTAAGGAATAACGTCAGAGGGTGCCCACCCTCTGACGTCAGGATGATGTCGAGGCTCGGTCATGGCGTTTCACAGAAATACTCTCCTCTTAGTTGCTTTGTTACCCGCATCCATCCAACTCGCCTGCGCAGAGATGGCCGTCCCTGCAGGTTTTGAAGATCTGGCGAAAACACAGCGCCTGTGGACAGAAGTCAATCTCTATGGCGAGTCGCTTGGCCTTTTTGAAACGGATATCACACTTGAAACAGTAAGTTTTGTCGCGCCTGAAACCGTGGTCACGGCCATCAAACGGCAGTTTAATGACGATCCTGCCCTCATTGCCACCGTGTCTGCAGCCCTGGCCGTTCCACTGGCCCGTAACGGCAATCTGGCATGCAGCAGCAATGGCTCCGCAACGGGATGCGATTACCTTGATACCCAGCGCGCGGCCATTATCTATGATGAAAATAACGCCCGTATTAATCTTTTTTTCGACAAGAAATTTCTGCCTAAACAAACCACTGAAAGCCAGTGGTATCAGCCCACGCAGGACACCGAGAATGCGTTAATCCATCAGCAGAATATCAATTTTGTTGCCGACAGGGATTACCAGTCAGCCACCGTTCAGGGCAATGGCGCGCTGGCACTCACCCAGGACGGCTACTTTAACCTCGACTGGACCTGGATGGGGCAACGTTCGAAGCACCAGCAGCAACAGGAGATAACCGTCAACAATGCCTGGTTTCGTCAGGATATCTGGCGCCAATACTATGTTCAGTTGGGCGAGATGGACACTCGCGATCTGTTCAGCAATGCCGGCGGGAATATCAATCTCAGCCAGTTGCCGCTGGGTAAAATTCGCGGCTTGCGCACAGGCTCAACAAGGGCATGGATCAATCCGGTTCAGCAGTCAAAGGGTACGCCTATCACCGTATTGCTTTCTCATGATGCGCGTATTGACGCCCGCCGGGGTAATCAACTGCTGGCCAGTTTTTATCTGAATGCCGGGGCGCAAACCCTGGACACCCGTTCGTTCCCGGACGGGAGCTATACCGTGACGTTGTCCGTCTATGAAAATAACCGGCTGACGCGCACCGAGCAGGTACCGTTTACCCGAACCGGCATTACACCTTTCGATCGCGTCGAGTGGTTCCTGCAGGCAGGCGAAACTGACAATAACGATCAAAACGACGAACGCAGCGCGGTCGCGCAAGCGGGCATCCGCCTGCCCGTCACTCCGACGCTGGCGCTGACCAGCGGCGCAACAATAAAAAAAAACCAGCGTTTTCTGGAAAATGCGCTCGACTGGAGCCGTGGTTTCAACACCGGCCCGATCGATGGCGTGCTAAGTACCCGCTTTAGCTACCTATACGGCAGCGAAGGTCAACGCGGCAATATTCAGCAAATCAGCTATAACGACGGTTTTTCACTGAGCTTCTATCGCAACGCGTTATCAGCAGAAAACTGCAATACCCGAAGCGCAGGGTTTGACGCCGTGAATGGCTGTTACCGAAGCCTGTCGGTGATGTTCTCCGTCCCTGTCGGCACCTGGTACGCGAGTCTGGGGTATTCAGATAACCGCAACGAAGGACGTTACGTTGCTCGTCGGGAACTCCCGGACAGTGACGATCGCCACGATGCAGGCTTGCCATGGGAGTCGGTTTATATGACCCGCTCGCGCACGCGGGCCTGGCAGGGCGGCTTAAGTACAGCTTTCAACGCTCGCGGCCTGAACATCAACAGCAGCATTAACCTTTTCATGCGAAACGATGACTCCCGCGCAGGTAAGGATAAAGGCGGCTACCTGAGCGTAAGCCTGTCAATGGCGCATAACCGTCAGGGCGATGCGACGAGTTATACCTCGCTGGGCGCGACGTGGCAGCACCAGCAGCATGAAAAAAACCAGCTGAGCTACAACGTGGCGCACAACTGGTATGCCGATGCACGAGGTGAAAATGAGTATGGACTGAGCGCGTCAGGCATTAACAGCGATTCGCTCAATGCCTCTGCCTATACGCGCCAGGGCGGACGCTATGGCAACGGTAGTCTGACCGTCAGCGACGCCTGGGATCGTCAGGATGGGCGTCATACTCTGAGCAGCAGCGGCAATTACAGTTCAACGCTCGCGCTATCTCGCTCTGGCCTGTGGCTGGGCCGTTGGAGCGACGGACGCCCTGCTTCAGCCATCGCGGTTAACGTTGCCACGCCGGAAGATTCCCAGGATCCGCGCGTCGCTGTGTCGCTGGATAACGGCGGCAGCGCAGATATCCCAGGCAATAGCCGCGCCCTCTTCGCCGTGCCTGGCTATCAGCAGACGACGTTGACGATTAACGAATCGCTGGATGTCTCCCGAGGTGCCAGCAGTGAAATCACACAAGGTTCCGGCAGTAGAACATTGTTTATGGTGCCAGGCAAACTGCTCCGTCGGCACGTGCAAACCACCGCAAGCTACACATGGCTCGGCCAGTTAACCGACGAACAACATTCGCCGTTTATTGGCGGCGTGCCCCTGAACGTAAACGGCTGGAGCGACCTTGGCAACGGCGGGTTTAGCGCCCAAAGCAATGCTCTGCTGCATAACCTCTACCTGGTGCGTCAGCAGCAGTTTTATCAGTGCGCGCTAAACGTGAAGAGTATGCGCGACGTCGTGCGTTATGTCGGGTCGATCCCTTGCCGGGAATTAACCTTTTCTGCCCTGCCGGATACGGTCCAGCAACAGGCGCAGCTAATGCTCGCCGGACGTAGCGTGCCAACAGGACCAACTGCCATGAACGCAGACAACCTCACTAAAGGGAAATGATGTGAACAAAAGCCTTATTATTTTACTTTTCCTGCTCCTGTGGGCTGGCCAGACGCTGGCCGGCGCCCCTGCCGGAAGAAACTCCAGCGTCGGTATAAGCTACGATCGCATGGCACCGCCCGCGCGTTTCGATATCTGGCTTCATGAATCAGGCGGCTATGATGCCGCCGATCCGCAAAAGTGGGGACGCAATACCCTGACCTGCTTATCCCGTACCGATAGCACCTATGGCGCATGCATGACTGCCCCGGTGTGGTTCTCGGTGAACCCGGCGGCGCCTTACGCCATCAATTTACGTTTTACGCATACCCTTACCAACAAAACGGTGGATATTAAGGTGTATGGCGATCACTACCTGTTTATCAATAACAAAGTCTTTACCTTTGCCAGTTTTGTCGCGGGGGGGACAACTACTATTGCAGCCTGGAACAGAGAACCCTACTTCGATTTCTATATTGTGAAAAGCGAACTGGATAAGCTCACCCTACCGGGCATATGGACCGCCACCCTGAAGCAGAACCTGCGTCAATGGGAGAGCGCCGACTGTGGCGGGAACTTCAATGACGTGAATGTCGGATGTCCTGGCTATCTCACCATCGCCAACTGGCAGGCAAATATTCGCATTGAGGTGGTCGATCCGGGTAATCAGCAGATTTATCTGCCCGCATTTCCACACTCAACGCCTATCGTTAACCTCAACCTGACCAACTTCCCGGGGCGGCCCGGCGGCAGCGAGATCCAGGGGGAAAACACGCTGGATATGTGCTTGTACGACGGCAAAAACAGTACCAGCACTCGCACTTATCTGCGGTTTGAGGACAACGAGCTCAACGCTTCAGGCCGTGCCGAAGGCGCGTTTTCAATCCGGCGACGTGGCGGAAGTCAGACCGATGCGCGGGATCGTCTCGACTATCAGGTTTTTGTCACCAATCCCATCACTGGCGCAACCGAAACTGTCGCTAACGGTAAAACCGTGGTCTGGCAAGGCACCAACGATCCACAGTATCTGCGTCAGGTCGTGCTGCCCGGCGGGCGCGAGGGCGTACTGTGCGTACCCGCCCCTATTATCCTGAAAACGCCTGCCTTTGCCGCCAGCAGCAAAAATGCCGGGGATTACACCGGTACGCTACGCATTATTTATACGCCCAGTACGTTATAAAGAGGCCGCCGTGAATTACGTCATTCTTGATAATAATCGTTTTTATGCCGAAGGGTTGCGCTATGCCCTTCTGCGTCGTAACGCGCCGACTCAGGTGAAGTGCGGCACGGTAAAGTGGCGTCGTTCGCTGCTGGCCTGTGACACCCTCGTTGTACGTTGCCGCTTTTCCGTCACGAGAACGCATCTGGCGCTGGTCGACATTCTGCTGCAACTGGAGGCCAGACGCTGGGAGGGAACCGTTTATCTGGTGTGCAATGAAAAAGGCTGGGCACTGGCAACGCATTTGCGAAAGCGTTTTACCACGCTGACCTTGCATATCATTGATGACCGACTTGCCGTCGTGGATGCGCCGTATATGTTTGCTAAAGAGCCGCGTCGGGTACGCAGCCTGAACTGTTGCCTGACAGGCATGGAGTTCAATGTTCTCGACAGGCTGGTTAACGGACAATCGGTAAAACATGTTGCGCATATGACGCAGATTAGCGAAAAGCAGGTATCGACGTATAAATGTAACGCGCTGAAGAAGCTTAATGCCAACAATCTGCTACAGCTTCTTCTGTAGGGCAAGGTTTCTCACGCCGCCCCTTATTTGTTAGACTAGGGGCGGTTTTTACTTTATCGACAGAGCACTATGTTCATTTTTGCAGGCCAGGAAATTGAGACCGATAGCGAAGGCTATCTGAAAGATACCACGCTGTGGAGCGAGCCGCTGGCGGAGAAAATCGCCGAAAACGAAGGTATCGACCTCTCCCCTGAACACTGGGAAGTGGTGCGTTTCGTACGCGAGTTTTATCTGGAGTTTAATACTTCCCCCGCTATCCGCATGCTGGTAAAAGCGATGGCCAACAAGTTTGGCGAAGAGAAAGGCAACAGCCGTTATCTTTACCGTCTGTTCCCAAAAGGTCCGGCCAAGCAGGCGACTAAAATTGCCGGCCTGCCGAAACCGGTCAAATGTATTTAATAGCGGATACTAAATCCCTTTAGCTCGTCGCCAGGGCGGTGTGGTTCACTGAGAACCCGTTCTACCCTGGCGCTGCTCGGGCCTCCGGCTTTTAACCACTTCATTAGCTGTTCCACCCGATCGCTTTCGCCGCAGGCGACAACCTCTACGCTGCCATCATCCATATTTTTAGCGTATCCGGTCAATCCCAGTCGTTGCGCTTCATGCTGCGTGGTGTAGCGAAATCCTACCCCCTGAACCCGACCATAGACCCAGGCGATTATGCAGACTTTCGACATTGCGGTTCTCCTAATCAACATAAATGAAGGAACAGTTACAAGGCCTCAGCGCACCTGTTTCGGCAGGCATCCGTAATGCTGGCGGAATCTTGCGGTAAATCGTGAGCCTGACAGATAGCCACAGCGTAACGCAATTTCGCCAATCGGCAGCGTGGTCGATTGTAGTTGAGAGAGCGCACAGGACATGCGCACCTCTTCGACTATCTGCCGGTAACTCTGCGATTCCATCTGTAATCGTCGGCGTAATGTTGAAGTACCGATGGACAAGTGACCGGCAATCTCCTGGGCTGTCCATAGCTTAGCAGGGGATAACATAATAAGTTGTCGCACCTGTTCAGTCAGATTAAACCGTCGCTCGATAAGCAGAGGCCCCGCCACACCATCATGCAGTAGCGCCAGCAATAATCCCATCGCCTGATGCTCCTGCAATTTTGCAGGTAAGTCCTGGCGTACAGCGTCCAGCAGGCTTTCCCACATAAATGCCAGTCCGTTACTCATGGGCGTGCATAGCGACGTCAATTTTGCCGGAGGGAAATCCTTGACCCAGTTATTTTTAAACGTGCTAATGATGCTCGTCGACAGCAACAGCAAATCCGAACGAAATGCTCCCTGCTCCGGCTGATTAATAATCTCCAGAGGCGTATTCGCCGGGATGATAATCAGCTCACCCGGCCCTGCAACCAGACGATTGTCATCCTGAATAATGACCTTACTTCCCTGCGTAATATGGCAAATAGCAGCAGAAAACAGTTTCACCCGGTGCAGGCGGTGCAGATGGCCGGAACGCACCTCAGCGGTGGTAAGGTTGTTATGGCGAAAATGGACATCCTGCACCAGTGTATCCTCTTTATTTTCTTGCGTAAGTGGCGGTTAATTCCGCTTTGGCAATCACGTGGCTATTCAGCATAAAACCGACCAGCGCACCGCTGGCGTTACTGTCAATTGGCAACGCGTCGGTATTTAACGCCCACACGGTAAACTGATAGCGATGAGGTTTATCGCCCGGTGGTGGACAGGCGCCGCCGAATCCAGCATAACCGAAATCATTGCGTCCCTGAACTGCTCCAGCGGGTAACTTATCCATGCTGGCTCCGCCAGGAAGCGTGTGGACCTGAGCCGGAATATTTACGATGGTCCAGTGCCACCAGCCGCTTCCCGTTGGCGCATCAGGATCAAACAGCGTAATGGCAAAACTTTTGGCATCAGTTGGCGGATTTTGCCAGCTCAGCTGCGGGGAAATATTGTCGCCACTGCAGCCAAACCCCTTAAACACCTGTTTTTGCGTTAATTGCAGGTTAGCGGGTATATCTGCGCTGGTGAGGCGAAATGTCGAGGCGGCAGAGGCATCAAAACTCAACGCGACAATAGCGGCGGTAGCCAGAGAGTAGACAGCTTTCATTACATTTCCTTTTTCTGATTAAGAAATAGCAATGTAAACGGTGGATATAAAAGAAACTGTGCCTCTGTGATAGCGTTTTGTGCCGAAACGCCCAGCGCCATACGCTGATGATTGACCTCATCATCTGTGCTACTCTACGCGCCATTTTATTTCAATGGTTTCAGGTTGGTACTTTACTCCAGCCCGCGTCACTGTTTGTGAGAGGTTGCTCCGCATGACTGAATCTACAATTCCACATTATCCTCGTTTAGTGTTAGCCAAAGGGCGCGATAAATCATTACTGCGCCGCCATCCGTGGGTATTTTCCGGTGCTGTCGCACGTATGGAAGGTAAAGCCAACCTCGGTGAAACCATCGATATTGTTGACCATCAGGGTAAATGGTTAGCACGCGGCGCGTACTCACCTGCGTCGCAGATCCGTGCCCGCGTCTGGACATTCGACAAGTCTGAATCCATCGATATTGATTTCTTCACCCGTCGTCTGCAACAGGCGCAAACATGGCGCGACTGGCTGGCGAAAAAAGACGGGTTGAACAGCTATCGTCTGATCGCAGGAGAATCCGATGGTCTGCCGGGCATCACCATTGACCGCTTTGGCAAATTTCTGGTATTGCAACTGCTCAGCGCCGGCGCTGAATATCAACGCGCCGCACTGATTAGCGCTCTGCAAGTTGTGTTCCCGGACTGCGCTATTTATGACCGTAGCGACGTGGCCGTGCGTAAAAAAGAAGGTATGGAGCTGACCCAAGGGCCAGTAACGGGAGAACTGCCGCCAGCCCTGCTGCCTATCGAAGAGCACGGGATGAAGCTGCTGGTTGATATTCAGCACGGTCACAAAACCGGTTATTACCTTGATCAACGCGACAGCCGTCTGGCCACACGTCGTTATGTAGAAAATCAACGGGTTCTGAACTGTTTCTCTTATACTGGCGGCTTTGCGGTCTCGGCATTAATGGGCGGATGCCGTCAGGTAGTCAGCGTCGATACCTCTCAGGAAGCGCTTGATATTGCCCGCCAGAACGTAGAACTGAACAAGCTGGATCTGAGCAAAGCCGAATTTGTGCGTGATGACGTATTCAAACTGCTGCGCGCTTACCGCGATCGCGGTGAGAAATTTGATGTCATTGTGATGGATCCGCCGAAGTTCGTCGAAAACAAAAGCCAGTTAATGGGCGCCTGCCGCGGCTATAAGGACATCAATATGCTGGCTATTCAGTTGCTCAACCCCGGCGGCGTATTGCTGACATTCTCCTGCTCCGGACTGATGACCACCGATTTATTTCAGAAAATCATCGCTGATGCCGCAATAGATGCTGGTCGTGATGTACAATTTATAGAGCAGTTCCGTCAGGCCGCCGATCACCCGGTGATCGCTACCTACCCGGAAGGGCTGTATCTGAAAGGGTTTGCCTGTCGCATCATGTAACTTGAAAAGTGGAATATTACCCTTACATAGAGGGTATCTATTTCCCGGGAGGTGACTATGATTGCCAGCAAATTCGGTATCGGCCAGCAGGTCCGCCATTCCCTGTTAGGTTACCTCGGAGTGGTCGTGGATATCGACCCGGAATATTCGCTTGATGAACCGTCAGCCGATGAGCTGGCGGTTAACGACGAACTTCGCGCCGCTCCCTGGTATCACGTGGTGATGGAAGACGATAATGGTCTGCCGGTGCATACGTATCTGGCCGAAGCACAGCTGAGTGGCGAGCTACAGGAAGAACATCCGGAGCAACCGTCGATGGATGAACTGGCGCGAACAATCCGTAAACAGCTTCAGGCTCCGCGTCTGCGTAATTGATGCGAACACAAGCCCGATGGCAATTCGCTTATCGGGTTTATGTTGCTCATCCGGCCAGCAACACGGGCCGGATGAGCAACGTGCCTAAGGCAACAACACAACCTTACTTCGCCAGTCCCAGCCGCGGGATCTCAATCGCCGGACAGCGATCCATGACCACCGCCAGCCCCGCGTCACGTGCCAGTACGGCTGCCTGCTCGTTAATTACGCCAAGCTGCATCCATAAGGTCTTCGCACCGATGGCGATAGCCTCCTGAGCAACGCCCCACGCCGCTTCAGAATTACGAAAGACATCAACCATATCCACTTTCTCCGGCACATCCGCCAGCGTCGCGTACCCCTGCTGCCCCAACAGCGTTTTCCCGGCAACTTTTGGCGAAACGGGGATAACGTGATAGCCCTGATCGAGTAAATACTTCATTACCCGATAGCTTGGACGATCGGGCTTATCGCTTGCACCAACCAGTGCAATCGTTCGGGTAGATGTCAAAATGCCAGCAATATCGGTCTCTTTCATCGTCTTCCTCCAGGCTGTTTAACAAAGTTTACGACAAACCTGGCCTTGCAACCATTCATCCCATACTGGCGCATGAGAGCTAAACTCAAAAATATGTCTATATGTTAGTAAACGTGACCAATGAAAAAATTAGATACATCTGATGCAGATATTTTCTGGACAGGAGAAACCTATGAAAGCCGGCATTATGACAGCCTTGATTGCTCTGTGTTTGCCGGTAACTGTTTTTGCCACCTCTTTGCGCCTGTCGAGTGAAATTGATCTTCTGGTGCTGGATGGAAAAAAAGTCTCCAGCTCATTACTGCGTGGCGCCGACAGTATTGAGCTGGAAAATGGTCGGCACCAGCTTGTATTTCGCGTAGAAAAAACCCTTCGCCTGTCCAGCCACGAAGAACGTCTGTATATTTCCCCTCCGCTGGTTATCAGCTTTGATACCCAGCTCGTCAGCCAGGTTAATTTTCACCTTCCGCGTCTGAACAATGAGCGGGACGCATCACATTTCGATGATGCACCGCGTGTGGAACTGCTGGATGGGGACGCCATGCCCATCCCCGTTAAGCTGGATATTCTGTCAATCACCTCCACGGCGAAAATCGTGGATTATGAAATGGAAACTGAGCGCTATAACAAAGCGGCTAAACATGCGTCATTGCCACAATTCGCCACCATGATGGCCGACGACAGCTCGCTGCTTTCTGGGGTGTCTGAACTGGATCGGGTGCCGCCTCAGTCGCAAACGCTGACCGAGCAACGATTAAAATTTTGGTTTGAGCAGGCCGACGCCCAAACGCGAAGTAACTTTCTGCAATGGGCCCAGAAACAGCCTTCTTCATGACATTTATGTTCACAGACGCATTTTTTTTGTCTTTCTCTTGCAGCGTCAAGTGCTTCCAGTACTCTGTAACAAGGTTAACTTGGGAGCTGTACTATGGAATTAACGACTCGCACATTGCCAGCGCGTAAGCATATTGCGCTGGTGGCACACGATCACTGTAAAAATATGTTGATGAGCTGGGTGGAACGCCACCAGCCGTTACTGGAAAAACACGTTCTGTATGCCACGGGAACAACAGGAAACTTAATTCAACGCGCGACAGGAATGGACGTCAACGCAATGCTGAGCGGTCCAATGGGGGGGGACCAGCAGGTGGGCGCGCTGATTTCAGAAGGGAAAATAGATGTGCTGATCTTCTTCTGGGATCCGCTCAACGCCGTTCCCCACGATCCTGATGTCAAAGCCCTGCTGCGCCTTGCCACAGTCTGGAACATTCCGGTCGCCACCAACGTGTCGACGGCAGATTTTATTATCCAGTCGCCAAACTTCAACGATGAGACGGACATACTGATCCCGGATTACGCCCGTTATCTGGCAGAACGCCTCAAATAATGCCCAGGCAGGCGGCAACTACCGCCTGCGTTTCAGGGTTTCCTCGTCACCGGGACATCCAGTCGCTTAAGCTCATCAACAAAACACGATGGTGTTTCTTTATTGAACAGCAACCACACCCGGTGACGTGCGCGCGTTAGTGCCACATACAGCAACCTTCGCTCTTCGGCATCCGGAAAATCTTCAACCGCCGGGAGCAGCGCCTCTTCCATAATCGACTCGCGGGCTGGCGCAGGAAAGCCATCATTACCCTCATGAAGACCGACGACAATAACGTAGTCCGCTTGCTGTCCTTTACTGGCATGGATAGTCATAAAATCCAGCTGTAACTTAGGCCAGCGGGTAGCCGCTTTCTCCAGACTGACCGGTTTCAGATGATGGTATCTCGCCAGAACCAAAATTCTCTCTTCTGTTTTCACAAAACCCGACAGTTTATCCAGCAACAGATCCAACTGGTTTTCATCAAGCAAGGTGACGGCTTTTTTATCCCCTGTCATCAGGCTGTTGAGCGGTTTCGTAAGCTGATGGGGATTCTGTTGAATAAACCGATTTGCGACTTCACCAATACGGCTATTGAAACGGTAAGTCGTATCCAGATTACAGCGATCGCCCTCGCCAAAGTTTTGCTGGAATGCTGTGGTCAGCGAAAGTTGCGCCCCGCTAAACCGGTAAATGGCCTGCCAGTCATCGCCTACGGCAAACAGCGTAGTCTGCGAGTTTTGCTTGCGTAGCGCGGCCAACAAGGCGGCACGCTGAGGAGAAATATCCTGAAATTCATCGACCAGAATATGCTTCCAGGGACTGATAAACCGCCCTTTTTCCAGAATAACAATGGCCTGATGGATTAACCCGGAAAAATCGACGGCATTCTCGTCCTTCAGGGCGCTCTTCCAGGCTTTGAGCAGGGGCGCCATGAGCTTTATACGTTTACTGAACAGGTCGCGGATCTCCTGCGGAGCATTGGCAATCATCTCCGCCTGCGCTCCGCCATGCATACGCATCAGGCTAACCCAGCGATCGAGCCGGGAGGCCAAACGCCGCTGTAACTTTTCGTCGTCCCAGAAGTTACCTTCGGGTACAGGCCACTGCATCTCTTCTTCTAACCATTGTCGCCAACCTTTGGCCTGCGCTTTTTTCTCGCTGCACTGCTGACGCCAGGTAGTAATGAAGAGTTTGCTGCGCGCAACGGCGTCATTTTCCAGCTTGCTAACTGTCGGGACTTTTTTGCTGCCCTGCGAAATGATATGCAGCGCCAGTGAATGAAACGTCCGCGCGGTGACCTCATCCGTATGCAGACGTTCACGGATGCGGTCATCCATCTCCTGAGCCGCTTTACGACCGAACGCCAGCAACAGAATTTGTTCTGCCACCGCCTCGCCTCGCGCCAACAGCCAGCCCGCACGGGCAACCAGAACCGATGTTTTGCCGCTTCCCGCCCCGGCAAGTACCAGTAAGGCTTGCTCACCATTTACCACCGCGCGCGCCTGGGCAGGGTTCAGCGGCGAAGATTCAATGTGCTGGAAAAACTCGGCATGCTCTGCCAGCATCGCATCGGTATAGGCCTGATTGTGCTGTAAACGACAGGCCTCAATATCCTGCAACCATGCCTGGCATTGGCGTAACGCTTCACGACAATTTTCAAATTCTTCCAGCCGCTTCACCGGTAGCGGCAACGCCGCAAAGGCACGGAGGATCTGCTGTTGCAATCCTGAGGTTTGGCTACGTGTCAGCCATTTATTTTCACTTGTCCGGGCTGCAATCGCATCCAATTGTTGCTGTAACACTCCAGCAGCCACCTCACTCATTTCCTGGCTCCACTGCTGCCAGAGCGTATTTAAATGGTGATGGAAGCGTTGGGTTTCCGCCCATTCTGTGCCGTGAAGCCGTACCACCTTATCATCCGGAAGCACAAACTCCAGCTCTCCCCACACCAGGCCGCGTTTGCAATGAATAGCCAATAACTGGTTGAAGGGAATAAGATACTCGTGACGATCGCCGGAAACTTTAATCCCGGCATTGAGAATAACGGCCCGATCGTAAGGGTGTTGCGCCAGACGTTTTCCAAGAGAAGTTGCTTTCAGTTCCATAAGACTCAAGCGGATCCACACGAAGAGGTTTGCATATCAGTGTAACCGCCAGAGAAAACGTGCTCCAGCCCAAAAAAACGTTACAATTGCCGAATTCACAGAAAACCAGAGTTAATCGAGGGTTTATGCGTACTGTTCTGAATATTTTAAATTTTGTGCTAGGTGGGTTCGCCACCACCTTAGCCTGGTTATTAGCTACGCTGGTCAGTATTGTGCTTATTTTTACTTTACCCTTGACCCGGTCATGCTGGGAAATAACCCGACTCTCGCTATTTCCCTATGGCAACGAAGCGATTCATGTCGATGAACTTAATCCGGCAGGGAAAAATGTGCTTCTTAATACCGGTGGCACATTGCTCAATATTTTCTGGCTGATTTTCTTCGGTTGGTGGCTGTGCCTGATGCACATTGTCTCCGGCATTGCCCAGTGCATTTCGATTATTGGTATTCCGGTGGGTATTGCGAACTTTAAAATTGCCGCTATTGCGCTCTGGCCGGTGGGGCGTCGGGTGGTTTCAGTCGAAGTTGCCCGCGCAGCGCGTGAAGCCAATGCGCGCCGTCGCTTTGAATAATCAGGACTGATGGCCTTTATGTTAAGTCCGCTGCTTAAACGCTATACCTGGAACAGCACCTGGCTGTACTACGTAAGAATTTTTATCGCGCTTTGTGGCACAACAGCGCTCCCCTGGTGGCTGGGCGATGTTAAGCTGACCATCCCGCTCACGCTGGGTATGGTCGCTGCCGCGCTGACCGATCTGGACGATCGCCTCGCTGGCCGACTGCGCAATTTGATCATTACGTTGATCTGCTTTTTTATTGCCTCAGCCTCCGTAGAACTGCTCTTCCCATGGCCATGGCTGTTTGCCATTGGGTTAACGCTTTCCACCAGCGGCTTCATTCTGCTGGGGGGCTTGGGCCAGCGCTATGCAACCATCGCCTTTGGTGCGTTGTTGATTGCCATTTATACCATGCTGGGAACGTCGCTTTACGATCAGTGGTATCAGCAGCCGATCCTGTTGCTCGCTGGCGCTATCTGGTACAACCTTCTGACGCTGACCGGGCATCTTCTGTTCCCCATCCGCCCACTGCAGGACAATCTGGCGCGTAGCTACGAACAGTTAGCGCACTACCTGGAACTGAAATCACGCCTTTTTGATCCCGACATTGAAGATGAAAGCCAGGCGCCGTTGTATGATTTGGCCCTCGCTAATGGGCAATTGATGGCGACGCTAAACCAGACAAAGGTATCGTTACTGACTCGCCTGCGCGGCGACCGCGGTCAGCGCGGAACGCGTCGCACGCTACATTACTATTTTGTAGCGCAGGATATTCACGAACGCGCCAGCTCCTCCCATATTCAGTATCAAACGCTACGCGACCATTTCCGTCACAGCGACGTGATGTTTCGCTTCCAGCGCTTGATGTCGATGCAGGGGCAAGCCTGCACCCAGTTGTCCCGCTGTATTTTATTACGTACGCCTTACCAGCACGATCCGCACTTTGAGCGCGTCTTCACGCATATAGATGCCGCCCTCGAGCGTATGCGTGCGAGCGGTGCGCCTGCAGACCTGCTCAACACGCTGGGATTTTTACTCTCAAACCTGCGAGCTATCGACGCCCAACTGGCCACCATAGAGTCAGAACAGGCTCAGGTACTCTCGCGTAATGAGTCTGAAAATCAGCTTGCCGATGACAGTCCGCATGGGTTCAGCGATATCTGGTTACGGCTGAGCCGTAATTTTACGCCTGAGTCAGCCCTGTTTCGCCATGCAGTACGCATGTCGCTGGTGCTTTGTGTCGGCTATGCCATCATCCAGATTACCGGCATGAACCACGGATACTGGATCCTGCTGACCAGTCTGTTTGTCTGTCAGCCGAACTACAACGCCACCCGACATCGCCTGGCGCTAAGGATTATCGGTACATTGGTAGGAATCGCCATTGGTTTACCTATCCTGTGGTTCGTTCCCTCTCTGGAAGGTCAGTTGATACTTTTGGTGATCACTGGCGTACTGTTTTTTGCCTTTCGCAACGTCCAGTATGCGCACGCCACGATGTTTATCACGCTGCTGGTACTGCTGTGCTTTAATCTGCTCGGTGAAGGTTTCGAAGTTGCGCTGCCGCGCGTTATCGATACGCTGATAGGGTGTGCCATCGCATGGGCTGCCGTGAGTTTCATCTGGCCTGACTGGCGTTTTCGTAACCTGCCGCGTGTCATTGAGCGGGCCACTGACGCAAACTGTCGTTACCTCGATGCTATTCTCGAACAATATCATCAGGGTCGTGATAATCGTATGGCATACCGTATCGCCCGTCGTGACGCGCACAATCGTGATGCAGAGCTTGCCTCCGTGGTGTCGAACATGTCGAGTGAACCGGATGTCACGGCCCAAACGCGAGAAACAGCATTTCGCTTGCTGTGCCTCAATCATACGTTTACCAGTTACATTTCCGCCCTTGGCGCACACCGCGAACAGTTAACCAACCCGGAAGTTCTGGCATTACTGGATGATGCCGTCTGCTACGTTGATGACGCGCTTCACTATCAACCCGCAGACGAACAGCGCGTCTACCAGGCGCTGGAGGGGCTGAAGCATCGAATTCAGCATCTTGAGCCACGTCCGGATAGTAAAGAACCGCTTGTTATACAGCAGGTTGGGCTATTGATCGCCCTGCTACCGGAAATCCGGCGATTACAACAGCAAATTGCCATGCTGCCTTCTAATACCCCGGCTCCGGCGTAAGAGAACTGACCCACTCCACCAGCTCCTGGCGACGGACCGCCGGGAGCGCAGCTTCATGCATGCCACTGACCGCACCTTCAAGGGCATAAAGTATTTTTACCGTCAGGGCTGGATTGTTTTGCCGCAGTTTCAGCCAGCACATTTGGGCGCCCAACGTTCGCAATGTTCCCTCATCTTTAATCCCTGCTTCATTTAGCAGGGTCTCCAGATGAAACGTCATATTTGGTAGTTCCCGCAGACGATGTTGAGCAAAGCGACTCTGTTTTTCCTTAACAGCAGCATCCAATGAGTACCGCGATAACGACACCAACTGCTGCTGGTTTTGCCACAGCGCATCATTCACCTGATAGTAGTTGAGTACCACCGGACGCCCGCGCTTTATAAATGTCAGCCAGACAGGCGAATTTTTTACACAGTACTGTACGCTCTGTTCGCAGGCCCGAAGATATAACTCACCGTTGGCGACCATAGCAAAGACCGTATCCCCAACCGTCAGACTGTAACTGCCAAATAATGAGCGATAGTGAATTGTTCCCAGAGACGCCAGATATTCTTGTGATTTATAGATCTTTGCATAAGAAAGTTCTTTCATAAAAATCCTTTTAAATCATAACGTAAGCAAATGATTTTCAATAACAGATCCGTTAATGACGAAAATAGGCAACTTATTCGCACGGGGCAAGATGAATTTTATTTTTCCCGTAACTACGACTAAAAATTGCGAACCTGTTTCCGAAAATAAGGTTGATCTTTGTTGATAGCAGGGTTACTGTATATCCATACAGTAACTCACAGGGCTGGATTGATTATGTACACTTCAGGCTATGCAAATCGTTCTTCGTCGTTCTCTTCCACATCAAGCAACATTGCGCGCGTTTCATCAGAGAACGCAACCGCTGGGCTTATCAGTGAAGTGGTCTATCGCGAGGACCAGCCCATGATGACGCAACTACTGCTGCTTCCCCTGCTGCAGCAATTAGGGCAGCAATCGCGCTGGCAGTTGTGGCTGACGCCTCAGCAAAAATTAAGCCGGGAGTGGGTACAGTCAGCCGGGCTTCCATTGACAAAAGTGATGCAGATTCGCCAACTCTCCCCCTGCAATACGCTGGAATCGATGATCCGTGCGCTGCGCACAGGTAATTACAGTGTCGTTATCGGCTGGCTGGGAGAAGAGTTAACGGAAGACGAACACGCTGAACTGGTTAAAGCGGCTGAAGAAGGAAATGCTATGGGATTTATCATGCGTCCTGTTCGCGCACAGTCACTTGCGGGGAGACAGCATTCCGGGCTAAAAATTCACTCGAATTTGTATCATTGAGTAAAATTAGGATTTATCCTGGAATTTTTTTTCATGCTTCAATTTGCCTTTGAGCTTTAACGCGTTTTTCGTGCGAACGCCTGTCTCAAGCGGTTTTCAGGAAATCTCCAGTGCATTTAGACATCAATAAATGTTAAATATTATGTATACAAGCCTTTTTTTTTCATATGCCTGACGGACTTCACACTTGTAAGTTTTCAACTACGTTGTAGACTTTACATCGCCAGGGGTGCTCGGCGTAAGCCGCAGATATCGGTAGAGTAACTATTGAACTGGTCCCCGGGTGAAGGATTTAACCGTGTTATCTCTCTTCGGAGATATTCATGGCGAATTTTGGATGATAACGAGGCGCAAAAAATGAAAAAGACAGCTATCGCAATTGCAGTGGCACTGGCTGGTTTCGCTACCGTGGCGCAGGCCGCTCCGAAAGATAACACCTGGTACGCTGGTGCTAAACTGGGCTGGTCTCAGTACCATGATATTGGCAACAACCAGATCAACAACGCCGGCCCTACCCACGAAAGCCAACTGGGTGCTGGTGCGTTCGGTGGTTATCAGGTTAACCCGTACGTTGGTTTCGAAATGGGTTATGACTGGTTAGGCCGTATGCCGTACAAAGGCTACACTGACCAGACTCACAACAACGGCGCTTTCAAAGCTCAGGGCGTTCAGCTGACCGCTAAACTGGGTTACCCAATCACTGACGATCTGGACGTTTATACCCGTCTGGGTGGTATGGTTTGGCGTGCAGACGCTAAAAACAACACCGGCTTCAAAGACCACGACACTGGTGTATCCCCAGTATTCGCTGGTGGCGTAGAGTATGCAATTACTCCTGAAATCGCTACCCGTCTGGAATACCAGTGGACCAACAACATCGGTGACGCGAACACCGTTGGCGGTCGTCCGGATAACGGTCTGTTAAGCGTTGGTGTTTCTTATCGTTTCGGCCAGCAGGAAGAAGCAGCTCCAGTAGTTGTTGCTCCGGCTCCGGCTCCAGAAGTACAGACCAAGCACTTCACTCTGAAGTCTGACGTTCTGTTCAACTTCAACAAAGCAACTCTGAAACCAGAAGGCCAGCAGGCTCTGGACCAGATGTACAGCCAGCTGAGCAACCTGGATCCGAAAGACGGTTCCGTAGTGGTTCTGGGCTTCACTGACCGCATCGGTTCTGACGCTTACAACCAGGGTCTGTCCGAGAAACGTGCTCAGTCCGTTGTTGATTACCTGATCTCTAAAGGTATTCCTTCTGACAAAATCTCTGCACGTGGCATGGGCGAATCTAACCCGGTTACTGGCAACACCTGTGACAACGTGAAAGCTCGCGCTGCACTGATCGACTGCCTGGCTCCGGATCGTCGTGTTGAGATCGAAGTTAAAGGTATCAAAGACGTTGTAACTCAGCCTCAGGCTTAAGTTATCGTCTTATAAAAAAACCCCGCATCGCGGGGTTTTTTTCATCTGTGTTTTAATCAAAGCACACGACTACGTCACCCATTAAACCACCCTGCCACTACTCTTTTCCCAGCAGTGCCTGTAAATCCTGTTTTAAGGTTGACATTTTATTCGCGTACTTCTCTTTATGTTCCGCATCTTCAATCAGTTGCACAATGGTTTCAGAAAGCGTTTTACTGCGCCGCTGGGCAAGGCCTGCTAAGCGTTGCCAAACCATGAATTCCAGATCGATAGATTTCTTTCGTGTATGCTGATGCTCAGCATTAAAATGCCGCTTGCGCCTCGCCCGTATGGTCTGTTTCATACGATTGAGTAGCGCAGGGTTCATGTGTTCTTCAATCCAGGTATTGACCCGAACCGGTTCATTTTCGAGGGTTAGCAATAAATCAACGGCTTCTTTGGCAGCGCTGGCCTCTACGTAACGGGTTATTAATTCCCCCTCACGATGCTTCTTCACCAGGTACTTCCACTTCCAGCCGCTTTCAAGATTTTCAAGTTGTTGATATTTCATTGCGATCTCAATGTTACCGTGTAACTCTTATCAGAATATCAGCTTTTTGAGCAACTGAAGAAAAGAATATCCAGCCTGTGAACTGCCGCGCGTCATCACTTCCGTTTCGCGGTGCTTTCCAGGTGTGTAGTGATGAGGGTTACGGTATAATCTCGTTTTTAACAACAGACTAAAAAACATCAACTTTGACCATTACGAAACTTGCATGGCGTGATCTGGTTCCTGATACCGACAGTTATCAGGAAGTATTTGCACAGCCGCACGTCACTGACGACACCGATACCTTACTTAGTGATACTCAGCCACGTTTACAATTCGCGCTAGAGCAGCTTCTGCAGCACTGGACGACGTCCTCGTTCATGCTGGTAAAAGCACCGGAAGAGCTTGAATACCTTAACCTTATTGCAACTGCTGCACATACACTGCACACGGACGCAGGACGCCTGACTGGGGGTCATTATGATATCTCTGGTCACACTATCCGCTATCGTACAGCGGAAAAAGCAGAAGACAATTTTGCGACGCTAACTCAGGTGGTCAACGCTGACTGGGTTGAAGCCGAGCAACTGTTTGGCTGCCTGCGTCAGTTCAATGGCGATATTTCCCTGCAACCAGGTCTGGTACATCAGGCGAATGGTGGGGTGTTGGTTATCTCATTACGCACTCTGCTGGCCCAACCGCTGTTGTGGATGCGTCTGAAAGCCATTGTCAGCCACGAGCGCTTTGACTGGGTAGCTTTTGATGAGTCTCGCCCATTGCCCGTTTCCGTTCCGCCTATGCCGCTTAAACTGAAAGTGATTTTAGTCGGGGAGCGTGAATCACTGGCAGATTTTCAGGACATGGAGCCAGAACTGGCTGAGCAGGCCATCTACAGCGAATTTGAAGACAACCTGCAGATAGTCGATGCCGAAACCATGACCCAGTGGTGCCAGTGGGTAACGCATACCGCCACGCGCAACAATTTGCCCTACCCCGCGCCTGATGCCTGGCAGGTTCTAATCCGCGAAGCTGTGCGCTATACCGGCGAACAGGATACGTTGCCGCTTAACCCCTTGTGGATCATCCGACAGTTCAAAGAAGTGGCCCCGCTATGCGCGAGCGAAACCTGCACAGCGGAACAGTTCAGCCTGATGCTGGCGCAGCGCGAATGGCGGGAAGGATTCCTGGCCGAACGTATGCAGGATGAGATCCTGCAAGAGCAAATCCTTATCGAAACGGAAGGCGAGCGAATTGGTCAGATCAACGCCCTGTCGGTCATTGAGTTTCCGGGTCATCCTCGCGCGTTTGGAGAACCATCACGTATCAGTTGCGTGGTGCATATTGGCGATGGCGAATTCACAGATATTGAGCGCAAAGCCGAGCTGGGAGGAAATATTCATGCCAAGGGGATGATGATTATGCAGGCGTTCCTGATGTCTGAACTCCAGCTTGAGCAGCAAATTCCCTTCTCGGCCTCGCTGACCTTTGAACAATCATACAGCGAAGTTGATGGTGACAGCGCGTCCATGGCGGAGTTGTGCGCATTGATTAGCGCTCTCGCCGACGTCCCTGTGAATCAAAGCATCGCCATTACGGGTTCTGTTGATCAATTTGGTCGGGCGCAACCTGTCGGCGGTCTTAACGAGAAAATTGAAGGTTTCTTCGCCATCTGCCAGCAGCGTGAGCTGACAGGTACTCAGGGCGTTATCATTCCATCAGCTAATGTCAGACATCTGAGCCTGCAACCGGCACTGCTACAGGCCATAGAAGAAGAAAAATTCACTATCTGGGCGGTGGACGACGTAACCGATGCATTGCCGCTATTACTAAATCTGGTGTGGGATGGCGAAGGCCAGACAACGCTGATGCAAACCATCCAGGAACGTATTGCGACAGCAACGCAACAGGAAGGCCGTCACCGTTTTCCATGGCCGCTACGTTGGCTGAACTGGATTATTCCGAACTGATCGGACTTGTTCAGCGTACACGTGTTAGCTATCCTGCGTGCTTCAATAAAATAAGGCTTACAGAGAACATGGTAGATAAACGCGAATCCTATACAAAAGAAGACCTTCTTGCCTCTGGTCGCGGTGAGCTGTTTGGCGCAAAAGGCCCGCAACTGCCTGCACCAAGCATGCTGATGATGGACCGTGTCATTAAGATGACCGAAACCGGTGGCAACTTTGACAAAGGTTATGTTGAAGCTGAACTGGATATTAACCCGGACCTGTGGTTCTTCGGATGCCACTTCATCGGCGATCCGGTAATGCCAGGCTGCCTGGGTCTGGATGCCATGTGGCAGCTGGTTGGATTCTATCTCGGCTGGCTGGGCGGCGAAGGTAAAGGCCGCGCGCTGGGCGTAGGCGAAGTGAAATTCACCGGTCAGGTTCTGCCGACTGCGAAGAAAGTCACTTACCGCATTCACTTCAAACGCATCGTTAACCGTCGCCTGATCATGGGCCTGGCTGATGGCGAAGTGCTGGTTGATGGTCGTCTGATCTACACCGCAAACGATCTGAAAGTGGGTCTTTTCCAGGACACTTCCGCGTTCTAATCGCAGAGATCAGGCGTTGCTTCGTTGTCGGATGACAGCGTAAACGCCTTATCCGGTCTGCAAAAAGGCGAAACCTCCGCTCTGCGGAGGTTTCTTTTATCTAAAGAGACAGAATCAGGCCATTAAAACCCTATCCCCCATGGCTTCTCGCCAGCCTCCCAGCCAGTATGATCTCTGATTCAGCGCCTGATAGGGACACATTTCTTTTGAGCGTCCGGCAATGCCGGCCTGATATCCACGTTGATGTGCCCGTTCCAGGCGATCTCGTTTTTGTCTCTTCATGCCTCGTTTCCCTCATCTTTAGTTCTGGTGGAAAAGAAAACAGTGATTACTAAGTGTGCAATCACACTAAACGAATACCCCTAAACATCAGGCTCGTCAATGCGCAAAATTCACGCCAGTGTCATATTTGTGAGCTACCCGCGAAATCATTTGTACAAAAAAAATCAGACAGAACAGTTATCTCCACGGCTAAAAAATAAAAAAAACCGCCCCGGGCAATGAACCTGGGGCGGCATAATTTACAATTATTTAAGCTTAAGGGATGCGTTTCAGCTCTTGAGCTATGGCCGTCGCTTCCTGACTCCAGGCGCTGGCGAGAACCTTCACCATCTCATCGTAGCCGTCCCTGGTCTGCACTGCTTCGATGTGGAACGGACGCTTGATCAACTGCCCCTGGTGATTCAGTAACCATTCGCCGCTGACAATAACCTTCCCATCGTACCTACCGTGGAAGCCGGTCACAGTGACGTTCAGCGTGTCCTGCGTGCTTCCCAGCGGCTGCGAAGCGACAACCCAGCCAGGTAATTGCATACTGAGGTTCGTCACCAGCGTATTGCGCAATTGCTGATCTAAAGGACTGGCCCAGAGATTATTATTCGCTATCACATATTGCACATCGCTGGTCTGGTAAACCACCCCATTACCCGCCAGATAGTCCGGCACCGCAATCTGCTCAACCCACAGCAGCCGGTTACCCTGGTTGGCGGAGCTTTGGACGCCCCCTTGCGCGATAGGAAGCTGGTAATAGCTTTTATTTTCTCCGCTGGAGCTGCATGACGTCAGCCAGACCGCCATCATCACCACTAGCCACTTTTTCATTGTTTCGCCCTCTTCGGCTCTGGATCTTTTTTGTCCTTCGCTTCAAATACCAGCGCATTGCTCTTATCGTTCAACGTTTTCAGTACCGGTTGCAGTTCGCGCAGTACCTGATCAAGACGCTGCATATCCGCCACCATCTTGTTGTAGGCTGCCGAGCCCGGCTGGAAGCCCTGCATGCTACGATTAAGTTCACGCAACGTATTTTGCATATCCGCCGGAAGATCCTGCATTGACTGGCTGGATGTGATCTTATTCATATTATCCAGCGTGGTTTGCAGATGCTTCATCGTACGCTGGCTTTCTGACAACGTATTGGTCGCCTGCTCAATCATCGGGTTCAACGGCAGATTATTAATCTTATCCAGCGCTTCCATCAGGCGCTGCTGGATCTGCGCTAAACCGCCACTCACCGTCGGGATAATCTGATAACCATTAAATTCTCGTACACCACTAATCGGTGGTTCTTTCGGGTAGAAGTCGAGATCGACATACAGCGCGCCGGTCACCAGATTCCCGGTTTTCAGCGATGCGCGTAATCCGCGTTTGAGCAATTGCTCCAGATGAGCGCCAACATCAGTGTCCTCGCCCAGCTGTGCTTTCAGGCGCTCAGGCTCGATGCGTACCAACACCGGAATGCGGTAATCATTGTTAAATACCTGACGCATGTTCGGTGAGAAGAAAGGGACTTTACTCACCGTCCCCAGACGAATGCCGCGGAATTCCAGCGGCGCGCCTGGCTGCAGGCCACGAATCGAATCCTTAAAGAACATCAGGTAGTCAATATGATCGGTATACAGGGAATCCTGAATACTTTTTTGATCGTCATAAAGATTAAACGCGGACTGTTGCCCAACCGGCTCACCTTGTTCTAAACCTTCAGGCACATCAAAACTTACGCCACCGCCAAACAACGTGGAGAGCGATCCCATTTCCACACGCATACCTGCGGAGGTAAGATCCACGGCGATCCCACTGTCTTTCCAGAAACGCACATTGCTGGTCACCAGACGATCGTTAGGCGCATTAATGAAAAGCTGGTAGCTGATAGTACGCTTTTGCGCATCGAAGGTGCTGGTCTCAACCGACCCCACACGATATCCACGGAACAATACCGGATCGCCCGGGCTTAACTGCCCGGCTTTTTTACTGTCCAGTATCACGCGGATCCCTTTCGCATCTGGCGGTGCCAGCGGCGGTGAGTCCAGTAGTTGGTAATTTTCCAGCTTATTACCTTTATTGCCGGGCTGCAGTTCAATATATGCCCCGGACAATAGCGTGCCCAGACCGCTGATACCTTCACGACCAACCTGCGGCTTCACCACCCAAAAAACAGAGTCTTTATGCAGCAGCTTTTCCATTCCGGAGTTAAGACGAGCTTTAATCTCCACATGGGTCAAATCATCCGTCAGAGTCGCGCTCTCGACGATGCCGACATCCACGCTGCGGCTTTTAATCGTCGTTTTGCCGCCTTCAATCCCTTCGGCATTGGTGGTAATCAGCGTGACTTCCGGCCCCTGATGGCTGTAATGATAAAACAGAACCCATGCGCCAATAAGCGCAGTAACGATCGGGAATATCCACACGGGCGACCAGTTTTTCACCTTCTGCACTTTGGCTTCCCCACTTTTAGATTCCATGCTGTCAGGACTCCTCATGATCTGGTTCTGGTTCACGGTCCCACGACAGACGCGGATCAAATGTCATCGCAGAAAACATTGTCATAATGACGACTAAAGCAAACATCAAAGCACCCATTGCAGGATAAATGTTCATTAACCCTCCCATGCGCACCAGCGCAGAGAGTACCGCAATCACAAAAACGTCGATCATTGACCAGCGACCGACAAATTCCACCACTTCATAAATCAAGTGCATACGTTCACTGTCACGTTTGCCGTGACCCTTGGCATCCCAACATAGCCAGGCAATGGCAATCATTTTCAACGTCGGCACCATAATACTGGCGATAAAGATAACCGCCGCCACCGGATAAGAGCCCTCACTCCAAATCAAAACCACGCCTTCAAGAATCGTTGACGGCAATTTGGATCCGAGCAAATCAGTAATCATGATCGGCAGGATGTTGGCAGGAAGATAAAGCATGATTGACGTGAACAATAACGCCATCGTCCATTGCAGACTGTTTTTGCGACGCACGTAGCCTTTCGTCTCGCAGCGCGGGCACACCCGTTCGTCAGCGGGAAGAATCGCGGTGCAGCAGGAACAAGAACGCAACCCCTGCCGGATGCCGGGCACGCCTGGCTTTAATTCCTGGTTAATGACAGGCATTGGCGCAATATCATCCCACAGCCAACGGCGGTCAACGCACTGGAACGCCCGTAGCTGTAGTACACAAAAGAAGCACCATGGGATGAAACTGCTGCCCACGCCGATATCACCATAAGCCATTAGCTTAACGAAACTGACCAGCACTCCGGCGAGGAAGATTTCCGCCATCCCCCAGCTTTTCAACTGGAACAGGACGCGCGCAAGCCTGGCCTTTAGCCAGCCAGGCATTTCGGCACGGTTCACCAGCAGCAGAATAGTCAGTAAACAAAACGCGGGAACTAACTGGACGAATAATAAAAAAAACGTGCCGAGGCTGGCGTAATCTTCAGAGAAGAGCACGCTGGGGATTTCCAGCAACGTCACTTCGCTGCTTACCCCTGCGACGTTCATATTCACAAAAGGGAAGAGGTTTGATAAAAGCAGCATGAACAGCGCTGCTAAAACATAGGCAGTAGGACGCTGCCTCGGCGCGTCCCACTCAACCGTTAACGTAGTGCCACATCGTGGACATGCCGCTTTCTGACCATGCTCAAGGCGCGGTAACGCCACCAGCATGTCACACTGCGAACACAAAATATGCTTCGCGGCATGGTGATGTTCGCACATATGTGCTCCTTTAAATTATGCGCCATTCTTCAAAGATTCAAGATACTCCCAGCGCTCAAAGGCTTGCTCAAGTTCTTGTTCCGCTTCGTTCAGATTAGCTAAAACTTGTTGCGTTTGCTCGTGCGGCTGACTGAAAAAAGCGGCGTCAGCAACCTGAGCTTGTAATGTTTCCAGCTTAGCTTCCAGTTCTTCAAGCAATGCGGGGAGCTGCTCCAGTTCGCGCTGCAGTTTATAGCTTAGTTTGCTCGTGCCACGTTTGACAATTTCTGCTTTAGGAGCAATAGCTTCCTCTGTTTTTTTCACAACGGGCTGTTTAAACGCCACATGCTGCGATTGCTGGCTGCGCGCGTCATGGTAACCGCCGACATAACGACCAATTTTACCACCGCCTTCGAAGATCCAACATTCCGTAACGGTATTATCCACAAACTGACGGTCGTGGCTCACCAGCAGTACGGTGCCCTGATAGCTGTCAATCAGCTCTTCAAGCAGTTCCAGCGTTTCGACGTCAAGATCGTTCGTTGGTTCATCGAGAATTAAAAGATTACTGGGTTTCAGGAACAAACGCGCCAGCAACAGACGATTTCGTTCCCCACCGGAGAGCGCGCGTACTGGCGTCATCGCCCGTTTCGGGTGGAACAGGAAGTCCTGCAGGTAGCCCAGCACATGGCGGGGTTTACCGTTAACCATCACCTCTTGCTTACCTTCGGCCAGATTGTCCATCACGGTTTTATCCGGATCCAGTTCAGCGCGGTGCTGATCGAAATAAGCCACCTCCAGCCTGGTCCCAACATGAATACGTCCACTGTCAGCCTGCAGTTGGCCTAACATCAGTTTGAGCAGCGTCGTCTTGCCGCAACCGTTAGGGCCAATTAACGCAATTTTGTCGCTGCGCTGCACCTGCGCGGAGAAATCTTTTACCAGTTGCTTACCATCAACCTGATAATCCACATTCTCCATTTCGAAGACAATCTTGCCCGAACGGCTCGCCTCTTCAACCTGCATCTTCGCCGTGCCCATCACTTCGCGACGTTCACCGCGCTCGCGACGCATCGCTTTCAGGGCGCGCACACGGCCTTCGTTACGGGTACGACGCGCTTTGATACCCTGGCGGATCCAAACCTCTTCCTGCGCCAGCTTGCGATCAAACTCCGCGTTTTGTAACTCTTCAACCCGCAGCGCTTCTTCTTTCTCCAGCAGATACTGATCGTAGTTCCCCGGATAGGTCACCAGTTTGCCGCGGTCAAGATCAACAATACGCGTCGCCATGTTGCGAATAAATGAACGGTCGTGGGAAATGAAAATGATTGTCCCGTTGAAGGATTTCAGGAACCCTTCCAGCCAGTCGATTGTTTCAATGTCCAGATGGTTCGTCGGTTCATCGAGCAGCAATACGCGCGGATTACTCACCAACGCGCGGCCCAGCGCCGCTTTACGCAGCCAACCACCAGACAGCGACGAAAGCGCGGCGTTAGGATCCAGCCCCAGTTGCGCCAACACTTCATTAATGCGACTTTCGAGCTGCCACAGATTGTGGTGATCGAGCATTTCCTGAACCCGCGCCATCTCATTCAGATTTCTGTCGCTGGGATCGGTCATGACAAGGCGCGAAATATCATGATACCGCTTCAGGTATTCAGCCTGTTCCTCAATACCTTCGGCAACGAAGTCATACACGCTGCCCTCGACATTACGCGGCGGATCCTGTTGCAGACGCGCGACGACCAGATCCTGCTCATAAATAATACGCCCGTCGTCAAGACCCTGTTCACGGTTCAGGATCTTCATCAGCGTCGATTTGCCCGCGCCGTTACGGCCTACCAGACAGACGCGTTCGTTATCCTCGATATGCAGTTCCGCATTATCAAGAAGGGGCGCATCGCTGAACGACAGCCATGCACCATGCATACTGATCAATGACATTTACTTATCCTTTCAGGCTGCGGTAATCAGCCAGCAATTGTGGATCTGACGGTTACGGGCAAAGTCCTGGGAAAGCGTTTTTTGGGTAATTTCTTGTGCTTTCAATCCCAGCTCAGCCAGACCCTCGAGATCCATACGGAATCCACGTTTGTTGTTGGAGAACATGATCGTGCCGTCTTTACGTAACAGACGTTTCAGATCTTTCATCAGCGCCAGATGATCGCGCTGCACATCAAACGAATCTTCCATGCGTTTAGAGTTAGAGAACGTTGGCGGATCGATGAAAATCAGATCAAACTGTTCATTGGCATCGCGCAGCCAGCCCAGACAATCGGCCTGAATTAAACGGTGAGCGCGACCACTCAGGCCGTTCAAACGCAGGTTGCGTTCCGCCCATTCCAGGTAGGTACGCGACATATCAACCGTCGTGGTGCTCCGCGCGCCGCCCAGTCCGGCATGAACGCTGGCGCTACCGGTGTAGGAGAACAGATTGAGGAAATCCTTACCTTTACTCATCTGACCCAGCATGCGACGCGCAATGCGGTGATCGAGGAACAAACCGGTATCAAGATAGTCAGTCAGGTTCACCCACAGACGAGCGTTGTACTCGCTTACCTCAATGAATTCACCCTTCTCATTCATCTTCTGATACTGGTTCTTGCCTTTTTGACGTTCACGGGTTTTCAGCACCAGTTTATTCGGGGCAATCTCAAGTACCGAGAGCGTAGCGGCAATGATGTCGAACAGGCGTTGACGCGCTTTCTGCGCATCGACCGTTTTTGGCGGCGCGTATTCCTGCACCACGACCCAATCACCGTAGCGATCTACCGCCACGTTGTATTCCGGCAGGTCGGCATCGTACAGGCGATAGCATTCAATACCTTCCTGACGCGCCCATTTTTCCAGCTTCTTAAGATTCTTACGCAGGCGGTTGGCATAATCTTCCGCGACCGTGGCAGGCTTACTGTCGGCGGTGGTTTCTGCAACGTGATAGTTCTTCTGCACGCAATCCAGCGGACCATTTTTCGCTTTAAACTGCTTATCAGCACGTAATTGCAGGCTGCTGAGCAAATCCGGCGAGGCGCTAAACAGGGACAGATTCCAGCCGCCAAACTGGTTTTTCATTGTGCGCCCCAGCAGGCTGTGCAGGGCAATCAGCGCCGGTTCACTATCCAGACGTTCGCCGTACGGCGGGTTGCTGATAACCGTCCCGTACGGTCCTTTCGGTAAAGGGTTGCTCAGTTTGGCGACATCTTTAACTTCAAACGTCATCAGATCGGCAATTCCGGCGCGACGGGCGTTACTGCGTGCTTTTTCAATTACGCGAGCATCGCTGTCAGATCCATAGAAGTGCGAGGTGTAGTCTGCGAGACCCTTACGTGCGCGCACCTGCGCTTCGGCTTTAATCTCTTGCCACACAGCGTCATCGTGCTGCGCCCAACCGCTAAAGCCCCAATAACCACGGTGCAGACCAGGCGCACGATCGGTTGCCCACATCGCCGCTTCAATCAGCAGTGTACCGGAGCCACACATCGGATCGAGTAACGGCGTGCCCGGTTGCCAACCTGAACGCATTACAATGGCGGCAGCCAGCGTTTCTTTAATCGGCGCCTGACCTGCGCGATCGCGATACCCACGCTGATGGAGGCCATCACCGCTCAGATCGAGCGCAATACTGGCGGTATCTTTATTCAGCCACACGTTAATGCGCAGATCCGGAGATTCACGATCCACATTCGGACGCGGCTGATTTTTACGGGTAAAGGCGTCGACAATCGCATCCTTTACCTTCAGCGCCCCGTACTGACTATTACGAATGGTTTCGTTCAGGCCGCTAAAATGCACCGCAAATGTAGCGCCCGGATTAAATATCTCTGTCCAGTCGATTGCCTGAACACCGAGGTACAGATCAAGATCGCTGTAGACCTTGCACTCTCCCATCGGCAGAATAATGCGCGAGGCCAGGCGGCTCCACATCAGGCTCTGGTAAACAAGCCGCGTGTCGCCCTTAAAATGGACCCCACCCTGAACGACCTGACACTCCAGCGCGCCAAGGTTTTCCAGTTCAGTTTTTAACAGCTCTTCCAGCCCGCGGGCCGTACTGGCAAACAGAGAATTCATAATGTCACTTTTACTCCGAGAAAATTGCTGCGCATTATAGCTAATATGGGCGGTATGTCATAAAGTTGAAGGCTTATTTTCGCTCGAGGGGCTGTACAGTGGTCACGTTAACCCGACTTTTTATTCATCCGGTTAAATCAATGCGCGGTATTGGGCTTACCCACGCTCTGGCAGACATTAGTGGTCTCGCCTTTGATCGCATATTTATGATTACCGAACCTGACGGGACGTTCATTACCGCCCGACAGTTCCCACAGATGGTGCGTTTTACCCCTTCCCCTTTCCACGATGGATTGCATCTTACGGCGCCAGACGGTAGCAGCGCGCTTGTGCGATTTGCCGACTTCGCCCTGCAGGATGCGCCGACGGAAGTGTGGGGCAACCATTTTACCGCGCGGGTTGCGCCAGCGGCTATCAACCAGTGGCTGAGCGGTTTTTTCTCCCGTGACGTGCAGCTTCGCTGGGTTGGTCCGCAACTGACACGCCGAGTGAAGCGCCGCGATGATGTTCCTTTATCCTTTGCCGATGGTTATCCCTACCTTTTAACTAACGAAGCGTCATTGCGCGATTTGCAGCAGCGCTGCCCGGCAAGCGTAAAAATGGAGCAGTTTCGCCCCAATCTGGTGGTTTCAGGCGCTGCCGCCTGGGAAGAAGATACCTGGAAAGTGATCCGCATTGGCGAGGTTATTTTTGACGTGGCTAAACCTTGTAGCCGCTGCATTTTCACCACCGTCAGCCCTGAGAAAGGTCAGAAGCATCCGTCCGGCGAACCGCTGGCCACGCTGCAAAGCTTTCGCACTGCGACGGATAACGGCGATGTCGATTTTGGTCAGAATCTCATTGCGCGTAACAGTGGCGTGATTCGCGTCGGCGACGAGGTTGAAATTCTGTCCACTGGTACGGCCAGAATATATGGCGCGGCAGAAACCGATGATACTGCCCCGGTGCAACAACCCGATGCCACGGTGCTTATCGAGTGGCAGGGACAGACCTTTCGCGGAAATAATCAGCAGGTATTGCTTGAACAGCTGGAAAACCAGGGTATCCGGGTTCCCTACTCATGTCGGGCGGGAATTTGCGGATGCTGTCGAATTCGGTTGGTCGAAGGCGAAGTGAGCCCGCTGAAAAAATCAGCGATGGGAGATGACGGGACAATTCTGTGCTGCAGTTGTGTGCCCAAAACGGCAATCAGGCTGGAAAGTTAAACCGCCTGCTCAAGGCTGAAACTGTCAACCATTGTCTGCGGTTTCAGTCTGTCATTCATGATTTTAATTGCGTCGCCAAGCTGCATGGTGCGTCCGGCAATCACCACACCCGGTTGCGCCAGCAGACAAAGCGCGGCGTTTTCACCCGGCTCAACCACTAACAGGTTTACCTGTTCATCGGTATCGCTTAAATCGACACAGGCAGCGTCCCCTGGCACTGGCGTCCAGTTAATGCCGTGGGCGACAAAGTGCCAACTTTTTGGCATCTGCGGCTTAAGATAACGAATAGCCACCAGCGCATTGAGCACCAGTTCCGCTTTTTGTTCTTTCGCTAAATCCAGATAGCGGCATTTTTCTTCAAAGGAAAAATAAAGCGCGGCGTCATCAACGCAAAATCCGGAAGGAGTAAAGGCATCAGGCGTGAGCATTTTACGAGCAAAACGCGAACGGAATAACATACCATTGGCTAAATCGAGCATCATACGATCGTGCTCTTCATCATAATACCAGCGCCAGTTATCGTCGGGTTTAATTCGCATCAGTTTCTCTCCTTTCCTTAATCATCGCCGTTACGACAGTATCCTTTTGCCGCTTCGTTTATTGCCCTAATAATAAAAGCTCAGAATGTTTAAATAAGCAACAGTAAAGGAATATAAAACAACCAGGGCTAGAAATAAAGCCCTGGATTGTGATTAAGGTAGCATTCAGATATTGGTGACGATTTCTTTAATCAACGGCGGGCCTTTAAAAATAAAGCCCGAATAAATCTGTACCAGGGTAGCGCCGGCGGCTATTTTCTCGCGCGCGGCAATCACCGAGTCAATACCGCCAACGCCAATAATCGGTAACTGACCATTTAATTCCTGAGACAACTGGCGAATAATTTCTGTACTTTTTAATTGTAACGGACGACCGCTCAGCCCCCCCATTTGATCGCAATTTTTCATTCCCTGTACGAGAGAACGATCGAGAGTGGTGTTAGTTGCAATTACACCATCAATATTATGCCGAACTAAACTGTCGGCAACCTGGATCAGTTCTTCGACGGAAAGATCCGGCGCGATCTTTACGGCCACCGGAACATATTTATGGTGGATCGCTTGCAGATCGTTTTGCTTATTTTTAATTGCCGTCAGCAGATCATCCAGCGCTTCACCGTATTGCAGCGTGCGTAATCCCGGCGTATTCGGTGAAGAGATATTAATCGCGATATAACCGGCATAAGCATAGACTTTTTCCATACAAATCAGATAGTCATCTTTGCCGTTTTCTACCGGAGTATCTTTATTCTTACCAATATTAATGCCGAGAATGCCGTCAAAATGTGATTTCTTAACGTTCTCTACCAGATTATCAACACCCAGGTTATTGAATCCCATGCGGTTGATCAAACCTTCCGCATCCACCAGACGGAACAGACGTGGTTTATCGTTCCCGGGCTGAGGGCGTGGCGTCACGGTACCAATTTCAATTGAACCGAATCCCATCGCACCGAGCGCATCAATGCACTCCCCGTCTTTATCCAGTCCGGCAGCAAGCCCGAGCGGATTTTTAAACGTCAGCCCCATACAGGTAACCGGTTTTGCGGGTACTTTCTGGCGGACAAGCGCTTCGAGCGGCGTGCCGGTAATGCGACGTAACTGCTGGAATGTCAATTCATGAGCGCGCTCAGGATCGAGCTGGAAAAGGGCTTTACGAACGAAGGGGTAGTACATGAACTCTCCTGGATTCCCGGTGTGCAAACCGGGGGCGTATTATGTGCGATCGCGAGCAAAAAGGGAATTGACCTGCGGCAATAAATAGCAATCGTTTTCCTGCTTCTGCCGTTTTATTCATTTTTCAACTTTTCTATCCCGTATAAATCATTTCGATAAACAAAATCTCTCTGCCAGACTGCACGAATTGTTATCAATGTTAAATAAAAGCGAACAATTAGTTATAAGGGGAGATTGAAATTATGCGCGTCATTACTCTGGCGGGAAGTCCACGCTTCCCCTCTCGCTCCAGCGCCTTACTGGAATACGCCCGGGAAAAACTGAACGACCAGGATGTCGAAGTCTGTCACTGGAATCTGCACAACTTTGCCCCAGAAGACCTGATCTATGCGCGCTTCGACAGCCCAGCGCTGAAAACCTTTGTCGAACAACTGCACGACGCCGACGGATTGATTGTTGCAACGCCGGTCTACAAAGCAGCTTACTCCGGAGCGTTGAAAACGTTGCTCGATCTGCTTCCCGAACGCGCACTGGAAGGAAAAGTGGTTTTGCCGCTGGCAACAGGCGGTACCGTTGCGCATTTACTGGCCGTTGATTACGCGCTTAAGCCGGTGCTGAGCGCGTTAAAAGCCCAGGAAATCCTGCACGGTGTTTTTGCTGATGATTCACAGGTCATTGATTATCAGCATAAACCGCAGTTTACGCCCAACCTGCAACTGCGTCTGGACAATGCGCTCGACACCTTCTGGCTGGCGTTGCATCGTCGTGATGTCCAACTTCCTCAATTGAATGCTCTGCGAGGTGCCGCCCATGCTTAATCTGCTCAAGCGTCACACGCCGTGGTTGGCGTTGACCGGATTGCTGTCACTTTCAACGCTCGTCCATGCCGCAGAGTCTGCACCAGACGCGCTGCGCATAGGTTACCAGAAAGGAAGCGTCAGTATGGTGCTGGCAAAAAGCCATCAGTTACTGGAGAAACGCTACCCACAGACCAAAATCTCGTGGATTGAGTTTCCGGCAGGGCCGCAAATGCTGGAAGCACTCAATATTGGCAGTATCGATCTCGGCAGTACCGGTGACATTCCACCGATTTTCGCCCAGGCCGCCGGAGCCGATCTGGTTTACGTTGGCGTCGAGCCGCCCAAACCAAAAGCCGAAGTGATTCTGGTGCCCAAAAACAGCCCGATCCAGAGCGTTGCGCAGCTCAAAGGGCATAAAGTCGCCTTCCAGAAAGGTTCCAGCGCCCACAATTTACTGCTGCGAGCCTTACAACAGGCCGGGCTGAAATTTACCGATATTCAACCAACATATCTGACACCCGCAGATGCCAGAGCAGCCTTCCAGCAAGGTAACGTTGATGCGTGGGCTATCTGGGATCCTTACTATTCCGCCGCGTTGCTGCAGGGTGATGTGCGCGTGCTGAAAGACGGCTCAGACCTCAAACAGACCGGCTCCTTTTATCTTGCCGCGCGTCCTTATGCCGAGAAAAATGGCGCGTTTGTTCTTGGCGTGCTGGATACCTTTAGCCAGGCTGATGCGTTAACCCTCAGCCAGCGCCAGCAAAGTATTACCCTGCTGGCCAAAACCATGGGACTGCCAGAGCCGGTGATTGCGTCTTATCTTGATCACCGGCCGCCAACGACCATCTCACCCGTCAGCGCCTCGGTTGCCGCCCTGCAACAACAAACCGCCGATCTGTTTTATGACAATCGTCTGGTGCCGAAAAAAATCGATATTCGCCAGCGTATCTGGCAACCCACTCAGCAGACAGGAGCAAAATTATGAGTCTGAACATGTTCTGGTTTTTACCCACCCACGGGGATGGCCACTATCTGGGGACGGAAGAAGGCTCGCGTCCGGTCGATCACAGTTATCTGCAGCAAATCGCGCAGGCTGCCGATCGCCTGGGATTTACCGGCGTTTTGATCCCAACCGGTCGCTCCTGTGAAGATGCCTGGCTGGTAGCCGCCTCCATGATCCCTGTTACTCAGCGGCTCAAGTTTTTGGTCGCGCTGCGTCCAAGCGTAACCTCGCCAACGGTTGCCGCACGCCAGGCTGCAACGCTCGACAGACTCTCTAACGGCCGGGCGCTGTTTAACCTGGTGACCGGCAGCGATCCGCAGGAGCTGGCTGGCGACGGCGTGTTTCTTGATCACACCGAGCGCTATGAAGCTTCTGCTGAATTCACCCAGATCTGGCGTCAGCTGTTACAGGGAGAAACGGTGGATTTCAACGGCAAACATATGCACGTCCGCGGCGCGAAGCTGTTTTTTCCTCCCGTACAGCAACCCTGGCCGCCACTTTATTTCGGCGGTTCTTCCGATGTCGCGCAAGACCTGGCTGCCGAGCAGGTTGATCTCTATTTGACCTGGGGCGAGCCGCCTGAACAGGTGAAAGAGAAGATTGAGCAAGTGCGAGCCAAAGCGGCAGCGCTTGGACGCAAGATCCGCTTTGGTATTCGTTTGCATGTGATCGTGCGGGAGACGACGGATGAGGCGTGGCAGGCAGCGGAGCGTCTGATTTCGCATCTTGATGACGACACGATTGCCAAAGCCCAGGCCGCCTTCTCAAGAACGGATTCGGTTGGCCAACAGCGGATGGCCGCGCTGCACAACGGTAAACGCGACAAACTGGAAATAAGCCCGAACCTGTGGGCAGGCGTTGGGCTGGTGCGTGGCGGCGCCGGAACCGCGCTGGTCGGCGACGGCCCTACCGTCGCAGCGCGCATAAACGAGTACGCCGCGCTGGGTATCGACAGCTTTGTGCTGTCGGGGTATCCGCATCTGGAAGAGGCGTACAAAGTTGGCGAGCTACTGTTCCCGCATCTGGATGTTTCGATACCTGAAATTCCACAGCCACAGCGTCTGCACCAACAAGGCGAAGCGGTGGCTAACGAATTTATTCCCCGTAAGGTCGCGCAAAGCTAAGGAGCACGCTGATGACAACACCGAAAAACAGGTGGCTATTGCGCCTCGCACCCTGGTTTTTGCCGGTAGGTCTGGTGGCGCTCTGGCAGATAGCCTCGTCAATGGGCTGGCTATCCACCCGCATCCTGCCCTCCCCGGAAGGCGTTGTCGAAGCCTTCTGGACACTTTCCGCCAGCGGCGAACTTTGGCAGCATCTGGCGATCAGTTCCTGGCGGGCGCTGATCGGATTCTCGATCGGTGGATCGTTGGGTTTGACGCTGGGACTCATCAGCGGTCTTTCACGCTGGGGGGAACGCCTGCTGGATACGTCGATACAGATGCTGCGCAATGTTCCCCATCTGGCGCTGATCCCGCTGGTGATTTTGTGGTTCGGCATTGATGAATCGGCGAAGATCTTTCTCGTCGCCTTGGGCACACTGTTCCCGATTTACATCAACACCTGGCACGGGATCCGCAATATCGATCGCGGCCTGGTGGAGATGGCGCGCAGCTATGGATTGTCCGGCGTTTCACTGTTTATCCATGTGATCCTCCCCGGCGCCCTGCCCTCGATTATGGTTGGCGTACGCTTCGCCCTTGGGCTGATGTGGCTGACGTTGATTGTTGCGGAGACCATTTCCGCCAATGCCGGCATTGGTTATCTGGCGATGAATGCCCGAGAATTTCTGCAAACCGACGTGGTGGTAGTGGCCATCATTCTCTACGCCCTGCTCGGCAAACTTGCCGATGTCAGCGCCCAACTGCTGGAGCGAGTCTGGCTGCGCTGGAACCCGGCTTACCATGTGAAGGAGGCTACTGTATGAATACCGCTCGCTTGAATCAGGGTACGCCGCTTTTGCTGAGCGCCGTGACCAAACAATACGCCGCCAATACGGTGCTGAATCAATTAGATCTGCATATTCCGGCAGGGCAATTTGTTGCCGTAGTGGGCCGCAGTGGCGGTGGCAAAAGCACCTTGCTGCGCCTGCTGGCTGGGCTGGAATCGCCCACTTCAGGCGCATTACTTGCCGGAACTACCCCGCTGGCAGAGATTCAGGATGATACGCGCATGATGTTTCAGGATGCGCGCCTGCTGCCATGGAAAACGGTTATCGATAACGTTGGTCTGGGGCTGAAAGGTCAATGGCGCGATGCGGCCCGTAATGCGTTGGCCGCTGTTGGCCTCGAAAACCGGGCACAGGAGTGGCCTGCCGCCCTGTCTGGCGGCCAAAAACAGCGCGTGGCCCTGGCGCGGGCATTAATTCACCGCCCTGGCCTGCTGTTACTGGATGAACCGCTCGGCGCGCTAGATGCGTTAACCCGTCTTGAGATGCAGGATCTGATCGTCTCGCTATGGCAGGACCACGGCTTTACGGTGCTGCTGGTGACGCACGATGTCAGTGAGGCCGTCGCGATGGCAGACCGCGTGCTGTTGATCGAAGATGGCAAAATCGGGCTGGATCTGACGGTAGATATTCAGCGCCCCCGCCGTTTGGGATCGGTGCGGTTAGCCGAACTGGAAGCGGAAGTGTTGAACCGGGTGATGAAGCGTGGCGAGACGGAACAACCGATCCGTCGGCATGGATAACCACTTAGAAAACAAGGCCCGATAGCGATTACCGGGCCTTTTGCCGGATGGCGACGTTACAGCCTTATCCGGCCTACAAAATTACAGGTCAACGTTTCAGGCTAACGCTTTGTCAATTTTCTCGAACAGATCGCCGGAGAGATTCTCGAGGCCTTTCAACTGTTCCAGCGCCGCACGCATCTTCGCCTGACGTTTGGCATCATAACGTTTCAAACGAATCAACGGCTCAATCAGACGTGACGCCACCTGCGGATTGCGGCTGTTCAGCTCAGTCAGCATATCGACCAGGAACTGATAGCCGCTGCCATCTTCCGCATGGAAAGCCGCCGGGTTGCTGCCCGCAAAAGCACCAATCAGGGAACGAATACGGTTCGGGTTACTCATACTGAAGGAACGATGCTCCAGCAGACCGCGTACCGTTTCCAGCACGTTTCTCGCCGGGCTGGTGGATTGCAGGATAAACCATTTATCCATCACCAGACCGTCATGATGCCATTTATCGTCATACTCCTGCATCAATGCGTCACGGCATGGCAGTTGCGCCGCCACCGCAGCGGACAGCGCCGCCAGGGCGTCAGTCATATTGTTCGCTTCGCGGTACTGCTTGCTAACCAACGTGTCAGCCAGATGGGTTTCGCCAAAGGCCAGGAAGCGCAGGCAGGCATTGCGCAGCGTACGCTTACCAATATCAGCATGCTCAACGCGGTACTCGTCAAGATGATTAGCGTTATAGATAGCGAGGAATTCATCCGCCAGCTCAGCCGCCAGCGTGCGGGTCAATGCTTCGCGAACTTCCGTTATCGCTACCGGATCGATGATATCGAACAGTTCGGCGATTTCATTTACCGAAGGCAACGTCAGGATCTCTGCCGCCAGCGCCGGATCGATTTTCTCATCGAGCAAAATCGCGCGGAAAGCATCGGCCACATGTACCGGCAGCGACAACGGCTGGCCCTGCTGATGACGGGCAACGTTGAGCTTAATATAGGTCGCCAGCAGACTTTGCGCCGCATCCCAACGAGAGAAATCGTTACGCGCATGACGCATCAGGAAGGTCAGTTGCTGATCGCTCCATTTGTATTCCAGTTTTACCGGTGCGGAGAATTCGCACAGCAGTGCCGGAACCGGCTGGAAGTACACGTTATCAAAGACAAACGTCTGTTCTGCCTGGGTCACGTTGAGCACAGCATTCACCGGATGCCCGCCTTTTTGTAGCGGGATCACTTTCCCTTCGTTGTCATACAACTCGAGGGCGAAAGGAATATGCAGCGGTTGTTTCTCGGCCTGATCCGGCGTGGCTGGCGTACGCTGGCTGATAGTCAGCGTGTATTGTTCCGTTGACGGATTGTAGTCATCACGCACGGTCAGAATCGGCGTACCGGACTGACTGTACCAGCGGCGGAAATGAGAGAGATCGACATTGGACGCATCTTCCATCGCCTGCACGAAATCATCACAGGTAGCAGCGCTGCCGTCATGACGCTCAAAGTACAGCTGCATCCCTTTCTGGAAGTTAGTCTCACCCAGCAGAGTGTGGATCATACGAATGACTTCAGCGCCCTTTTCATACACGGTCAGGGTATAGAAGTTGTTCATTTCGATGACCATATCCGGGCGGATCGGGTGCGCCATCGGGCTGGCGTCTTCGGCAAACTGCAGGCCGCGCATGGTACGTACATTGCTGATACGGTTTACCGCACGTGAGCCGAGATCGGAACTGAACTCCTGATCGCGGAACACGGTTAAACCTTCTTTCAGGCTCAACTGGAACCAGTCGCGACAGGTCACACGGTTGCCGGTCCAGTTATGGAAATATTCGTGACCAATAACGCGTTCAATATCGAGATAGTCTTTGTCGGTGGCCGTATCGGTGCGGGCCAGCACATATTTGGAGTTAAAGATGTTCAGACCTTTATTCTCCATCGCGCCCATATTGAAGAAGTCGACGGCGACAATCATATAGATGTCGAGGTCATACTCGAGGCCGAAACGCTCCTCATCCCATTTCATGGAGTTTTTCAGCGAGGTCATTGCCCACGGCGCACGGTCCAGATTGCCGCGATCAACATACAGTTCCAGCGCCACTTCACGTCCTGAGCGGGTGGTAAAGCTGTCACGCAGGACGTCGAAATCACCGGCTACCAGCGCAAACAGATAGCACGGTTTCGGGAACGGATCCTGCCACTGCACCCAGTGACGACCGTTTTCCAGTTCACCCTGCGCCACGCGGTTGCCGTTAGAGAGCAGGAACGGATATTGGGTTTTATCGGCGATAATTTTGGTGGTAAAACGCGCCAGAACATCGGGTCTGTCGAGATACCAGGTAATATGGCGGAACCCTTCTGCTTCACACTGGGTGCACAGCGCATCGCCAGACTTATACAGTCCTTCCAGCGCGGTATTGGCCGCCGGGCTAATTTCATTCACGATACGCAGCGTAAAACGTTCCGGCAGTTGACTGATGACCAGAGCGCCCTCTTCTTCTTTATACTCTGTCCACGGCTCGTCGTTCACGTGGATTGACACCATGGTCAGATTTTCGCCATCCAGGCGCAGCGGCGCACTGGACGCACCATGACGGACAGCCTGGCTCACGGCGGTGACCACGGTTTTTTCAGCATCCAGGTCAAAGGTCAAGTCAATATCAGTAATCTGGTAATCCGGCGCACGATAGTCGTGACGGTATTTGGCTTGTGGCTGTTGTGTCATAAAAAAACCTTTAGCATCTTTGGTAGAGTCTCGGCTTCAGTCTATTCCTGTTGCGTAAATCGCGCTACGCAGAATGTTCATCTTTTCAGGCACAAACACCCTTTTTGCTACATTTTCATAACACGCGGCACGAATTGCCCTCGACCAGAAAGACAGCTTATGGTGTGATCGGGGTTCAATAAATCGCTAAACAGGGTATACTCCAGCGGTTTTCTTAGTTGTTTATTGTACTAAACGCTCCCGTGAGAGGATGCTACTGCGCACCTATGACACAATTCGCTTCTCCTGTTCTGCACTCGCTGCTGGATACAGACGCTTATAAGTTGCATATGCAGCAAGCCGTTTTTCACCACTACTATGATGTACAAGTAGCGGCTGAATTTCGTTGCCGTGGCGATGACCTGCTCGGTATTTATGCCGATGCTATTCGTGAGCAGGTGAATGCCATGCAGCACCTGCGACTGCAGGAGGACGAGTACCAGTGGCTCTCCGGCCTGCCTTTCTTTAAAGCTGATTACCTCGCCTGGTTACGTGATTTCCGCTATAACCCGGAACAGGTGTGCGTCACCAACGATAACGGCAAGCTGAACATCCGCTTAACCGGTCCATGGCGTGAAGTGATCATGTGGGAAGTCCCGCTGCTGGCGGTTATCAGCGAACTGGTGCACCGTTACCGTTCGCCCGAATCAGGCGTCCCACAGGCACTCCATGAGCTGGAAAGCAAACTAGTCGAATTCTCTGCTTTAACGAAAGATGTCGATATGTCCCGCTTCCATCTGATGGATTTCGGTACGCGCCGTCGTTTTTCACGCGAAGTACAGCAGGCCATTGTTAAACGCCTGCAGCAAGAATCCTGGTTTGTCGGCACCAGCAACTACGATCTCGCCCGTCGTCTGTCATTAACCCCGATGGGTACGCAAGCGCATGAGTGGTTCCAGGCTCATCAGCAAATCAGCCCGGAGCTTGCTACCAGCCAGCGCGTTGCGCTGGCCGCATGGTTAAATGAATATCCTGACCAACTCGGGATTGCGCTGACGGACTGCATCACCATGGACGCGTTTTTACGCGACTTTGGCGTTGAATTTGCGACCCGTTACCAGGGCTTACGTCACGACTCTGGCGATCCGGTTGAATGGGGTGAAAAAGCCATTGCCCACTATGAAAAACTGGGGATTGATCCGCTGAGCAAAACGCTGGTGTTCTCCGATAACCTCGATCTGAAAAAAGCGATTGAGCTCTACCGCCACTTCTCTTCTCGCGTACAGTTGAGTTTTGGCATTGGTACACGGCTAACGTGTGATATTCCGCAGGTTAAGCCGCTCAATATTGTTATCAAGCTGGTGGAATGTAACGGCAAACCGGTAGCGAAGTTATCTGATAGCCCCGGTAAAACCATCTGCCACGATAAAGCGTTTGTTCGTGCATTGCGCAAAGCTTTCGATTTGCCGCATATTAAAAAAGCCAGTTAATCTTCACAGGGAGCCACATCGGCTCCCTTTTCGCGTTTATTTCCGAAATCTTTCACTCCAGCAACGAATTCTGCTTGTCTGATTGCAGATGCCAGGTAACATAGGTATCCCCCCATTACGGGTGGACATGTGTTTATATATCCGACTATTAACAGAGAGAATATTATGAGCGTTGTGCCTGTAGCCGACGTACTCCAGGGCCGCGTAGCCGTTGACAGCGAAGTCACCGTGCGCGGATGGGTACGTACCCGCCGAGATTCAAAAGCTGGCATCTCCTTCCTCGCCGTTTATGACGGTTCCTGCTTTGATCCTGTACAGGCCGTCATCAATAATTCTCTGCCCAATTACAATCAGGACGTATTGCGCCTGACAACCGGCTGTTCAGTTATCGTAACGGGTAAAGTCGTTGCGTCGCCTGGACAGGGACAGAGCTTTGAAATTCAGGCCACTGAGGTTGAAGTCGCGGGCTGGGTTGAAGATCCTGACACCTACCCGATGGCGGCCAAGCGTCACAGCATTGAGTATCTGCGTGAAGTGGCGCACATGCGTCCGCGTACCAACATGATTGGTGCGGTAGCGCGTGTACGTCATACGCTGGCGCAAGCGCTGCATCGCTTCTTCCATGAGCAGGGTTTCTTTTGGGTATCCACGCCGCTGATCACCGCTTCCGATACGGAAGGCGCTGGTGAGATGTTCCGCGTTTCTACGCTGGATCTGGAAAACCTGCCGCGTAACGATCAGGGAAAAGTCGATTTCGATAAAGACTTCTTCGGTAAAGAAGCCTTCCTGACCGTTTCCGGTCAGCTGAACGGCGAAACCTACGCCTGCGCCCTGTCCAAAATTTATACCTTTGGCCCGACGTTCCGTGCAGAAAACTCTAACACCAGCCGTCACCTGGCGGAGTTCTGGATGCTGGAGCCAGAAGTGGCTTTCGCCAACCTGGACGATGTGGCAGGCCTCGCTGAAGCCATGCTGAAGTATGCTTTCAAGGCCGTACTGGCAGAGCGTGCGGATGATATGAAATTCTTCGCTGAACGCGTCGACAAAGACGCGATTTCACGCCTGGAACGTTTCATTGACGCCGACTTCGCGCAGGTGGACTACACCGACGCGGTAAGCATTCTCGAAAAATGCGGCAAACAGTTTGAAAACCCGGTTTACTGGGGTGTGGATCTCTCTTCCGAGCACGAACGTTATCTTGCTGAAGAGCACTTTAAAGCGCCAGTCGTGGTTAAAAACTACCCGAAAGATATCAAAGCGTTTTATATGCGCCTTAACGAAGACGGTAAAACCGTTGCGGCAATGGACGTACTGGCTCCGGGAATCGGTGAAATCATCGGTGGTTCTCAGCGTGAAGAGCGTCTGGACGTGCTGGATGCCCGTATGCTGGAGATGGGTCTGAATAAAGAAGATTACTGGTGGTATCGCGACCTGCGCCGCTACGGTACCGTTCCGCATTCCGGCTTCGGCTTAGGCTTCGAGCGTCTGATTGCCTACGTTACTGGCGTGCAGAACGTCCGTGATGTCATTCCGTTCCCGCGTACTCCGCGTAACGCCAGCTTCTAAAGCTGAATTTTTAATCCAAAGGCCAGCATTCATTGCTGGCCTTTTTTGTAACCGCTCCACGTTACAGGGATCCCCATAACACGTTAAATACAACCCTTCGCCCCCCTCTTCCTGTTACGTAATATTTCACAGCAACACATTCGAACAAAAAATAATCATCAGATTTATTGTGGATTAGCATTTTCTGATTAAATAGTACATTTTTTAACCTTTCACATGGCTGTCCAGATGTCCATAAATCACCTTCAGTTAAATCAGTTCTTTTAGTCATCGCGAAGAAAAAGCGGTCTTAGCAAAATTAAATATAAGAAAATCATATAAATAGAAATAACAGGGGTGATTTTTAGCGCGGAGACATCTGAAGTTTGAAGTTGTTCACAAAGTTGCACAAAAATAACATTTTGTTACATATTTTTTCTTTTTGAAACTAAATCTTTATATTTGTAGCACTTTGAGAGTAGCGAAACGATAGTTTGAATGGAAAGATGCCTGTCAGACACATAAAGACACCAAACTCTCATCAATAGTTCCGTAAATTTTTATTGACGGAATTTATTGGCGGCAGTGGCAGGTGTCATATAAAAACCGATGAGGGTAATAAATAATGATGAAGCGCAATATTCTGGCAGTGGTTATCCCTGCTCTGCTGGTAGCCGGGGCAGCTAACGCTGCAGAAGTTTATAACAAAGATGGCAACAAAGTAGACATTTACGGTAAAGCTGTGGGTCTGCACTATTTTTCCAAGCACAACGGTGAAAATGCCTACGCTGCTAACGGCGATCAGACATACGCCCGTCTTGGTTTCAAAGGGGAAACTCAGATTAACGACCAACTGACCGGTTACGGCCAGTGGGAATACAACTTTGCCGGCAACAATGCTGAAGGCTCAAACGCGCAGGACGGTAACAAAACTCGTCTGGCGTTTGCCGGTCTGAAATTCGGCGACGCGGGCTCCTTCGACTACGGTCGTAACTACGGCGTCGTATACGATGCGCTGGGTTACACCGATATGCTGCCAGAATTCGGTGGTGATACCGCTGCTTCTGACCAGTTCTTCTCCCAGCGTAACGGCGGTCTCGCAACCTACCGTAACTCCAACTTCTTCGGTCTGGTTGAAGGCCTGAATTTCGCCGTTCAGTACCTGGGCAAAAATGAGCGTGATGACGCGCGTCGCTCTAACGGTGATGGTGTTGGCGGCTCAGTAAGCTACGAAATGGATGGCTTCGGTATCGTGGGTGCTTATGGCGCAGCTGACCGCACCAACGCGCAAGAAACGCTGACCTACGGTCGCGGTGCAAAAGCTGAGCAGTGGGCTGCTGGCGTGAAATATGATGCGAACAACATCTACCTGGCGGCGAACTACAGCGAAACCCGTAACGCTACCCGTATCGCTAACGGTTATGCCAACAAAACTGAAGACGTGCTGTTGGTTGCCCAGTATCAGTTCGACTTCGGCCTGCGTCCGTCCCTCGCCTATACCAAATCTAAAGGTAAGGACATTGAAGGCATCGGTGACGTAGATCTGGTGAACTACTTCGAAGTGGGTGCGACTTACTACTTCAACAAAAACATGTCCACCTATGTTGATTACATCATCAACCAGATCGATTCTGACAACAAACTGGGCGTAGGCTCTGACGACACCGTCGCAGTAGGTATCGTTTACCAGTTCTAATAGCAGACCTCTTTGTTAAATGCCTAAAAAACAGGACTTCGGTCCTGTTTTTTTATCTCTGCTAGCGGATTCTTGCGTCTTAAAAAAACACCTCAGCTTTTCGTCAGTAACGGTTGGCATTTTGTAAATCTACCGTTAACCTGATAGCGGACTTCCCTTCTGTAATCACTATGGAACCTCGTCATGTTTGAGAACATTACCGCCGCTCCTGCCGACCCTATTTTGGGTCTGGCTGATTTGTTTCGTGCCGATGACCGCCCAGGAAAAATAAACCTCGGGATCGGTGTATATAAAGATGAGACAGGCAAAACGCCGGTACTGACCAGCGTTAAAAAAGCCGAGCAATATATACTGGAAAATGAAACCACCAAAAACTACCTTGGCATTGACGGTATTCCAGAGTTTGGTCGCTGCACTCAGGAATTACTGTTTGGTAAAGAGAGTTCGCTTATCAACGACAAACGCGCACGTACAGCACAGACCCCTGGTGGTACTGGCGCACTGCGTGTAGCAGCTGATTTCCTGGCAAAAAACACCTCGGCTAAACGCGTTTGGGTGAGCAATCCAAGCTGGCCGAACCATAAGAGCGTCTTTAACTCTGCCGGTCTGGAAGTTCGTGAATACAATTATTACGATGCGGCAAACCATTCTTTAGACTTTGATGCGATGCTGGCAAGCCTCAGCGAAGCGCAGGCCGGCGACGTGGTGTTATTCCACGGCTGCTGCCATAACCCAACCGGTATCGATCCAACACTGGAGCAGTGGCAAACGCTGGCTCAGCTTTCCGTCGATAAAGGTTGGTTGCCGCTGTTTGACTTCGCTTACCAGGGTTTTGCCCGTGGTCTGGAAGAAGATGCGGAAGGTCTGCGCGCATTCGCGGCGCTGCACAAAGAGCTGATCGTCGCCAGCTCCTACTCCAAGAACTTTGGTCTGTACAATGAGCGCGTAGGCGCCTGTACGCTGGTTGCAGCCGATGCTGAAACCGTTGACCGCGCGTTTAGCCAGATGAAATCAGCCATTCGTGCTAACTATTCCAACCCGCCAGCACACGGCGCATCCGTAGTCGCTACGATTCTGAGCAACGACGCGCTGCGCGCCATCTGGGAACAAGAGCTGACTGATATGCGCCAACGCATACAGCGCATGCGTTTACTGTTCGTGAATACGCTGCAGGAGAAAGGTGCAAGCCGCGACTTCAGCTTTATCATCAAACAGAACGGCATGTTCTCATTCAGCGGCCTGACTAAAGAGCAGGTTCTGCGTCTGCGTGAAGAGTTTGGTGTCTATGCTGTCGCTTCCGGACGTGTAAACGTAGCCGGAATGACGCCAGATAACATGGCGCCGCTGTGCGAAGCGATTGTCGCAGTACTGTAATCAATAGCGCACAAAAAAAGGCCGCAATCGCGGCCTTTTTATTTATCTGCGCTTTTACCAGACAGGCATTTCATCCTGCAGGAACGGGTTATGCAACCGTTCGTGACCCAGCGTAGAAAGTGGACCGTGGCCCGGAATAAACGTCACGTCATCGCCCAACGGCAACAGTTTACGTTTAATCGAATCAATCAATTGGCTGTGATCGCCGCGCGGGAAGTCGCTGCGTCCTACGCCGCCTTTGAAAATCACGTCACCCGAAATCAGTAATTTTGACTGCTCATCAAAGAAGACCACATGCCCCGGCGTGTGGCCCGGACAATGCAGTACGTGTAACGTCACATTGCCCACGCTTATCCGGTCGCCTTCATTCAACCAGCGATCGGGCGTCAGCGGCTCACAATCTCCCAGGCCAAACATCCGGCTCTGAGCAGGCAGCCCCTGTAGCCAGAACTCATCTTCTTTTTCCGGGCCAATAACCGGGACACCATAATGCTGTGCCAGTTCAGCCGCCGCCCCAACGTGGTCAAGATGACCATGAGTGAGCAGGATCTGCATAAGCGTCAGACCGCTGGCATCCACTTCCTGTTTGATTTTCCCGGCATCGCCGCCGGGATCGACCAGCGCGGCCAGACGAGTCTGCTCACACCAGATTAACGAGCAGTTCTGGGCAAATGCAGTGACCGGAATAATACGATAGTTCATACAGCTCCTGTTTCATTAAGCTTACGGATCACCAGTGCCGTGCAGGTCCGGTGTCAATATGCACAAAGTTACTGCTGGGGTAGTATCCTACACCACCTGCGCGCATAGATAACGCAGCTTTGCGAATATTACTTAATGCGATGCCTTCAATATGGAAATCCATAGCCTGGCCTTTCGTGTGGTAGCTTTTCTTAGCGACACCACGGCTGCGCGCACGGAGTTCATTATTGGTATCGATTGAGCGATAGCCAGAGATCAGCTGTACGGGTTTACGCGTGCCCAGCAGGCCCTGCAGACGGAAGAGTTGGTCAAACAATCCCGGGTCAATGGATTTCACTTTATTGGCCCGAAAATCACGGAAAAAGTGGTTAAGTTTTGCTAATTCGTCCTGAATATAGCCCCTGCCATCAAAAAACTCTGCTTTTATTGACTCACCGGTATGCAGGTTATTCAGAGTCAAGATACGCGGACGTGGGGTAGAGAGTGTGGCAAACGCGGGCGTAGGCAGGATGGCAGCGCCGAGGGCAATGCCACCAAGCGCCAGCAGTTTGCGGCGATTAGCGTCAAATTTGTCCATGGTATTAAGATCTACAAGGTCAATGTTATCGTATGTATGCTCTAGCGCACGCGGGAAACCTTATCTGGCTAAGTAGTCCACGTCAAGGCTCCCAACCCCAGGAAATACGGGGCTTACAGCCATTTTGCCCCGTTTCCGACATAACTTACGACAATCATTTTCCTCGAACTGCTTCATTTATCTGATTAATTGTTCGGCTTTTGACACAATTTGTGCGCTGGATCGCGCTGTCAGATCGTAATTGTAAATATCTGTACGATACTGCGTCCGACCATCCGCTCCCACAAACGCGGTCAGGTAGTAGAGATTGACCGGAATATTCTGGCGAATATTCACGTACCGTGTATCCCCTTGCTTCAGGGCGTCTGAGATACGCGAATCATTCCATCCCGCATCCTGTAACAGCATATTCGCCAGCTCAGATGCCTTATTCACACGCACGCAGCCTGAACTAAGCGCCCGCGTATCTTTCTGGAACAGATTGTGATTCGGCGTATCGTGCAAATAAATAGCATCTGAACTCGGCATATTAAATTTATAACGTCCGAGTGAGTTACGCGCGCCCGGCGCCTGCTGGAAGCGGAACGGCAGATTGGATGCGGTGATGGTCGCCCAGTCAACCTGCCACGGATCTATCGTCTCTTTGCTATTCCAGCCGCGCATTACGGTATAGCCGTGACGCTCAAGGTATCCCGGATCATTCCACAACTTAGGCAGAATATCTTTTCGTGCCAGCGTCGGCGGGACGTTCCACGGCGGGTTCACGACCACATTATTCAGCGCACTGCTCATCATCGGCGTTTTACGATCGGGACGCCCGACGATGACGCGGGAGGCCAGCACCTGATTACCGTTCTGGTAATAGACCAGCGAGTAGGCAGGAATATTGACCATGATCCCGGTAGATAAGTCACTCGGCAGCAGCCGCAAACGCTGAATATTCAACGCCAGCACTCCCGCACGCTGCGCGGGCGTTACGTTCAGCCAGTCACGCGTCGCGGGTCCAATTGCGCCATCAGCCCCCAGCCCCTGCCAGGTCTGAAACCGCTTCACCGCCTCGACCAGTTCACTGCCGTAAGCGCTACGCCCTTCTTTAGCAGCCGTACTGACGACTGATTCGAGCATCCCGGTGCGGCGTAAAATTTCACGCAACGCGGGGATGTCGTTACTCCACTCGCCAGGACGCAGCGTCGCGGTACTGGTTAACTGCGGCCAGGGACGCGTATCGCTCACCAGTTTTAGCAACGATTCATGCATAGCTGCATACTGCGGATGCTGAGGCGCCAGGCTGGCAATAAACGACGTCAGTTGGCCATTATCCAGCGCCACCTGCCATTGGTTGATCACGGAAATCGGCGGAGTTGCCAGCGCATAGGGCTTGTTACTGTAGAGCCAGCGATTACCTTTGACAGGAATATTCGCGATAAAGTGCAGATATCCCATCAGGGCATCAGAAAGCACGATGTCTCGCGCCTGACCGGTTACCGCCGGGTCAGTCAGCAATGCGACCCAAGTGGTAAATTGCGGCTGGAAACCAGCAATCGCCACCTCGGCTAACTGTTGCTGAAATGCTTTTACCGCATCACGATTTTCCCACATCGGTTTCATATCGCGCGCAGCGTACAGCAGCTCCAACTGACTCATGTATACCGGCGTGAAGCCCGCTGGAAGTTGAGATTGTAATTCGGCGCGCGCCTTATCGACAGACATGCCCTCTGGCAGCGGTTGAATACCCGCCATAATAGCAGTAGCGGAAGATTGAACCTGCGGTTGCGATAACGCCGTAGGCTGTTCACTGACGGACGCTGAGCTGTCGCCAGGGATCATTTCAGGCTCATCGGCCTGCGCATTGAACAGTGGAGCGAATGTTACGGCCAGACACAAACTGATTGCCGAGAGCCGACGACCACACATTTTATTAAGCAACATCCCTTGCCCCCTGTTTTCTTTATCATACTTTGGATAGCCAGGCCGTATGCATTCCCCCTAAGTTAGTTGGGGTCGGACCTGTAAAACGCCAATACACGCTGAAGTATGACGAGCAAGCCTGCGATGCGTTAGGCTTACCTTTAGTATATAAACATCAAATAGTTTTTGCCTAACCTAATGTAAAGAAGTCTAAAGAAATCACACCAGGCATTACGTGCTTTTCTGAAAAGCAGAAGGCGGCTATTTAGCCGCCTTCTTCGTTAGCTTGCCTGTGAGGAAGCGTCTTCAGTTCCCGGCAGTGGTTCAGGTAACTGCGGGGCAAACCCGCGTAGCCCCACCACGTGAACGTGCTCGGTGTTCTGGAAGACTTTACGCACCAGTTTGTAGGTGGTGCCTTTCTCCGGGCTGATGTTTTCCGGTGCCGCGATAATCAGTTGCATCTGCAAACGCTCGCACAGTTCAAACAGGGTCGCGATGGAGCGGGCATCAAGTCGTGCGGCTTCATCAAGGAACAACAGTCGGCATGGCGAGATATCTTTCCCACGCAGTCTGCGACCTTCGTCTTCCCAGCTTTGCACAACCATCACCAGAATAGACATCCCGGTCCCGATCGCTTCACCGGTGGACAGTGCGCCAGATTCAGCACGCAGCCAACCGTCAGATCCACGGTTAACCTCGACTTCCATTTCCAGATAGTTACGGTAGTCCAGCAGCTCTTCGCCAATGGTTTGCGGCGTGCGTTGCCCCATATCAATCTGCGGATTCAGTCGCTGATACAGCTTCGCCAGTGCTTCAGAGAAGGTCAGACGGTTGCTGTTAAACAGATCCTGGTGCTGTTCATGCTGCTCGGAAAGTACGTCCAGCAAGGTGGCATGCGTTTCACGCACGTTGACGTTCAGACGCACGCTGTTGACCTGGCCAAACGACACGTTTTGCAGCCCCTGGTTCAGCATACGAATACGGTTTTGTTCGCGCTGAATCGTCTTACGAATGATGTTCGCCACGCTGCGGGAGCTGATCGCCAGCTTCTGTTCACGCGAGGTTAATTCTTCCGTCAGACGGCTCAGTTCGATCTCCATCTGTTCAATCGCTTCCACCGGATCGTCGGTACGAATAATATCCTGACGAATACGTTCACGCAGATGCTGATAAACCGCGACAAAGAACTGAATTTTACGCTCCGGGCGCTTCGGATCTTCAGACATGCGCAACACATCACGCAGGTGTTCGTTATCCGCCACCGCCAGACGCAGCGCGCCGAGCGCCTTATCCGACATCGAACGCAGTTCATCACCAGAAAGATATGCCAGCTCGCGACGGTGCAGACGGCGTTCAACGCCGTTGTCTTTCACCATGCGCATCACGGCACACCAGCCGGCTTTCGCCATCACTACCTGTTCGCGCATCTCAAAATAATCGCGTTCCAGTTTGCGCAGTTTGCGGGTCAGGTTGTCCATCTCCGCTTCGCAGAAGGTCAGCGCTTTTTCCAGCTGGTTACGGCGCGCACGGTTGTTACTGAGCTGCGCGTGCAGTTCATCCCGACGAATACGAGCACGCTCTTCCGCACCGCTGTCAGCACGAACGCCGATATCCTGCAGTTCACGTTGTAAATCGTTGAGCAGTTCTTTTTTAGTGTCATAGGAGCTTTTCAGCGACGCCATGACCTGGTTGTACTGGCTTAACTGCGCGGCGTGGCTGCGCAGCGCTTCACGAGCTCGGGTACGTTCAGCTTCCGCCTGTTCCAGGCGTTGGCGCAGTTTTTCGTTCAGATCGCTGTTGCCGCTCAGCATTTCGGCTGAATCGGAATAGCTAAAGTGCGCCCGACGTTGTACGACCTCTGTCAGCGCAAACGCCTGCTGACGCGCATCACGCTGCATCTGCTGGGAATAGGCGTAATCTTCCTTCAGTTGTTCAAACTGCTCAGGGTCATTTTGCAGAACCGAAACCATCGGTTCCAGTTTGGCTAACTGATTGCCGTGCTGCTGCACAAAACGCGCCGCTTCCTGAGCTTCATCCAGACGCTCACGAATTTCGTCCACGCGATCGGCAAGCGTTTCATCGGCCAGCAGATTTAAACGCGGCAGCAGGCGGTTCAGCGCAGAGACCCCCTCTTTCGCCTGTTCAAACTGCATACGGCTTTGCTGGTTATCATTTTCATGATTGGTCAGCGCACGCTCCAGCTCAACGCGGCGGCTGTTCAACTGACGAATCTCCGCTTCTGGATCGGCTTCAAACGCCACCGACAAATGGCTGCCGATAAAGCGGCTGAACGCCTGATGCAGACGCTGGGTTTTCTGGACGTCAAAAGAGAGCGTGGCGAAACGTTCAGACAGCCCTTCACGCTCGGCATGCAGGGTTTCGATACGGCTTTCGCGCGCGGCGCGGCCAAAAATCGGCACCGTCGGGAAGCGGGAATAACGCCACTGACGTTCGGCGGTTTTCACCACCACCGCTTTTTCCAGCTCATCAACGCTGAAAACGCTGTCATCAAACGACTGCGGATCCCCTTCGATAAAATAGAGATCTTCCGGACAATCCGTCAGTCCTTCAAGCTGTTCGGTAATCAGCGACAGATCCGGCACCACGATAGCATGGCGCGACGGACCGTACAGCGCGGAGAAGTACGGCGCATCTTCAAGGCTAACGTCGTCATAAATTTCTGACAGCAGCACGCCGCCGAAGCGTTCCGCCAGCGCGTTCAGACGCTGATCTTCCGCCCCGCCCGGCTGACTTAAACGTTCAATTTCTTCATCAACCGCGTTTTTGCGCGCGCCAACTTCATCGCGCTCAACAATGGCTTCACGCTCGCGCTCCAGCAATTGCTGCAAATACTCGGTCACGTCCTGGCTGGAGGTAAACTCTTCGCCGCACTGTTCGCTAAGTTGATTCAGGCTATTTTGCGCGGCCAGCCAGACCGGCGCGCGTTTCATCAAATGCTGGATACGCGACTGCAGTTGTTCCTGTTCCTGACGCAGCGTCATTCGCTGTTCGCTGGCTGACGATACGCTGTCCGACAAGGCGGCGATGCGCGCTTCCAGTTCCTGATGCAGCGCTTCCAGTTCATCGATATCGAACTGTTTACCCTGGCGTTTGCAGAATTCAGCCAGCAGCCGCTCGGCGTCCTGCTGCTCGCGCAGACGCTGCTCCAGTTCGCTAAGACGCATACGCAACGGCTGAACCTGTTCCGCCAGGTGACGCTGCTCAACGCCTTCCCGCAGCAGTTCACGCGCCACGCTCCAGGCCTCACCACGCGCCAGTGGGCCGTTAATCGCCGCCACCAACTGATAAGCCTGTTCGAACTGGCTGTGCGCGGTTTGCGCCACGCTCATTTTTTGTTCCAGCGTCAACAGTTTTTCTGTGGCTTCCTGCTCTTTGGCCTGGAAGGTTTCCAGCCATTCGGCAGCGCTGTCGGCTGTCAGATCCGGTAAGTGGCACAACTCTTTGGCCCGGCTTAACGCCTGAATCGCCTGGGTATACTGGATAGCTCGCGTTTGCTGGACATCCAGCGCCTGCTGATAATCGGCAAGCTGACTTTTCAGCTCATCCACTTCCAGCTCAGCGGCTTCCGCGCGGGCTTCGTTTTCATCCTGGCGGTCAACGGCTTCCGCGACGACCTCATTTTGTTCTTCGAGACGGATCTGTAATTCCTCGAGATCCGCTTCATAGCGTTCAATTTTTTCCTGCTGACGCAGCGCGGTTTGCACCAGATTGAGGTGATCGCTCGCTGCCTGGTAATCAGCTTCCAGATCGCCTTCCGCGCCGTTGTGCTCGCCCAGTTCGCGCGCCATATCCACGTGCTTATACTGCTCAGCAGCCAACTGCTGGCGTGAGGTATGCAGTTCACGACGATATTCCAGCGCTTTATCCAGATGAATACGGCGCTCGTTGGCATGGCGCATATAATCCGCTGCCACGTAGTTGGTCGCTTCGCTGATCAAATGCTTAAACAGATCGCGGTCAGACTGGGTTACGCGAATGGCTTCCAGGGTCATGCGGTTTTCACGCAGCGCGGCTTCCATATCCTGGAACGCTTTGCGTACGCCGCTGTTTTCTGGCAGCAGGTAATCACGCAGCGAGCGAGTAATAGCGCTGGAGATACCGCCATACAGCGAGGCTTCAATCAAACGATAGAATTTACTACGATCGGACGCAGAGCGCAGACGACGGGCAATGATGCCCAGATCGAACATCAGCGAGTGATAATCCGTTATCGAGTTGAACTGCTTAAACTGCACGCCTTCCATCTCATCAAGCTTTTCTTTCAGCTCAGGGAGAGACAGGACGCGCGCCTGGCGTTCGTTCAGCGTTTCCGTAACCAACTGAGTGGGCTGCACCGACATTGGCAGCCCCTGAATGGCAAACGGCTTGATATCCACTTTACGATCGCGACCGGCAACCTGTTGCAGACGAACGCCGACAACCACGCGCTGATGGCGGGAGTTGAGGACGTCGAGCATTGAGTAACAGACTCCCGCCTTCAGCTTACCGTGCAGACCTTTGTCACGTGAACCGCTGGTCGCACCGGCTTCAGTGGTATTACGGAAATGCAGCAGGGTTAAATCCGGGATGAGCGCCGTAACAAATGCCGCCATGGTCGTGGATTTACCCGCACCGTTACCACCAGACAGCGTGGTGACCAATTCATCCAGGTCGAACGTACGGGCAAAAAAGCCATTCCAGTTAATCAGCGTAAGTGAGCGAAATTTACCGCGTTCAATCATTATTCTTCTTCTCCACTGTCCGGCTGATTCTCTTCGGGCTCATCGTTAAGCTGCAGGCGGTTTTCGACCGGCATCGCTTCGCCATCACGAATTAAGCGACGCTGTGCTTCGCGCGGATCGTCACCGGTGCGTACGTCCGCGCCAAAGCGGAAGACCGATTCCGTAATACGGAATTTGCTGCTGTCGTGACCCAGAAACCACACCATGCCTAAGCGACGCAGACGGTTTAGCGAAGAACGTACCTTTTCCTGTAGCTTCTGACGGTCAACGTCCGAACCGGTTGAACGATTGTTCACCAGCTTCAGCAGTTTCGCTTCATCCGCCAGCGTCAACAACTCGTCGTATAACTCTTGCTGGGTAAAAATCCCTTCATTCGCCAGGCGTTCCGGGCTGAGATAGAGATAGCAAAGAATTTTACCCACCATCATGTCCAGTTCGGACAGAACCGAACGCGGAATGAGCGTCGTTGAACGGGGACGAAGGTAGAAGAATCCTTCCGGCGCGCGGATCAGTTCCACGTTATAGCGGCTGTAAAATTCTTCAAAATATTCCTGAAAATCCATCAGGAAGGCATGATTATCCAGTTCATCCAGGCCGATATGTCGGCCCGAACGTAAGGCGCTATCCAGCGCCGGAAATAACGGATTCGCCAGCGCCTGCGCCAGCTTTACCGGCATCACTTGTTCAATATTTGTCAATGACATGCGCCTGTACCTTGGCTCCGTAATCATTAATCGGCTGCCATTTGGCTGGCAGTCCGGTGAAATCTGCTTGCGCTACGCCAAGACGTACCGCCTGATCGATAACAATACGCGCGACGTCGAAATGACGCGCACGTGGATATTGCGCCAGATACTCGCGCACTACCAAACTGAGATCCAGTGGCGTTTGTCTGGATTTGTAGATAGCCAGCTGTTCTTCGATGATCGCCGCCAGTTGCTCACGGATCTCGTTAAATTCTTCATATTCCAGATCTGTCGGAAGCTCACCGGTGACCTCTTCGTCACGCAGGACCATCTCTTCATCACGCATATCCAGCAGACGGTCGGCGTTGGCATAAGTCAGCGCCCATGGATCGTCAAAATAAGTCTGCACGGACTGGCGCAAACGCTGGGCAAAGACGCGGTTTTTATCCATATCAATCGCGGTACGGATAAACTTATGCACATGGCGATCGTAACCGATCCACAAATCAATAGACTGCTGGCCCCAACTGATAATTCGGTCGAGCTTACTTTGTAAGTCAAACACCAGTCTGTCGACAAAATGCAAATCGTCATGCGCCATCGTGGCATCCTGGATTCGTAGCAGGTTTGCCTGTAGCTTATCCCCCGCCGCTTCCAACGTATCCTGCAGTTCGCGCAGCGTCCCGGAAGTTTCAGAAAGCAGAAGTTCACAGCTGGAAATCGCCGCCCGCCAGTCTTTGTTCAGCAACTGCGCGATATCGTCTTTCACCTGCTGCTGCTGTTCATCCATGATGCGCTGGGTGAGATCGATACTGTCGAAAATCTCCGCCACCGAATATTTCAATGGCGCGTAAACATTGCGATGCCAGTGGAACTCATCGCCGCCTTCCGCTGCCGCATCCGCCGCGCGCTTCAGTTCGCCTGCAACAATCGACAGTTGCATTGAAAGACGCAGCGTAGAGAATTCGCGCTGACGTATGTAGTAATCCGTGATGCCAATCCCGAGCGGCGTTAAACGATATATGGCATTGCCTTCCGCCTGCTCGCTGGTAAAGCGGTTCAGCAGACGTTGACGCACCATATCGTTAATCGCGTTGTTAGCACGTACGCCAATGGTTTCGCTGGTTTGCTCAAACGCATCACTCACATGGCGGAACGCATCCACCAGCTCACCTTCACTCATCTCGCCGTCAAGTCGCTCGCCGTTCAGAGTGGCGACCGCCAGCAGGAACGAAAGTCTGTCTACCGGCAGAGAGATGGAGAAGTCATTTTTTCTGGCCCAGGCAACCAGTTCGGGGACTGTCTGGGAAAATTCACTCATAGGTTATCCTTGCATCTGCGGCTCGGGCCGGACTTTTAATCGCGGTGACATGAATATAGCGCCCAAGGCTGATATACGGTTCCTGGCGGCAATAGCGCGTTTCTAACTCAAGTAACATTTCATAGTCGTCATGTTGTTTATGCTTATCCCGCAGATAGTCATGAAACACTCGGACGCCCGTTTTACTTGTTATCTGCCAACCGATCTGTTCCAGCCACTGGTAAACCTGCCCCGGATCGCGTGGGTAGTCCGGTGAAAGCGTACGCTTTTTACGTTTCGGCATCCCCACCTGCACATAGTCAAAGTTCCCTGCAACCATGTTATGCATCAACAGACCGTTAGCATTGTAGAACATTAACGACAGCGCGCCGCCGGGACGCAATACTGACCACAACGTCTGCAACACGCTGACGGGATCCGTCACCCATTCCAGCACAGCATGAAACAATATCAGATCAACCGGGGTTTCCAAATGCGCAGTAACGTCCTGAGCGGCGCATTGTATGAAATGCATGTTTCCGCTCACACCTTTTGCCTCTGCCGCCTGTCGCGCACGGGCGATCATTTCGCCTGACAGATCGCATAATGTCACGAAGTGCCCACGTGCCGCCATCTTGATGGCCGTTTGCCCTTCACCGCCGCCGGCATCCAGAATATGCAATTGCTGCTCGCCGAATGTCGCCAATAATCGATCCAAATCCTGCCAAAGAATAGCCTGTCTTAATTGGCCTTTGGTGGTGCCGTAAATGTTACGGGAAAACTTCTCTGCAATGTCATCAAAATTGCGATCCCGCATCGGGCTCTCCACATACTGGCTTTAGGGTGACTAAGTAAAACCGCTATTTTGTCACACCCGCGCCGAGAATGAACCTTCCTGGTGTAATATCCCTGCAGATCCCCTGCTGTATGGTTAAAAAAGGAACCAAAAAGGATGCTTTTTACGCTGAAGAAAGTGATTGGCGGTATGATGCTGCCGCTTCCACTGATGCTAACAATGATGGGTATTGGCCTGGCGCTGGTCTGGTTTAGCCGCTTTCAAAAAACAGGGAAAGTGTGTATCAGCCTGAGTTGGCTGGCGCTATTACTCCTGAGTTTACAACCCGTCGCCGACAGTCTGCTCAAGCCCATTGAGGACAGCTATCCCACCTGGCAGGATACGCAAAAAGTGGAATACATTGTGGTGCTGGGCGGGGGATATACCTGGAACCCTCAGTGGGCGCCGAGTTCAAACCTGATTAACAATAGCCTCCCACGCCTGAATGAAGGTATTCGCCTATGGCGCGCGAATCCAGGGTCGAAGCTTATCTTTACCGGTGCCGCCGCAAAAACGAATAACGTTAGTACCGCGGAAGCTGGCGCCCGCGTAGCAAAGTCGCTGGGGGTGCCGGCTGGTGACATCATCACGCTGGATCAACCCAAAGATACTGAAGAAGAAGCAGCGGCAGTAAAGCAGGCTATCGGCAACGCGCCGTTTCTGCTGGTGACCTCCGCATCGCACTTACCGCGTGCCATGATTTTCTTCCAGCAGGCCGGGCTACATCCGCTGCCAGCACCTGCCAATCAGTTAGCGATTGATTCCCCGCTTAATCCATGGGAGCGGGCAATTCCCTCGCCGGTCTGGCTGATGCACAGCGATCGTGCCGGATACGAAACGCTGGGGCGCATCTGGCAGTGGCTGAAGGGAGCGGGACATTGACCGAAACGTTGCCTGATGGCGACGCTATCGCGTCTTATCAGGCCTACGGGTCAGCGCAGAATTCCAGGCCGGATACGGTGTTCACGTGTTGATCAGGCGAGCCACGGCAGCAGGGATTTTGTCGCCAGATCAAAGTTGGAACGATTAAAGCGTCCGGTATTGACCAGTTGCGCCACCTCATCCCATAACACATACAACCAGCGCCGCCAGATGAATGACTCCGCCACTGGCGCGCGTTGCAGATATTGCCAAAGCAGGCTTTCCGCCAGCGCATTATCCATTAAGCGGAACAATTCATATTCTCTTGGCGCCCATAGCATCAAGCCCGGTCCCACCATCGCCAGGAGCTGATCGCTACGAGCATCTTTGAGCATGCTGCGTAAACTGAAATTGCCGTGGATCAGCACGCAGTTATCATTAAATCCGGCAAATAAGTCGGGTAAACATTCACGGGTGCGGAACAGAATCCGCTTGTCCTGCATCGTCAGCCCAGTATTGTTGAACTGATTCAACGTGCTCCACAATACCTCGACACGCTGGCGATACCAGGACGGCCAGATGTTCTCTTGCGTGTTATCCACCGCTCCCACGCAGCCGCGGCTGTCCTGCCGATGCCATGACAGCAAACCTTCTACGATTTGATCTTTTAAATGTTCCCAGCGCTCGGGCGTTCGGGCAGGCGCTTCCACCGGCACGCCACGTAAACGCTCAAGCAGGAGCACATCAGGACCGGGATGCTCCTCATGCGTTAGGACGCCATAAATGACCGGCATACGTACCGTGCCACTGCGCGCCAGCATAGAGGTTTTCCATGCCAGCTGCTGCACCATCCCCGGCGTGGTGAAACTTCTCGCCATCAGCGGCATCGGATTACCCTGACTGTCGTACAGTGACCACAGAGCGGTATCCACTTTCTCATTCACGCATTCAATACGACTGAGTTTTTCACCCAGCAGATGGCTGAGTTCGGCACGCAACTGTTCCATTTCAGATTGCCCTCATAAAAGCTACTGCTTTCATAATGAGCGTCACGCAGACAGATGTCACCCGGATGAGATCAATTGATGAAAAGAAAAGCACAGGGAAAACGTAACGATACGACACTCCTCCCAAAAATAGGCGGTATTATGGGTGGAGTGCCATGAGAAAAACTAACGCATTTCAGCGCGAACGCGCTCAAGATCCTCAGCAGTGTCTACGCCTGTACCCGGTACTTCTTTAGCGACGGCCACGTGAATTTTTTCGCCGTACCACAGCACACGCAGTTGCTCCAGCATTTCAATATGCTCAAGCGGGCTGGGCTGCCAGTTAACATAGCGGCGAATAAAACCGGCGCGATAACCGTAAATACCGAGGTGACGCAGGAAGGTATCGCCTACCGTTTCCAGGCTTTTGGCAAAACGGTCGCGATCCCAGGGAATCGTTGCACGCGAAAAATAGAGCGCATAGCCTTCGCTGTCCAGAACGACTTTAACCGCATTCGGATTGAATGCTTCTTCCGCACTATGAATGGGAGCCGCAAGAGTCGCCATGCCAACCTGGCGTTGCGCCAGATTTTCGGCCACCTGACGAATAATGACCGCTGGGATCATCGGCTCATCACCCTGAACGTTCACAATAACGGTATCATCGCTAAAGCCACATTTCTCGACGACTTCCGCCAGACGCTCGGTACCAGACTGGTGATCGGCCCGGGTCATGCAAACTTCCCCTCCCACCGCTTCTACCGCACGAGCGACATCTTCATGATCGGTGGCAACGATAATGCGCTCAGCGCCAGATTCACGCGCACGCTCCAGCACATGCACGATCATCGGCTTGCCGTTGATATCCAGCAGCGGCTTGCCCGGCAAACGGGTGGACGCATAACGCGCAGGAATAATGACCACAAAACTCATGATTTACTCTCATCCGCAGTCAGAACGCGAGCTTCAGTTTCCAGTAAAACGGGAATGCCATCACGCAGTGGGAAAGCAAGGTTATCCGGTTTACAAATTAGTTCCTGTTTTTCCTGGTTAAACCAGAGTTTGCCATTGCATACCGGGCAGGCAATGATTTCAAGCAGACGATGATCCATAGTTCCTCCAGATGGACCGGATTGTGAATCCGTAAATATTAACATAATCGCTTAACGGGCTGGGGCTATTTCCCAACCATGACGTACGCCAGCAAATATACCTTCAGGGCAGCGCCCCAGCGTCACGCGCGTTGCCTGCTGCCAGCGGGCAAAATCATCAATCGCCTGGAACAACCCTTTTTGCAGAGTAACGCCAGGTTTGACCCCATCCTGTAACCATAGCGAAATCACCTCCAGTACACCTGTTTTACGGTGCATTTTGGCATCCATCCGCCCCACTAACTGCCCATGATGCAGCAAAGGCAGGACAAAATAACCGTATTGTCGTTTCGCTGCTGGCGTATAACATTCCAGCCGATAGCTAAAATCGAATAGCTGCTCTGCCCGTTTGCGATCCCAGACCACCGGATCAAACGGCGATAAAACCGTACTATGCGTTGCTGTTAATTTACCCGCCAATGCCTGCTCAAGCAGCGGTTGAAGATCGCTATGCAACCACAGGGTTCCCAGCCCTTCAACGTCGACCGGAATAATTTGTTGCTGTTCCTTGCGCACATCACACCAGTTTTTTAACCCCGGACGCTTCAGACGATAGTAGTCTGCCAACCATTGTTCGCGAAAAATCCCCAGACTACGGGCGCTGTTGTCCAGCATGACAATTTCGGCTTCCTCTTGTGAAAGCCTGTCACGTTCATCATCCCAGTGCGGCATGACGCGATGGGTTAAATCATAGACTCGCTGGAAATTACGCCGCTCCACCACCATGACTTTCCCGGCAGTAAACAGTCCTTCAAGGTGTCGCTTATGCGGCTTCCATTCCCACCAGCCGTTAGCCCCCTTACGGGGATGTTCAAAATCGGCTGAGCGTACCGGCCCGTTATGATGGATATGCTGGAGTAACTGCTCAATCTCATGGGCATGTTCTGTCATCCACGCCGCTTTATATTTCCAGCCCATTTTCTCCGGCGCCAGCATGCGGTGGCGTATCAGCATAAAGTCACTGCGCGGCATAAAGCAGGCCTCGTGCGCCCAGTACTCCATCAGTTCACCCTGCCGTAACGAGTCATCCAGCCATTGCGGGGAATAATCACCTAAACGACTGAACAGCACCAGGTAAGGACTGCGCGCCACAATATTGATGGTATCGATTTGCAATAAAGACATGCGCGAAATGGTGGTAAGAATATCGGCAGGAGATGCCCGGCGGCGTGTTTTTTTCAGCAGACCTTGAGCGGCAAGGTGAAGATGACGAGCATCCGTCAGAGAAAGGTGCGGCAACGACATTTATGACCTCATAAATGATTCGCTGCCGCAGCTTGAATCCGTTAGCGAGTCAGCGAGATTAAGCTATCCAGCAACACATCAGGCCGTTCGCCTGACAAATGTGCGTCCACAGGTAAATACCACCAGTTATCATCAGCAAATGCGCGGCATTTAACCGCATCTTTTTCCGTCATCACCAGCGTTTGCCCTGCGTCTGAAAACGCACTGACGTCACTGTAGGTCAGAGATTGATGATCTGCCAGCGCAATACATTTTTGTGGTTTGACGCCGCACGCTTCAAGCGTGGCAAAAAAACGTGGCGGATGACCAATACCCGCCATGGCGACAATATTGGTTAGCTGTGCCACATCACGGCGTTCACCCGTGCGTAAATTAACGGCCAGCCCTGGTTCAAGTCGCATGGGGATCTCCCCCGGCTGTGGACTGCCACCGTTAACGATTGTCGCATCCACCGATTTAAGCCGACCTGCGCGTTCCCGCATTGGACCGGCAGGAAGCCACCAGCCATTGCCAAATCGACGCTCGCCGTCAATCACCACGATTTCAACATCTCGCGCCAGACGATAGTGCTGTAGACCATCGTCCGTCACAATAATCTGCACATCATGATGCGCCAAAATAGCTTTTACCGCATCCGCTCTGTTCGGAGAGACCGCTACAGGCACGCCGGTACGCTGGTAGATGAGCACAGGTTCATCGCCCGCTTCTGCAGTCGTGGTATCCGTTGTCAGCAACAGCGGGTAAGCCGCGGCTTTTCCGCCATAACCACGAGAAACCACGCCCACGCGGATACCACGTTGCTGTAGTCGTTCAACCAGCCAAATCACCACCGGCGTTTTACCGTTCCCGCCTGCGGTAAGGTTTCCCACTACGACCACTGGTACCGGCGCGCGCCATGCGCGCTTGAGCCCAAGTTTGTAGCATAAGCGGATCCCCCCACTCACCAGACCATACAGCCAGGAGAGTGGAAGCAATAAGCGCCACAGCGGCGATTCACCAGACCAGATACGTGCGATCATTGACCAAATTGCATTTTGTGTAATTGCGCATACACGCCGCGTTGCTCAATCAGCTCGTTATGGGTTCCGCGCTCAACAATCACCCCGTCTTCCACCACGATGATTTCATCCGCCTGCTCAATGGTAGAAAGACGGTGTGCAATGACCAGAGAAGTACGGTTTTTCTGTAGCTCATCCAGTGCCGCCTGAATCGCGCGTTCGGATTCAGTATCGAGAGCCGACGTAGCTTCATCAAGGATCAGGATCGGGCTGTCACGCAGTAAGGCACGGGCGATAGCGATACGTTGGCGCTGTCCACCGGAAAGCAGTACGCCGTTTTCGCCAATCACCGTATCCAGACCATTATCCATCTTATTGATGAAATCCATGGCATAGGCCATCTGCGCCGCTTTTTCGATCTGTTCGCGACTGTATAAATCGGTACGCGCGTAGGCGATGTTATTGGCAACCGTATCGTTAAACAGGTGCACATTCTGCGAAACCAAAGCAACCTGATCGCGCAGGGATGCGAGGGTATATTCGCGCAGATCGTGTCCGTCCATCAGAATCTGCCCTTCATCGATATCGTAGAAGCGCGTGATCAGGCTGGCGATAGTGGATTTACCTGAACCTGAACGCCCCACCAGAGCGACAGTTTTGCCCGCCGGAATATTCAGGTTGATGTTACGCAGCGCAGGGGCTTCACGTCCTGGATAAGTAAAGGTCACATTGCGGAATTCCAGATCGCCGGTAGCGCGTTCGATAACACGTTTACCTTCGTCTTTCTCCTGTTCGCTATCCAGAATCGTAAATAAGGTCTGGCATGCCGCCATACCACGCTGGAACTGCGCGTTGACGTTAGTCAGCGATTTCAACGGACGCATCAGCGCGATCATTGACGAGAAGACAACGGTAATGGTCCCTGCCGTCAGGTTTTCCATGACGCTTGGGAAACTGGCTGCATATAACACGAATGCCAGAGCCAGAGACGCAATCAACTGGATGATAGGATCGGAGATAGAAGAGGCGGAAACCATCTTCATACCCTGTAAACGCATCTTGTTGCTGACTTTATCAAAGCGTTTGGTTTCGACTTCCTGACCACCAAAAATCAGAACTTCTTTGTGGCCTTTCAGCATCTGCTCCGCACTGGTCGTAACCTGCCCCATGGTGTTTTGCATATTTTTACTGATGCTACGAAAGCGCTTAGAAACCACACGAATCGCCACTGACACAATTGGTGCCAGTACTATCAGGATCAATGATAGCTGCCAGCTGTAATAGAACATCATGATGAACAGGCCAATAATTGACGCCCCTTCACGTACCACGGTGATCAGCGCACCGGAAGACGATGACGCAACCTGTTCTGAATCATAGGTAATACGTGACAGCAACGTACCTGTAGACTGTTTATCAAAAAAGGAGACTGGCATGCCCATCATGTGACCAAACAGGCGGCGGCGCATGGTCATAACCACTTTGCCTGACACCCATGAGATACAGTAGCTGGAGACATAGCTGGTTAAGCCACGAACTATCATCAGCCCAATGACCACCAGCGGCATCCACAACAGCACCGAGCGGTCAGTTTTACCAAAACCATCATCCAGTAATGGCTTAAGGAGCGATAACATGAAGGTATCGCTGGCCGCGTTAAGGATTAACGCTATACCCGCCACGATCAGACCCGATTTAAAAGGCGCTATGGTTGGCCATAGTCGGCGAAACGTCTGCCACGTAGAGAGATCTTTATCGTTATGCATTCAAAAAACCAGCATTTGTTAGAATAGCCGCATATTCTACCTGTTATCCTCCGACACGCCAAACCACTGATGATACCAACGGGGTAAAATCTGATCCCGCATGCTGCGTATTTGCCAGGTTTGCGGGTAAAAATCCAGCGTAATCTGCCCCTGATGTGGCGTATCCAGCCATTGATAATCTTGTTGCCGATAGCGCCGCTTCACCTTCCAGGAAGGCAGTCGCCAGGCATTATAACGGGATGCCGAGGCTAATGCCGCCTGTCCGCCAACTCGCTGAATCAGCGCCAGTGATGATGATGTATTGCTGCCATGGTGTGGAACCTGCATAACAGTAGCCTGCAGATGCGACCAGTAGTGACTTAGCATTTTTTGTTCAGCGGGAGACTCAATATCCCCGGTCAGAAGAATACTCTGATGTCCGTCATCGACTTTAACCACGCAGGATTGGTTATTCCCTTGCGCTGTATTTCCGCGCACCGGCCAATGCGCACTGAACGTTAATCCTTGCCATTGCCAGCGTTCCCCGCGAAAACACGGGAGATGACCTTTCCAGCCTAGTGGACTTCTTATCCATAAGAATGGCCATGCTTGTTGCAGCGAGCGCAACCCTCCCCGATGATCCATATGCTCGTGACTTAAAATAACCCCTTCAGGCTCGAGGTTGTGCCAGCGTAACCAGGGAATGATCAATTGCTGCGCGCTATCGCCCTCGGGCCATGCCAGACCCGTATCATAAAGAATCGCTTTTCCATTGCGGGCGATCACCATCGCCAGTCCCTGCCCGACGTCCAGCATATGCACTTGCCATGCGTCCGTGCGTGGCGCTCGCCAGAGCGGTTCACTCAGCAAAAATAGCGCCGTGAAACAAAGCATCGGTAGAGTACGCCAGGCATTCAGTCGCCATGCGATGAGCATCAGCCCAGGTGCCAATGCAAGCCATTGCCAGCGGGCATCTATATTAATCCAGCCTTGAGGCAGAGCATTAAGTCCCCCAAATAATAGAGCCAGAGACCGATCGGCTAAATACCACAACCCCGACTCCAGCCCTCCCAGAGCGGTTAAATGTACGAGCATTCCGGCTAGTATCAGCGGTACGGAAATAAACGTGACCAGCGGTACGGCAAATATATTAGCCACCAATGAAGTCAGACTTATGCCGTGAAACATCGAAATTTGCACAGGTAAAAGCAGAATCGTGATACCCAGTTGCAGATGAGCGAGCGCCAGCAGTATGCGTCCAATGCGAGAGAGCGACCAGGCAGGTAAAGGTACCCACTGATACCAGAATATCAGCGCCGCGACGGCAAAAGCAGACAACCACAGACTTTGTGACAGAATAGCGAGAGGATCAGCCACCACGATGGCTGCGAGACAACAGACCCAGACCGACCATCCGCTCCACTGCCTGCCGCTTAGCTTCAGCGCCCCCCAGACCATCAGCGCGACAATCGTGCGCAATGCAGGCGGCTGAAGCCCCGTTAACCATGCATAAAATGTCGCGCAGATAATCCCGCCAATCAATGGAACCTGCCAGCAAATCCATCTGGTTGGCATAAAAAATTGTCCACCGCGAATCAGTCCTCCCGCCAAAAGTGCGGCAAACGCAATATGCAGCCCGGAGATAGCCATCAAATGCGCCGTGCCGGTATCACGCATAATGGCTTTTACCTCTTGTGACACGGACAAGCGCTCTCCCATTCCCAGCCCCAGTATGACCTGCTGCCAGGGATAGTCGGCGAGTGCCATTTTCAGCGAGGCAAGATATCGCGAACGTAAACTACAGTGTGGCGCAATGACTGAAGCCTGTAAGAACCGTCCCGTCAGCGGCTGATGCTGTGCTAACGCGTGACGTTGACTGTCAAATCCTCCCTCATTTAATTGACCGTGTACGGCGCGAACTTTCAGCGTCATCGCCCATGTCTGGCCCGCGCAAACGTCACTGGGCAGGTACTGTCCATACAGCACAATTCCTTGCGCAGGAAAGATTCGCCGCCCCTGCAGGTGCGTGATCTGACCATAGTGCGTGGTCATATTGTCGGTTCCGGTTATGCGCACAATTGCCTGCTGGTTTCTAGCAGGAAGCGTAATACCCGCCCAAAGTGCATCTTTCGCCGCCATTATTCCCCAAAGAAAAAACAGCAGGGTCAACCCGGCGAAACGCATATGTTTGTGGGGAAAAAGGCTGAGCAGACATGCCAGACAAAATACAACGCTGATGCTCAGCATCTCAGGTAGCGCGGGTAATAGCATCAGAGGAAGAATGCCGCACAATGCACACGTACTCACCGTTGTTATTTTCATCAATACCTCCCTGTTGCGGGGAGTGTGTAGTAATACTCAACGGTTGTCTGGCGACAATTTACTGTTATACGGCACGCGTTCCGCTGATCTTTGGCGGCGGATGTAACATGCGAATTAATTGGGATGGGGATTCCAGTATGGGCCTGCAGAAATGAAAAAAGCACCCATGCAGGTGCTTTCCTCGGCGTTAAGTCTCGCTAAAAACTTAACCGTAAATATTGGCGCGATCGCGCAGTTCTTTACCTGGTTTAAAGTGCGGAACGTATTTCCCTTCCAGATCCACTTTATCGCCGGTCTTCGGATTACGTCCGGTGCGAGGTGCGCGGTAATGCAAAGAGAAGCTGCCGAAACCGCGGATTTCAATACGCTCGCCCTGCGCAAGAGTCGAGGCCATATGTTCCAGCATCTCTTTTACTGCATCTTCAACCGCTTTCGCGGGAATATGAGGTTGCTGGGTTGCAAGTCTTTCAATCAATTCTGACTTGGTCATGATTCCTCCGGTTCCTTAAAGGCATAATTAGCTGCTGCATTGATTAAGGGCGGCCGTAGCCGCCCTTTGTCATTGATTACAGGACGAATCCTGTAATCTGTCAAGCTACTCGTCACCCTTTGTGCTGTTAACGGCACAAAGGATTTAGAGAACTCGATATTACTCGCCTTTAGCTGCTTTGAAAGCTTCAGCCATTGCGTTGTTAGAGAAGTTTGCATCTTCCTGTTTGTTAACAGTTGCGATTGCATCTTTCTCATCAGCTTCGTCTTTAGCACGAACAGACAGGCTGATTGCACGGTTCTTACGATCAACGCCGGTGAATTTAGCTTCAACGTCGTCGCCTACGCTCAGAACCAGAGTTGCATCTTCAACGCGGTCACGGGAAGCTTCAGAAGCGCGCAGGTAACCTTCAACGCCGTCAGCCAGTTCTACGGTTGCGCCTTTAGCGTCAACTGCAGTGACTTTACCGTTTACGATTGCGCCTTTCTTGTTCAGTGCAACCCAGTTGTTGAACGGATCTTCTGCGAGCTGTTTAACGCCCAGAGAGATACGCTCACGCTCTGCGTCAACCTGCAGAACAACTGCTGCGATTTCGTCGCCTTTTTTGTATTCACGAACTGCTTCTTCGCCTGCAACGTTCCAGGAGATGTCAGACAGGTGAACCAGGCCGTCGATGCCGCCGTCCAGGCCGATGAAGATACCGAAGTCAGTGATAGACTTGATTTTACCTTCAACACGGTCGCCCTTGTTGTGGGTTTCCGCGAACTGCTGCCATGGGTTGTTTTTGCACTGCTTCA